>Ga0207702_10002405_pt1 | contig 17824 bp, 18 predicted proteins | sample KBSCornC62_FD_184302 | JGI IMG/M metagenome (GOLD analysis project Ga0207702, IMG submission 184302) | Corn rhizosphere microbial communities from Kellogg Biological Station, Michigan, USA - KBS Corn C6-2 (SPAdes) (version 2) | ecosystem: Host-associated > Plants > Roots > Rhizosphere > Soil ...
GATCACACTATCATTATCAAGTGTTTTTACTTTCTCCAGTTTCATCGGCGCACCGCCACCTTCGGCTGGCGGTCTGATTATTCTGACAGTGGCTGAGCCGGTTAAATCCCCTTCGTTCTCATTGCCTCCACGTACACCACGCGAGCGACTCGATGATCTGGAGTTACTCCCGGATCCAAAAATGTCCGCGCTGGTTCCCGGCGAAGCTTTTGGGTCACTTTGCATTGGTTCATTACTCGATCCTCGAAAGAATTGATCATCAGCCCACGCTTCATCATCGTTAACTTCTACAAGGCCGCGGAAAGCGAGCATTGTCATTATCACTCTTTCGCTAACGCCGCTCTTCTTAAGTTGAATGAGTTGATCTGTGTCGAGACTGAATCGATTTGGTCTGCTGTTGATGATGGCAATTATCGTCTTCTCTTTGAAGCCTGCTTTAACGAGTCTAACTACAGCTGCGTTGGTCAGAACGACGTCTGACTGCGCTTGTACCAGGAATGCGGAAGACGAAAAACCCGACAGCGCTGCAAGCAGTAATAGCTGGCCAGCGCGTTTTTTCAAGGACAATCGAAACCTCTTATGAATCATTTTCCCCCTGAGGTTGCACCGGCTTCCGCCTGCCCAGGCTTCTTCGGTTTCACTGCGTTGCGACGGTAGCGATAGCTGATCTGTTTCACGTAATTGCGTGTCTCTTTGTAAGGCGGCACCTGGTGTCCAAACTTAATCACTGCACCTTCACCCGCGTTGTAACTCGCGAGCACGAGATCCACGCGATTATTGAAACGATTCAATAACTCGCGCAGATACCGCGTGCCGGCCGAAACATTCTGCGCCGGATCAAATGAATGGCGAACACCAAAGCGTGCCGCAGTCCCAGGCATCAATTGCATTAGACCCATTGCGCCTTTGGGTGAAACTACGCGACTGTTGAAATGCGACTCTTGCTCCATCACCAGGAAGATCAGGTAAGGATCTACGCGATACCGAATTCCGTTCTGCCGGATTAGAGCGTCGAGTCTCGAACTGCCCGTGCTCCAGCCTCTTTCTTTCTTGCCCGGGTCGGTCTTAATGACATCTTCAAGCTCGATGCGATCGATTCGACTTCGATCAATAAAGATCGACATCGAAGCACGCTGGTACCAAACTCCAGCCGCGGATTCGGTCGCACTATCTGCTTCTACCTTTGCCCCACCCTTTAGATAGATCCATGCCGGTTTTTCGAACACACCGCTCTGAGTTTTGGGCGGTTCCGGCTCTGCTACCACCGGCTCCATATATAAAGGACCGTCATTCGAGGTGTCCTTTCTTTTTGCTTTCGTTTTAGGTGGCGGTTCTTCGCCTCGAATAATCGCTTTGACGCGTTCTTTTGGAGCAAGATGGCTCAACCCGCCTTGCCGATACCAAATTCCTTGCGGTGTTTCCCACGCATCATCGACCGTGAGATAAGTGCCATCGGTCAGCTTCAGGCGGACTTGTTCTGATTGCGCGGAAGACGGGTCGGGCGTTTGGGACGGAGTTTGCGCAATTGCATGAGAAGAAGAAAACAGAACGACAGCGGCGCACATGAACAGGCATCGAATGTAATTTAGTTTTCGCATCGTAACAAGACGGAAATAGGTCCTATTCACCTATAGGACCTATTAAGAATCGCTTTTCTTTACAACTCGAGCGGATCGGCCAGAGTTCTCTCGATCATGGTTTCCGCCGTTTGAACTGGAGCAAACGTATGGGATGTGCCGAAATAGTTGCGCCATGCGATATCAACTACGTGTGGCGTCAGCTCGAGTTTTTGCGCTTCAAACATGCAAATGTCAGTGGCGCGATCGAGTAAATCTCGAGGCTCACATCCTTTCATCTGCCGGCGCTCGATTCGATACTTGCCTAGAATGTGTTCCAGGACAGGAGGGTCACACACAATTCCACGGTTGTGAGCCTGGCGCTTGAAGATCTCTAAATAAGCGGCGGGAGTAGGTGGCTCAACGCGAGCGCGATACCCCATTCGTCTCAGAAATGCCTGGTCAGCCAAATCCTTTTCATCGAGATTTGTTGAAAAGACGACCAGCTGCTCGAATGGAACTTCGATCTTCTTTCCAGTATGCAAGGCAAGGTAGTCGACACGCCGCTCAAGTGGAACAATCCAACGGTTCAATAAATCCTGAGGCGCCACTCTTTGCCGACCAAAGTCGTCGATTACTAACGTGCCTCCATTGGATTTCATTTGGAACGGCGCTTCATAGAACTTGGCCGCCTCGCTCCAGGTCAGATCTGCATTCTCGAGAGTTAACTCACCACCAACAACTACGAGAGGTCGTTCAATCATGATCCAGCGTCGATCGAATTCAGCTGGAATGTAATCCGGATGGGCTTGAATGTGACAATGTGAATCGAACGTGCGAATGATTTGTCCATCGATCTCGATCGCATAAGGTATCCAGATTGCTCCTGCCAACGCGCCGTTTATGCGCTCGGCAACAGCAGTCTTACCAGTTCCCGGGAGGCCCGTTAGAAACAAAGAGCGTCGTGAATTGATTACGCACCCGAGAGTCTGCAAAAGTGAATCAGGCAATACCAGGTCATGAAATGCCTCGCGAACGGTCTCAATCGATGCTGGATCTGAAGGAATTGACTGCAGACGCATCATATGGGCGTAATCATTCAACGAAACAGGCGCTGGTCCTACGTACCCACAAATGTGCAGAAGTCTACTCAGCCGATCCCAACCATGGTCGAGCATTGCGTACCTGGTGGATCCAACCGTCTTCTGCAATTTAATTTCGATAAGCTTCTCGCGGTATAACTTCTGAAGTAAGTCTTCAGTCAAAGTGCGCGGCAGATGAAGTTGTTCCGACACTGCGGCAGTAGTTGGCTCCGGCAGCATTGCGACGTGCTTCAATGCCAGATCGCATAAAAAGCCTTCTGCAATGCCGGTATCAGCCAACTCTTCAGGCATGGGTGGTCCCATGCTCTCGATCTCAGCGCGTGTCAGAATCGTAGTTTGCGACATTGTGAGTTCCTTTTCGAGCTATCGTTCCAAACCAGCTACAGCACCGGATCCATGTGATAAGGACGCGAGTGCGACGCGCGCATTTTCTGCTTCAACGCTCCTGCCAACGCGGTTATAAAGGTCTGAGAGACGGCGAAGAGCAAAGGTGTTATTAGGATCGACGTGTCGTGCCATTTCGTAGTACTTGATAGCGTCGTCTTCCAGGTCGAACCTCTCAAGCATGCGCGCAGTGTTCAAACTACCAACCAATGGACCACCAGCACGCACGAAGCTCTTATAGGCGTCGTCGATTTTGCCCAAACGGCAGAGTGCTAAGCCAAGGTTGTTTAAGATTTTCTCGTCAGTAGGCGCGAGCTTTACCGCGCGCTTCAATCGATCGACTGCTGCACGGTAGTTACCGTTTGTATAAAGAGAGAAGCCCAGATTATTGAGTGTCTCTGGATCGTTGGAATCAGATTTGACAGCCCGCTCGTAAGACTCCTTGGCTCTATCTCCAAAGCCTTTCTTGTCGTAAGCCACTCCCAAAAGATTGTGCGCCTCGGTCAATTTGGGATCGAGAGAGGCTGCAGTAGACAGTTCGGCAATAGCTTCATTCAGACGACCGGCCAAGAGGAATTCGCGTCCTGACTCCAAGTGTTCTTTTGCCGTCGCTGATGGATTCACCTCGCTAGCCTGATAACGCTCGTCTTCGGCTTTTGACACTCCAACCGTGGCAAACTTCGACGCATCTTTCTCGGTCATCCGTTCAATTCGATCGTTGTGTTTAAAAAGTCGACCAAAGGCCTTGAAAGGAGCTGTAAGGACCTTAACAACCTTGTTGCCATCCTTTTTTCCCGCAGACATGTTTCCAGCTTGCGAGCCAGAGTCTTCGAGTAAATTCACATCTGGATCACCTTCTCGCGTAATAGTTGCGGCGCTCCACATTGCCGTTACGCCAATGGTCAAAGTAAATGCGATTAGAAAGGCAATGATTCTTCGTTTGTTCATGGTCCGACTCCTTATAAGTGGCCTAGGGTATCCATCAATTGGATGAGTGCGGGGCCAAGAATTGCGATGAAGAGTGTGGGAAACAGAAAACAAGCTAGCGGAAACAGTAACTTCACCGCTGCCTTTTGCGCCGCTTGCTCGGCGCGTTGCCGTCTCTTAGTTCGTAGTGAATCCGAGAAGACACGAATGGCTTTAGCGATTGATGTACCGAATCGATCAGTTTGGATCAGCATTGCAACCAGACTGCGCAGATCGTCCACTCCGGTTCGTTCCGCCAGGTTGCGTAATGCTTCCTCTCGCTCACGTCCAACACGAATCTCGAGGTTAGCGAGCTCAAACTCCTGACTGATATCCACATGTACTTTGTTTAGTTCGGAACTAACTTTGAGCATGGCTGCGTTCAGACCGAGACCCGCTTCAATTGAAATGACCATCAAGTCAAGCGCGTCCGCGAGACCCCATCGGATTCTTAACTGTCGAGAGCGGATCATTCGACCAAGAATGTAACGAGGCGCAAAAAACCCCAATATGAAAGCGGCCAGAATCCAGAAGAGAGCGCTGCCCAGGGGACGCGCCATGATTGCGCAGAACAGACCCACGAAGGCCGGGAAGCTCGCCATTGAAAGAAGCTGGATGCTGCGATAGATCAAAGGTGCGTTTCGGGATCGAAAACCTGCGTGCATCAACTTCTTTTGTAACTTCTCAGCCTCGGTTGCAGAAACAGGAAGTAAGCGATTGATCGGTTCAGCGATTCGTTCCGTGAATTTTTCGCCAGCATCGTCGTCAGCAAGTGAGACGGTTGTTCCTCCCGATGCGGTGCCGGAGGTTTGACCTAGTCTCCTCAAGCGCTCGGTGGCTGCACTCTGGGGCCGCATGAATAGCCAATAGACACCAACCATTCCGAGCGTTATACAAACGAAAGTTGAGACAGCGATTATCAGAAGCATTTTCTTAGTCTTCTTTGGGGAAGTTCAAAATCTCATTGAGTCCTCAGTGAGTCGCGTAAAATTCACTGAACGTAACTCAGATCTTAATATTCAAAATCTTTCTGACGATTAGCATGCCGGTGACCTGCATAAACAACGCCGCGGCGATCAGATAATGACCGCGCTGATCCTTCCAGAGCACTGCCATGTAATCAGGATTCATGTACGTGACTGCGCAGGCTACAAAAATCGGTAACCCGCAAAGCAGCCAGGCTGACAGTCGAGAACTCGTAGTCAGCGTCTTTAGGTCGCCCATAATGCGGAAGCGCTCACGGATGGTATAAGCAACCTTTTCCAAAATTTCTCCGAGGTTTCCACCGGTCTCGCGCTGAATTAAAACCGCAGTCACGCACATCCGTAGATCCAACAGAGGAATTCTTTCCGTCAGATTTTCGAGAGCCAACTTCAGAGATAGTCCTAAGTTCTGCTCTTCATAGGTCTTTCGAAATTCGCCGGCGATCGGTTCTGGCATTTCCTGGGAAACCATTAGTAACGATTCCGAAAATGCGTGTCCTGCTCCCAACGCACGACTCATCAGTTCGAGCGCATCAGGCAGCAACTCAAGAAAACTATCGAAACGTTTCTTCCGCTTCCACCAAACATGCAGGAATGGCACGGAGGCAGCAGATACTCCACCCAAAATGATCAGCGGTAGCGAGATCGAAAGGATGGAGACCGCTAGTGCAGCCAAAATTCCAGCCATTACCGAAAACATGATCAGCCGAGAAGGAGTAATATGCAGATCGGCCTGATCAAGGAGTCGCTTCAGGTGCAGCGCAGTCTGAATCCGCAACAGGACCTGATTCACCATGGGTATCTCGCTCATCAATTCATTACGAGCGAGCACAACCTCGACGTCTTCGGTGTGCGCAGAGTGGAGGAGCGCTTCAGATAATCGCTTCTGCAAGCGCTTCCGCTTGGCGTCTGATCCATGCGTAGCCGCCAGGTAAGCACCGAGAACCAGGACTAACGCGAAGATGAAAACTAGAAATGCTATTAGCATGATCGTTACATTTCTTCGAAGAACATTCGAGGCAGTTGCATGCCGGCAGCCTTCAGCTTTTCAGCGAACCGTGGCCGAATTCCAGTGGGCCGGAACCGACCAATGACTTCGCCTTGTGGGCTGATACCGGTGCGCTCGAAATGGAAGACTTCCTGCATCGTGATAGTGTCGCCTTCCATTCCGGTGATCTCAGAAATCGAAGTTACACGCCTGGTTCCGTCAGACAGGCGCGCCACCTGTAGAACTACGTCCAAAGCTGACGCGATCTGTTGGCGCATAGCGCGTTCTGACAAATTCATACCGGTCATCTGGATCATTGTCTCCAACCGTGACAACGCATCTCTCGGAGTGTTGGCGTGAATGGTTGTTAAACTTCCGTCGTGGCCAGTGTTCATAGCCTGCAACATGTCGATCGCTTCTCCGCCGCGAACCTCACCGATAACAATGCGATCGGGACGCATACGCAAAGCATTCTTTACGAGATCTCTTTGCGCGACCTCGCCCTTGCCTTCGATGTTGGAAGGTCGAGTTTCCAGACGTACGACGTGCGGCTGCTGCAGCTGTAATTCAGCGGAGTCTTCGATCGTTACGATGCGTTCGGTATCGGGGATGTAAGCCGACAATGCATTTAAGAGAGTAGTCTTTCCGGCACCCGTACCGCCCGAGATCAAAGTGTTCAATCGTGCCGTAACACACATCTGCAGCATTTCGGCGATCTCTCGGGTGAGCGCTTTGTACTCGATGAGTTTGTCCATCCTTAATGGTTCCGAACCGAAGCGACGAATCGAGAGCACAGGTCCATCGATGGAGAGTGGGGGAATGATTGCATTAACACGAGATCCGTCCTGAAGGCGCGCGTCGACCATTGGCGATGATTCATCAATTCGACGTCCAACAGACGAAACGATCCGTTCAATGACGCGCATCAAGTGCTCGTCATCTTTGAAGGAAACGTCGGTACGCTCCAGCTTGCCCCTTCGCTCGATGTAGATCGTGCGATGAGAATTTACGAGGATGTCTGAGATCGTTGAATCAGCCAGCAGGGGTTCGAGCGGACCTAAGCCGAAGAGTTCATGCTGGACATCATTAACAAGACGTTCTCGCTCTGCGACCGATAGAGGCATCGCATCCTGAGATAACAGCGTTTCCGCAAGGCGGCTTACCTCGGCATGGGCTTGCTCCTGTGTAAGCGAGGAGAGCTTGGTCAAGTCCATCCGGTTGATCAGCGTCCGATGCAGACGAGACTTTATTTCCTGAAAACTGTGCGGAGCATGCTCCGTATTGTTATTAGGTTGACTTCCCGGTAGTCCCGGTTCTTTTATGAGTCGTTCTCTGAGGGCCATTGTTTTTTATCTTCCAGTCAGGGTTCTAACTAACTTTTTCAAGTGATGGATGCAGATTCAACCGAGAAGCTGTTGAACCACGCTTCAGAAATGAATTCCAAAGGCTCTTACGGGGCTGCGACTGTTCCTCTGAAACCGCTTCCGCTCCATCGTTAATTTTTGTTGCGATACGTCTGATCTCTTGAGCGATCTTTGAGTTGGGCTCCGACTGGAGCAGTGGTGTACCCAGGTTGATTGAATTGACTGTCGTCTGATAATCGCTCGGAATAAACCCGATCACCGGTTCGCCGAGAAACTTCTCCACTTGTCGCAGGTCAAGATCAATTTGTTTGCTCCAACGGTTCACAACGATTCGAATCTTCTTACGCGGATATCCGAGACGATCAAATATCTCTAACGAACGTTGGGTGCTTCGAATGGCTGGAATATCCAATGAAAGGACCAGGATGATTTCATCTGACTGGTCCAACGCCGCGAGCGTAATGGAGTCGAATGTATGTTGCGGATCAAGAACTACGCAGTCGAACGACTCTCGCAGTCGCTGCAAAACTGCGAACACGTGCTCCGGCTCAATTTCATCAGCTGAATCAGCTTGCTTGGGAGCAGCCAATAAAGAGAGTTGCGGGGTGCATTGAGTGACAAAGCTCGCGATTAACGCGTCGTCGAGCCGAGATCTGTTCTCAACTATTTCGGCGATTGAATACTTCGGATCAACACCAAGGTATAGAGGGAGATCGCCTGCCTGGAGGTTTAGATCGACGAGGATAGTGCGCGATGACATTGCAGCCGCGAGATTAGTCGCGATAAACGACGTACCACACCCACCCTTGCTTGAAAAGACGGCGACCATCCGTCCGCGCTTCTTCGGTGCCTCGACATGGCTTACTGATATTTCCGAGATGCGATCGAATACCGTCTTCAGTTCCATCGGTTTGATTGGAAGATTGAGGAACTCACGAGCGCCGGCGCGCAAACTCTGCAGAATGAGTTCTCCTGAAGCGTTCTGCGCTGCTGAGATAATCGCTGTGTTCGGACACTGAGTAACGAGTTTTTCGATGAGCTTGATTGCCTGGTCGGGATTAGCGCCGAGTGTGATGATCGCCGCATTTGGCTTGAGTCGGACGATTTCTTCCTGGACCTGCTCGGCGTCGTTTCCACCAGCAAGCAATTGCGCGCGACTATCGGTCGACAGCGCGGCGCGAATTTCCTTAAAACTGGTCAGCCCTGAACTGAGCACTACAAGCGTCAATGATTGAGTCATGTGTTTCCTCGAGAGGCGTCTGAGCCTTTTAATTGGGGATTAGGCCCACGCTTTCACCAGTAAGTGTGGTGGTGTAGTTGGGCATTGTTATTGCACCAAATGTGAGTGGAAGAATTGGTTGAAATTGATAATCGTGTATCAAGACACTTGCCGTGCCGGTATCGAGATTGAAACCGTTGTAAGTGACTGTCACATTGCTGGTGCTAAGGTTCTCCAGGAGTGGCGTCGTTGAAGTCAAATCTCCGTAGACTACGATCTTCTTAACATCGTCGATGTCCGTCGCCTTGTGCAAAACGGCATACCTGGCACCGCGGCGAGCAGCATCTGTCAATGCGTTATGCACCCAAAGAGCGCGACCGAATTCAACAATCGCAAATAACACAGTCAGGAATACGGTCGCAGCGATTGCAAACTCCAGCAGCGATGCGCCTCGTTCTGTTTTTCTGTGTGCCTGTTGTTTTCCGGTCATGTCTCAACTCCTATACCAGTGGCGTGCTCAACAAATAGCGCATCGTGACACTCGGCTTAACTTCGATATTCAACGAGGCAGCAGAGTTATTAAGTAACCCGCCGAGGTCGAACACAGATTGATGAGTGAAGCCGGTGATACTGACGGTTATTGTTTCAGGGACGCCTTGCGGTGTACCGGAACACGCTAGATCGTTTGGAGTAACCGAAACATTGTTCACGGTTAGGCCGGACAGAATTGGTGTACCCGTACCGTCGGTAGTGCCGAACACAACCAGGTTCTTGGCGATAGTGGCTTGATTGCAATCGACCTTTGCCGTCACCAGATAGCGAGCTCCAACTCGAGCTGCTTTGGCAAGAGTGGTGTACTCGTAGAAGTAGCGGCCGAACTCGGCAGTCGCCGCAAAAAGGACGACGAAGATGGGCAGGATTATCGCCAGCTCTACCAACTGAACGCCGCTGTCATTGCGAACGAGATTAGTAAGGCGGCGCCGAAGTCTTCGCATTAATCGAATTTTTCTGATGCGTCCACACATATCAACCTCGTTATTTGTAGAGAACCGGAACTGCCAGCAAAGGATCACCGGCGCCACCGTTTGGATCGTATCCGCCTTTACCGATCGCCAGACGATCTTCGATGTATTCAGCAACCATATTTCCGCCACTGCCGCCACCGATTTTGGTCTGCAAGAAGAACGCGCCGAATCGCGTAAATCTCACTTGACACCGTCCCTGATCAAATTCGCTGACCTTAACCAGCGGGATTAGGACCACACGACGCATGTCAACACCTGGATGCGAAGGAGGTGTAACGTATTGTGAGTCACAAACCGGCATACCCGTTTTACCGCAACCCATATTTGCGGCATATTGAGCCCAGGTGATGTTTTCTTTGATATTTGTATCGGGTGGCTCAAGAGCGGGGTCGAGCTGGCTGCCACCGTAGTCGTCAAAACGTGAATTGAGTCCAGTGCGAACCTTACCTGCCGTCAAACCTGGTTTGCAGTCAACCGTGTATACCTGGCCCGGTTGGGCACACGCATCCACACCGGCGCCAATTCCAAAACCGACATCAACACCACCCGGACCAAGAACTGAAAGGATCTGATAGTCACCTGGTGATACACCGTTGCCGGCGGGGGCTCGGATTGTGTAGGTCTGCCCTGGAACCAGCTTCGTTAAATCGTCGTCGATGAGAACTGATAGGGGAATAAAACCGCAGAAATTGTTCAACGGAATTGACAGTCCCGCGGTAGCGGTGGCTGACATATTCTTGTTGTTGCCCAGGACTATAGACGCGAAAGAAATCGAAACGGGACTGTCCTCGCTAGTCACCTGGACGAAGCGAATTGTGTCTACAACGCCCACGGCTGATGCCGCCGTCGAATTAAGATATGGACCATCGAGATTCGCGGCCCAGACAACGTTAGCGGCCGTAAACTGGACGTTGTTCTTATTGAACTCATACTTATTCATCGCCTGAATGGCACGCCGTGTCCCTTCAGCAATGCCACCAGGGGTTGAATTGATTGCTGACGCCGCAGCGAGTGCTGCGGCGTCAGCGGCATTCTGCAATTCGGTTTTCGCAAGGTAGAAATGACTGATGTCAACAGCAAGACCCACCGCAAGCAATACTCCCAGCATCGCGGCTGATGCTATGACCAATACGGAACCTCTTTCGCTCTTTGCCCGACCCGGTTCTCGTCTCATCATGACTCTTCCTCCCTTACGCGAACGATTGCAAGACAGTTGAATCGAGGCTCTTTATTGCGGGCGCTCCATTGGGAAAAGACGGGCGGCCTCAAGTCGTGCGGGGGGAAGAGTGGGATTCACGACGCGACCGGTGCTGCCTTGCTCTGTAGCTCCCGTTGAAGTACCTGACGTAGTTGTGGTGGTCGCTTTCGGCTGAGATGGTTTCGGCGTTTCTGTCGTGTCGCTTGATCCAGACGGAGTAGCCGGCGTTTTCTGGCCAGAGATCTTGTAACCAGTCTGACCTTCAACGCCCTCACCCTTCGGTTCCACACCTAGAGGTGAACCATTCTTCAAACCATCAACCCCACGCAGCTGCGGTAAGTCATCACGATTTACCGGTTTGACCAGCTGAGCAGTCACAAAGAACATCAATTCAGTTTCACTCTTCTGAAACGATTTGGATTTGAAGAGGGCACCGAGTACTGGTACGTCACCGAGTACCGGCACTTTGGAAAGTGATCGAGTTTCGTTGTTATCGAGCAAACCGGCGAGGGCGAACGATTGACCATCGCGCAACTCCACCGAAGTCTTGGCGCGGCGAGTGCGAAGTGCCGGAATCAGGAAGCCATCGAATTTCACGCCGTTCGCAAAATCGATTGTCGAAACTTCAGGTTCAAGATCGAGACGGATATGGTCTTCGTCAACGATGGTTGGCTTGAAGTTCAGCCGTACACCGTATTCCTTGAAAATGACGGAAACTGTGCTCTTATCGCCACCGCCCTGAACAATCGGTACCGGAAACTCACCACCAGCCAGGAAGCTCGCTTCTTTGCCATCCATCGCAATCAGGTTGGGTTCGGCGAGTTCGCGCAGGGCACCCTGCGTCTGCAGCGCTCTGATATATGCAGCTGTTCCAATACCACTATTGAACAGGAACAGATTCAATGCTGATCCGGCGAAGCTGGTGCCGAGAGCAGGTAGTACTGAACCCGTTAAGCTCGCTGGTCCACCGCCGCTCGAGTAAACCGAGGTTCCACCATTTACCGAAGTATAGGAGGAGCCGAGATCGCGCATTCGACTACGGCTGACCTCAGCGACCCGAACCTGCAGTTGAACTTGCGTCATGTTCTGCACTGGCGAGGAAAGCATGTTCACGGTTTTGAAACCGGCTGCTTCCACAACGCTCTGCGCACGCGCAGCAGTCACTGGGTCAGACACGCTGCCTGACATCACCACTGATCCATTTGCCTGGCTCAATCGAATGTCATCTTTGGGAAACAACGCCCGCATCTGCGAATCGATCAGCGAGAGGTTGGCTCTCACGTAAACATCAAACACCAGATAGTCTTTTCCGGATTGTTCCCACGCAATGAAATTGACCTGACCAAACCCCTTACCATTTACCAATACCTGATCAGGCGTAACGAGAACGGCCTCGGCGATGTCCGGGTTGGATACGGAAAAACGGCCGACTGGCCTATCAAAGTTGATCACACGTGATTGACCCACTAAGACATTCACTGCCACAGCTTCTTTGTTCTGCTTGAACGATGCTGTGTAGGAATTCTCCTGGGCGAATGACAAGGAATGAACGAGTAAGATGACCAACGACGCCATTAGCAAACTCAGTCGGCGTGTGATCGGGGAACGGCTCTGCATGATCTGTGCTCCTTTGCTACTGCTCACTTAGTACGACAGGCTATTAGCCTGTCGTGGTTTGCCTATGTGCACGACAGGCTGACAGCCTGTCGTACCACTGCGGAGTAGATCCCGCGTCGTACGACTACGGGAACTCGACGTTTCGTTTCTTGGTACCTTCAATTACTTCAACCGACGCACGTGGTGCAGCAGGGGTCGCAGGTTTCGCTTCTGGTTCTGCACTGACTCTGCGCTGTACGGGCCTCGGCTTAACTTCCGTTCTGGGAGGCTGTTCACTCTTCAGCGAACCTGGTTCTGGAGCCGGCATTGCACGGTCGCCACCAAGTAACGTTCGCTTGTTGACACCCTTAGTCTCCTCATCACCCTGATCGATCGAATTGCGCATGACCAACTGCAATCTACCTTCGCTCGAAGCTAGTGCGAGTTTCTCTGCTTGTTCCGGGGTTACCTGAAGAGTTACGGCCTTCACGCTGTTCGCATCGCGTTGGTTTTCCGGCTTGTCGATGTTCTGACCGTTCGCAAGAACCTTGATGTTCTGTAAAACGATCTTCGAAATCGGACCCTTGCCGCTCAACTGGTCCTCAGGAGTAATGACAACAACGACGTCCACGAGCGTTCCGGGCTGGATGAATCCCGAAATGCCCACAACGTCATCGACCTTCACTGTCATCGCGCGATAGCCTTCCGGGATAACTGCAGATAAACCACCAGCAGTTCCTTCGGCAGCAAGCCGTGCATCAGTGATGGGTTCGCGCGCGGCAATGTTGACGACCGCAACTCGTCCGGTCAGTTTCTCGACGTTGTCGAAGGTACCGTCCGGCATCGATTCCCTGGGGAACTGAACCAGCATCACCTGCTCGGGAATAATTTTGGTTCCGACTGGTATTGCCACTTTTGCGACGGCCACTTTATGCATGTCCTTCGCAAAAGCCTGGGCGTTTGATAAGTAACGACTGACGGAAACCGCGGCCAAAACTCCGAATACCAGGGCTCCTGCCAGTACCACAAAGAATCGTTTGTTGCGCATTGCTATTCTCCGTATCAGTTAGCTTGACTGACGATTAACTTCCGCTAGGGCCGGAAGATGACTAACGAAATGAAACTGCCGAAAGTAATTGCGACTCCATAAGGAATGGTGTGGCGACGATCTGCCGGTACCGGAAAACGAGGAATCTTGTAGCCTGGCAGGAGTCCAATCAGTATTTGAAGGACTCGCATCAACATGAACTTCAGCTGACGGGCTCGGATCATTACGAGAATGCCCAGCACCCCGCCGGTCACCGCAACTATGAGAAAAGTTGGAAGCACGAGATGAGCGCCCATTAGTGAACCAATGGCTGCAAATAACTTCACATCACCGGCGCCCATAGCGCCGAAGACGTGCAGAACGAACATAAGCGTAAATGCAATAAAACAACCAAGCAGGCTTGTCAGCGCACCTCGCAGGCCTCCGTAGAAAACGTTTATGAGAATTCCTGATGCCAGCGTTGCCAACACAAAAGAATTTGGTATCCGCCTGTAACAAACATCGTAGTAAGAAATGATGATTGACAGCGGAACCAGAAAAGCTGCACTTATGAGGCTCAGTGAACCAGGCATCGAAGCTTGCCTCCGACAGTTTATGAGTGAAAAAAAAGGGGCTAGAGCGTGTGGACGTTCCTGGCCAGTCGCTTATTTGATCTTGCTGGCCAGGTTTCCAATGACGCCGTTGATGTTCGTGCCGACTGCTGTGAAAGCAACGACCACTGCGAGAGTCACGAGAGCGGCTGCGACTGCGTACTCGGAGAGCTCGAGTCCCGACTCATCTGAAAGGAATGATCTGATCATCATTTTCTCCTTAGCTCTTTGCAAAGCGCTCGCACCGCTCACTTGTGGCTACTTGATCTTGTTCGCGAGGTTGCTGATAACACCGTTGATGTTGTTGCCGAGCGTGGTAAAAATCCCGACCACCGCCAGCGCGATCAAAGCGGCTGCTACTGCGTATTCAGAAAGTTCAAGACCCGTTTCGTCTTTTAGAAAGTTGGTAATCATTTCAGTCTCCTTTTGAAGCGAAAAGAAGACGCGCCTTACTGCTTAGTTGGCGCGCTCCTCTCGTCGCAATCTAGTCGCTTACTTGATCTTGTTCGCGAGGTTGCTGATAACACCGTTAATGTTGTTACCGAGCGTCGTGAAAATGCCGACCACCGCAAGCGCGATCAAAGCGGCTGCCACTGCATATTCCGAAAGTTCCAAGCCCGTCTCATCGCGAAGAAAGTTCTTAATCATTTTTTTGCTCCTTAGATTTGGGTTAAGAGGTTAAGCATTGCGCCCTTACCCACCATGCATCTTCGAGCTTGGCGGAAGGACCAAGTTGCGCGAATTTCTAGCCGACCCGAATGGCGGATGATCTCCGTCCATCGTTGGTATTGCGTTCTGTACAACCGCGCTGCTGTTCGTTAGTTGTCTTTTCTAAAGCGAGCTGGCCATCGGAGATCCGTGCCGCGACACTTGCCAACGCCAGAAGCAAACAGAACACTTCTGGTTTTGCGTTGATAGCAAGCTCCGCCGCATGGACACCCATGGCTGAGGCAATTAGTAGGAACGGCGCAACCAGCACCACACCTAAAACAACCGTTGAACCCATTTTGCGATTGACATTTTTCATAGCTTTATTCGCCTTCTAAGACAGCGCCCAAACTGTTAGCGCGTCCCATCTGGCGCAGTACCTCTATTACAAAGGCTATGCCGTGAGACGTTTGGTCCATTTCTCACGTTTTCGGGCGTATTGAGAGGAATGCGGGCTTCGATTTGTCGCCCGGAGTTTACAAAGGCTGGGGTGGGCTGGAGAGATCCATTGCTGCCGATCGCCAATTTCACGGTAAAGCCGTGCAAATGTCGGTTGTCGCCTTCAGTTGACAAGCACTCAGCGAGATTTACCTGGAATTAACGCAAACCTCTAAAAACCACTACGGTCACTGGCGAGCAGTTAATAGGACCTATATGACTCATTGGACCTATTAGTCTGTTGATCTGCCATCTTGTGATACGATTTGCGCTCTTCTCTGGCCGATGAACATCTCACTCAACAGAGTGTTTGCGGTATACGTTTTTCTGTTGTCATTCTTTTTTGCTTCACGACCAATCAGCGATCCCGACTTTTGGTTTCATTTGAGGGTGGGGCAGTTCATCGTCCAGCATGTGCAGGTTCCACGGGTCGAAATTTTTTCCTGTACAAACTTAGGGCAGCCATACATCGCGCACGGTTGGTTGTCGGGAGTAATCTTCTATCTAGTCTATTCTCGCTTCGGTCAAAATCTCCTGATATTCATTTTTGCAGTCCTCACCGCGTTAGCTTTCTGGATTATCTTCAAGCGTTCCAGCGAACACATTTTTACGCGGGGTATTTCAGTGCTTCTGGGCGTGTGGACAGTCCTACCAAACATCGGTGTAAGACCGAGGGTTTTCACGCTCCTGCTGGTTACTTGTTACTTTCAGATTCTTAGTCGCTATTTAACCGACTCGGACAGCAAACGACTGTGGTGGCTCGTGCCGTTAATGGTGTTGTGGGTGAATCTCCATGGCGCGTTTCTTATTGGGTTGACTTTCATAGCGTTGGCGATGGCCGGCATTGCAATCGATACGTGGACCGGCCAGGGGGCAACTGGGATTGTCTGGCCCCGAGTGAAGCCCTTAATAATGATTTTCGTCGCCTGCGCGTTAGCTGCTCTTATCAATCCTTACGGAACCAGGATGTACACGCAGGTATTCAGCGTTTTGACATCGCCGATTTACCAGTACGTTGGTGCAGACTGGTTATCTCCCGACTTTCATCAACCAGAATTGCTTCCGCTTATTGTTCTAATTCTCCTCAGCACGACAGTCTTAGTACTTTCACCAAATCGCGTGAAACCGAGTCAGCTCTTGTTCTTTCTGGCCACGCTATACATGACATTTAGGATGCAGCGGAATGCGATAGTTTTCGCAGTCGTGGCTACGTCATTATTGGCGGACTATTCGGGTGCTTTGTGGGATTCCTTGTTCAAACCAGCTTCGAGAAAGTCGACCTCGTTCACCGCTCTGAGGCCACCTGTTCTCAATCTTCTGCTACTACTTCCGTTGCTGCTTTTTGTCGTCAAGGTGAAGACGGTTGTGTACGTTGCGCCGACACAACAGATGGCTGTCGTCCCTCTTAACGCGGTGCAATACTTGAAAGACAACGGAATCCAAGGTTGTACGTTCACGGAACCGAATATCTGGGCCGATTACCTCATTTGGGCCACGCCCGCCAATCCCGTGTACATTGATGGTCGAGATGTTTATCCAACTCAGTTTGTGAAGGAATACGTAGAGATCATCCAGGGTGACAGGGACTGGCGAGTGGCGTTTAACCACTATGGTGTGAAGAATGCCATTCTCACGCATTCCTCAATTCTCGCATCACAATTGAGGAACTCGGCTGAGTGGCAGCAGATCTATCAGGATGAATACTCGTTGGTCTTTACCCGAAGATAGTCCGACAGGCTGTTAGCCTGTCGTGGTAGGGTTTGCGGCGCACGACAGGCTGACAGCCTGTCGTACATCTCACTGACTCTTAGCGACGCACAAAAATGATCGACGACTGGTCCTCAAACACCTTTTGCCAAGCGGCATCAGCACGAAGCAGGCTTGCGAGCGGTACATCCGGTTGGACCAACACCGTACGCACTCCCCGCCTGTCTAATGATTCTCGCCACTGCGGCTCGCCGTCATGGACTGACAAGAATTCGTCGATTAGATCGTCTCCATAAACATCCGCCCGACCGTCCATACTCACGCGGTAATTTGGATACAAACGCCAGATCAAGTAGCCACCCCAAACGTACTCGTTGAAAATGGGTTGGGGCAGGTTGTTGTTTGCTATGAAGTCGACGGCTGCCGCGGGATAGGTTTTGGCTTCTGTGATTGGTTGATTCCTGACGCTGTTTCCGACGTGAAGTGCGATTACCGTTAGTGGCGTCAGCAGCAGCAACGTTATGTTGAGGAGCAACTTCACAACCGAGGTTCGGCCAAATTCGCGCCTCTCCTCTTTAGTTAATCGCCAAGCCCACCTCTGGTCGACGGCCCAACTCCACAAATTCTCCGCCACTACAGGTATAGCGATCAAAACAAAAAAGGGAGCGTTGCGACTCGAGCGGAGGGTTGCGAAGGCCGTCACCAGCAGAAGCAGTAATTGGCCGGGCCGAACGCGTTTGCGTGAGAGTGCTAAAGCGGCCAACGTAACGAGAAAAAACAAGGCCAGTGCTTGAAACATTGCGTCGTGAAAATTCGGCGATCTCCATTCCTGAATATATTGCATCATCGCTCGAGACGTCAGAGTCTCGAATGGATATGAATACATTCGGATCCCACTGGGATTAATCGCAACGGCAGCGCCACAAGCGACCAGAAGCAGCAACAGCGTCC
>Ga0207702_10002409_pt1 | contig 17800 bp, 27 predicted proteins | sample KBSCornC62_FD_184302 | JGI IMG/M metagenome (GOLD analysis project Ga0207702, IMG submission 184302) | Corn rhizosphere microbial communities from Kellogg Biological Station, Michigan, USA - KBS Corn C6-2 (SPAdes) (version 2) | ecosystem: Host-associated > Plants > Roots > Rhizosphere > Soil ...
AACTTGCCGGGAAGACGATGCCGGCTGGGACCATGATCCGCATGCTGGCAAGTGCGAATACGGCAGTTACCGTCGCCATCGACGGCGTTGAGATCGTTTAAACGTGACGCGTCCGGAAATGTGCGCGTCCCTTTTGCGCGCCTTGGGCGACCGAGCCCCGGATATGTCGGCCGAACAGCTTGAACAACGGTTAGCCGATTGGGATCTCGTCGACATCTTCGGTGCTGTCGTGATGATCCGCGGCGCCGAGATGCACGTTGGCGCGGTGCCCGAGGTCCGTAAGCGCTGGTTCGGCCGGCGTGCCGTGGCCGTCATGGCCGATGTGCTGCGCAAGCACGGACGCATTGAAACATTGGTGCAAAAGGATCACGCGCCAGGGCACGCATTTGCGTGGCGCCTTGGCTTTGAACAGGTCGGCGAAAGCGGTGCCGCAATCCGCTATGAGCTAAGGAAATTACGACATGCGAAACCATCCCGCACTGCTTGACCATCCTGTAGGCTTCGCGCAACGCGACGGGCGGCACTTTGACCCGATGACGGCGTTAATTGGCGGCGGCGCTATCCTTGGAAGCGCACTAATCGGTTCGGATGCTGCCGGAGACGCTGCGGGCACGCAGGCGAATGCAGCTAATCATGCTGCCGATCTTCAGCAACAGAACCTCCAACAGACACGTCAAAGCCTTCAACCATTTATCAACACTGGCTACGACGCTCAAGGCTCCCTGCGCAACATGTTGGGCTTGGGCGCGCCGACTGACGGTGGCGCGTACGGCAGCCTCATGAAGCCGTTCGATGCGGAGGCCTTCCAGAAATACCAAGACCCTGGCTACCAGTTCCAACTGCAGCAAGGCCAGCAGGCCCTGCAGAACAGCCAAGCGGCACAGAATGGCGTGCTGTCCGGCGCCGCGCTCAAAGACCTGATCGGCTTCAATCAGGGCATGGCGAACACGGCTTACCAGAACGCTTTCGGCCGCTACATGACGCAGAACGATGCGACATACAACCGTCTATCGAGCCTGCTTGGCATCGGTGAGAACGCCGCAGCGGGCCTTGGCAACACTGGGGCGCAGGTCATGTCGAATGTCGGGAATACCCTTACATCTGGTGCGGCCGCCCAAGCTGCCGGCCGGGTTGGGCAGGCAAATGCACTATCTGGGGCAATCAACAATGGCATGGGCTACTACGCCTTAAGCAATATGCTTGGTGGCGGTGCCGGCGGCATGTCTAGCCAGTTCACAGGCTCACCCATGGCCACGCTGAGTGACGGAATGTGGGGAGGCGTGTAATGGCACTCGATCCAACTATCGCCCTGCAAGTCCAGCCTCCGTCGTTCGACACGGCGCTCAAGCCGATTTCATCGCTGCTTGGGATTGCGGGCGCACAGCAGCAGTTGCAGACCGGGAAGCTCCAGCAAACACAGCTTCAAGGCCAGCTACAGGAGCGCGAGAACCTGTCCAAGATCGACTGGAACAAATACCGCGACCAAGACGGCAATCTTGACCCAATCGCCGCTGGTAACGCTGCGCTACAGGCCGCGCCGGCTTTCTATGGCCCCGCGCTGGCGAAGCAGTTGAACGACGTCGCGAAGGATTCGATCACGATCAAGCAGGGTCTGCAGAACCTGAACAAAAGCCAGCGCGAGGACATCGGCGCCGGCCTTGGCGCCCTGTCGATGGATCCTCAACTGTCGCCAGCAAAGGTGCTCGATTGGGCGTCGCAATACAGCCAGCAGAACCCCGGCGCTGCACCGCTGCTCATGACCGCGCTGAAGCATGCTCCGAAAAGCAGCGACCCGAAGGAATGGCAACAGTGGTTGATCACGAACCGCAACAGCGTTGTCGCGCCGTCGGGTCAGACCACGAATACGACCCTCGTGAACGATGGCGCGGCGACGCATGTCGTCCAGAACAGCCCGTACCAGCCGGGCGCCGTGCAGGATGTTGGTCAGATCGCGAACAAGGTCGGTCCGATGCAGCAGGAGGAAATCCAGACCGATGCCCTTGGTAACCGCTATATCGTGCAGCGCGGCCAGAACGGTGCCATCCTCAACACGCGGCCCGTCCCCGGCAGCTACAACGCCGTCACGAGCGCTCCAGGCGCTGGCCCGGCTATGCTGCCTCCGGGTGGTGCCGGTGCTATCGATGACGCACAGAAGGAAGTCACCGCAGCACGTGCTGCAGCGAACAATGCACCGATCATGCACGACTTGAATCGACAGATCATCGCTGAGGCCGACAAGGGCCTGAATACGGGTTCGCTCGGCGCGCTCACACAGAAGATTGCCAGCGCGACGGGCTACAGCTTAGGTGGACAGAGTGCGACCGATTACAACACGTTGGGCAAACTGCTTGAGCGCTCTGCCCTGACGGCTGCGCAAGGCATGGGCCCGCACACAAACGCTGGGCTCGAAGCCCAGGTGCGCGCAAACGGCTCCCTCGACTACACGCCGCAGGCAATCCGCAAGATCGCCGTGCTGAATGATGCACTGACCAGCGGCGCGGAGCACTACCGCTCCGGGCTTGAGAATGCCCTGCAGGGATCTGGACAGAACCCGGCTGTTAAACGAGTGTTCGACCAGCAGTGGGCGCAGAACTTCGACCCGCGCATCATGCGGCTGGAGAATGCGGCCGCATCCGGCGACAAGAAGGAAATCGACGCCGTGATGCAGGAATTGGGCGGTCCGAACTCCAAGGCCGTGCGTGATCTGCGCACGAAGGCGGCGAACCTGCGAGTGCTGATCTCGAAGGGGCACCTGTAATGGCTGGACCGCTCGATAACGCTCTGGCCATCCTCGGCGGCGGTCAGGATGCGCCGGCACCCGCTGCACGCTCCAATGCGGCCGCGCTGAACTACCTCAACGACCCGAAGAACCGCGCCTCGATCATGGCCGATGCCGATCGCATCGCCTCCATGCGCCCTAGTGCTGCAAGCCCAACTGCGTCTGTACCGTCCGATGGACCGCTATCTGGTGCGCTCGCGATCCTGAGCGGTGCTGCGCAGCCGGCCCAAGCCGCAAAGCCTGCGCCGGCAACGTCTGCCGAGCCCAGTGCGTGGGACAAGCTCAAAGGCGCCGGCGAAGCTGCGCTTCACTTCGCATCGACCATCCCGGCAACCATCCCGGCTTCCATCGCAGCGGTGTCGCAAATCGTTGGCGGCAAGGAAAAGTACGGTACGCAGGACATGGTACGCGCTGCCGAGCAACGCTTCGGCCAGACGATGGACGATTACACCTACTCTCCTCGGACGCAGGCCGGGCAGGAGTACGCGCAAAACGTCGGCAATGCGCTGGAGCGAACCGGTGTCCAAGGTCTTCCACTGAATGTGCTGAACGAGGCCGGAGCAGCTGCACGCCCAGCCCTATCGATGGCAAACAATCGCTTGCGATTGGGCAGCGCTGCACCGGCAGCAGTAGACACGGCAGCGCCGGCCGCAAAACCACGTATCAAGCTCAACGTCGACGGCACGACCACGCCGATCACGCCAGCGGCAGATGCGACCCAAAGTGCTGCGACTCGTGCGGCAGCAGCGACTGACGGGCCGCTTCCGGCCTCGGAGCAGGCTCGCCGTGCGCAGGTATTGCAAGAAATCGGCATCCAGGACGCGCGCCGCAGCGTAATCACCGGAGATCGTAAGTCCGGCGCTACCGATTACCAAACGTCCCGCCTGGACAGCCCGGCGGGGCGCCTGCTGGCGTCCAAGTTCGACGAGGAGCGTGCCGCGCTGGAGAACCACGCCGATTCGATCGTACGCGGCAGCGGCGGCACAATCGGCACGGATCAGTCAGCATTGTACGGGCGCGGGAACACAGTCATTGCGCCTCTCGATTCCCTGAAACAGTGGTTCGATGACCGGGCTGGTGCCCTCTATCGCGCGGCCGACGAGCAGTCGCAAGGCGTTCCAACGGCGCTCGATCGCTTCCGCTCCGTGTTGGCTGACGATTCCGAGATGACGAATTCGGACCGTGTACATCTGCGCACTGCCGTAAATGCCTATGCGAAGAAGCTTGGAATCCTGGGCGACGAAGGAGCGCTGCAGGGCAACGCACAGCAGGCTGAGACTATCCGCAAATTCCTCGGCGAGAACTGGTCGCCGGCGAACGGAAAGTTCGTGGCCAAGCTAAAGGATGCGCTTGACGAAGACGTCATGTCAGCTGCCGGCGGCGATCTCTACGGCCAAGCACGGCAGATGTGGGCGCTGCGCAAACAGACCCTAGACAACCCGAACGGCATCGCGAAGATCATGGATGCCTCTGGCCCCGAAGGTATCAATCGTGCCGTGCCAGTCGAGAAGATTCCAGATGCCTTGAGCGGCATGCCGGTTAAGCAGTTTGGCCATGTCGTCGACACGCTCAAGAACCTGCCGCCCGAATTGGCCGACCAAGGGCAGGCCGCATTGGGCGAGATCAAGGCGCAGTTCGCCAACAAGGTGCTCGATGCCGGGCGTTCAACGAAGGGGCAATGGAACCAGAAGGCTGTTCGCGCGTATCTGGCCAACAACAGCGAGCGCATGCAACAGGTGTTCACGCCAGAGGAAATGGGCAAGTTCCGAACTCTGCTCGATGCCGGCGACATCCTCGCCACGGATCAAAGCTACCCGGGCGCCGCAGCGCAGAAGCACAACCTGTTGCGGACTGGGACTATGCATGCGATTCGGACGGGATCGACGTCAGCGGGAGCAGCACTGGGTGGCCCTATTGGTGCCGCTGTGGGCGCAGCCGTTGGCGAGAAGGCGGCCGGGGCGCTGGGCGATGCAGCTTCGCTAAAAGCCGCGCAAAAACGGCTAGTCCCGATCAGCAGCTTGATCAATGGCGGGCAGTAGCTCCCACTCCACATGAAGTGGTACGTCATCACCAGGCAGAACAGCAATGGAGGCGCCGGCTGCTATTGGCGTCTCACGCGAGGCGCCTAGCCCACGAAATACGTCCACCAAAAAGTAGACCACAAACCACAAGACAAGAAGGGCCATAACGGTTCCTGAGTAAGCCGCCCCGTGCGGCTTTTCTTTTTCCAGCACCCAGAGAGGTGCTTTTTTTACGTCCAGAGGAATGACATGCCAAGCTTGATGCCCACCGGGAAGCAGCAGTATTTCAATCCCACTTCCGGTCGCCCGCTCGCCGGTGGGTTGCTCTACACATACGCGGCCGGCACGTCGACGCCAAAGACAACATGGCAAGACTCGGCCGGAACAATCCCGAATACGAATCCTATCACGTTGGACTCAACCGGGTCTGCGCTGGTCTTCTGGGATGGTGCGTATAAGGTAGTCCTCAAGGATTCTGCCGGCAACACGATTTACACGGTCGACAATTGCAAGTCCGATCCGTTTGGCATCGCGGCGTTCATCACCAGCCTTGCCGCGTCTGCTGGCTCGTCCCTAGTCGGCTTCATCCAGTCAGCCGCAAGTGCGATCGCGCGCACGTTACAGACCAAGGTGCGCGAAATCGAGATCAGCGTTACCGACTTCACTGGTGCAGACCGAACCGGCGTCGGCGACAGTAGCGATGCGATTCAGGCGGCCATCGATTACGTGTTTAGCCGCGGCGGCGGCATCGTCGCGTTCGACGTCGGCAAATACAAGGTAACCAAGACGATCACCTTGCGCAGCAACGTGCGCCTGGTCGGTCGTGTTGGTGCGTACCAGCCCGATTCCGCCAGCGGCGTGCAGATCGTCGCTAGCGGGAATAACCTGGCCGTACTGGAAGCAACCAACGTGCTCGATATCGGGGTGGAGAACATCCGTATTGATTGCTCTGCCCTGACCGGGACTCTAAACGTCGGCCTACATTTGAATGGCTTCTGGCTATCGAGGTTCAGGCGTGTGACTGTGGTTGGTATCTCGCCATCCGAGGGTTATGCGATGAAGTTCGAGACTGGCACTGGCACGCCATCATTCGGATCCCAGCATAACCGTTTTGAGCTGTGCGAATGCCCTGACGGCATGGTGCGAGGGGAAGGGAAAAGTGCTTCGGACCAGATCACGACAACCGTATTCGATACCTTCCGAGGGTTCCAGTACGAATTCCAACACTGCCAAGTCACGCTGATAAATTGCACCGCAGAGGCGTGGTCGAGCGGTAGCGGGTTCTATTTCTACGGTTCAGGCGACTCCACGATGTTTCATTGCGATATCGAGGGTACTGGACCAGTAGGCATCACTCGAGGCGATACGCACACGGTGAAAGGCGCCGAAACTTCCATCTGGGCTGGTTACTCTGGAGCGCAGCGCGTCAATGGCACCTTCACTCCACTGACCGACAACCTGCAGTCGACCGTTTCGGCAGGCAACACGTTCCCGGACTTCTTCAATCGATCGGATAACGTCGCAACCTACGCGCGCGGCCTAGTACGTGCAGATAACGTTTCCGGTGGCACTCAAAGCGGACACGTCGAAATCCGGCGCCTCGCCGCCGGTGTCGAGGTGCTGCAGTTCGAGTGGAACAATCAGGTTGAGGTCGAGAACTCCAAGTCGATCGCGAACGTTGCTACGACGGTCTTTTCGATCCCTATTTCGTCTGGTGGCGGCGTGTGGGTACTGACCACTGCTCGCGGCACGCAGACCGCCGCTGGAACCTTCATGACGAAGCTCGACACAATATGCGTCAACAGTGGCGGGACGCTTTCAAAGACGGACGGGACAGCCCTATCTGTGCAGACGGGCGGTTCGACGGGCGCAATCACCTACACGATCTCTGGAACGAATCTGCTTGTGCAGTTCGCGCATGGATCCGCAACCCCTTCCACTATCAGCTTCACCATCGAGATCCATGGCGATGGCCTCAGTTACAGCAAGGCTTAACCACCCACGTGCATAACGCACTCACTCAACCGAAAGGAACCACGAATGAAGAAATCGAACATGGCAACCGGTACTGGCGGCGGCAAACAGCGACCCACCGAGCAGCAGAAGACGACGCCGAAGAAAACCACGCCGACGAAGACGAAATGAACTCGTGGCGCGCGCGCTGTTTAGCTGTCGCATTGATGCTGCTGGCAATGTATGGCCACAGTTGGGCAACAGTCGATCTGCCAAATACGCCGGTACATGCACTGCTGTTCCATGGAAGCGCCGCGCTAGTGGATCTTTTCATGTTGTATGCCGCGCCGGCCGTCCTCAGTGGACGGCTGTGTACGGACTCCCAAAAGCTATTGCTGGCGTCGATTGTCGGGAACGCTGCTGGCTGGCTGCTGTACATGGCATACGCGCCGCCTGTTTTCTTCAATTGCTACATGTGGGCGGTGACGTATGCGCAACTATTGCTACTCATTATCCCCGACCGCCATGCTGATCCTCTTGGGAGCACTTTGGTTCGCCATCCTGATGGTCTCGGCGGCGACCGCAATTATTGAAAGACAAAACCATGAACGAATCCGAAAACGTCAGATCCGCGATTGAGTCTGCGGCGTCAAACCCAAAGCTAGCGACTGCTGTTGCGGCCAGTACTACGGCTCTCGGTGCCGCGACGAGGATGGAAGCCATTCAGGGCTGGCTGTCGGTCGCCTCCATGGTCGTTGGCATCGTGACTGCGCTAGTCGTGCTGGGCATCCAACTGATCCGACTTGAGAAGGCCTGGCGCGAGCGCGCACAAGCAGAAAAGGAAACCGCATAGTCATGGACCGTACAAAACTAGCAGCACAGTTGACCGTTGACGAGGGCCGCAAGTCGCGCATGTACCTCGATAATGCCAACCCTCCGCGCTGGACAATCGGTGTCGGCTTCAACCTCTCCGATCGTGCATTGCCGGATCCAATTATCGACGCCCTGCTCGACTGGTGCATCGACAACGTGCAACACGAGCTCGATTCAGCGCTGCCTTGGTGGCGCACGATGAACGACGCGCGACAGAACGCGCTGGCCAACATGGCATTTCAGTTGGGACTCGACAAGCTCCTGAAGTTCAAGAAGACGCTCGACCTGCTCAAAACCGGCCGCTGGGATGCCGCCGCAAACGAGGCACTTGATAGCGATTGGGCTCGACAGGTGCCGAACCGCGCCAAGCGTGTAACCGACATGATCCGCAAAGGGGAATTTTGATGCTTGAACTTGTACCGCTCCTAGCCAATTTGCTAGACCGGATATTCCCGGATCCAAAGATGGCAGCAGACGCAAAGCTGGAAGTGATGAAACTCGCGCAGTCGGGTGAACTGGCTCAACTCAACGCCGACGTACAACTGGCTACCGGGCAGGCTGACACCAACAAAGCCGAGGCTTCGAATGCTTCGTTATTCGTGTCCGGCTGGCGCCCATTTGTGGGCTGGATATGCGGCGCTGCGTTCGCTTTCAAGTTCATCGGCGGCCCTGCCGCGTTCGTCCTATCGCAGTGGGCAGGCCATCCGATCACACTCCCAGTATTCGACTTCACGGAGATGAGCACGATCCTGATGGGCATGCTGGGCCTTGGCGCCCTCCGCACCGTCGAAAAGGTCAAAGGTGCGGCGTGATTGAGCGCTTCGACGAGTGGAGCGCGAAGTTAGCAGAATGGCGGCTTTTTGCCAACATGCCGCGCGAAACCCGCATGGATGCTGGAATCCCGTAGGTTCGATTCCCTCCGCCTCCACCAGTACATCGTTTAAAATCAAGCACTTATATGCTTGAGTTAGTCTTAATTTTGGTGGATTACCTGTGTATTTTGCACAGTAATGCCAACATAATGACAACCTGATCAGGGCGCCTCGGATAGCTTCGTGGCGCCCTTTTTATTTCCGTACACGGCTTCTGCCCGGCTGCCTGCGTTGCTGTCCGCATCAGGCATCCATCTGCCGTAGCGGCGGATGATCATCGACCAATCCCGGTGCCCCATCTGCTGAGCTACCCACATTGGATGCTCGCCAGATGAAAGCATCATGCTCGCGTACGTGTGGCGCGTCTGGTACGGGTAACGGTAACGCACCTTTGCTCGCCTGAGTGCTGGCGTCCACATGGTCTTGCGAATCGGCTGGTCTCCGCTCCACCGCTCAAGAGTCTGCGGATTCTGGAATACCTCCTGCCCCTTGAGGTATGTGTGCACCTTTTGCGCCGTCAACGCCTCGACCGCCAATTGTAGTAGCTTCACTTCCCGCCGCCCGGATTCGGTTTTCGGCACTTCGGGCTCGTCCGCGTGCTGCGTCATCGCGCGAGACACCCGCACCACGCCGCGCATCAGGTCGATGTCGCCCCAGTCCAGCGCAACGAGCTCCGACGTGCGCATCCCAGTCCAGAATGCGAACTGTACCAAATTCCGGCCCTGCCCTTCCAGCGCAGCCAGGATCGCGGCCTGTTCCTCTCGGTCGAACGGGTCGATCTCGTCATCGTCCTTCGGAGCTTCCTTCTTGCGGTAGGTGTACCCTGCCAATGGATTAACGTCAAGCAACTCATCCTCGTCTACTGCATCAGCCAGCGCGGCGCGCAACACGCTCTGGATATTGCCGAGCGTCTTATTCCCAGCTGGGTAAGCGGCCAACTTCTCGCGCACGTCCTTGCGCTTCAACTCTGCCAACTTCATCTTGCCGAACCACGGATCAAGCTTACCCATGACGATCTTTCGATAGGTGTCATAGGTGCTTGCCTTGCGCTCCAGCTTCTGACGGCCAAGCCATTTGTCGAGGTATTCCCCGACCGTCATCAGATCAGCCGGCGCTGCCGGTCCGTCGAACTTGTCGGCCATCTTCGAGTTTGGAAATGCCGCCCGGTACTCGAAGACCCCAATCGAAATCTCATGCAGAATCGCCGCCCGGTGCTGCTCGGCCCGCTTTAGGTTAGCGGCCGTAGGTTTGAGCGGGACACGCTCCCGGCAGCGGATGCCCCGGTACGTGAAACTGATTTCGATGCTGCTTTCTGACGCAGCTTTAACACCCCGCCCGTTTCTACCCATTCTGCGTATCCTTCCGTACTTATTAATATCCGGTTATCTGGAGCCTTCTTCCAGACCTTGCCCTCTGGCCAGATGCCGTCATGAATCTTTGCCCTGATCGCCAGTTCGCTATAGCCCGACTCTTCGGCAAATTTCGAAATTGTCACATAGCGCAGCATTGCCCCTCCTATTCAGTTTCAGACTTAGACTTTTCCACCAGCGGCCAGGTGCACTTGCTCAGCGCGTGGTTCCCGCCGCACCTCGTGCACTCAGCGGTCCACATCTCCCACATCAGGCGGTAGATCGTCATGACCCACATGGCGGCTCCTTGGCTGCGATGGCCTCGTCGATAGCGCCGTCCAATTCAGACTCGCAGATAGCGTTAGGCGCGTAATAGTCCTTGTGGCCGTCATTAGTGACGAATATTCGCTCGTCGTATTCGAGCCTCGCCTTGTCGCGCAGCCAGCGATAGCGAGCCGCGTCCTTCTCCGTTCCAGCTGCGGGAGCCGCGATTTGCCCAGCGCCGCCAAAGCCAGTATCCATGCGGGTTTCAGCGTTTTCCACGTTGATTTCGGGCGCTTTCCCCAGCACCGTGATTTCCGCCCGCAGCCGCTCGACTTCGGCGATCAGTTCAGGAACCATTTCGCGGCAGGCGGCGATGAACTCGGCATCAGCCGCGTTCTCGAAGTAGCACTCGTCGTATGACCTTGGCGGCCCATTGAGGTATGCGCAGTCGGCGCTGCGTTTGTCTACGGTCCAGTTTCCTTGAGTCGCCGCCAGTGCCAGCGCCTTAAGCTTGTCGGTGTCGATGGTCATGCTGTCTCCATGGAGTTCGGTTCCTTCATCGCCTTCACTTTCGCGAGGTGCGACGTTGCGCGCTTCAGTTCATAGCGCTTATCGCGCTCAAGCCACGCGATATCAGCATCGCCTTTGCTCGCTAGCCACGCCTCAAACGCAGCGCGCTCGGCGTCCAGGTTCAGTTCAGACATTCTTCTCTCCTTGCGTGTCGTGAGATGCAGCCTTAGCTGGGCCTTGGGCGGCCGAGTTCCAGGCATTTCGCAGAATGGACGTGCATTCAGGGATCGCTTCTATCACTTCATCAAGTGGGATGCTGTATGCAATCAACTTGACCCAGCGACCACTAGGAATTTCGCCCGTTACGTCCAATTCCGAGGAGTACCAAGTTTTGCCATTAACGGTAAGTGCATACGGTGTCAGCACTAGGCTTGGCGGCTTGTCATTGCATCGGCAATCAACAGCACCTTCCAGCCGCTTCCATGCATACCAACCAACACCAGTATCCTTTGCTGCTCTCTCGGTGCGCCAACCAGATGCCGTAAGTTCATCACGCAGCTTGTCGGTAACGTCGCTCATTTCGCCTCCCCCTTCGTGTCTTGGGATGCGGACATGGCGGCTCGGATGGCTGCGCGAATGTCATCCACAGTCCATTCACCATCGTCATAGGACATGCCCGCCGGCTCAGGTATGTAGAAGCGCGGATGGAAAATCACAACAGGGTCGCCGTCGCCGTCACTGGTCAGGTCGACGTCAGCATGCTTGAACCCTTGCTCGATGAGCCATTTGCCCAGCTTCGCATCTTCATCCAGCGCGTCGCCTGCTTGCGCTGGAGCGGCGAGTAGTTCTTCGGCGTTGCTGCACACATTGGCGATGAATTTCCATTGCCCGTCATCGCCGCACTCGACGCCGCGCAGAACACGCACGAGGTCACGCATTGTCTTGCGCCAGTCCCCTTGACCGGGCAGCGGTGCGCGGGCGAGGGCTGCTCGTTTTTCATCGAGTGGGCAACTGTCGCAGTCCCCTTCGCAGCCATCGCATTTATCGGCATCCTGGCTGGGTGCTGTGGCACAGTCAGGACATGGTACGGTCTTGAACTCGCTGATTTCGCGTTCACGATTGCCGTTACAGGTCGTGCACTCAATCGCGCTTGCCGTGGTGGCCGCAGGGGTGCAGGCAGGGCACGATTCGTACTGGTCCGGCGGGAAGCCTACGATGCCGCTGTCGTTGCACTTGCCGCACTCGACAGCCGCCCCGTCCATCTGGCTGACTGCGGGCGCGTTAGCCTTGGCATTCAGCGCGCCGCCGTAACCCAGTAAGCCCGGTTGCCATCCGCCCCAACGCTGCAGCACATCGGCAGCAAAATCGGCTGGGTGGCCATAATGCGTCGTCGTCCACAGTTCTTCGAGCACTTCGTTGGTCGGCACTTCGGGCGCGGCACCAGGGCGCGGCAGCGGCATCCAGTGCGTTGCCGCGTCAGCCACTTCGGTGCGCATGTCGGGATCAGGCTCCCACAGGTCTTCGGTGTTGATGTCGAAATACTGGTCGCCGTTGAAATCGACTCCTTCGGTGTAGACCAGCACACGGTCATGGTCTTCTGGTAGCGGCAGGCCAGCCGAAAGCGGGCGCAGGGCAGGCGCTTCAAGCGCGGCCGACTGGCTGACTGCGGGCGCCGCTTTGACCATCGCACGGTAGCTGGCGTTGTATCCGTGCGCGCCGGGCGTATCGTGGCCCGCCTGCTGCTGGGCTGGCGTCGGCTCGATGGGAACCAGCTTGTAGCCTTCGGGGACTGCGGGCGATGCGAGGGCGGCGCGAGCATACCGGCGTGCGTCGTCTTGCTTGTTGCTGTTGCCTCCTTCGACCCATGGGTGCGTCTCGGCGCCGTCGAACAATCGGTAGATAGCTTTCGCGGCTTCTTCGATTCGCGCCCGCTCATCTGCCGCTACGCTCGGCTCTGCGCGGAGGGCGAGAGCCGCGTGCACGGTTTCCCATTCGGGCATGTTGATCGTCACTTCCAGAAGCTCGCCGACGGCTTGTTTTGGCGCCAGGCCGCAGCAGAGGTTGTAGGCAAGGGCAAGACGGTTCGTGATCGCTGCGAGCGCGTTCTCTGGCTTTTCCAGGTCGATGCCTGCGGTTGTGGTAGTGGTCGTCATACTTCAAACTCCAGTGCAAAGGCTTCAGGTTTTTCGAACTTGCGGCACCACTTCTTCCATGCATCGCCCACGGCGCCACTTCCGGGGAACAGGTCGTCGAACTGATCTTGTGGCGTGAGATTCAGCCCCTCAAATACCCAGAAACAGAAGTTGTCAGGCTTGGCGCCTGGGAAGCCGCGACGCATGGCGATTGGCTCGCTCACGAAGTCGCGCCATGTGTCTTGCTCACGGGTACGCGGACGATGAAAGCGGAAGATCACCGGCTCCCAAGCCCAAGCTCGCGTCACATTCGCTTTAAATGCTGCGAATGGTTTCACCCACACAGCGACGCGCACGTCTTCAGGACACATCGCGAGAATCGCGCGTAGGGACGGCTCGTGCAAACTAAGTGCCCAGCAATCGTATTCGTCGTTCAAGCGCTCTATCAGTCGGCGATGCGCATCAGGGTCGTCGTACTCTGCCGCCTTGTCGTGGCGGTCACCGTAGTGCTTCACACCGCAGCCAAGATAAGGTGGATCAGCGTACGCTGCCTTCATTACCTCACTCATCGTGGCTCCTCTCTGTGTCGGCTTGGGTCTTCATGGCACGGATGGCACGTGCGAGTGAATTCGCGCAAAGCTTCACTTCGTCCACGTTGTCCATGTCGATGCCTCCGCCCAAGCTGTCGCAGACCTTTGCCGCTTCCTCTAGCACCTCGTTCCGCGCTGCATGGGCGCCTTCCTGCGATGCGGGGGCGAGGTAGGTTTTGCCGGCCGCGACGAGCATCTTGAACACGTCCGAGTGGCGAACCAGTGCGCCTGGCTCGTCCAAGCCCCACAGGACCGGCAGCGCGGAAAACTCATCCAGCAGCCGGCCAATCGCGGACACCTGTTCCGGCGCCGAAGTGGCCTGCACCTGTCTTTCGAGGTGAGCGGCAATCGCAGCGCGGGCAAATTGGCCTGCGTCGGCTGCGTTTTCGATCTTCACATATTCATCTTCACGCGATACGTACCGGACCGTGCCGAACAGGTCGGTCGCAATCTTCCAAGCCTGCTCATCCGTCAGATCGCCGGTCGGCTGGCTGGCGATGTGCAATGCAATCGCAGCGCGGGCATAGTCATGCATCGCGGCGGCCACGTCTTTCTGACGGCGTGGCTCCAGCCATGCTTCGAAGTCGTCGCCCCACGGCAACGGAGGCAGATCGCCGGTCGGCTTCTCTGCTGCGGTGACCGGGGTTACACTGGCGAGTGCGGCTTTGACCGCATTGCGCACGCGGGCATCGATGCTGTCGTAGATTTCCTTGCGCAGCAGCTTTCGCGTGCGGCTGTCTGCGGTCGAAAGACGCTCGATATCTTCGCTGAAATCGGCGTGATCGCGGATGCTGCGTTGCGTGAATTCGGTTAGGTCGGCGATATTGCCTTCCTCGCCCATCATCTTCCCCACCATCTGCAGGATGCCAGGGAGCGTACCGGCGATGGCGTATTTCTGCGGATGCGTGTCAGGGATAGCGGCTACAGCGGTGCTGACGAGGGGCTGATAGGCCAGCAGTTCCGCGCCCGCTGCTGCAAACGCGTTCGCAAGGCCGGTGCGTTGAGTTTCGAATTCAAAGTCCATGTGTCGCTTTCGTTAGATAATTTTGGCTTCGATGCGCCGGGTCGCTTCAAGTGTTTGCCATGCGGAGAACTTCGCCTGTGCTGCGGTGATCAGCCAGCGCAGGGATTCCTCTTTCTCGACGGCTGCTTTCAGCCCTTCAAGCACTTCCAAGTATTCTGGGTGGGCATAGGCTTCACGCTCTTGGGCAACTGCCGACTTGTGCCCGTCGATTTCCGCTTGCCGCATCAGCAGCGCTTTCTTTGATTTCCTAAATTCTTCGAGGTGGACACGATCAGCTTTGGCTTGCGCATATTCGGATGCGTGATCGCGGATGAAATCCAGTACTTTGAAGACATCGATCTTGGCATCCTGGCTCATGTCGTCCTCGGCCATTCAGCGAATATCGAGGCGGGTGCCTTGGGCCAGCATCGCTCCCGGGACTTCGCGACCGTCCTGCAGGGCGACTTTGATCGCGGCCTTATCGGGAGCGGACGGAGGCGGTTCTGGCTGCTTCATGAACTCGCTCGGGACGAGGCCGGGCTCGAAAATGTCGACGGCAGCCGGGTTCTTCTTGATCGCCAGCGCAAAGTGCGGGCATTCGATCTTCGATACGCCAGCAACTTCCATGCACGTCTTGACGTACTCACGCAGATGTTCGGCCCGCTTCTCCGCTGCTTTGCGGCGCGTGGTCATTTCGCCCTCGGCCTGCTTGATTGCTGCGGCGGTCGCTTCCAGATTCTTAATCGCATAGGCGACGTTCTGCGCCTTCACTTCGAGCGGATACGATTCCGCCTCGATGGTGTCGGCGATCGCCTGCGCATCGTCCTGCGTGTCCATCAAGCGTTCGACCATGGCGCGGTGTTCTTGGGCGATGGCATAGAGAGAGAGTGAGGTCATGCTTGCTCCGCGAGACTCGTGGTCAGTTGTGCTTTGCGCTCGCTGGCGTGCTTCGTCAGAGCGTCTTTGCTATTCGGGTACATGGCGACACCAGCTTTCAGGTGCTCGCTGATTTCCTTCACGGTGCTTGCGCCCTTGATGGCGTTGACGGCATTGGCAAGGCCCACGCTGTCAGGCACTCCCGGTTCGTCGTCAGCATCCGTTTCAAGATGAAGAACGCCCTTGTGCCACAGGTCCAGCGCAGCACCGAAGCGCATGGCTGCATTACGCAGCGCGTCGCCGATACGCTCTTTCATCGCGTCGCCGCCGGTCTTACCTTGTGCGTCGCCGTAGCCAAGGCGAGTCACGCCGCACACGGTCAGCTTTATCCACAGGCCGCCATCCTTGTCGAGTGCAGGCAAGCCCTTCTCGTCGGTTGCCATCGGCTCCCACGACCACGTAGGATCAACATCCAGCAGACGATCGGTCAGCGCTGCGTGGCCAACATAGTCCAGGTGCACGACCTTCGGGTGGTGCCACGCTCCGCAGATATTGCAGCGCTCACCGGCCTTGAAGTTGTTGCGCACCTCCTCCGTCTGCGCCTTCGTTGGCTTCGGGAGCTTGCTGATCTGGTGCGGCTCGAAGGGCTTGCGCAGCATCTTCAGGCGCTCAGCGATGTCTTTCTGTTCCATGGTCGTCCTCAAAAGGGCAATTGGTTGTCTCGTACGTACTGCTCATGCTTCTCGCGCTCCTGCTCGCTCATCACCGGGCGCCACGGTTCGCCAGTGCACGGCTCGACTGGCATCGGTGGCCACAGGGTGCGGCGCTTCGCCATTTCCTCGTACTGCTGGAGCGCATCGGCTGCGTCTGCGTTGTTCATTACTGTGGGCTCCATATTGGCGTTTCGTTCATCTCGTCCATCTGCTGCAATATCGCCATCGACGAGAGGATGGCTATCAGGATCAGAAGGGCGTAGGCGTAGTAGCGTGTCATGCTTGCCTCCGACCTATCTCGGCAGCGGCTAAAACGATAGCGATCCGGTAATCTGCCTCGTTTTCGCACGCACAGAAGCTTCCGCCGCCAGGGTCGCCCCGGTAGGCTTCGACCAGCGGCAGAGCTCCGACTTGCGTTGCCTGCCATTCAATGTCGATCTTTAGCTTGGCAGCCAGCCGAAGCGCGTCGCCATCGTCGGTAAGCGGGTTCCACGGCTTGCTGTGGTGAGTCCCAAATACTTCCTTGGTGCCGCAGTAGAATCTGCAATTCGGATGGGACTTCTTACGCTGCCATTGCTTGACGTTGAACCAGCGGGCATTGACCCCCGCCGCCTTTGCCGCCAGTTCCAACAGTTCACGATCCGCATTCATGGCAACACCTCGAGCACGCCAGCCAGCACGATCAGCACGCCGATAGCGGCGAACATCAGGCCGGGCCGCTGCTCGCACCAGTCCATCTTCCAGAACAGCAGCGAGCCGATCAAGTCGCGCTCGGGAGTGCGCTCCTGGAGGCGGGAGATAAGGGAGGCGATCATGCGGCGCTCCCGGCGGCAACGGGAACTTTCCCATCGGCCCAGTCGTAAAACTGATCCCACATACCGTCGTCCACCTTGCGCAGTGGATTTCCGTGCTCTGCACTGTTCTGCGCGAAGTTCAGGCCGCCGCCGAGGTACGCCGGATTGTTTTGAATCGTCCCGATAACCTTCCCGTCGATAAGTACCAGCGCATGACTTTCGTCGCTGGCCATCTGAAAATCGTAGGCGTCCATTCTTCGCTCCTATCTGTCCTATCTGTCCGGCGCCGCCGGCGGTTGTTGTTCGGTCGGGCTTTCACCATGTCCCGCATGGGCCTGTGCGCCTCAGGCTGGCGGCCGGTTTCGTTTTTCCGGCGCCGCTCAGGTACTGCAAGGCTTGGGTTTCGCCTCCCTGCCGGCCGTTTTGCCTTCGTTGCGGTTCAACTGAACGGACCGAACTCTCCGCTGTAGTGGCCAGCGCTGATCTCTGGCTTTGGCTTCGTCTCCTACAAGTTGGTGTTCCAGCGTCAGCCGGGTGATCGAGCCCGGTGCCAGCATCCCAACGTGATAGCGCATCAGCCTGCGCCTTCACCACAGTGAAGGGGGCTGGATTCGAACCAGCGCCTGAGGGACTCAAACCCCGCGTCTACCAACTGCGCCACCCCTTCACTGTGGTCACCCCTTACGAGGGTGAGGCGTCCTGCTACGCGCCAGTGCGCGCCACTTCGGTTGCGCCGGCCTGCTTGCCATGTAGGTAGATCAGCCATGCATCCGTGGCGTCGGCGTATTCGATCTCGCAAGTCCCGCGCTTCTTCCAGAGCCAGATCTCCAGTTGTGCGCGCTCTTGTGCCGTTCCGCAGTAGCCGCAATCGAGATTCCCGAGCAAATCTTTCGACAGGCTGCCGGTGTCATCGCAATGAGGGCAGCTCATATCAACCACCCAATCTCACGATTCCAAGCCATGCGCTCGATACGTGCCCAGCGCGCCTGCTCCTCGCGGTCCGATTCCATCTTCTCGACCTGCGAGATCGCCTGAACCTCGGCGTCGTCCTCGATGACCTTGTCGCGGACC
>Ga0207702_10002412_pt1 | contig 17778 bp, 11 predicted proteins | sample KBSCornC62_FD_184302 | JGI IMG/M metagenome (GOLD analysis project Ga0207702, IMG submission 184302) | Corn rhizosphere microbial communities from Kellogg Biological Station, Michigan, USA - KBS Corn C6-2 (SPAdes) (version 2) | ecosystem: Host-associated > Plants > Roots > Rhizosphere > Soil ...
GGTGGTCCAGCGTGTAGCCGAGCGTGAGGTTGCGAATGCGCCAGTGCGAGCCGTTGACGTACAACCGCGAGCTCGAGTACAGGCGCGTCACGCCGCCGGTCGTCGGCGCGGGGTTCTTGTTCGTGGGATTCGTCGGCGTCCAGTAGTCCATATCCGCCACGTTCCCGAACCGGCCGAAGTAGTTGCGTGGCGTCCCGTCGATGAAGAGGTAGTTCCACTTCGCGGTGACGAGCGACGAGAAGTCCCACCCGCCCCACGTGAACCGGTTCGACATGCTGCCCGTCCACGCCGGATAGCTGTCGCCGATGATCGTTCGATCGTTCGCGTCGATCTTGCCGTCGCCGTTGATGTCCGCGACGCGCGGATCGCCGAAGTGGAACGTGCCGCCATTGGCGTTGAACTTCTTCATCTCGAGCGAATCCTTGAACTGCCAGACGCCGATGTACTTGTAGTCGAAGAAGACCTGGCGCTGGTTGTCGCCCGCGATGTTGATCGGCTTGCCCACGAACCAGACGTTGCCGAGGTCCTGCGTCGCGCCGCTCTGCAGCGCCACGATCTTGTTCGCGTTGTGCGACCAGTTGAGGTCCGTCGTCCAGCCGATGCCGTGCCAGCTCTGCACGTTCTGCGTCGTGACCGACAGCTCGAGGCCCTTGTTCTGCGTCGCGCCCACATTGCGCAGCGTCGACGTGAAGCCGGACGTCACGGGCAGGAGCTGCGTGAGCAGCAGATCGTGGGTGTTCATGACGTAGCCGTCGATCGTGCCCGAGATGCGGCTGTTCAGCACCGCGTAGTCGATCCCGACGTCCGACTGATCCGTCTTCTCCCAGCTCAGATCCGGATTCGGAATCGAACCCGGCTTGTACCCGCGCACGCGCGTCGTGCCGAACGAGTAGAGGCGCGCGGCGAGCGTGCCTTCCGTCTGATACGGACTGATCGCCGTATTGCCCGTGGTGCCGTAGCTCCCGCGCAGCTTGAGCTGATTGAGCCAGCCGAACCGCTGCATGAAGCCCTCTTCGCCCACCTGCCATGCCGCGCCGAACGACGGGAAGTACGCCCACTGGTGCCCCGGCGCGAGGCGGCTCGATCCGTCCGCGCGCTCCGTCGCCGAGAGCGAGTAGCGGTCCTTGAACGTGTAGTTCATGCGTCCCATGAACGACTCGAGCGACCATTCGGAGATGAGGCTCCGCTCGTTGCCCGCCGTGCCCGAGCCCAGGTCGTACCAGAGCTGCGTCGGATAGGGGAGTTGCGAGGCGTACAATGAGTCTTTCGTGAAGTGGTCGTGCTGAATGCTGTACAGCCCCGTGAGGTCGAACTGGTGGTCGGCGTGCACCGTATGGTTGTAGTGCAGGATGTTGTCGAGCGTGTACGAGAAATCTTCCTGGTTGAACTCGCCGGCCTGCGGCGGCTGCCCCTGGTTCGAGTTCTGGCTGCCCAGGTTCGCGCACGTGCCGTGCGTCCACGGACCATTCCAGCAGCCGTCGGTGAGCGCCGTGTAATCCGGGCCGAAATTCATCCGGTAGCTCAGGCCGTCCGTGATCTGGTACTCCGCGTACGCCGACGCGAACACGCGATTCACGGTCTGCTGGCGAACCACCGACTGCGACTCGAGCACCGGATTGATGTTGAGCGGATCGTCGTCCGGCCGCGGATCGAACAAGCCCGCCGAATCAGGATTGGTGTAGTTCGTCGGCCGGCCGATCGGATCCATCGCGAGGATGTAGCCGTACGCGCCGCCGCCTTCGCCCTGATTTGTGAGAATCCGCGACGCGTTCGCCGTCACACCCATCCGCATGCGATCGGACGTGTGGTCGACCGAGGCGAAGCCGGCGCCGCGGTTGTATCCCTGTCCGGGGATGAGACCGCGCTGATCGAAGTAGTTGCCCGAGAGCGCGTAGCGCGTATCGCCGGTCATGCCGTTCAAGCCGCCCTGCACGCTTTTCTGCAATCCGTTCTGGAGCACGGCCTTCTGCCAATCGGTGGTGATGTTCTGCTGAATCGCGGTGAGCTGCTTGGCGGTGAAGATCTTCGCGAGGCTCGTGTCCTGTCCCTCGGCGGCCGCGGCGTCCTGCATGTACTTCACGTACTGCGGCAGGTTCATCATCGGGATCAGCCGCACCGGCGCCTGGTTCCCGTAGTACATGTCCGCGGTGTAGCTCGCGTGCATGCGGCCGTCGTTGACGCCCTTCTTCGTCGTGACGAGGATGACGCCGTTGGCGCCGCGGCTACCATAGATGGCGGTGGCCGCCGCGTCCTTGAGGACGTCGATCGACTCGATCATCGCGGGGTTGAAGTCCTGAATGCCGCCCGAGATCGGGATCCCGTCGACGACGTACAGCGGCTCGTTGCTCGCGGTGAGCGAGCGAACGCCGCGGATGCGGACGTTCATCGGCGCGCCGGGCTCGTTGCTCGAGGCGACGATTTCGACGCCGGCGACGCGGCCCTGCAGCGCCTTCATCGGATCGCTCGTCGGAATGTCCTTGAGCTGCTGCGCCTGCACCGTGCTCACGGCACCGGTGACCGTGCGGCGCTCCTGCGTGCCATACCCGACGGCGATCACCGGATTCAGCTCGATCGCGGTGGCCGTGAGGGTGAAAGTGACCGTCGCGGCTTCACCCGCGACGACGGTGACGGCTTGGGACGCGGCGGCGTAGCCGATTCCGCGCGCCTGCACCGTGTGTGCGCCGGCGGAGACGTTGTTGATCGTGAAGCGGCCGGCGGTGTCGGTGACGGCGCCGCGAGTCGTGCCGTTGACGGTCACCTGAATGCCGGGCAGCGGGCGGCCCGCCGCTGACTCGGTCACCCGGCCGACGATGCGACCCGTCGCTTGCGCTTGGGCCACGGCGCCGGCCGTGAAGAGGGTGAGGATCGCAAGCAGAATCCGGCGTCCCATCAGTCGATACCTCCGAAGAGCGTAAGAGTGCAACGGCGGGAGACAGGCAGACGTGCGGCAGCTCGGGTGCGCTCGGCGCGTCATACGAGAGTGCTCATGGCGCGAGGGCGGGACGGTGTCGGGTCGGCTGCGGCGGCAGCGGCGCCTCGGGTAAAGACCGCGGTTGACCGGGTCACCGTCGGGTGTTTGTTTGGTAAAGTTACTAAGTCATAAGGTCACCACGATTCTACGGTGGCAGTCCGGGCTGTCAAGACAAGTTTTCCCGGATTCGTCGCTCGATAGTAACCGTCAAAAATGCCGGCCGCCCTCGGGCAGGGAGCACCATGAAGCGCCTCGTCCTTCTTGCGTTGTTCTCCTCCGCTGTCGTCGGCGGCGCCCGCCGCCGCGCCGAAGCGCCGCCGCTCCGCCTCGCTCGCATCTTTGGCGACGGCATGGTGGTGCAGCGCGATGCGCCGCTCACCGTGTGGGGCTGGGCGGCGCCACGCGCGCCGGTCACCGTCGCGTTCCGCGGTCACGCCGCGAGCACCGTCACGGCGGCAAATGGTGCGTGGCGCGCCCGGCTCGCCGCGGGCGCCGCTGGCGGTCCGTTCGAGCTCACCGTTCGCGCCGGAATGCAGCGCATCGATGTGCGCGATGTGCTGGTGGGCGACGTGTGGCTCGCCGGTGGCCAGTCGAACATGGAGCTCACCGTCTCGCAGGCGGACAGCGCCGCCGCAGAGATCGCGGCGGCCCGCGATTCGTCGATCCGGCAGTTCAAGGTTCCGGACTCGTGGTCGGACGATCCGTCCGATTCGCTCGCGGGCGGCAGCTGGTCGCCCGCGGATCCCGCGCACGTCGGCGACTTCTCGGCGGTCGCGTACTACTTCGCGCGCGATCTGCGCCGTGACGTGCATGTGCCGATCGGCATCATCAACGACAACTGGGGCGGCAGCAACATCGAGACCTGGATCGGCCGGCCTGCGCAGCATCTGAGCGACAGTGCCTGGTCGGCGATTCAGCGGGGCGAAGCCGCGCGCATCGACACCGAACGCGCCGCGCTGCGCGCGCGGATCGGCGGGCTGCCGGAAGTCGATTCAGGATTCATGAATGAGAAAGCTCTCTGGGCCGCGCCGGACTATGACGACTCCGCATGGCGGACGCTTCGCGTGCCTGGATATTGGGAGGATCAGGGCTACACCGGCTTGGATGGCGTCGCCTGGTACCGCGTCGCGTTCGATCTCGATTCGGCTGAGATGCATCGCGGTGTGCGGCTCTCCATGGCGGCGATCGACGACGACGACATCACGTGGCTCAACGGCGTGGAGGTGGGTCGCACGTCGGGCTACAATTTGGCGCGAAGCTATGCGCTGCCGCCCGGCGCCCTGCGGCGCCGCAACGTGCTCGCCGTGCGCGTAGCGGACGGTGGCGGCAACGGCGGGATCAACGGCCCCGCGATACTCGAATTCGGCGACGGATCGTCACGGTCGCTCGCCGGCGCCTGGAAGTTCAAGGTCGCGAAAGTCTCGTTCCTCCCGGACGGTCAGCGCATCAACAAGATCCCGTCGATTCTCTACAACAAGATGGTGCACCCGCTGCTGCCGATCACGATGAAGGGGGTGCTCTGGTACCAGGGCGAATCGAACGCGAACAACGATGCGCAGGCGGCCGCGTATCGCGACCAGTTCACGACGCTCATTCAAAGCTGGCGCGCGGCATTCAACAATCGTGCGATGCCATTCCTCTGGGTGCAGCTCCCGGGGTTCAATCGGCCGGACAGCACGCCGCCGCTCCACGCCGCCTGGGCGATTCAGCGCGAATCCATGGAAGCCGCGCTCTCGCTGCCGAACACCGGCCGCGCGATCGCGATCGACGTTGGCGACTCCACGAACATCCATCCGCGCGACAAGCAGACGGTCGGCTATCGCCTCGCGCTCGTCGCGCGACGGGTGGCCTATCATCAGCCCGTGCTCGCCTCCGGTCCCACGTATCGCGCTCTGACCGCGCGCGGCGACACACTCGTGATCGCGTTCGAGAATGTGGGCTCGGGCCTCGTGACGCACCCGAGCGACGCGTCGCCCGGCGCATTCGCGATCGCCGGCGCGGACCGAAAATTCGTGTGGGCGAACGCGCGCATCGCCGGCAACACTGTGCGCGTGTGGAGCGATCGCGTGCGAGCACCCGCGGCCGTGCGATACGCGTGGTCCAACTTTCCGCTGCACGCGAACCTCTACAACCGCGAAGGCCTCCCCGCCGCGCCGTTCAGAACCGATCGCTGGTAGCGCGCGTGAAGAGCGCGAGATCGATCGCGCCCGCGAGCGCCCGATAGCCGGCTTCATTCGGGTGCAGGTGGTCGCCGCTGTCGCCGTCGGCGCGCAGTCGTTCGGCGTCGTTCGGGTCACGCATCACCGCGTCGAGATCGATCACGGCGTCGAACGCTTTGCTCGATCGAATCCACGTATTGACGGTGCGCCGAGCCTCACGGTGATCGGGGCTGTCGTAGAACGAACCGCCGAACGGCAAGATGGTCGCACCGTACACGCGCAGGTGTCGTGCGTGGGCGCGATCGATCATCTGCTCGTATGACGCGATCAGCGCCTGTGCGATTGCGGCCCCGGTGCCGGGGCGCGCTCCGCCGATGTCGTTCACGCCTTCCGAGATGAGCACCCACCGCGCGCCGGGCTGCTCGAGCACATCGCGATCGAAGCGCGCGAGCGCCGTGGGTCCGAGACCGCCGCGCACGATCGCATTCCCGCCGATGCCGGCGTTGAGCACAGCGACGTTCTTCGTCGCGTCACTCGCGCGGAGTCGCGCGCTCAGAATGTCGGGCCAGCGATCGTTGCGGTCCGTGCCGGAGCCGCGCCCGTCGGCGATGGAATTGCCGAGCACCACGACCGCCGCGGCGTCGCCGGGCGCGATCGCGTCGAGGCGGTCGATGAGATACCAATGCTCGGTGGTCGCGGCGTTGGCGAAGGCGCGATCCACGCCGTGATCGCCGGCAACGATGAACGACGTCGTGCGCGACCCCGGATGACCGGTGAGCGCCGAAGGAGTGGTGTCGATTGTGGTCGTGATCGCGAGATTCGCGAGCGGCGCAACGGTGATGTCGATCGGATCGGAGGTAGCCGTGCCGCCCGCGGGAATCGTGACGCGCTGGCGGCCATCGAAGGCGAGCGCGCGGTCGGTGCTGACATCTACCGTATCGCGGCGCACGGAGCGCGCGACGTGCGCCGACGCGATCACGACGGGCCCGTTGCCGAATTCATTCGAGAAGCGCAGGCGCCAGCGTGTACCGCCGATCGACGTGTGAATCACTTGGCGGAGCGTGACGTGCGCGAGCGGCACCGGCGGCATGTTGCGCGGCTCGGTGAGCTGGGGCGCCCCCTGCCATGATGCGACCCAGTGCGCCTCGGCCGGCGCGATCGTCGCGTGATGCGCGCCGCACGCGAGGGCAGTGACGAGAACGCACGAAAGACAAATTCTTGTCACAACGCGATAAAAAATTATCTCTTTCATTAGGTGAGCCCCGCCATCAAGCGTAGGAGTCCGTCCTGCGTCGCCGAGGATGCCGGCACCTCGCCAGCCAGGCGCCCCTCGCGAACGACGAGGATGCGCGTCGCGAGGCGGAGCAACTCCGGCAGCTCGCTCGAGATGAGCAGGATCGCGGCGCCCTCGGCCGCGAGCTTGCCGACCAACCCGTGAATCTCCGCCTTCGCGCCAACGTCGACGCCGCGGGTGGGCTCGTCGAGGATCAACACGGTCGACCGCGCGGCGAGCCATCGCGCGAGGACGACCTTCTGCTGGTTCCCGCCGGAGAGCGCCGAGACCAGCACGTCGGGCGAGGCCGCGCGCACGCGAAGGCGCGCGAAGTAGTCGTCGACGATCGCGCGCTCGCGACCGCGGTGAATCCACGACAGCGTGGAGAGCCGCGGCAGAATGGGCAGCGTCGTGTTGTGCGCGCACGTCTCGAGCGGAACGAGCGCCTGGAGCTTGCGGTCCTCCGGCACGAGCGCCACACCGTGTCGAATCGCGTCCGCCGGCCGCGCGATGTCGACGCGTTTGCCGCGGACCTCGATCTCACCGCGGGCGTGCGGGTCGAGACCGAACAAGGCGGCGGCGATCTCGGAGCGCCCCGCGCCGACGAGTCCCGCGAGTCCGACGATCTCGCCGGCCCGCACGCTGAACGAGATGTCGTACAGCTTGCCGGGCGATGACAATTCTCGAACGCGCAGCAGCTCGGCGGCGTTCACCACGTCGGTCTGCGTGGGGAAGTACTCGGCCATGTCTCGGCCGATCATCAGCCGCACGATCTCGGCTTCGGTGAGCTCGGGGGCCGGCCGGGTGGCGACGTGCCGGCCATCGCGCAGCACCGTCACGGTGTCGCACAACCGGAAGACCTCGGGCATGCGATGCGAGACGTAGATGCAGGTGACGCCGCGCTGTTTCAGGCGATCGATCAGACCGTAGAGTCGCTCAGCCTCGTGTTGCGTGAGGCTGCTCGTGGGCTCGTCGAACACGAGAATGCGCGCCCCGCTCCCCACTGCCGCCGCGATCTGGACGACTTGCTGTTGCGCGATCGGCAGATCGCCCAGACGGCGCGTGACGTCGAGATCCGCGCCGATCTCGGCGAGCATCGCGACGGCGCGGCGGCGCATCTCGGATCGGCGCAGCATGCCTCGCCGCGCCGGCAGCGCACCGAGGCACAGGTTCTCGGCGACCGACAAGTTGTCGCAGAACGCGAGCTCCTGATGCACCATACCGACGCCGGCGGCGAGCGCGTCGCGCGGCGTCGCGAAATCCACCGCGGCGCCGTGTATGATCACGCGGCCCGAGTCGGGCCGGTGAATGCCGGCGAGGATCTTTCCGAGCGTGCTCTTGCCGGCGCCGTTCTCGCCGCAGAGCGCGTGCACGCTGCCGGCGGCGATGTCGAGCGAGACGTCGCTCAACGCTTGGACGCCGGGGAATCGCTTGGTGATGTGCTCGAACCGAACCGCGAGCTCGCTCATGCGCCGCTCGAGCCGTCAGCCGGCCGCGCGCGCGAGCCGGCGCGCGGTGAGGCCCTGGCTCCAGCGGTCGATCACGACGGCGATGATGATGGCGCAGCCGATGATGATCCACTCATAGTTCTGGTCCGCGTGCAGCGTGCGAATCGACTGCCGAATGAGGACGATGAGCAGCGCGCCGAGCGTGGCGCCGATCGCGCTTCCCTTGCCGCCGATGAGACTCGCACCACCGACGACGGCCGCGGCGATCACGTACAGCTCGTAGCCCTGTCCGTCGGCCGACGACGCCGAGCCGTAGAACGTGGCGCCGAGGAACGCCGCGAGTCCCGCGGTCGCTCCGGAGATCGCGTACACGCCGATCTGAATACGGCTCAGCGAGAGACCGGCGTAGCGGCTCGCCTCCGGGTTGCCGCCGAAGGCGAACACGTGCCGGCCCATGACGGTGCGTCGCAAATAGATCGCGCCGATGATCGTCGTCACGATCATGGCGAGCATCGGCACGGGGAACAGGCCGCCGCCCATGCCGAGCGACGCCTTGGTCACCGCGGTCACGGACGTCGGCACGAGAATGCTCTCGGCGTGCGTGGCGACGAACGCGATGCCACGCAGGATCCACATCGTGCCGAGCGTGACGATGAAGGGATGCACGCGAAGGCCGACGACGAGCACGCCGTTGAGCAATCCGCAGAGCAATCCGACGCCGACACAGACGATGATGCCGGCGAGCGTCGTGGTCGCGCCGCTCGACGACGACAGCCACCGCAGGCAGAGCGCCATCGAAACGCCGGAGAGCGCGTAGATCGAGCCGACCGAGAGATCGATGCCGCCGGAGATGATCACGATCGTCGAGCCGATCGCCATGATCGCGAAGAAGCTGGCGTCGGTCGCGGTCTGTATGAGGGTATATGAATTCCAGAAGTTGTTCACGATCTGGCCGTTCGCGCGGTCCAGGTGCGATCCGGCGAGCAGTGAGAGGGCAATGGCGGCGGCGATCAACACCGTCACGAGACCGATTTCCTGCGATCCGAGCAGGCCACGAACGACAGCGCGCATGTGATTGGGCACGGGGAGGGAACTCGTGGCCATCAATCTGTGGCGATTCGCGCGGCGCGGTAGGAGGCCCGAAAACGGCGATATGGCTCGTCGTACCGCGCGTGCGTGCCGGCTTCGGGATGCTCGAGACGGGTGCGCGCGAGCATGGCGTGCGCGGCCGCGGCCAGATCGGGGAACGCGCCGGCTCCGACGGCGGCGAGCAGAGCGGCGCCGTAGGCGGGACCTTCCTCGCGATTGGCGGTGCACACGGGCAGTCCGAACACTTCCGATTGCAGCCGTCGGACGAACGCGCTCTTGGCGCCGCCTCCGGTGAGCAGCATGTGCTCGGGTGCGACACCGAGCTCCTCGAGAATGGCGAGCGAGTCGCGGAGCGCGAAGCACACACCTTCCACGACGGCGCGCGTCATGTGGGCGCGGCTGTGGGCGAGGGAGAGGCCGAGGAACGCCGCGCGCGCGGAGGCATCGCGATGCGGCGTGCGCTCGCCTTGCAAGTATGGAAGAAACGTCACGCCGCCCGCGCCCGGCTCGATGGCGGCGGCTTCGGCGTTCAGCCGTTCGTTCGCTTCGCCGGTGCTCGCGAGGTCGCGCGCGAGCTGATCGCGATACCAGGCGAATGCGCCGCCGGCGGAGAGCACGACGCCCATGAGATACCAGACGTTCGGCGCGACGTGGCAGAAGGTGTGCGCGCGGAGGGCAGGATCGACGTGCGGCGAGAGCATGGGCGCGAGCACGGTGCCCGAGGTGCCCCAACTCGTCACCGCTTCGCCGGGCGCGATCGCGCCAACGCCGGCCGCGCCGCACGCGTTGTCAGCTCCGCCGCCGACGACTGGCGTGCCGACCGCGAGACCCGTGAGGCCGGACGCCTCGAGCGAGATGGTGCCCAGAATCTCGCTCGATCCGCCCACGGCGGGCACGAGCGACGCCGGCAGGTTCACGGCGGAGAGGATCTCGTCGCTCCAGCGCAAATGCGCCGTGTCGTACATCAGCGTCGCCGACGCATCGGACGGCTCCGTCGCGAGCACGCCGGTGAGTCGATAGCGGACGAAATCTTTCGCGAGCAGCACCGTGCCGAGGCGAGCGAACGCCTCCGGCTCGTTGCGCCTGAGCCACAGCACCTTGGGCAGCGTGAATCCCTCGAGCGCGGGATTGCACGCGAGATCGCGGAGGCGCATCTCGCCGCCCACGGCGTCCGTGATCTCCCGGCACTCCGCCGTCGTTCGGCCGTCGCACCAGAGGAGTGCGGGCCGAATCACGGTGCCCTTGGCATCGAGAAAAACGGAGGAATGCATCTGCCCGGAAATCCCGATCGCCGCGACGTTCGCGTCGGGGCGCGCGGCGAGAAGCGTGCGAATGGACGCGATGCTCGCCTGCCACCATGACTCGGGCTCCTGCTCCGCCCAGCCGGGCTGCGGCGTCGACAGTTGCAGGGGCGTGACGGCGCTCGCGATCACGTCGCCGCTCTCGGCGACGAGGATCGCCTTCACGCCGCTCGTGCCGACGTCGATGCCGAGGAAGGAGGCTGGCACCTCAGCGCACTCCGAGGAGAATCTCCATCGTGAGCTGATCGAGCTTCTCGTATGCGTACCCCGTGGCGCGCATCGCGTCGAGATCGAACGCGCGATCCTTGAGCGTCTGCGCGCCTTCGGCGGAAAAGCGCTCCGGCGAGTCGGCGCCGCCGCGGCTGCGCAGATCATTCAGCAAACCCTGAATCTCCGCGTCGGCGTTGAAGCGCGCGACCTTGTCCTCGAGAATGAGATACGTCCGCATGCTTCCAGCGGCGAAGTCCCACACGCCTTGCTCGTCTTCGGTGCGATAGGCGTGGCTATCGAAGTGTCGCATGCCGGTCCAGCGTGCGTCCTCGAGCAGCTTCACGAGGAAGAACGCGCCCTTCACGTCCTCGCTGCCAAATCGCAGGTCCTGGTCGAAGCGGCCGGGCTTCTGCGCGTTCAAGTCGATGTGGAAGAGCTTGCCCGCGTCGAGCGCCTGGCCGACGCCATGAGAGAACTCCAATCCGGCCATGGTATCATGCGCGAGCTCGGGATTGAGGCCGACCATCTCCGGATGATCCAGCGTGTAGACGAAGGCCAGCGCGTGGCCGATCGTCGGGAGAAAGATGTCGCCGCGCGGCTCGTTGGGCTTGGGCTCGATGGCGAACCGGAGGTCGTACTGCTGCGCGCGCACGTAGTCGCAGAGATAGTTGATCGCGTCGCGGTACCACTTGATCCCGTCGCGCGGATCCTTGGCCGCGCTCGTATCCGTCCCTTCTCGTCCGCCCCAGAACACGTAGGTCGCGGCGCCGAGCTCCACGCCGAGGTCGATCGCGCTCATCGTCCTTTTCAGTGCGTACGCGCGGACGCGTGCGTCGTTGCTGGTGAATGCGCCGTCGCGAAAGACGGGATCGCCGAAAAGATTCGTCGTCGCCATCGGCACCTTCATGCCGGTGTCGGCGAGTACCTGCTTGAAGTCGCGCACGATGCGGTCGCGTTCCGCCGGCGTGGCGTCGCGTGGGACGAGATCGTTGTCGTGCAGGTTCACGCCGTAGGCACCGAGCTTGGCCAACTGCTGGACGATGCGAGCCGGAGCGATCGGCGCGCGCACCGGGTCGCCGAATGGATCGCGCCCGATGTTGCCGACGGTCCACAGGCCGAACGTGAAATGGTCTTCGGGGTGCGGCACGTACGCGCTCATGATCGTTGGTGCTCTCAGTAAATGGCGGGGCAGCGCGGTTTGCGCGGATCGGCGGGACAGCGAAGCGACTCGTAGAACGCCAACGAATGCGCCGGCGGCGCGAGCCCCGCCGGCAGCGGCATGCGCGAAAACGTCTGGAAGTACAGCACCGCCGCATCGCGCCACCACGCCGCTTCGTGCTCCTGGATGTTCAGAAAACCCTCAACGTCCGCGAATCGCGCGCTGTCCACTCGGCCGCGCACGCTCTCCCAGAGGCCCTGCATCAGGCGCACGGAGTCGACGCCGGCGTAGTAGTGGTGCACGAGCTCGTCCCAGAGCGTCCGGCCCGAGCGCATGCGATAGGTCCACGGTACGTGGTGAAACCAGAGCAGGTACTTTTCCGGCGTCGAGTCGACGTTCGCGAACTCGTCGCGCAGGGGCGGGAAGTACTGCGCCACGGCGTTGCTTCCGGCGGGTGCGCGATCGAAGCCGATGCCGATCGAGTCGGCGCGATGAAAATAGACGGGCGTCCAATCCGGCCGGCCGCGCGCGTACCAGGGCATGGGACCGTAATGGTGATTCGTGCCCATGATGTGCGCGAGCCCGAGCGGCGTCATGTAGTCGACCACCGCTTCGCGCGACATGAGCATCATGTGCTCGACGGGCGCGACGACCGAGGGATCGTTCGACCACGTCATGCGGATCCAGTCATCCGCGATCGCCGCGGCCGACTGCGCGGGATTCCATGCGAGGCGTCCGAAGGCGTACCAGTTCGCTTGATTGAAGTGCGAGCCGGTCCAGTTGCGATCGGTGCCGACATTCGACACGCCGGCCATGCCCGTGTGCGTGTAGTGATCCAGCTCGCCGTCGATCACGCGCGCCACCGTCGACCCGCGTCCGTTCGCCCACGTGTCCGCCCGAAGCACCTCGCTCTCGAGCGCGCCGAGATACACGAGATGCGTGTCTTCGCCCAAGTACTCTTTAGTAATCTGGAATTCCATCATCAGCGGGGTCTTCGGCATGGCGCCGAACAGCGGCGAGAACGGCTCGCGCGGCTGGAAATCGAGCGGGCCGTTCTTCACCTGCACCAACACGTTGTCACGAAACTGCCCATCGAGCGGCTTGAACTCGTCGTACGCCTGTTTGATCCGGTCGGTCGGGACGGCGTTGCTGTAGACGAATGCGCGCCACATCACGATCCCATGATGCGGCGCCACGGCATCCGCGAGCATGTTCGCGCCGTCCGCGTGCGAGCGGTGATAGTCCTGCGGCCCGGGCTGGCCTTCGGAATTGGCTTTCACGAGGAAGCCGCCGAAGTCGGGGATCGCGCGGTAGATCTCGTCGGCCTTGGCCTTCCACCACGCGCGCACACCTGCGTCGAGGGGATCGGCGGTCTTCAATCCGCCGAGCTCGATCGGCGCGCTGAATCGAGCCGTGAGGTAGACGCGGACGCCGTACGGCCGAAAGACGTTCGCGAGGGCGGCGACCTTGGCGATGTACGCCGCCGTGAGCACGCGCGCGTCGGCGTTGACGTTGGTGAGCACCGCGCCGTTGATGCCGATCGATGAGTTGGCGCGTGCGTAGTCGCGGTAGCGGGGATCGATCGAGTCGGGGAGCTGGTTCCATTCCCACAGTGATTGACCGGCGTAGCCGCGCTCCACGCTGCGATCGAGGTTGTCCCAGTGGTCGAGCAGGCGCAGCTCGACCTTCGGCGCATCAGCGATCGAGAGATCGCGCAGTGTCCCGTCTGTCTGAATCTCCCGGAGCAGCCGAAAGGCGCCGTACAGGACGCCGACGTCGCTGTTGGCGGCGATCACGATCGCGTGCCGCCGCCCGATGTTCGTCGATCGTATCAGAAAACCATCATTGCCGAGCGACGCGAGCGGCTTCGCGAGCCCGAGCGCGGCGATCGCGCGAGAGCTCTCGGGCGTGCCGGCGACAATCGTGGCGTCGACGGCGTGCGTTTCGCTCGGGACCGCGCGGCCGAGGAGGCCGCTCAGGCCGCGGGTCAGCTCGTCGCGTGCGGCATGCAGCGTGGGCGAGCGGCCGTCGACGAAGACGTACTGAATCGCGGCGCGGTACTCGCGCAGCCGCGCGGCATCAGCGACGCGATGATAGCGGAGCCAGAGATCGTAGCCGTCTTCGTTCGGCAGGAGTGACGACTGAGCGCCGGCGAGCGACGCCAACGAGACGGAACACACGAGCGCGCATCGAAACACACCGCGGCGGATCATCGGCGTCGGCGCTCGACGATGCGATCAGACGGGAATCCGCGGAGCGCGCTCGTCTCTCGGATCGGCCCACGCCTGATTCGGAATGAGCGGCGACCAGCCTGGCCGGAGCGGATCCTGATCGTACGGGTAGGCGCCGAGCCGATTGAACATCTCGTGATATTCACCCACCCGATCGCGATCGAGCTTGACGCCCAGTCCGGGCGCGGTCGGCACATCGATGGCGCCGTGGCAGTACGTGAACTTGCCGCCCTCGATCACGTCGTCGACGAGATGGTGATAGTGCGCGTCGGCGGCGAAGGTGAGGTTCGGGATCGCCGCGCCCAGGTGCAGCATGGTGGCGAGCTGAATTCCGAGCTCGCCCGACGAATGCACCGCGACGCCGAGCTGGAAGGTCTCGCAGATCCCCGCGGCCTTCACGCAGGCACGAATGCCGCCCCAGAAGGTGGTGTCGAGCAGCACGACGTCGACCGCGGTGTTGAGCACGTTCGCGGCGAGCTGCTCGAAGTTCACGACGACCGTGTTCGTGGCGAGCGGCATGCGCACTTTCTCACGCGTACGACGCATGCCGTGCATGCCGAACACCGGATCTTCCAGATAATCGTTGCGGAGGTGCTCGATTCGCTGCCCGAACCAGATCGCCTGTTCCGTGGACCAGACGCCGTTCGGATCGAAGCGGAAGCGATCGCCGTCGAGCGCCTGCGCGATCGCGCGGTAGCATTCCAGCTCGTACTCGGGCGAGAAGACGCCGCCCTTGAGCTTGTGCGAGGTGAAGCCGTAGCGCTCCTTGAGCGACACCGCTTCCGCAACGAGCTGCTCGCACGTGCGCACTTCACCAGAGCCGTCGATCGGGCTGGGATATCGAAAGAAGAGATACGACGCGAACGGCACGCGGTCGCGCAACCGGCCGCCGAGAATTTCCGAGACGGGAACGCCCCAGGCTTGACCGAGAATGTCGAGGCACGCGAACTCGAGCGCGGCAACGACCTGCGTGCGATTGTTGTAGAGCGAGGCGGTGGGGTTCGCGACGCGGAAGCGGAGCTCCTCGAGACGCGCCGGGTCATGACCGAGGAGGTACGGCTTCACTCCGTGGAACGCGGCGACGGCGCTCTCGCCGCCGCCGCCCATCTCGCCGAGTCCAATCAGGCCGTTGTCGGTTTCGACTTCGACGATCGTGCGCACGAAGCGACCCCAATGGCAGCCGTTCGCGTGTCGGAGTGGGGCTTCGAGCGGCACACTGACGGGAGTCGCCCGAATGTCGATGATCTTCATACTGCCAACGGCGTTGGGTTCTGGGCGACGGCGAGGGCGGCAGCCGGTGTCCGGTGAGATCAATTGACCTTATCTCTGTCAATTGTGCGTGCGCGACTGTGCCGGTGTCAAGCACTAAACACCGCTAAACGCACTAAAACCGCCGTCGATCGGGATCACCACGCCGGTGACGAACGACGCCGCGTCGCTGGCGAGCCACTGCACGGCGCCGATCAGCTCTTCGGGCCGGCCGAACCGGCCCATCGGCGTGCGGTCGACGATCGTCCGCGCGCGAGGCGTCGGGCTGCCGTCGTCGCGCACGAGCACGGCGCGATTTTGCGTGGAGAGAAAGAAGCCGGGCGCGATCGCGTTCACGCGAATCCCGTCGCCGTGCTTGCGCGCGAGCTCCACGGCCATCCACCGCGTGTAGTTGTCGATGCCAGCCTTGGCTACTGAGTAGCCAAGCACGCCGCTCAGCGCCTGGAGCGCGGCCATCGACGAGATGTTCACGATGGAGCCGGAGCCGCGATCGGCCATCGTTTCCGCGAACACGTGTGTCGGGATCACGGTGCCGTGCAGATTGAGGCGCAACGCTTCGTCGAACGCGTCGAGCGGCACCTCGAAGATGCTGCGGCCGTCGTTGCGTGCGCGCGCGACGTTGCCGCCGGCGGCGTTGACGAGAATGTCGGGCGGGCCCCATGCAGCAATAAGTGCGGCGGATGCGTCGCGCATCGCGCGCTCGTCGAGGACGTCGCCGACGATGGACAGCGCATCGGCGCCCCCGCGGCGGAGCTCCGCGGTCTTCGACTCGGCGGCGTCCTTGCTGCGGCCCAAGATGGCGACGCGCGCTCCGGCGGCAGCGAGACCGGTCGCGAGCGTTCCGCCAATGACGCCGTAGCCGCCCGTTACGACGGCGGTTTTGCCAGTGAGATCGAACGATGCCGTTGGATCAGAGCCTGCCAACACGGCCTCCCGAGTGAGATGAATCGTGAATGCGACGAGTATCGCCGCCTCGGGAAGCGCTTTCCAGTCCGACTACCAGCTTCCGCCGATCGTCCACTCGGTGGTGTGATCGCTCAGACCACCAACGCCGCGCACGCGGACCTCGGCGCGCCCGCTGATTGGAAAGAGCGGCACGCCCACGCGCACACCGGCGGAGAGCGACGTCGTGAGATCGTTCCCGTGCGGACTCGATCCGCTGATGCTCTTGAACCAGCCGAGTCCCGCACCGACGTACGGGCGAACGATGGTCGGGAAGAGCTGCCACTGGAGCTGCGCTTCGGGGATGATGTACGTGTGCGCCGATCCACCGTCCTGCGGCCGGAACGCGGCGAGGCTTCCTTCGACAACCGCAACGACGACCGGAATGTCGACGCGCACCGCACCGATCGGCGTGCTACCGCTCGAGCCGGAGAGATCGTAGTGCGAGACGCCGCCGACGAGGGCGACGCTCGGGATCGGGAGCTGCGCGCGGGCGGATGGGGCGACGGCGAAGGAGAGCGCGGCAACGGCAAGGATGGTTCTGTGCATGATGAATTCCGGCGGTCGGTGTTGCTCGCGAGTCCGCGAGAAGTGCGCCAGGGCAGCCGGTGGATCTCTCGCTTTGCCCGGGATGGCGTGCCGCGGCTGGATCGCATGAGCGTCTTTTAATTGTCGCTCCCTGCGGCGTTCTCGCCCTTGACGGTCTGGTAGCGGCATCCAACTGTTGTGCCATGAAACTTCGCAGTGTGTTGGGCTTCGCGCTGATCGTCACCGTCACGCCGCACGGGCTTCGCGCGCAGGGCGGGGTCGCCGGACAGATCGCGATCCAGGAACGCTCCGGCGAGAAGACCGAGGACTTGGCGAACACGGTCGTGTATCTCGAGCCGGTTGGCGGCTACAAAGGCAAGCTGCCGGCGACGAATACCTCGATCGCGCTCCAGGCGCGCCAATTCGCGCCGCGCGTTCGCGTGATTACCGATGGAAGCAAGGTCGTGTTTCCGAACCAGGATCCGTTCAACCACAACGCCTTCTCCAAGGCGCCGCAGGGTCCCTTCGACACGGAGTCGTACGGCAAAGGCAAGACGCGCGACAACGTCTTCAAGGCGGCGGGCGTGTACCCGATTTACTGCAACGTGCACCCGCGCATGACGGCGTTCGTGATCGCCGTGCACACGCCGTACTTCACGCAAGCGGGCGACGACGGACGCTGGGCTATCGAGAAGGTGCCGGCGGGCAAATACACGATTCACATCTGGCACGATCGCGGCGGCGAGCGCACCGAGGACATCGTCGTTCCCGCCACAGGCCTCGACGGATTGAAATACGAGCTCGATGCGCGCGGCTACAAGTACGTGCAGCACAAAAACAAGTTCGGAAAAGACTACGCGAATGGCGGCGACATCTACTGAGGCAGGGGCGTTGACGGCCGAGTCGCCGACGATGGGACTGGCGTGGCGCATTTTCCTCGGCACCGCTGTGGTGGTGATCGTGGTGCTCGCGGTGACGCTCGCCGCGGCGTCGATCGTCGCGTCGAACAACGCCGATCGCGCGATTCAGTCCGGTCTCGATCAGACCAACGCGCGCATCAACGACATGTTGCTGCAGCAGCGCACGGGCATGCTGAGCACCGCGCGTCTGTTCGCGGAGCAGGTCGGATTTCGATCGGGGGTGGACGCGGGGAAGGCGTCGGGCGACACGGCGTCGTTGTACGACCAGTCGGTGGTCG
>Ga0207702_10002414_pt1 | contig 17778 bp, 19 predicted proteins | sample KBSCornC62_FD_184302 | JGI IMG/M metagenome (GOLD analysis project Ga0207702, IMG submission 184302) | Corn rhizosphere microbial communities from Kellogg Biological Station, Michigan, USA - KBS Corn C6-2 (SPAdes) (version 2) | ecosystem: Host-associated > Plants > Roots > Rhizosphere > Soil ...
GTGAGCGACCTGCTGCAGATTGCTGATCTGCTTGAACCCTTTTTGCCGGACACGAGTACCAAGATAAAGCATGTGTTCGAAACCGGTCTGGTGCGCCAGCTTAAGACCACGCTGTTTCCCAAACTCGAAACGCCAGCCGCATAAGATACCTTCGCATTGCTATTTAGCCTCGTAACGCTTATGCTAGTAGCATAACGAGGAGGGGCTGTAATGTCGCGTTTGCCAGCACCTGGTGGTGATGATGGTAATTGGGGGGATATCCTCAATGCTTTTTTGCGGGTTGAGCACAACGACGACGGCACACTTAAGAAGTCTACCCTGATTACAGGCGCCGAGCAGACGGCGAATAAAGGCGTGGTTAATGGCTACGCAAGTCTTGGTAGTGATGGCGTGGTGCCGGACGGAGAGTTGCCGAGCTATCTGACGACTATGAGCTTGGCGGGTGACTATGTGGGCGTGCAGATGAACACTCAAGCTGTGAGTAGTAATAGTGGTGGTTATGCTGCTGCATGGGAGGCAATAACGGCCTCACGCGGAACTTCCGCCAGTTGGTCTGGTGTCAGTCCTAACCTTGTTACGATCAATCAATCGGGGGTGTATGCCATCAGTCTGACGGTCAACTGGAACGATAACACTGACACTAGCGGTAGCTATCGCTGGGCTTTCATAAACTGCTCCTGCGAGTTCATAACCCAAGACACCCGGCCATCAGTCGCGGACGGGCCGTACGGTACTATACAGTCAATGCAGTTCACTGTTCTGCTGCAAAGCGGGGATTTCATATGGGTAGACATGGATCAAGGATCGGGCGGCGATCTGACGCCAGACGTGTTGATGTTGGTAACGCTAGTTACACCTACCTGAGCGGCCCGATATAGGTCATCCGCTGCTATACTGATTACGAATGAGTTTGGAATTATTCGACACGCACTGCCACGTCCACGAAATGGTGCGGCGCACGACGCCCGTGTACGACAAATGGCACGAAGATGATGAGAAGAGGCTGAAGGCCGACGAACCGAAACGGACGCCGGAAACGATCCTGGCCGCAGCGCGCGAGGCCGGCGTACACCGTATATTGTGCGTTGGCACCACACTGGCCGACAGTGAATTGGCCTTGGAATTTGCGGCCGAGCACGAAAATATGTGGGTGAGCATCGGCATACATCCGCATGAGGCACACGACCACCTCTCCGCGGCCACTAAAAGGCGGTTCGCCCGGCTTCTAGAGGACGGACCTATAGATGGCAAAGCAGTTGCAATCGGGGAGTGCGGGCTCGATTTTTTCTACGAGCATTCACCGCGTGAATCACAGATTGAACTGCTGAAATTCCAAATAGAGCTGGCTCTGGAATACGACCTGCCGCTGAGTTTCCATGTGCGTGAGGCGTTCGATGATTTCTGGCCGATTTTTGAAAGCTACCGGGGCGCAAACATGCGCGGCGTGCTCCACAGCTACACCGACAATATGGCAAATCTAGAGCGGGCCGTAAAGCACGGGCTGTACTTTGGCGTAAACGGCATTGCGACGTTTGTGAAAAGCGAGGAGCAACGTGTGATATATCGCACAATTCCACAACAGCTACTCCTGTTAGAAACCGATGCACCCTTCTTGACTCCGGTGCCGTTCCGTGGTACAATGTGTGAGCCAAGACACGTGCGCGTGACAGCTGAATTTCTAGCTGACCTCCGTGGTGAAAATCTCGAAGATCTCGCTGTCGTTACGACGGCCAATGCGCGTGCTTTGCTAAAGGTATAAAGCGAAAGCTATCACTGGTATGAGTAAAGAACACTCAAATGGTCATGAAGACACTCGGCCTGTAAGTGTGGCCGCGTCTAAAAGTTTTCGACGCGCACTGCAGCCGACTTATTACGCAAGCGTCGGTAATATGTACGCAATTGCGACTAATCAGAACATCTACCCCGAACCTACTGATGATTCCTGGTACCATTCCATGCGCGCCTACGCAGATTCGCAGGCACAACCCGGCCTGACTGCTGCACTTGGTCAAGGCGCTTCCCAGGCGGAAGTGCAGCACCAGCCTCAATCTGTGGAATCGACACCGGTTCGGGGTGATGATGAAACTTCTGCCCCCACTTGGCTGGCGGACCTGGACAGTCGCCGACCCGACCTGCCGCAGTCACAACCACCGATTTATCAGCAGTCACCGTTAGGGACGGCCGAATCGAACAGTGCAGTAGAGGCCGCACAGAGCATGGTTGATCAGGAATTTGCAAAAGTAATGGCTGCCAGCCGGGCACAGCAGCAATCGCCGGAGTACAACTAATGGCCAAAGGTTTGATGGGACTGCTGCTGCCAAAGAGCCCTGAAGAGAAAGAGGCTGATGCTCACCGTGCCGTCTTGCGTCAGGCAGCCAAGATTGGCGGCACGGTGTTCGGGCCGATTCCAAAGGGTGTCCGCCGCGAATTCTTCTGCCTGGACACACACACCTGGGTCTGGCACGAGGAATGGACAGACGAGCAGAAGGTGCACCATGTACGCACTACGCGCTACGATATCCGTCCGAACGGTATTTACAAGGCACAGGACGGTCAGGCCTACCAGAAGATTAGCCGCGATGAAGCGCTTAACCTGTACGAGGCGGCCACCGCGTATGTGCAAGCAGTGGATGCTTTCTTCATTCCACGCCTTGCTCCCGGCTACTAAGTTTCGCTCGAAACTGCATGTGAGCGTGCACGCCATAGGTTACAATCACACATATGATCTACCTTGACCATGCGGCTGCAACACCGCTGAGCGACGAAGTACTGGCTGCCATGCGGCCGTTTTTTGCTACGGAGTTTTACAATCCGTCGGCGAACTATCTGCCGGCCCAAAAGGTGCGCGCTGCGTTGGAGCAGGCCCGGTCCGCTGTGGCGGCCGAGCTGGGCGCACGGGCCAGCGAAATTATCTTTACAGCCGGGGGGACCGAAAGTGACAATCTGGCGATTGCTGGTGTAATGGGCGAATTTCCGGGGGCTAACGTGGCGGTGAGCGCGGTTGAGCACGATGCTGTGCTGGAACCGGCGAAACAGTTCAACCATAAAGTTGCTGGAGTTACGGTACGGGGTATTGTGGATCTCGACGATTTGCAGACGAAAATCGACGACAAAACCGTGCTGGTGAGCGTCATGTATGCCAATAACGAGGTCGGTACCATACAGCCAATCCGACAGATTGCTCAAATGATAGAAAAGGTACGCGAAGCACGGCGCAAAGCTGGCAACGACCTGCCGCTGTATCTGCACACCGACGCCTGCCAAGCCGCAAATTATCTGGATTTGCATGTCTCGCGGCTTGGTGTAGATCTGATGACGCTGAACGGTGGCAAGATATATGGCCCAAAGCAAAGTGGCGTGCTGTATGTGTCGAGTAAAGTACATCTGCGGCCGCTTATCCGTGGTGGCGGCCAGGAGCGGAATTTCCGGAGCGGTACCGAAAACGTGCCTGGTTGCGTGGGGTTCGCCAGGGCGTTGCAGCTCACGCAGGCTGGTCGCCGCGAGGAGTCAGAGCGACTGGCTGAACTACAAAAACTGGCGATTGGATTGGTTGCTGAGGCGTTGCCGCGGGCTGTGATAAACGGTTCACAAAAGCACCGGCTGTCAAACAACATCCACCTGACTATCCCTGGCCAGGACAATGAGCGGTTGCTGGTGGAGCTCGACGAAAGTGGAATCTTGGCGGCTGCCGGTTCCGCGTGTTCTGCTTCTGACGACGAGCCCAGCCATGTGCTGCGCGCCATGGGTGTTTCCGACGCCGATGCCCAGGCTTCTTTGCGTATAACTATGGGCCGTAAAACCACCGAAGCGGACATCCGCGAGTTCGTGACCGTACTGACGAAGTGCGTGAGTGCTGGCGTATAGACGGACGTTATCACCCAGCTTTTTATAACATGTGAAAGTTTCGGGTGATGGTGGTCGTCGTCAGGATTTTATGTCGCAAGACAGTTGCCTGACTCTGCAAAACCACCACCACCCGTGGGGCGCTGCGCCTTTTCCCGAACACGTGGTTCGGGCTGTGCGCTCAAGCTACCTTCCCCGCGAATGCGGTAGCATCCCCTTGCCTGATCCGGTGATACCAGTCAGACTTGCCTCGGTATCGAAGCATGTTTACTCCTCGGGTCGGGAGATGATGCGTGCTAGGGTATATCCGGCTTGCGTATTTGGAGGCGTTGTTCCCGTTCGTTCTCCTCGATCTCGCGCTTCCGTTCATTTTCCAGGTCGGTCACCCATATCCCCAGGAGAGTGACGGCGCCGAGCACACCCGGAATCGAGAAGAATACCCAAGCGGGGAAGACGACACCGACGTTTTTGCTGTCGGCGGTTACGTAGATGATGATGCCGAGAGCGATTGCGATGAGCTCGAGCGCATAGAGCGATGCAGCGGTCAACACTCCCCATACGTACGCTCGCAGTGGAGGAAACATTGGCTTACAGCCTTTCCGTTTACTCGTTTCGGATGGTTATCTCCATACACGTTCTGAAACAGGCCGCTGCCAGCTAAGCTGAAGGTTACCGGACACCGACCTGTTTCAAAACCGCATCAAAATTGCAAATGTGCCTCGGAAGTACCTACCTCGACAAAGCGCATTTATTATACAATTGACAGATTGAATAAACAAGAATCAGTGTCTGAGGTGGCAGCCTGCTTGCACTGCGTGATACAATGATTTTGAAGCAGTGTAAAAACCAACAAGCAAAATGGACGAGACTCCAGCTAAACAAAAAGGGCGGAAGATATGAACGAACAGATGCAACCACCAGTCACCGGCGGTCCTGCTGCTGCAGCCGAGCGGTTTGAATTGCCATTTGACCAGCAAGTAAAAGAGATGGCACATCAGTTTGAAAGCGAGCGGTACGTGCCGACGAGCAGATACGGCGAACTTGCCTACCTTGTGAATAACATGGACCGGGTAGACGGGCCTGACGGTCCCGAATACCGGGGGCCGAGCGAGCTCGGTACTATACCGAGCGATCAGGCAGAGGCGGTGCTTCGAGCTGCCGAGATTACGCAAGAAGTCGAAAAACCCGGCGACCGGCCGTTTAGTAAGTTGCTGGCCGCGGGCCATATTCAGGCAGAGGGCGAAAACGCGTGGCTGAGCGAGATGTATGACGAGCTGGACGGCAAAGATTCCAATGCTGAGAATTGGGGACAGGACACGTCCGACAAAGCACTGTTTGACGCATACCGCACGCAGCGGCACCAGCGTTTGGAGTGGGGTGTACCAGCAAACGAGGACGAGGCCGAAGAGATGGTTGGTAATGCCGTGCTTGCACACGGGTTCGAATCGGACGCGGTGCGTGAAGCATTGCTAGACGCAAACACGGTAATAAGCGCACAGAAGTATGCTGAACTGGTGCATCGTGGCCGCACGGAAGTGGAGCAAGCTCATGCGCGGCCTGTGCCGCAATCCCAGGAGCCGCAATCTCGCAAATCGCGTGGTCGAGGACACGAATCGCCAATGTCCGACTCGGACAAGGCCGAGCAGCTGATTGCAACCACCATCGAGAAGCACGGGCTTGATTCTGATGAGTTTCATGCCGCACTTGGCGCGGTTGGACATCAGCTGGACCCGGAGCTGTACCGGGAGCTGGTGTTGAACGGCGAAGCGATGATTGGCGAGGATCATGGTAGGCATGCCAGGCGGGGGCGACATGCCCGCACTGCCGAAGCCGAAGCATCTCCAGAACCGGAGGCTGTACCCGAAGCGGCCGCGCCGGCAGGTCCGGGGTTGGCGGAAAGCGAGGGTGAAGAAGCGCGCCGCGAAATACTTGGTCGGCATAACGGCGAAGCTATTAGGGCAACAGGGGATGACGATTTAGACGAAGCATTGAGGGCCGCAATAGAGCGGGCTACTGCACGAATGCAAAACGATGAGGCGGGCCCGGAAGCTGAAGCCAGGGTCGACGATCCGGAAAACGGTATCGAATATCTGACCGAAGATGACTTCCTGCTACGTACGGAGATAGGCAACGTAACGGTTAGCGGTATCACCGAGCGTGGTAAGCGCGGCGAGCGGCCGGAGTGGCCCGAGAAAGCGACGCAGATTGGTGAGGGTATTTTGCACCTCAGTCGGGAGGGGGCTGGAAACCTCCTGGCGCACACCGACATTCGCGGCGACGGTAAGGCCGGCAGGCTAACGCGCGAACTGATCGAGCAATCCGATCTGATGCCACGCTATTCAATGAAAGCCGGCGAGCGCTACTTTGCGTTCTCGCAGGCGTATGACCTGGGTGGTGGCAGGATAGCGGTGCTCGGCTATGTTCAGGACAAAGAAAACGGAGGGCTGATCGCACGCTCGTATTACCGCAGTGGCACGCACGCCGAATGGCGGTATCTGCCGCAGTATATGGTAGACGAAGACGGCGAGATCAGTTGGTATTCCAAAGGCTACGGCGAAGAAAGCCTGAAGCTGCCGGCGGAGCTTCAAAAAGGGCTGGCGACGATGCTCGAAGACCAAGATGAGCTCGTTCACTTGGACGAGGACACGACAGAAACAGTATTTAGCGGTACGGCCCGGACCGTAGGCTCAGAGGGTACGGTGTACCACAAGCAGGTTGAAAAATATCCCAGGACGCTGGGTATACCCGAGCGTGGCCCGGATGGTGAGTTACCGCTCCCTGAGCAAGTTGTTGTAAATGCGGATGACGAGCCGGACTTTGAAAACGTGGTTTCGAAGTGGGAACAGGCGACGGAACTGTACGGACGGGTCCGCTCGTATACATACCGTTCAAAGAACGGCGATTTGCTCTACACCTTCAACCATACTGAAGACGGCAGGGCCGGGGTTGGAGGCATTGAGAACAACAGTCCGCTGGAATCGACCGGCTTACACCAGGTATGGCTTACTGGCGGCCCGCTGACTACGCCGATTGCCGAGCGTCCGAGCCAAGCTGGCGGCTATGGCGGCGAGCCAGAGCCGCGCAATAACCGTCGCGTCGATATGTTTAACAACTACCTCTGGCGCATTCCGATGATCCAGCGCTTTCTACGCAGCAACCCGGATGGAGCGGTCCGAGCACAGCCTCAGCCCCCGGCCCGGCCCGCTCGTCGGGGATTTCTCAGGGGGCGGCAAGTTTAGTGGTGAAAGTGTAGGCGGGCCCGGCATGACACCGTAGCGGTATTGAAGTATACTTCTTAACAGAGATTAAGCGAAAGCGTATCAACACAAAAATAACCGCTCGGAACAGACATGAAAATCGCCAGAATCACCTTGCACGGAGCGTTCCTGCTGCTTTTGTTGGCCGGTTTTACGGCCTCTGCGGGGGCGGCTGCGAAAAGTAAATCCGGCAGTTCGTCTTCGGGTAGTTCTTCCGGCTCGAGCGCAACGGAGACCCAGTCGAGCGCCACGGGCGTGCAGCCATACACCAGCGCATCGCCACTGCAAATCGGCACCGTGGTGGAGCTTTCCGGTGGCAAAAATAACAGCGTTGCGGCGGCAACATACAAAAACATGCAGAATATGTTCGGCGTAGTTATAGACCCGAACATCCTGCCACTGACCGTTACCGACAGCAGCCTGCAAAACGAGACGTACGTTGCCAGCGGCGGCCGGTACGAAGTGCTGGTGAGCACCCAGAACGGTCCGATTGCCGAAGGCGACTACGTAACCATGTCGGCTGTGGACGGCGTGGCCATGAAGGCCGGTACATACGACGACCAGCACACCGTTTTTGGTCGGGCTGCTGCTGCGTTTACAGGCAAAGCGAACGTGATAGACACAACAACGCTCAAATACTCCAACGGCAAAACCGCAACCGTGCAAATCGGCATGATTCCGGTGTCCATAAACGTGCAGCGCAACCCGAACCAGAAGAGCACCAAAGTGAACCTGCCGCCGTTCCTGACGCAGCTTGGCCAGGCTATTGCCCAAAAGCCGGTCGGTCCGACGCGGATTTACCTGAGTATCATCATTACAGGTCTCAGTATTATGGTGGCGCTCATCACCTTGTATTCCGGGGTGCGTAACGCCATGGTTGCCATTGGCCGTAACCCACTGAGCAAGAAGTCGATCTTTCGTGGCTTGCTCGAAGTTATCCTCACTGGTTTTCTAATTTTAATTATCGGGCTTTTTGCGGTATATTTACTACTGAAACTATAAACATGAACGGGATGGGCACAACAAAATGACAATTTGGTGGCTGGCTTTCATACTCGGTAGTCTGGCGGCCGTGTTCCTAGGCTTCATGTGGGTCGTCGTGAAACTGAATGGCATACAGGGCGGCGGAGGTGGCAAGGGCAAAAAGAACACTACTGGCGCGGATCTGGACAAAGCCTATTCAGATATAGCCGAAGAAGACGTCAACCACTTATTCAACAAAGAATTCCGCGAAGAGCTGCGTAACCGCGGCCGTTTGCGCTTCGAAAAGATTGTGGATGAGAATGCCATGTTCCTCAAACAGGACCTGGACCTGACCATCTCGCAGCTGAACGAATACATGAAGCAACAGATTTCCGCCAAGCTGGAAGCCGAATTCGCCGCCTATGCCAAAGCCATGAAAGAAGCGCAGGAACTAACCATCGGTGCCCTGCAAAAAACCGCGCAGGAGCTCGAGCAGCAGCGCAACGAAATGAGCGAAGCCATGAAGAAGAGCATGACCGCCCGCGAGGCCCAAATGCTCAGAAACTTCGAAACCAACATGGCAAAAGTGGTCGAGTACTACGTGCTGCAATCGCTTGGCGAGCAGTTTGATATGCGCGCCCAGCTGCCCTACATTATGAAGCAGATGGAAGAGCACAAGAAGGAGATGATGGAGGATATGCTGCTGTGACGTTGGTTCATTCCAAAGCCCGCATGCAGCCAAATGCCATTCTGGCGGCACACTACACCAGTTTTGCCCGGCAGCGTAGTTACTATGCTTTCTCCCAAGAGCTGCCGTATTGCACTCGCCAGAATGGCCTTCGTCTTGGCATGGGGGCATTAAAATGACCCAAGCGGCCGCTATCCACTATGCTTTCCCTGGGTCGCTGATAGGGCACCCGGATCTTACTCGTTTGATGCGCGAGCTGGAATCACTCGACAACGAGCTGGAGTCCCAGCGGGCCCGCCACCGCGGCGACAAACAGTTTCACTACCAAATGCCGAACATGAGCAAGGCGCTTGCCGAGTTTGTGGAGCTAAACAAGCTGGACCTCACAAATGGCCATCTGCGTATGGAAGTCACGACGAACCTGCGCAAGCTGAAAGACCATGCTCCTGTCATTCATATGACTTTTGCGGCTGATACCGATCCCGATTCGATGCGGCAGATTGTAGGCTGGATTCGCAAGGAACTGCACCCGCAGGCGCTTATTTCGGTCGGGCTGCAGCCGTCGCTTATCGGAGGTGTGTATGTGCGTACGCCGAATCACGTGCACGATTTTAGCGTGCGAGCACATATGCGTGAGAGCCGCGAAATTATTGTGAAAGCTATCGACGCGCTGGCCGGGAGCGTGCAGCAATGAAACCTTCGCAGGACAAGCTGTTTAACGACCTCGTAAACCGTGGCAACCCGGTTGGCGAGATTATTGGCATTGACTCGTTCCTGGTAAAGATACGCGGGCTGCAGCCCACCAACGTGCACGCGCTCATTCGTTTTGAAGACGGCAGCCGCGGCTACGTGCACCACGTGTACGAAGACTTTGTGGTGGTGATGAAGCTCGACACTACAACCCTGAGTGTCGGCATGGTGTGTGTCGTGCAGCACGACCAGCTGCTGACCAAAGTGGGCAAGAACTACATTGGTCGTGTGGTGAACGTGTTTGGGGAGCCTATTGACGGCAAAGGGCCGATTCAGCCGGACAGCACCTGGGAGGTTTTCCACAACGCGCCGATGCTCTACGAGCGCCAGCTGCTCGACAGTCAGCTCGAAACGGGGATCACCGTGCTTGACATTCTGTTCTCACTGGTGAGAGGCCAGCGTATGGCCGTGCTGGGCGATGGCAAGGTCGGTAAAACGGCCATGACCACGCAGATTGCCATCAACCAGAAAAACACCGATATCACCGTTATTTACGTGCTGATTGCAAAGCGTCAGCGTGACGTTGCCCAGCTGGTGGATCGTCTGGAAAAGAACGACGCCATGAAGAAGGCCGTGATTATTGTGACGAACATGTTCGAGTCGCTGATTACAACCTACCTGGCGCCGTACGTGGGCGCGGCACACGGTGAGTACTTCTGGCAGCAGTGTGCCATGGACACGCTCGTAATCTACGACGACCTGACCAGCCACGCCCAGGCTTACCGCGAAATTTCGCTGATCGCCGGTGTGAGCCCGGGCCGAGACAGCTACCCCGGTGACATGTTCTACACGCACTCTTCGCTGGTAGAGCGCGCCGGCCGTCTGGAAAGTAACCACGCCAGTCAAACCATTTTGCCGATTGTGTATGCACCGGCCGGAGACATTACCGCCTACCTGCCAACGAACGTTATGTCCATGACGGACGGTCAGTGGATTCTTGATATGGCCGTGTTTAAAGATACGATGCGCCCAGCCATTAGCACCGGTCTTTCGGTGACCCGTGTTGGTGGTGTTGGCCAGAATAAGCGCCAGAAGGCACTTGCCGCAGCGCTAAACAAAACACTTGCCGGGTATCGCCAGGCAGAAGAATACGCCCACTTCGGTACCGAGTTGTCGCCCGAAGCCCAGCATGACTACGACACCGGCAAGCTGCTGTTTAAACTCATGAACCAGGAAATCGGCGAAGGCTATTCACTGATGGACCAGCAGTTCCTGCTCGACATTGTGCTCAACACCAAAGCCGGCGAAAAGATAGATGTGCCCAAGCTGAAACAGCTCGCCAAAGAGTATTCGCCGAAAGTCGTGGACGAGAAAGAAAGCAGCAACTACGACACACTGCGCGACGACCTGAAAAGCAAAGTCGTGCTTGCAGTTGACGACAAAGGCAACCCAACACCTGCAGCTGCGAACGCCGCCGCAGGAGCTGCCGTTGGCGTTGACACCAAGCCGGCAGACCCAACCGCCGATAAGGGCGGGGCTAAAGACGCTACGTCCGCGCCTGAAGTAAAGGACGACAAAGACAAGAAGGACGATAAGGAAAAAGAAGATAAGGACGACAAGAAGGACAAGGACAAAAAGGAAGAGAAAAAGCCCGAGGAGGCCAAAAAATGACGCGTACGGTCGCGGTAAGGGAAAAGAGAAGCCAGAGCGAAAAATCGCATTTTTTCGCCCTGCGCGATGATGGTTCGAGCGAAGCGAGAAACATATGCAGAGCCCAAGTATTTGTTGGCGCGAAGCTATATAAAAACCGCCAGGTTTGTCTCATGAGCGAAGCGGAGCGTAGCGCATGAGACGAGCCCAGGAAATAGCCGCCGAAGAAGCCTCGATGCGAACCATCGTCTCGCTGACGAGCGCCTTCGAAAGCCTGTCGAGCATGAAGATCATGCAGACCAAGGGCAAGGTGCTTATTTCCAACCAGTTCTTTAACGAGGTCTGGGAGATTTACAAGCAGATCCGTATGGATGTGATGTTCAACTTCGGTCGTGCGGCCGACGAAAAGCCGATCGACAAAGAACTGCTAATTCTGATCACCGCCCCGGGTGGCTTAAGCGGTGATATTGACCAGCGCCTGATTAAGAAATTCCGCGCATATTACAAGCCCGAAGAAAACGACATTATTGTGATTGGCCGGCATGGCGCCAAACAGCTCGAGCAGGCAAACATTCGCTACAACCTGTATTTCGACATGCCCACCAAAGATTACATAAACGTTGATCCGCTGATGGCAGAAATCCGCAAATACCGCAGCGGCCGCGTGTTCTACCAGAACTATATCTCGCTCTCCCAGCAAGACATCCGCGATATGGACCTCGGTGAAGTAGTGTCGCGCATGGGTAAGATTGCCGACCTCGACTTGGTGGACGAAGAAAAGATTACCGAAAAGACGTACATTTTCGAGCCGAGCGCCTACGCAGTGGCGGCCCACCTGGAAACGTCCATTCTGCGCCTGACGCTCACGCAGTTTATTTACGACAGCCGCCTGGCGCAGTTGGCCAGCCGTTTCCGTGCTATGACCGCCGCCAAAGAACGCTCGATAGAGTCGGCGGACGACCTGCATACGCAGTTCCGGCGTGCTAAGCGTGCTATGGTGGACGTTCGCCTGAAGGAGAGTTTGGCCGGACTTAAGAAAATACGAGCGGGGAACGAGTGATGACCTGTACAGAGCGGCACATTTTGCCCGAAAAGCCTGCGCTCCGCGCTCACTGTACCGTTAGCACGACTCGCATACGGTGCTCATTTTTCGAGCAAACTGCACCATTTCGTGCAGGTCATGACACAGAATCGTATGCTGTGAAGGAGAGGAACGATGAGTAAGGGTGTAGTACGGGTCCTAAAGGATCTGGTTATCAAGGTGCAGTTCGACGACGGCATGCCGGATTTGAATGAAATGCTGTATGTCGAAAACGAGAACAAAACGCCACTGCTTGTGAGCTCGCTGGAGCATGGTGATCTGGCGGTGTGCTTGAACATTGCTGGTGACCGGTCGATTAAGAAGGGCGCGCTTGTAAACGCCAGCGGCCACTCACTGGAAATCCCGGTTGGTGACGAAATGATCGGCCGGGTGTGGGACGCGCTGGCGCGGCCTATCGACGGCAAGCCGCAGCTTGACCAGGCAGTGCTCGACAAGATGATCAAGCGGTCAATCTTCAGCCCGCAGTTCCACGAAACGAGCCTCAAAGGCCGCCCGGACGAAATTCTGGAGACCGGTATCAAAGTGCTCGACTTCTTTACCCCGTTCGTAAAAGGCCGCAAGATTGGCATTATCGGTGGTGCCGGTGTGGGCAAGACCGTGCTGACTATGGAAATGATCAACAACGTGGCCGTGGGCTCCGGGGCGCTCAGTATCTTCGCCGGTATTGGTGAGCGTATTCGTGAGGGTCACGAACTGTACAAAACCCTGGCGGACAACGAACTGCTCAAGACGACGTCCATGTTCTTCGGGCAGATGAATGAGAATCCGGTGCAGCGTTCACTGATCGCGCTTAGTGCCATTACGCTGTCCGAATACTACCGGGATGACCAGAAGAAAGACGTGCTGCTTTTTGCTGACAACATGTACCGTTACATTCAGGCCCGGAACGAGGTCTCGACCATCATCGACCAGACTCCGGCCGAAGGTGGTTACGAGCCGACTATCTTCTCCGATGTGAAAGCGTTGCAGGACCGCCTGTCGTCGAACGAAAACGGCTCCATTACCGCACTGCAGACCATCTACGTGCCGGCCGACGACCTGAGCGACCCGGCGGTGCAGATGATCCAGCACGAGCTGGACAGCACTATCGTGCTCGACCGTGCGGTGGCTGCTACTGGTATCCGCCCGGCTGTGAATATCAACAGGTCCAGTTCGTCGCTGCTTACGGCCGACATCGTGGGTGAACGTCACTACATGCTCAGCGTGCGCGTGGCGTCAATTTTGCAGAAATACGAAGCCCTGAAAGGTATTGTCGCCATTATTGGTGAGTCGGAGCTGAGTAGCGAAGACCGCGACGATTACAACAAGGCCAAGAAGCTGATCCAGTACTTTAGCCAGCAGTTCAACGTTATGGAAAAGATGACCGGTATTAAGGGCGAAACACATACGCGTGAAGACACTCTGAACGGTATCGAAGAAATTATCGTATGATCGGAGCTCCCTGCTAATGGCTGACGACGAAAAGAAGGTCATGCGGCAAGATGCCAGTACCGGCGAAATGGTCGAAGACAAGGCCGCAACCGAGGAAGCGGCGAAATCTGCCGACCCCAAAAAGCCGCTTATGGCCATTAAAGTGTACGCGCCATTCCAGGTGTTTTACGAAGGCGAAGGCTACAGCATTTCTGCCGTGAACGAAACCGGGCCGTTCGATGTGCTGCCGCATCACCACAACTTTATTTGTATGCTCGTGCCGTGCGAGCTGGTTATCAAAACACCCTACGAAGAAAAGCGTGTCAAAATCTCGCGTGCGCTCATGCATGTCAAAGCGGAAAAGGTCACCGTCTTCGTCGACGTCTAGCGTATGCCGAATATAGCCGGCCTATAGTGATGCCGCGTAGTGGCTGGCAATGCTGCCGACCCACCACTGAAAAACTGCCGGGTTAAATCGTTCGCTCATAGGGAGGATGATGTCGGTGACTTCTGGCTCTTCGCGGGCTTTGAGTCGTTTAGTGTAGCGCATCCTGACCGGGTCGGACTCGTATGCCGAGGAGCTAAGCAGCGTTGCCCGTGGCACGTTCATCTCCCATGCCTTGAGTGAAAGATTAGCCGCAAACCTTGACACATGGGCTACAGCCGGTGGAGTATGCCCTAGCTGAATTACGGCCCCTTCGAAGGTGGCGACCTCTTTGAGGCTTGGGTTCGGGCCGAATGAGCCGAGGTCGGGGTCGTTGAGCGACAGGTAACTGATGCCGGCAGCACCAATGTACCGCCCAAGCTGTTCTTCGACCCTCGGGCTTACGGACAGCAGTATGTCCGCTCTGCTTGGCGCTGGCGTTAGTCTGATTGCTTCGGGCTGGGGTAGTTCAGGCGTTGCATTCATGGCTTTATGGTATACCTCTTATGCTAAATAACAACCTGGATTCACGTCATACGCAGTGTGCAATAGGGGTTACGGGAGTATCGATTTTATGAGTTCGGGGCGCCGTTGACCAGGTAGCTGAAACCAAAGGCCTGGTTTGGTAGTGGCGTATTGGCGGTGCAGATTTTGAAGCCGGTGGTGGCGTTTGTGGTGCTACTGGTAGTCGGTTGGGCACTGTACTGTATAGCCCCGGCTCCTAGGCCAATCGGGCCCAGCAGTATGTTTGCGCCTTGTGCGAAGGGGATGTTGAATATAACGGTAATAAAGCAGCCGGGCTGCGGATTGTTGCCGGTATTTATGCTGACCGTGCCATTCGTATCGCTGCCGTTAACGGAGGCCGAACCACCATTGCCCAACACGCCGAAGCTAATTGTGCGGTGTGGAAACGCGCCGGTAAACATCAGGTGGTGCGGCACGGTTATCGTGGCGTTACCTTCCATGTTGAGCCTGGTCGCGGTCAGCGTGCCAAAGCTGGCGCTGCTAAAAGACACAGTGCCATTTACATTCATGCCGTTCTGGAATGTTGGTTGGCCCGTAAATGTGGCCGTTGTGGCGACCTGAAGTTTAGAGAGCTGCGCGTTACCCAGGTTGCCGCTGCCCGAAAGTGTAAGTTCCGGGATATTCAGTGCGCCACCGGTTTGCACATCACCAGCCACAAACAGGTTACCTTTCATGGCCTCCTGGCCGTCCAGAATGGCGTTGCCCTGAATCGAGATGGTCTGGCCGCTTGTGGAGAGGCCGGTAGCCGCCTGTTTTTTAAGCTGATTCTGTGAAAGCGATTGGCTCTGTATACTTGCCGGCGGTGGCGCTTTCTTTTTGTTCAGGCTCGAAACCACGACAAATACGCCGCAAACCACGGCTACGAGCAGGATTATCAAGAGGTACAGCCGAAATTTCTTAAGCGTTTGCTTGAGGCCACCCGGTTTTTCGGCGGCCTTGCCTTCGCCGCTGTCTGCATCGCCCTCGCTGTTGCTGGTGTCGGCGGACTTTGCGTCACCGCCTGCCGGTGCGGCTTCTTTTTTCTCTTTGTCGTCTTCGGGTTTTTCGTCTGCCATAACTGCTGCCGTGCTACTGCTGCGTAGAAGAGGTTATGAAATAGCTAAAAGCGAACTGCGCGTTAGCGGGCGGGGCATTGGCCGAGCAGATCGAGAAGCCGGTTGTACTCAGGCTGCCGGCGTAGTATTCGATGTTCATTGGGCTGCTCGTTACCAGGCTGATGATAACGTTCGGCTTGGAACTGGGAAACGCCTGCGCGAACGTAAGGCCCGCCATGCAGCCGGCGCTTGTGCTCCCGCCGGTGTGAATAGTAACGGTGCCACTGGTGTCGCTGCCACTTACAGATGCGCTGTCACCACTTTGGCCGGAAATGCGCGGCGAGTTACTGCCGGTGAAGCCAATGTGGTTCGGAATCTGCAGCTGTGCGCTGCCGCTCATTATGACTTTGTTTGCGGTTACGGTGCCGATGGTGGCGGTGTTTATCGAAGAATTGCCGTTCGCGTTCAGGCCGTTCTGTATGGTGACCACTCCCTGAAAGACGGACGTGCCGGTGACCTGTAGCGTGTTGGTCTGAGTGTTAGTGAGGTTGCTGGCACCAGCAACGTTTAGCGAGGCGACATTTAGATTGCCGCCCAGCTGTATGTCGCCGGCCACTTGCAGATTGCTGCGCACCAGCACGGTGCCGGAAAAGATAGTGTTGCCCTGGATGGTGATGGTCTGGCCGCTGCCACCGACGGTGGCGTTGGAATTGGCCAGCTGCTTCAGCTGTTCGGTGGTTAGTTTTTGACTGTTGACCGATGCTGCCGGCGGTGCCTTTTTGCTGGTCAGGTACACGTAGCCCGCCACGGCGCCGCCAATAAGCACGATGATCCCAAACAGCAAGTAGTACAGGTTAAACTTTTTACCGAGCCTTTTAATCGGGCTCAGCTTTTTAGCTTTTTTGGGCCCCTCGGCCTGCTTTGCTTTATCTTCTTCGGGGGCGATGGGCGAGGTGTTTATGCCCGCGGCAGCGCCGGGGTTGGCCAGGGCGTCGGCGGGCGGCGGAGTAGGTTCCGCGCCGGCGGGGGTAGCTTCTTTCTCGTCCTCTGGTTTTTTGTCTGCCATGTATTGCCCACTCGTCTCAAAAACGCGGTTACGCTTACCATAATCATACTAAATTCCCCTTCTTTCATCCAGAGGAAAAAGCTCCCCAGTTCACCTTCACTAGCTTCCTACGTAGATCCGGGTATTCGGAGTGTACCTGGCTCGGTCTGTTCGTGGAACGGAGCAACACCGCTTGCGTTAGCAAGCGACGGCAGGACTTGTCTGAAGTGCTTTCCTAAGCGCAAGTTGTCCTGACGGTTGTCCGCTCACACAACAGCCGACCACGTGCACGGAGTCTGCCCGGAAGGTTTTGGTTACTTTTGGCTCCAAAAGTAACATGCAAGAGACGGTAAAGAAACACTGGGGTGGCCACCTGGTGATTCGCAGCAATGCTTCGCTAAACGCCACCCGAAACTCTAGGTCTAAATTCTGCTTCTTTTCCTACGATACTTTTGACCGCAAAAGTATCCAAAACTCTCGCTGCCTGGACTCAAAAACGCTGCTGCCTCCAGCCTAGGCTTTGCAGACTGCTTAGCCGAACTCCCTGCGGTCGGCCCACAAGGGGCGAAGCGTCCAATCAATCTCCAAAGCCTGGGCTTCCGGCAACCGGTTTTCGAGGGCAGCGATCTACGAGGGGAGTCGGCGGGGGTGAACTGTGAGTTTGCTGGGGGGGGCGGGGTGTAACACAAGCGGTTTGTCTTTCGGTGGGAAGTTTAGGATAATACGTGTTACTGGTATGAGGAAACAGACATTCCGACAGTTTAGTTTTGTGGCGTTGCTAACGCTTGCCCTTTCTTTTGGTGGAATCGGCACTGCTACAGCCGGCCCAACCCAGTCTGCCTCTAACAATTACGGGGTCAGTGAAGTGCAGATCGGTGGCAACGGCTCGCAGCAGCACGTCTGTACCAGCGGCGGTAACTACTGTGCGTCGGAATCGGTTGGCGACACGGTGGTGGGCGATGCCAGCAGCAACAACTATTCGGCAAAATTCGGCTCGTTTACTCCTGACATGCCGCTGCTGGAAGTGATAGTCGATGGCGGCGTACAGGATGTGGGGAAACTCGATCCGGGCACGACTGCGTCTGTGTCGGACACCGTCAAAATCCGCAGCTACCTGAGCAATGGCTACACGCTGATTATCACCGGC
>Ga0207702_10002417_pt1 | contig 17759 bp, 10 predicted proteins | sample KBSCornC62_FD_184302 | JGI IMG/M metagenome (GOLD analysis project Ga0207702, IMG submission 184302) | Corn rhizosphere microbial communities from Kellogg Biological Station, Michigan, USA - KBS Corn C6-2 (SPAdes) (version 2) | ecosystem: Host-associated > Plants > Roots > Rhizosphere > Soil ...
AGAAGGCCAATAGTCCCACGAACGGCAGCAGAAGGGTCATTGATGCCGACAACTTCAGATACTGGCTCGTGACAGCCGTATAGAAGAGGAATGCGATAGAGACATAAAACAGGAACGGCAAAAAGTAGAGCTGAACCGAGGCGCCATGGAGTACGGCAGTCGCAAGGAGACCTGAGGCGACAGTGCGTTTGCCGAGGCCGACCAGAGCAAAGGTATAGATGAGCGAAAACGTGAAGAAGGGGATGAGCAGTCGATGGAATTGCTTCCAGAAGACGCTTTTCGTTCCCGACCACGACAGGGTGGACTGTCCCTTTGCGAAGAAGCCTGCGATAAGAAAGAAACCGAAGACCACGCCATCGCAGTAAGATCCAATGCTCTCCATCAGATGATTGAGCGCGGGGGAGTATCGCGCTCCGCTATGGAGGTGGAGCAAGATAACCCCCACGGCCAGCAGATGTCTGAATACATCGATTCCTCCGTAGCGTGCTGTCTCTCGGGGCGGTGTGACGGCATTCCGACTTTCGGGGCCCGCGGCCATATTGTTCAGCTCATCGGAAGATGTGGTGGTCATTGCCTTCTGGAAACGGATGCAGATCTAAGAGGTTTTGCTCGGGTCGCCGGAAGGCTGCCTTGTCGGTCCTTCCGCGGCGAGTAAAAATGGCCGAGCGTTTGAAGCAAGCAGTTGGAAGGGTGGTCGGGACATTTCCATGCCCGCTGACGATGCTCCATGCGGGATGAGAATGGGAATCTACGGCGGTCCGGCAGCTGCCGGGCGCGCCATACCACCTCAAGGAGAGCTCGCGCCGGAGATGCCCGGCATTTGCCTGTCGCTTTAATGCGGTAGCGCGAGTCGCTCTGCCGACCGCCGTGGCCTTCTCCTGCGATGTAGACTGAATGACGAGGCCGAGACGAACTCTCGATTTTTCAGGGGAGTTTCTGACCTGTCTTCGCTGTGTTCGCGGGTGACAAATGACGAAATTTCGGGTTGGTTGCGGCGGGGGAAGAATCACTTCCTTTCGTTCGAATCTCAAAATTCTCTCCGACTCCTGAAGATCCCAAGCTCGAAGCCCAAACTCTCGAATCGCTCGAATTTTTTCGCGTGGTTTGTCGTCATCCTGGGCGTGGTCTGCGCGGCGGGGATCGCGTTCTACGGGATATTCGGCAGCGGGCTGGGACGGGACACGCATCGCGAGTGGCTGCAGCTCGCGGACAAGCTCAAGAAGCAGGGGGAGCCGGTTTATTTTGCGGACATGAAGCCGGCCGATGTGCCGCCCGAGCAGAATTTTTTCGCGGCGGACGTTTTCGACGGTCTTGCGGCGGGTGCTCCATCGGATCAATTGCTTGTTCGTGCGCTGGAGCCGGGGAAGGGGCTGGCCGTGACCGATCTGCTGGCGAAGGCGACGCAGGGGAGCGGGGCGGCGAGTCTGGATTCCCTCGCGACCGCGATGCAGGACGCGGGACTGGTCTCGGGGCGGACGGATTTCCTTCTCGCCGGTGACCGGGTGCGCGCGGGAATGCGTTCGCTAGGGCTGGATTTCTCGCCTCTCTCGGTGGCGGCGGATCGGCCTGCGGCTCGCTTCCCGGTTGATTACAGCCAACCGTTTCCGAAGCTTCCGCACCTGCCCTATCTCGAGGCGCTTGGCGACTGGCTGGCGATCCGGTCGATGGCGGAGTTGTCGGTGGGGGACTCGGACGCGGCTTTTCTCGATCTAATGCTGATCGGTCGGCTGGCGGACTCGGTTTCCACGGAGCCCTTCCTGGCCTCGCAGCACACGCGACGGATGCTGCTCGGGCTGTTTGCGGGTTGCATCCGGGTGGGCATCGGCTGGAACGCATGGAACGATGAACAGCTCGGGCGCTTCGAGAGCTCGCTGGAGCGGGCGAGGCTTCTCACGGATTTCGGGTGGGCATTGCGGGGCGAGCGGGCGCAGGTGAATACCATCATCCAACTTGCGCTTTCCGGGCAGCACCCGGCGGCAAGTGATGTGCTCCAGAGCTGGCTCGGGAAGGATCTCGTGCGGATCGATATGCGCGCGCTTCGCGCCAGGCAGGTGGCGATCAATGAAACGATCCAGCAATTCGTGGATGCGCTGGCCTCGGGCTCGGGATTGCAGCCAGTGGCCTTTACGGTGAAGGCGGATGCCGCGTCGCTCCCTTCGGAGGCGAAGCAGCATTTCCAGGAACTGAGCGACGACGCGCGCATCTTTGCTCAGGTGCAGACTTATCTGATGCAGGCCGAGGCTGCCTGTGCGCTGGAGCGCTACCGGCTCGCCCATGGCGGTTACCCGGATAAGCTCGAGGACCTGACGCCGGACTGGATTCCCACTCTGCCGATGGATCCGGTCGCGGGGCAGCCGCTTGGGTATCAGAAGGCAGCGGCCGGGTATTCGTTGAGCGGCGCCGGATGGACGGATGGGAAGCCCTGGGTCTGGACGCGCTGAGAATAGGGATTCGCGCGGCCCGTTTCGATCCGGAGGAGAGGGAGGAACCACGGATGACACGGATAATTCGGATAAACGGGTGACAGATGAGCAAAGGGCTTTGGTGGAGCGGGTTGTCCCCAACACGCTTTCGTTAAAGATCATCCCGCGCACGCGCGGCAAATATGAACGAAACGCGTTAGGGATCCCGCAACCGCAGAACGTTCCACCTTTTCGTCCATGGCCCAGACGGAGCCTTGTCCCTGTTCCTCGAATTTTCGGGTCAGATAGCCATGCCCCGCGCGCGGGGCTCCACGCCGAATGAAAATGAGGAATCTACGGCGGTCGACGGCGCGACGCGCCCTACCCCCCAAAGGAAAGCTCTCGCCGGAGGATACCCGGCATTTGCCGAGATCGTTTTACTGCGGTAGGGGAGCCGCGCCGCGGGTTCCGTAGATTTCTCCTGCCGCACAGATCCCGTATCGAATTTTCGTCAGAGGTCATCCCGCGCTACGCGCGGCGAGTATGGACGAAACGCATTGGGGATCCCGCAGTCGCGGGACGTTCCTCCTTTCATCGACGGCTCGGGCGGGCGCTCGCCCGGGCTTCCCGAACTTTCGGCCGGGACTGCATTTTCATCCGCTCAATCCGTGCGATCCGTGGTCCCCTCTGAGTGATGCAACATGTGTTTCATCCAATCACCTCTTGCTCCGTATCACGGTTTGGCTCACATTGGCCCCTGAGCGACCCCGGCTTCAGAGCCGGGGTTTCGCTCACTCATATCCATCATTTCAATGAACAGTTCTTTTACCGCCCGTTGGAACGAGGCGTTGATCGACGATAATTACGAACTTTGGCGTCAAAATCCCAAGTCGGTGGGCACCGACTGGGCCGCATTTTTCGAGGGATTCGAATTGGGATGCGCCAAGCCACAGAAGAATGGGGCCACGCCGCCGGCGACCGCCGGGGCATCCTCGGGTGCGGGAATTGCAAACGCGTCCTTCGAGACTCGTGTGGAGGGACTCGTTTACGCTTACCGCACGCTCGGCCATTCGATCGCGAAGCTCGATCCGCTCTCCCAGCAGCCGCGTGAGAATGCGCTTCTCACTCTGAAGGAGCTTGGATTTACGGAGGCGGACCTCGATACGACGGTCAGCTCGCGATTCTTCCGCGACGGCCGCAAGATGAAGCTGCGGGAGATGATCTCCGAGCTGCAGGACATCTACTCCGACACGATCGGAGCGGAGTTCATGCACATCCAGAACCCCCGCATCCGTAACTGGGTGCGGGACCGGATGGAGAATCGCGGCGACTGGGCGAAGCACGACGCCCCGCTGCAGAAGGACATCCTGCGCAAGCTGATGAAGGCGGAGGAGTTCGAGCGCTTCCTGCATACGAAATACCAGGGGAACAAGCGGTTCTCGCTGGAAGGCGGCGAGGCGCTCATCATCGCGCTCAATGCCGTGCTCCAGAGCTGTCCGAAGCATGGCATCAAGGAGATCGTGATGGGCATGGCCCATCGCGGCCGTCTGAACGTGCTGGCGAATTTCATGCACAAGCCGCTCGGCGTGATCTTCAACGAATTCTCCGAGAACTACGTGCCCGATTCGGTCGGTGGCAGCGGAGACGTGAAGTATCATCTGGGCTACCGGACGACGCGCCATCTCTCGGATGACTGGAACGTCGAGATCCATCTCGCGCCGAACCCGAGCCATCTCGAGGCCGTGGACCCGGTGGTCCAGGGCAAAACCCGTGCGCGCCAGCGCGTGCTCGGTGATACCGAGCATCGCAAGGCGGTGATCCCGCTGCTCGTGCATGGCGATGCGGCATTCATTGGGCAGGGCATCGTGGCCGAGACGTTCAATCTCTCGCAGCTCCCGGGATACCGTACGGGCGGCACTCTCCACATCGTGGTGAACAACCAGATCGGCTTCACGACACTGCCGAAGGACAGCCGCTCCTCGGAGTACTGCACCGACATGGCCAAGATGGTCGAGGCGCCAATCTTCCATGTGAACGGCGAGGACCCGCTGGCCGTGATCCAGGTGGCCGAGTTTGCCGCGGAATTCCGCCAGGAATTCGGCCGCGACGTGGTGATCGACATCTACTGCTACCGCCGGCACGGACACAACGAGCTCGATGAGCCCACGTTCACGCAGCCGAATCTCTACAAGCAGATCTCCGAGCACCGGCTCCTTAGCGATATTTTCACCGAGGAGATTCATAACCTCGGGACGATCTCCGACGAAGAGGTCGCCGCGATCAAATCGGAGACTCTCGCCGAACTCGAGACCGCGCTGGCCGAGGTGAAGGCGAAGCAGAACGGCGCCAAGCCCGGCGACGAGAAACGGGAGCTGGTCGGCTCGACGGCCGTCTTCCAACCGCCGTACTCGCACGAGCCGGCGAATACCGCAATCACCCCCGAGGTGCTGGAGAAGATCGTCGAGACGCTCACGACCACGCCGGAGGGATTCCGCGTGCTGCCGAAGCTCAAGCGCATCCTGCTCGAGCGCCGCAAGAAGGTCTGGGCCGACGGTGGTCCGTACGACTGGTCATATGCTGAGGCACTCGCCTTCGGCTCGCTGCTTCTCGAGGGAACGCCCGTCCGCCTCTCCGGACAGGACAGCCGCCGAGGCACGTTCAGCCACCGATTGAGCGTTCTTTACGATGAGGTCACCCGCGACCGTTACATCCCGCTCAACAATCTCGACCCGAATCAGGCCAAGTTCTGCGTCTATAACAGCCCGCTCTCGGAATACGCGGTACTCGGCTTCGACTACGGCTACTCGATGGACTTCCCATCGATGCTGTGTCTCTGGGAAGCGCAGTTCGGCGACTTCGGCAACGGAGCGCAGATCATCATCGACCAGTTCATCTCCTCGGCCGAGTCGAAGTGGCAGCGCCCGAGCTCGATCGTGATGCTCCTGCCGCACGGCTACGAGGGTCAGGGGCCGGAGCACTCCAGCGCCCGCCTCGAGCGCTTCCTCCAGCTCTGTGCCGAGGAAAACATGCAGGTCTGCAATCTCACAACTCCTGCGCAGTACTTCCACGTCCTCCGCAGGCAGATCCACCGCGGCTATCGCAAGCCTCTCATCATGATGACGCCGAAGAGCCTGCTTCGTCTCGAGGCGGCGGTGTCGAAGACGGAGGACTTCACGAACTCGCGGTTCTACGAAATCCTTGCGGACAACTCCCACGCCGATCCGAAGAAGGTCGAGCGCGTGATCTTCTGCTCGGGCAAGGTCTATTACGACCTCATCGCCCACCGCGAGAAGAACGGACTCGGCGAGAAGGCTGCGATCGTCCGCATCGAGCAGCTCTACCCGCTCTACGGAGAGAAGCTCAAGCGCACCGTGGCTCCATTCAAGAACGCGAAGACATTTGTCTGGTGCCAGGAAGAGCCGCAGAACATGGGCGCATGGTTCTTCATTGCCTACCGCCTCGCCGACCTGCTCGACAGGCCGCTGAAGTACGCGGGCCGCAAGCCATCGGCCAGTCCGGCGGCTGGATCCATCGCAATGCACAAGAAGGAGCAGGCGGCGCTGGTCAAAGACGCCTTCACTCTGTAACACTTGCGACCTTTCCGCGCATGAGCATCGAAGTCAAAGTCCCAGCGGTCGGCGAGTCCATCACGACCGGCCTTCTCTCCGTCTGGCATAAAAAAGATGGTGAGGCCGTCGCATCCGGCGACATCCTGTTCACCCTCGAGACCGACAAGGTCTCGACCGAGGTCAACGCCACCGAGTCCGGCATTCTAAAGATTCTCGTCCCCGAGGGCGAGGAAGTGAAGATCGGCCAAGCCGTCGCGAGCATCGAGGCTGGTGGCGCCGCTCCGGCACCGAAGGCCGCCACTGCATCCGCCAAGGAAGCGCCCGCGCCGGCTCCGGCCGCAAGCGCGCCCGCCGCTCCGAAGGAAGCACCCGCAGCGCCGAAAGAGACTGCTCCGGAACCGGCTCCAGAGCCCGCGCCTGCTCCCGCGCCTGCCGCAGTTTCCGCTCCGTCGGATTCGCGGGTGACCCGCAAGAAGCTCTCGCCGCTGCGGCGCAAGATCGCGACGCAGCTCGTCGCCGCGCAGCACAATGCCGCGATTCTCACGACGTTCAACGAGTGCGACATGAGCGCGGTGATCCAGCTCCGCAAGACGATGCAGGAGGACTTCCAGAAGAAGCACGGCATCAAGCTCGGCTTCATGTCCTTCTTCATCAAGGCCGCTGTCGATGCCCTCAAGGCGGTGCCGTCGATCAATTCCCGCCTCGATGGGGAAGAGCTCGTCACGAATCAATACTACGATCTCGGCGTGGCTGTCGGCACGGAGAAGGGGCTTATCGTTCCCGTCGTGCGGAACTGCGATCAGAAATCCTTCGCCGACATCGAGCGCGATCTCGCGGAATACGCGACCCGCGCCCGTGAAGGCAAGATTGGCCTCGACGATCTCCAGGGCGGCGTTTTCACCATCTCGAATGGCGGCGTATACGGCTCGCTCATGAGCACGCCGATCCTGAACCCGCCGCAGAGCGGCATCCTCGGCATGCACAAGACGCAGGACCGGCCTGTCGCTGTGAATGGCCAGGTGGTCATCCGCCCGATGATGTATCTCGCCCTCAGCTACGATCACCGCGTGGTGGACGGCAAGGAGGCGGTGACCTTCCTCGTACGCGTGAAGGAGTGCATCGAGAATCCGATGCGCCTCTTGCTCGGGACGTAGTCGTCTTCAGTATCTTGGCCAGCCCGGTTGCAAATCCGGTGCTGGCCGGGGACGTCCCGCTGCTGGCGGGAGGCGGGCATAGTCGGCGGTTTCATCGAAGCCGCCTGATCCGAAAATACATTCCTGACCGGCGTCCTCGGAATCTGCGTCGCAGGAGAAATCTACGGAACCCGACGGCGCGGCTTCCCTATCGCACTAATACGAACCCGGCAAATGCCGGGTGTCCTCCGGCGAGAGCCTTCCTTTGATGGTAGGGCGCGTCCGGCAGCTGCCGGACCGCCGTAGATTCCTTTTACTTCTGCATGGAGGCTGGCTGCGGGACATTGCGGCCGGTCCGATCTATTTTCGACTCCGACTCCCATGCGCCTCATCTCTCCTCCACGAGGAGATTGCTGCGGCAGAGTCGGGCATAGAGGCCGTCTGCGGCGACGAGATCATCATGCGTGCCGCGCTCGACGATACGGCCGTGCTCGAGCACGAGGATCTGATCCGCATGGCGCACTGTGGAGAGGCGGTGGGCGATCACGAAGCTGGTGCGATTTGCCATCAGGCGGTCGAGCGCACTCTGGATCAGGCGCTCGGTCGTGGTGTCCACGCTCGCGGTCGCCTCGTCGAGAATGAGGATCGGCGGGTTCTTCAATAACGCGCGTGCAATGGAAATGCGCTGCTTCTCACCGACGCTCAGCTTGATTCCGCGCTCGCCGACCGGGCTGTGGAGATGCTTCGGCAGACGGCGTACGAATTCCTCGGCATTCGCCGCTTCCAGCGCCTCCCACATTTCCTCCTCCGTGGCGTCGGGTTTGCCGACGCGCAGGTTCTCGGCTGTGGTGCCGTTGAAGAGGAAACTCTCCTGGGTGACCATGGCGATCGCGCGCCGCAGGGCCGGCTTCGACATGTCCTCGATGGGGCGGCCGTCGAGAAGGATGCGTCCGCCGCTGCGCTCGTAAAATCGCACCAGCAGGCTGACGAGGCTCGATTTTCCAGCGCCGGTCGGGCCCACGAGGGCCACCATTTCGCCGGGCCGTGCGTGCAACGAGACATCCTGGAGGATCGGCCGCGAATCGCTGTAGGAAAAATCGACGTTCTCATAGCGCACGTCTCCTTGGATAGCGGATGCCTGCTCGAGATCGTCGATCGATTCACCCGGTTCGACCGGAGTATCGATGATCTCGAATACACGCTCACCCGCGGCGCGGCCCGCCTGGAGAATCTGGTTGAGCGAATGAAGCCGCCCGATCGGCTCGTAAAGAAAGGGTGCGACGACGGTGAATGCGAAGAGGACGCCGATATCCATCCGGCCCGAGAGCACCTCGTGCCCGCCATAGCCGATCACGGCCACCAGCCCGCACGAGGTGAGGAAGGTCATGCTCGGATTGTAGATCGCCCAGGCGCGCATCACGACGAGGGTCGCCTCCGCCAGCCGGCGGCTCGCCCCGGTGAACCGCTCGTGCTCGCGCTCCTCGCTCGCATACGTCTTGATCTGCCGGATGCCCGAGAGGTTGTCGTGGAGGATCGCGTTCATCGCAGAGGCTGCCTTGCGCTGCCCCCGGTATCGCGATCGCGCCGTAAGCGTGTACGCAAGGGCTCCCACTGCCAGCAGCGGTACCGGCGATGCCGCCACGAGCGCCATTACGGGAGACTTGTAGAGCATCCAGCCCAGCACGACGACGACTTGCAACAGGGCAATCGTCCCTTGCTCGACGCCGTCGATGAGCACGCGCTCCACGGACGTCACATCCTCCACCAACCGCGTCATGATGTCCCCGGTTGCCCGGTTGTCGAACCACCCGAGTGGCAACTGCTGAATGTGCGCGTAAAGATCGCTCCTCAGATCACAAATCACCTTTTGCTCGAAGATGTTATTGAAAACGATTCGCAACGCATTGAGCAGGTTCTGCAAAAAGAAAGCTCCGAACGCGATGGCGATGAGTGGCACCAGAAGTTCCGGGTGATGGCCCCGGATGGCGTCGTCGATAATCCGGCGGGTCACATCCGGGAAAATCGTGACCATCAGGGTGCCAACCACCGCGCAACCCAGTGTGGCTGCCGCCAGCGCGGGATAGCGCCGCAGATAATGCAGGACTCGGTATGTGGGACTCATGCGGAAACCTCCATACTTCCCAGATTTCCGGTACTCTTTCCACTGTCGATATTTGGGCACTCCTGACCCGGGGAATTCGGTGATTGGTCAAAGCAAAAGCAGTTTCAACTGCTTCATTTCATGGGATTTGGATGGTTGGCACGGAGCTTGCTTCATGAGCTTCCGCCGCTGTCGACTCTCCGACCCGGCGCAAAAACAAATCAAATCCATCACCACAAATGCGAAAATCCCTGACATCCCTAGCCTCGCTGGCCGTGGCAGCGGTGGTTGCGCTCATGAGCGCGACGCCCGTCGTGCTGCACGCCCAAGCGACCCCCGCCGCGGCCGCGCCTGCCGCCACGCCGGCTGCAACCCCGTCGCCCACTCCCACGCTCGACACGCGCGTTGCTGACCTCGAGGCGTATGTCACCAATGGCAGCCCGAACACCACCCAGGTGGGTCCGCTCGGCGCCACTCCCGGGCCTGGCCACAATGCGTGGATGATGGTCTCGGCGGCATTCGTTCTCATGATGACGCTACCCGGCCTCGCCCTCTTCTACGGCGGTCTGGTGCGTTCGAAGAACGTACTGTCCATCGTTGCGATGTGCTTCGGCATCACTGGCCTTGTGACCATCCTTTGGTGGGCATTCGGCTACAGCCTGGTCTTCGGCACGAGCTTCTCGGACAAGCCGTTCGGCCCCTTCCTGGGAGGAACTGAGTTCTTCTTCTTCAAGGGCGTCACCTCGATCCCGAACACGAACTACTCATATTGGGTTTCGCAGAACGTCTTCGCAATCTTCCAGCTCACGTTCGCCATCATCACTCCGGCCCTTATCTTCGGATCGACGGCGGAGCGTATGAAGTTCTCCGCAGTGATGACGTTCGTCTTCCTGTGGATGTTCGTCGTGTACTTCCCGCTCGCTCACATGGTCTGGGGTGCCTCGGGCTTCATGAACGGTGTGTGGAACGCCGGCGCCAAGATCCCGGCGATCGACTTCGCGGGAGGCACAGTGGTGCACATGTCCTCCGGTTGGTCTGCCCTTATCCTCTGCCTCATCCTCGGCAAGCGCCTGGGCTTCGGCAAGGAGCCGATGCCGCCGCACAGCATGGTCATCTGCTTCATCGGTACTGCCCTCCTGTGGGTCGGCTGGTACGGATTCAATGCGGGTAGCGCTGTCGCCGCCGACGTGGTCGCCGCCAATGCCTTCACCACCACGACGCTCGCCACGGCAGTCGCCTCGTTCGTGTGGCCGCTGGTTGAATGGGTCTTCAAGGGCAAGCCGAGCATCCTCGGTTTCTGCTCCGGCGCAGTCGCCGGCCTGGTCGTGATCACCCCTGCTTGCGGTTTCGTGAATCCCATGGGCAGCGTGATCATCGGTATCGCCGCGGGCACCATTCCGTTCATCACCGTCACCTACCTCAAGCCGATGCTCGGCTACGACGACGCTCTCGACACCTTCGGCGTGCACGCTGTCGGTGGAACGCTCGGCGCTCTCCTCACCGGCATCCTGGTGGCTCCGGAAGTGAATGCGAACCTCAGCTCGACGGGCGTCGCCGCCAAGAACGGCCTGCTCGCAGCGATCACCGCGCACAAGCTCTGGATCCCGCAGCTCGAAGCAATCGGAATCACGATCTTGCTTGCTGTGTGCGGTACGGCAATTATCGGCTTCATCGTTAAGCTGATCATCGGTCTGCGTCCGACGCCCGAGGCGGAAAGCCAGGGTCTCGACGTGACGGATCACGGCGAAGAGGGTTACATCCTGAGCTAAGCGCCCTAGGTGAAAGTTTAACGGTAAAAATCAATCGCCATGAAAAAGATCGAAGCCATCATCAAGCCTTTCAAACTGGAGGAAGTTAAGGACGCGCTCGCCGACCTCGGCATCGAGGGAATGACGGTCAGCGAAGTCAAAGGCTTCGGCCGCCAGAAGGGCCACACGGAAATCTACCGCGGTAGCGAATACACGGTGGACTTCCTCCCGAAGATCAAGATCGAGGTTGTCCTCTCCGACTCTCTCCTCGAGAGCGCGACGGCAGCCATCGTAAAGGCCGCCAAAACCGGCAAAATCGGCGACGGAAAAGTGTTCGTCTCTCCTGTGGAAGAGGCGATCCGTATCCGTACCGACGAGACCGGCGAAAAGGCAGTCTAACGGTTCAAAAGCTCTAGGTTAAAAGGGAGAGCCATGCAGGGCGGCGGGAGAAATCCCGCCGCCCTCATGCATTTTGTGGGGGGTGCTCTTTCCCTGGCATTACGGCGCTGCCTTTTCGAAGGCATCAAGAAAAGACGTAGCCGCAATTCCTGTAGCCGCGGCAGTCTCTTGCCGCGCTCGGATGAGGCGCGGTGCGGAGCATTCGAGAACATCGCGGGACAACGGCACTGAGCAGGCTCGATCTGTTCAGCTCGCCGCTGGCGAGGTTGGATCAACGAACGCGGCAAGAGACTGCCGCGGCTACAGGAATACTCAGAGCGAGGCAGGGGTTATAACCCCTTGTCGTGAGGCTCCAGCTCAGCCAATCCTTTCGTCGTAATGTTATAGTTGAACTGCCCATAGTCTGTGCCAATAATAGACACAGCCTATGGAAGTGCATCAGCTTCGATACGCGGTGGCGATCGCGCGCACGGGCAATTTCAGCCGTGCAGCGGTGGAATGTCGTGTCTCGCAGCCGTCGCTGAGCCAGCAGGTGCGGAAGCTGGAGGAGGAACTGGGAGAGCGGCTTTTCGACCGTGACCAGAAGCAGACGCGGCTCACCGCCACGGGCGAACGATTCGTCGCTCGGGCGGCGCGCATCCTGGAGGAGCTCTCGGATGCCGAGCGGGAGGCGCGGGAAACGCAGGAAATCGCCCGAGGGAGCCTCGCGATCGGCGTGCTGCCCACCATCGCGCCCTATCTACTGCCGCGAGCCATCGCGGATTTCTCCAGACGTTATCCCGGCGTGCATATGGCGGTTTACGAGGACTCGACCGCGACGCTTGCCGCACTTGTGGGGAGCTACGAGCTCGATCTCGCGATCGCGAGTCTTCCATTGCAGGACCCTGCGCTCGAAGTGGTCCCGCTGCTCACAGAGGAGTTGCTGCTCGCCATTCCGCCCGGTCATCCGCTTGCGCGGAAGCGGGCGATCGGCCTCGCGGACCTGGCGGATTCCCCTTTCGTCCTGATGAAGGAGGGTCACTGCCTGAGCGAGCAGACCCTGCGTTTCTGCCACCAATGCGGCATCGAGCCGCGCATCGCCGCGCGTAGCGCGCAAATGGAAACCATCCGCAAGCTGGTCCATGTCGGGCTCGGCATTTCGCTCGTGCCCAGTATGGCCGCGCGGGACCCCGCGCCGGACCATCCGATCTACCGCTCACTGCGCGACCCGCGCCCACAGCGCACGCTTGCGATCTTTTGGCGCCGCCGTCGACCTCTCTCCCGCGCCGCCGCGGCCTTCGTGGAAATCCTCCGCGACGGCATCTCGCAAGTCAGCCGGCCCCGAACCGTTTAAATCCAACCCATCACTCCCATGCGTCCCGATAAATTCACCCAGAAAATGCAGGAGGCGTTCAACGCCGCGCTCGACCTTGCGTCCAAGGCCAACCATTCGGAAATCGGAAACGAGCACTTCCTCCGCGCGCTGCTCGACCAGGGGGAGGGCATCACCGTGCCGATTCTCCAGAAGCTCGGCGCGAGTCCGGCCGCTCTTCGCGACGCTCTGGATGCCGATCTCTCGCGTCGCACCACCGTGCATGGGGGCGCAACCCCACAGCTCGGTGCGGATCTGCGCAGGACGATCGACTCGGCGGAGGGCGAGATGGAGAAGCTCAAGGATGAATACCTGAGCGCCGAGCATTACCTCCTGGCCCTGCTGGCGACGAACGATCCCGCGGCAAAGGTATTGAAGGGCGCGGGCATCACTCGCGACAAGCTCATGAAGTCGCTGGTCGAGGTGCGCGGCGCGCAGCGCGTGACCGACCAGAATCCCGAGGGCAAGTATCAGACCCTCGAGAAATACGGACGCGACCTCACGGATCTGGCGCGCAAGGGGAAGATCGATCCTGTGATCGGCCGCGACGACGAGATTCGCCGTGTGATGCAGGTGCTCTCGCGCCGTACGAAGAACAATCCCGTGCTCATTGGCGAGCCGGGCGTGGGCAAGACGGCCATTGTCGAGGGCCTCGCGCGCCGCATCGTGAGCGGCGATGTGCCCGAGTCACTCAAGAACAAGCGCGTGGTGGCGATGGATATCGGCGCGATGGTGGCGGGAGCGAAGTTCCGGGGTGAGTTCGAGGATCGACTCAAGGCATTCCTCAAGGAGGTTACTGCCAGCGAGGGCGAGATCATCCTCTTTATCGACGAGCTCCACACGATCGTCGGCGCGGGTGCGGCGGAGGGCTCGATGGACGCGAGCAACCTGCTCAAGCCCCAGCTCGCGCGCGGTGAGCTGCGAACGATCGGCGCGACCACGCTCGATGAATATCGCAAATACATCGAGAAGGACGCCGCGCTCGAGCGCCGCTTCCAGCCCGTAATGGTGGGCGAGCCGAGTGTCGAGGATACGGTCGCCATCCTTCGCGGCCTCAAGGAGCGCTACGAGGTGCACCATGGCGTACGCATCCAGGATGCCGCGCTGGTGGCGGCAGCCGTGCTCAGCCATCGGTACATCAGTGACCGTTTCCTGCCCGACAAGGCAGTGGACCTTATCGACGAGGCGGCTTCCCGTCTCAAGATCGAGCTCGACTCGATGCCCACGGAGATCGACGTGCTCGAGCGCCAGGCCATGCAGCTCGAGATGGAGCGCCAGGCTCTCAAGAAGGAGAAAGACGCTGCCAGCAAGGACCGCCTCGCCAAGCTCGAGAAGGAACTCGCCGACGTGCGAGAAGAGGCGAATCGGCTGAAAGCCCAGTGGCTCAAGGAAAAGGAGGAGATCGACAAGACGCGCAAGTTTGCGGAGCGCATCGAGCAGCTCAAGACGGAGCTCGAGCAGGCCCAGCGCCGCGGCGACCTCGGACGGGCAAGCCAGATCCAATATGGCGAATTGCCCGACCTCCAGAAGCAGCTCGACGACGCCGCGAAGCACGAAAAAGGTGGCGCGCCGACCCTCCTCACCGAGGAGGTTACCGAGGAGGACATCGCCAAGGTGGTCGCCTCGTGGACCGGCATCCCGGTCTCGCGATTGCAGGAAGGCGAGCGGGCCAAGCTCGTGAAAATGGAAGAGCGCCTCGCGGACCGCGTGGTGGGCCAGGAAAACGCGATCAAGGCGGTATCAAATGCCGTGCGCCGCGCCCGCGCGGGATTACAGGATGAGAATCGCCCCATCGGCAGCTTCCTCTTCCTCGGGCCCACCGGCGTGGGCAAGACCGAGCTGAGCAAGGCACTCGCCGAGTTTCTCTTCGACGATGAGAACGCGATCGTGCGCCTCGACATGAGCGAGTACATGGAGAAGCACACGGTCGCCCGCCTCATTGGCGCGCCTCCGGGGTACGTCGGCTACGAGGAGGGCGGCCAGCTCAGCGAGGCCGTGCGGCGGAAGCCCTACTCGGTCATCCTTTTCGACGAGGTCGAGAAGGCGCACCACGACGTCTTCAACGTCCTGCTCCAGGTGCTCGACGACGGACGCATCACCGACGGCCAGGGCCGCACCGTGGACTTCAAGAACACGGTCATCATTCTCACCTCGAATATCGGCAGTCAGTACATCATGGAGGATCTGTCGAAGGAGGAGCGGAATCGGCGCGTGATGGAGGCCCTGCGGAATCACTTCCGGCCGGAATTCCTCAACCGCATCGATGAGATCGTCATCTTCGACCGGCTCGACGACCGCCAGATCACCAAGATCGTGGATATCCAGCTCCAGCGACTGCTCACGCGCCTGGAGAAACAGAATATCCGCCTCACGCTCACCGATGCGGCCCGAAAGCTCCTCGCCCGCGAGGGCTATGATCCCGCATATGGCGCACGCCCGCTCAAGCGTGTGATCCAGCGCGAAATCCTCGATCCGCTCAGCCTCGAAATCCTCGATGGCCATTTCGTCGAGGGCGACCGCATCACTGCCGATGCGGACGGTGAGCATCTGGTCTTCAAGAAGGAGTGAGGGCCCTCGAAAGAGGGGGGCATGGCCAAAAAATGCCCTCCCTCCACCCCGGGGCGACATTTCTGTGATTCGGTCGCTCGACTCCGCACATCGGGGTTGACGTACGGCCCGGATGGGAGCAGGGTTTGAATCGCCATGCAAATCGCACCGGCAGCCCACGCATTCCAGCGTGGGCTTTTTTTGTATTCGACCCGCCGGCCGCGATTGCTCGCGCACCCGCAGTCCCGGGTTTCAACCCAGAAAGTCGTAACGAAATGATAGCCACAGAGTTCTTCCTTGTCGCAGATCGCGGGGCATTGAAAGTTTACCTGCTTTCGAAAACCTCCACGCCGAAGCTTCGCCTTGCCGAGACGGTTGCAATCAATGGAGCGCGATTGCGCTTCGCGGACGAATTTACGGACCAGGCCGGAGCATTCCCGGTGAGCAACGGGAGCGGTCGAGGTACAGCGACGGCCATCGCCGAACGCCAGCATTTGATCGCCGAGGACGAGAACCGAAGCATCCGCCAGATCGTTGCGAAGATCGTCGACGTACTCCGAGCCAACCAGCCCCGCCACTGGTCACTCGCGGCGCCCTCGTCGATCAATGCCACCATCGTGGACGCGCTCCCGGCTGATATTCGCGAGACCCTCACCCGGAATCTGAAGAAGGACTTGGTGAAATCGTCCGCAGGTGACGTGCTCGACCATTTCCGCAAAGTCTCTCCTCACACGCTCGCCGCGTAGGGGACGAGAAACGGCAGGATTCGAACCTCCGGCCCAGCGCGCGGGCGGGGGTAGTCTTGTCTTCATTCACCAAGTCGCTTGACTCAATCCTGATTCCTCCTACCTCTGAGGCATGCGCTGGGTGATTTTTCTGGTTGTCTTAACAATCGGAGCGGGATTGCAGGCTGCTACGGTGAGGGAGTTGGGAAAGGTGAGCCTCACAACGACCTCGATGGCTCCCATGCCAGGTCGGGTGGGTGGTTACTACATCGCCGATAGCAGCGCGGGAAAATTCGACTGCGGGGAAATTCGCATGCTCGACAACGGGGCTTCGAGGACGGTTTTCACCTTCAATGGATACAATGGCAAGTCACCGGTCGCACTCCTTACGATAGGGAAGACGGTTTACGGAATCACTTCGTCCGGGGGTAGAAACAACGACGGCGTCATCTTTCGTTTGCGTGGGAATGGCATTCAAATCCTCGCGCAATTCGACGACACATCCGGGCCGCCGCAAAATCTACAAGCCGAAGGCCATACACTCTGCGGGGCGACCACGCAGGGCATTTTCACGCTCAAGGGGCATGCCTTCGCCTTCTATCCTCTGCAGGTTGCCGAGTGCGCCACAATGCTCCACGGGGCGTTGTACGCCACGCGCTATATTTATATCCCTTCGCAACTGGTTCGGTTGGACGGCGCTACAGAAGATCTCATTCAGACGGATTTTCCGCTCCTTATCATTCGTGGGCGGGCCGTCATTCTAGGAATCGACCAATATGGGGGACGCTACAACAGCGGTCGGATAATGTCCTATGATCCGGCGACGAACTCTTCCCGCACCCTCGTGGACTTCCAGAGCTACAACGGGGGATCACCCACGGCATTTGCCGTGCTCGGAAATGGGACGCTCTATACGGGGAATTCCGACGGAGTCTGGGGAATAGGCCGCCGCCCGACGAAGCTCGCATCACTCAATTTCGTTCACCAGTTGGGGGCGACTGGCAGGACGCTATACGGAATTCATGGAGCCTATCCCTATTTTGCCTTCGAGATAGACCCATAGGTTTGAGCTTCTCTGTTAGAGCATCATTCTGCGGGGAATTGCCGCCCCCCTGTGCATTTCCTTCTCAAATCATTCGCAACCGCGGAGATTTGCGCTATGGAGGGGGCGTCCGCCAATCCGCATGAAACTTTCCGTTCCGCTCGCATTTGCGATCACTCTTGTTGCCACGCTTTCGTCTGTCGTGGCTGTTCCTATTCCGGCGTTATCGTACCTGGGTAGTTTCGGAAAGAGCGGTTCCGGGAACGGGCAATTCAACTTCCCGTATGCCGTCGCGACGGACGTCTCGACCGGGCGGGTGTACGTGTCGGATTTCAACAATTCGCGAGTCGAGGTGTTTGACTCGAAGGGGAAATTCAAAGCGACGATCGGCTCTGCGGGAATCGGTGACGGGCAGTTCCAAGGGGCCGGCGGCGTGGCGGTGCGCGCGAGCGGCAGCCACCTCTACGTGACCGATATCTATAACGATCGGGTGGAGCTGTTCGACACCGACGGGACCTTTCGGACCGCTTGGGGGACGCCGGGCGCGCTGGCGGGATCGTTCAACGGGCCGAGTGCCATCGCGGTGAACTCGAAGACGGGCAATGTCTATGTTTGCGAGCAGGGAAACAATCGCGTGCAGATCTTTGACGCCAAGGGGAATTACCTGGGCGGGTGGGGCAGTCCTGGATCGGGGAAGGGTCAGTTCGATCAGCCGGACGGGGTGGCGGTGAATTCTTCCACG
>Ga0207702_10002423_pt1 | contig 17733 bp, 14 predicted proteins | sample KBSCornC62_FD_184302 | JGI IMG/M metagenome (GOLD analysis project Ga0207702, IMG submission 184302) | Corn rhizosphere microbial communities from Kellogg Biological Station, Michigan, USA - KBS Corn C6-2 (SPAdes) (version 2) | ecosystem: Host-associated > Plants > Roots > Rhizosphere > Soil ...
CAGGCGTTACTAGCCATCCAAGGCGCCTGGGAACTGAGAACCCTCCTCTACTTTCCATTCGCAGGGATCAGGATTACCCTGTGGCCGACCTGTTTGGACGTTGTTTTCTCCGGGTCTGCTACTGGGTGGAAGTGTTTTCCTCGATGACCCGGCGTGAAAACCCCCTTCCGTATGAGCCTTTTCCAAGGCGACCGGGAGCTTCTCTATCGACAGCCAAGCATCTGGTTGAGAACGAAGCAGCGGCTACGGTGCCTGGGACGCCGCTTGCCAGCGTTTAAATGCACTTGCACTCGCTGCGAATCAGCACGCTCGGTAGCGTTTGCGTGACCTGTCTGGCCTCTGCGAGCGACGCATAAGGACCGTGCCACCGAGCATGATTGGCAGAATGCCCTGAGGGACGCGCTTTCCCGCTATTGCACTGTCCGCAACTGCTCCGGTGAAGCACGGCTTTGTGCGGTCCCGCCGCCCAGTTCTCATAAACGAAGAACGCAGGGGCATTTGCTACCGTGGTAGTTGCGGCCTTCGCGATCAACCCAAGTTCGCCGGCAATCCGTTGAAGCTTCGATCGCGTGTCGCGCCGAACCGGAATCATTGGCAGCCGGTAAGCCTCTTCAATTCTTCCCATCATCGCCAACACTGCCTTCACTGGCATTGGGCTGGACTCGATAAAGTTTGCCTGCATCAGAGGCAGGTACTTACGGAAGACTTGGCGGGCTGCGTCCCACTCATTACTCAGCGCCGCCCGAACGATCGCGGTCATCTCGGCTGGAATCTCATTCGAGGCAACGGAAATCAAACCTACGCCTCCCAGCGATAGCACGGGCAGCACGGTCGCATCGTCCCCGGACAGAACCGCGAAATCATCTCGCACGGCTGCACAAATCTCCGCCACTTGTGTCAGATTGCCGCTGGCTTCCTTCACTCCGACGATATTGGGGATCTCAGCCAGGCGCGCGACTGTACTCGCCTCAAGGTTAGCTCCGGTACGTCCCGGCACGTTATAAAGAATGATCGGCTTGCCAACCGACTCGGCGATGGCTTTGAAGTGCTGGTACTGTCCCTCCTGGGTCGGCTTGTTGTAATAAGGGGACGCTGTCAGGATCCCCGTTACTCCCTCGCGCGAATTGAGTTCCTGTGCTTTGGCGACGGCATCCTTGGTGTTGTTCGAGGTTGCTCCCGCCACGATTGGGACGCGTCCAGCTGCAACTTCGATGGTGATATCGACGACGCGTAGCCATTCCTCATGCGTTAATGTGGGTGTCTCGCCGGTTGTGCCGCAAGGAACCAGGAAATCGATCCCAGCTTCAATTTGCCAGGCAACCAAGTTGCGTAACGCCGCCTCGTCGAGCGCGCCGTCTTGATGAAACGGAGTGACCAGTGCTGTGCCGCATCCGCGAAATTGCATGTAGATAAGATACCCCCGGGATGCCACGAGGGGCAAAGCAGGAGGGATCTTGGCTTTGGTCAGTCTTGATGTCTGTTAGAAGTAGGCCAGGCGAATTTGTTTTTCATTGCTTGGCATCAGGCAGTGGGACGAATTCAGTTTTCACATCTCCGTCCTGTGAAATACTGTGCATCGCAAATCCCAGCTCTCCACCCCACGGCAACCAGCTCGTTGCTGGTGCGACATGCCAGGTGATCCCCTCGCGCTCAAAGACCCTGCCGTTATGCCAATGCCCGACCAGCATGTGCTTGACTCCCGCCTTGTGGAGCAACTTCATCTCTTTTGAACGATAAGGTTCGCTCACAACCCAATAGGGCTTGGGATCTGGGAAGCCATCGTCGTGAAAGACCGGTACGTGCTGAATGCCGATAATCGGGTGATGTCCTTTCTGGCCCCGATCCTCTTCGTCTCTAACGTTTGACAGCCATTGCAGCATTTCCTCTGACTCTTTTTCCGTTTGGGATGGTAACGGGGGTGGTTGCTTCGCGCCATAGTTGTCGTAGTTACCCAGCAGCTGCGAATTGATGACCACGAATGTGATGTCTTTCACGTGAAAGGCGTAGTAATCCTTCCCGAAAGCGTCTCGGTAGCGCTCCACATCGGAGCTGTGAACATCGTGATTTCCGGGAGCGTAGTAAAGCGGGGCTTTTAGTTCTTTGAGAATGCTCTTGGCCTGATCCCAAGCCTTCGGGTTCTCGCCAATGTCTCCCGAGAGAATGACGGCATCGGGTCGACGCTCATTGATCATCTTCACGGCTGTTCGCAAATTGTCCGCGGCGTGAGGTGCGTGTTTTTCGCCGAGGTGCGTGTCACTGATTTGGGCGATCGTCACCTGGGCAAATAGCGCCTGCCCGACTACACAAGCCCACACTGGAATTGTGAGGGCTCGCAAAAAGATCCTTATCAAATGTAATTTCCCCTGCATGATCAACTAGAAGCCGGAAAACGTGCTCAGGTTGTTTGCGATCGGAACGAATACCTCAGAGCAGGGGTGCGGTTAGGCGGGTAAGAGCAGTGAGCAGAATGGGTCAGGTCCATCCCCAAGGCTCACCGCTCAACGCTACCGCTCGAGCCCGCTATTTTTGAGGAGGAGTGTTCTGCGGCGGATTGCTTGGCGGAGCAGACTGTTGCGGTGTTTGGCCTTGTCCGCCCTGCTGCTGGTCCCGCATTCTTTGCTGGATCACGGCTAGCTTTTGCAGCTGTTCCGGCGTCAGAATTGCTTTGATTTTCGGGCTACCTTCCTGCCGAATCTGCAGAACCTTCTGTTGCTTTTGGTCCATCGAGAGCGACGTATCATTCCGTACCGCGGTGATCTGCTTGTTCTCGTCATCCACAACTTCAGCGATTTTTTGTTTTTGATCCGCTGTCAATTGGAGTTCGTCTTCTACCGAGTGCTGTCCATTCTGGCCCGAGTTCGCGGAACCAGCACTCGATGGGCCCTGATTGGGTGAAGGCGGAGTGCTCTGTGCGCCCGGAGCGCTTTGTGCGCCGGGAGTGCTCTGGGCCCCGGGTGCGCTCTGTGTCCCCGAGTTGTTGGATGACGGCGGTGCGCTCGGAGGCTGAGTTCCTGGCGAGGACTGCGTGTGAGTATCTGGCGTCGATGGACTGGTTGTCGTGCCTTGAGCTCCGGCCAGGTTTGTCACTGCCAGACTCAGGCACAAGATAAAGGCTGAAAGCAGGAGATTACGATATCGCATGGAGGCTCCTTTAGACGACGAGTAGGCGAAGGCTTACAACGCCGCATACGCGGTTCGACAAGCTTGTTCAGATGGCAGCTACCTTGCCTGAGGTTGGACTCCGGCGTGTCGCTAGAAGGGCAAGAATCAGCTACTCAGGATGCTTCGTGACCCTACTTTTTCCCAGATTCGTAATGTTTTTGCATTATTGCTGCTGGTTGGATCTGCTCATACAGTCCTAAGTACTCAGGGTTGAACTCGGATTCTTGTTTGTATCCATCTCGAAGCTGCTTCAGCTTTACCCTGATCGTTTCCCAGGATCTGGAGGAGTCGTGCAACGAAAGCCCTCAATTCTGCTTCTGGTCAGTTTGTGCGCGGTGTGTGCGGCAGCACAGAGCAATTTGGCCGTTTTGGGTGGTAGCGTTACCGATCCGCAGTCGCATGCGGTAGCGGGCGCCCAGGTGGTCTTGATGTCGAAAAGCACCGGGGCCGTGCGTAAACTGCAGACCAACGATCAAGGAATCTATGAAGTTCCGGGCCTGCAACCAGGCGACTACGAGCTGACGATCAGCGCTTCCGGGTTTGCTTCCCAGCGCAAAGACCTTCGCCTTGAGGTAGCACAACGCCTGGCGATCGATCTTCAGCTAGGCGTCGAAGAACACAAAGAGACCGTAGAAATCAGGGATGTTCCGGAGGTTCTCCACACCAACGAAGCCTCTATCGGAGAAGTTGTCGAGCCCACATCGATCGAGAATCTTCCTCTCAACGGGCGCATGTTGGTCGATCTTGTGCTCACGGTGCCGGGCGCGCACGTGGGCCACGGTGCCCAAACCGGCAGCATGAATCCTCTTTATTGGCGTCCTGGACAACGGTCTGCGGTCAGCATCGGCGGAAGTCGCCCCAATGGCAACTACTTCCTCCTGGATGGCACGACCAATACCGACCCCACCTTCAATACCCAAAACTTGAGCCCGTCGCCTGATGCGGTTCAAGAGTTCAAAGTCCAGACCGGTAGCTATTCGGCGGAGATGGGCGGCGCCGGAGGCGGCCAAATCAACATCGTCACTCGTAGCGGCGGCAACGCTTATCACGGAACCGTGTACGAGTTCCTGCGCAATGGATTCATGGATGCCACTTCGTTCAACTCCATGGGGAACAATCACCTGGTGCAGAATAACTTTGGTGCGTCGTTCGGCGGACCGATCGTACGGAACAAGACTTTCTTCTTCGTGAACTATGAAGGCTTTCGCCATGCCATGACGCACACCATGATCGACACCGTGCCCACTTTGGCGGAGATCAATGGTGACTTCAGCATGGCTGGGCCGAACATGACCCCAGTCCACATCTTCGATCCGGCCAACGGCCGTACCGAATTTCAATACAACGGAATGATGGATGTGATCGATCCGGCGCGTATCAATCCTGCGGCCCAACAATTCTTATTGCAATACATTCCCCGTCCAAACGCCGGAATGGGCTTGGGGATGATGACCATGGCTTGCGGATCCGCGATGATGGGCACGCCTATGCCCGGTGCCGGAGCAGACTGCAATAACTACGTCGATGCGCGAAATGCGCAGATGGGCAACGATCAAGGAACGGTAAGGGTCGATCAGCTGCTCTCGAACGGCGACGGTATCGCCGCCAGATACTCCCTGAGCAGCGAGCGTGGATTCTTCCCCGGCGAAATGCCCCCGGGGGGAGTGGGCAGCCTTCTTCCCGGCTTCGGTTCCTTCAACGACAACTTTGCGCAGCAGGGAAACATTTCCTGGAACCGGATCATTAGCCCGACGAAGGTGAACACCGCCGCGATCACCTTCTCTCGCCTGGCGATGCATCGTTATGATGAGAACGCCTATACGAATGACGTCGTGACCCAACTCGGAATTCAGGGTATCGGCTTCGGGGGCAAGGGGGCCTATGGCGCACCATATTTCAACGTGCAGGGCTACTCCCCCTTGGGCGACAACTTCTCAGCAACCCCGATGAAGGCCTGGGACACCGCTATCGAAGGCCGCGACACTTTCAGCATGCAATTTGGGCGTCACAGCCTGAAGTTCGGGGCTGCCTACACCAAGTACATCTGGCCGATGTGGGGATTCTTCCAGAACCGCGGCTACTACCAGTTCACCAACGGCTACACCACCCAGACGGGGACGAATGACGGCACGGGGTCAGCGCTTGCGTCCTTTCTGCTCGGCCTGCCGGCGGTAAAGCAACGCCAGGCCGGTACTCCGCAGATGCAGCTGCGCCAGTGGTATGCCTCCGGGTTCGCACAGGACAGCTTCCGCGTAACGCGTTCGACCACAGTGGAGATGGGGCTTCGCTATGAGTACATGGACCCGCTCGTGGATATCAGTTACACCAACACCAATCTGGTTTTTCCCGACGGCCTCAACACAGCGCCTCAGGTCTTCGTCGGCGGGCAAAACGGGTATCCGCGCGGCCTTCGTTATGCGAACACGCACAATTTCGCCCCGCGCTTCGGATTATCCCAATCCTTGCCGCACGGCTTAGTGTTTCATTCGGCATTTGGACTTTTTTACACCCCTGTCGATATGAACACCTGGTGCAACCAGCGGCACAACGTTCCCTATGTTTTTCCGGAGACGCAGCAGGCCAACAACTTTACGCCGCCCCCGCCACTCTACAGCACGCAACTTAATTTTGGGCAGCCCGTGCTCGGCCAGACCACCGTCAGCTTTACCGGCATGGACCCACACGCTCCGGCGCAGTATATCGAGCAGTGGAGTACGTCGGTCGAAAAAAGTCTCGGCTCGGCCACCACGCTCGAGGTCGGTTATCTCGGTTCCCACGGCTTGCACCTGCAGCGCGCGCACCTCATCAACAATGCGCCTCCCGGACTGGGTCCCATCGGCCCCAGGCGTCCCTATCCAATCATCTCCTTCGTGCCGAACACCACGTTGCCAGCGGGGGTGACCTACACTGCCCCAGCGACCGGCTGCGCCTCGGGACAGATGTGCTTCCCGGTCAGCAGCATCAACCTGCTGGAGAACACCGCTCAGAGCTGGTATGACGCTGGCTACGTCAACGTTCGCCGCCGCTATCAGCAAGGTTTCACGCTGCTCGCGAACTACACCTGGTCGAAGAACCTCAGTGATGCTCCCGATTTCCGATCGCCCATGTTTGAGTCGGCAATTCCTCAGGACAACAACAACCTGGCGGCGGAAAAAGGCCCGGGCTGCGATGTGCGTCATCGCTTCGCGTTGAGTGCCGTCTATGATGTACCGGGGTTAAAGAACCTGCGCTGGGCGAGTTTGGCAACCAAGAACTGGCAACTCTCCACCGTATATCAAGTGCAGACCGGCTTCCCGTTCACGGTCTCCGTTTTCGGCGATACGGCGAACACCGGCACCGCGCTTGGCGAGAATCCTGATCGCGCCAACTACACCGGCCAGGCGATTTTCGGCTCCGGCACCCGCACTTCAAGCCAGTGGTTCAATCGCGCTGCTTTCGCCACCCCCCCGGCATTTACCTTCGGCAATGTGGGGCGGAACTCGGTTTACGGCCCCGGCTTGCAGACGCTCGACCTCGCTTTAGCGCGTGATTTCGCAATTGCCGAGCGCATGAAGTTCCAATTCCGAGGCGAGTTCTTTAATGCACTTAACCACACCAATCTAGGAACACCGGACCGCTTTGTGAACACGCCCCAATTCGGAACCATCACGGAAGCAACCACGCCGGGCCGGCAGATCCAATTGAGTGCGCGCTTGTCATTCTAGGTGAGACGAATTCGGAGTAGAACTGACAAAGAAAGGAACAAAAATGAAGCTACGCAACCTGATGAAGATTGCTGTTCCGCTAGTGCTGGCTGCGGCAGTTTTCGCTACTGAGAATGCGGGGCAATCCGTCACCGTAAAGGGTTATGTCCTCGATTCTGCCTGTGCATTTACCAAGGGCGTCAAGAAGCCAGTTAGCGCTGAGTGCGCCTTGGCTTGCGCGAAGGCGGGCTCGCCGTTGGTGATTCTGGCGCCCAGTGGAACAATCTATTGGCCAATCGCCGATACCACGCCATCAAGCAGCCAGAACGACAAGCTGATTCCCTACGCCGGCAAGGAAGTGACGGTCAGCGGAAAGGTGTTCACCCGCGGCGGATCGAAAGCCATCGTGATCAGCAAGATCGAGTAGCTGCACGAGACCGAGCCCGTGTACGACGTGACTGAAAAGAGGATAATAAAAAGCGGTCAGGTCTCTCATTTGCGGGTTCCGGGCGAAGCTTCACAAGGATTCGAATAGGTAGGCAAGAGGAAGCGAACCAACCATGAGCACTCCAACGACAATTCCCGTTCGCAAGTCGAAGCGTCGCTGGCCGAAGATCACGGCTCGCATCCTTGTGGTCGTGTTCGTCCTGTGGCTTGCTTTTATTGGTTTTATGTGGCGCATCATGCATCGCCCACCCGAGCAATTCGCCCGCGTCATGATGCACTTTCCCTGGCAGGTCTTCCTCATCTGTCCCTTCGAAACCATGTGGACACAGGCACGCGCCGGCCATGTACAGATCGGCGACAACGCCCCTGATTTCACCCTCACCAAGGTGGACAAATCTGGCGCGGTCCATCTCGCCGAACTGAACCAGACCCAGCCCGTCGTGCTCGTCTTTGGCAGCTACACCTGACCGCCTTTCCGGCGGGAGGTTCCCGCCCTCAACAAGCTCTATGACCAGTATCAGGGCAAGGTTAACTTCTTGGTGGTGTATATCACCGAAGCCCACCCATCCGACGTCTGGCAGATGCAGAGCAACGTCAAGGACAAAGTGGTATTTGCCAGCCCGAAGAATGAGGAAGAGCGTGCGTCGGTTGCCGGTGCCTGCGTCCGCAAGTTGGGGATCAAATATCCGGCCGTCCTCGACGAGTTTGGCAATTCAACCGAGCAGGCATACACCGGATGGCCTGATCGCATTTACCTCTTAGAACCGGGCGGCCGCGTTGCCTATAAGAGCAAGCCCGGCCCGTTCGGCTTCAGCGCTGACCAGCTCGGTAAGGAACTTGCCAAAGTTACAGCGAAGCCCACGGCGCAAACCCATGCCCTTCAGATGAATCCTGTCGGCTCGAACTCCATCGGGAACCAGCCCTGAGCGACTAAAGCGAAGCCGAAGGGAGCAGATCGGGAAATCTGCTCTGGGTAGAGATTCTAGGAAGCCTAGGTGAAGCCGCCATCCCTCGCTCGGGGCGCGAGGCTCAAAATGTCACGGCAGCATCAGTTGCTGTTCGCCGGCATGGAGTGAAGTTTCTTTGCCTCCCGAAATCATTTTTCCTGTCATCCCCTCCGGCAAATCAACTTTCGCTTCTACTCCTTTTTCTCCCCGCGTGTACTCTACCCGCACTTCTCCCTTCGCCATCGGGATGATCGCTCGCAGATGCTTCAGATCACCGAGATGGGGTTCGATCACGAGCGACCGAAATCCTGCCGAGCTAGGCCGGATCCCCGCAACAATCGTTAGCAAATCGTAGTTGGGATGCGCGCTCCAGGCATGCGAGTCCGAACGCGTCGGCTCGGGAGACTCAGCCCAAGTGCTCAAACCCAATTTGAGCATTGCCTCCCACGGGCCCAGCAGCTTCAAATACTCGTCTCCCATGCCCGCGTGTTCGACCGCCCGAGCAAGATAGAAGCGAAAATAGTATGTGGCTATGGTCATCGGCGGAAGGGAAGTCGAACCCACGGAGCCAGACGCCGCCTTGGGGTCACTGACGGAAAGGATCTTCGTGAGCACGTCGCGTTGCTCCCCTGTCGGAATCAAGTCCAGCCAAATCCCTAGGATATTTGCGTGCTGGCTGAAATGCTTTTGCGCAGGTGTATCGGCCAACAGGCCGTATTGCTGGTTCCAACAACGGGCGTACGTGCCCCTGGCCGCGCGCTCAGCAGCCTCGCGATAGAGATCGGCGTAGTGCGAATCACCCAGCGCACTTTCCATCTCCGCCGAGTAGCGCAGAGCCTCAATGAACTGCAGGGTGATGATCGACGATCCACCGTCTTCCTCCTGGGGTGGGCGGCCAAAGTCAAAATCCTCGCCCCAATCGACAAAGGGCCACCACGGAATGTTTCCGAGCAATCCATCAGGCCTTTGGTGCTTGATGTACCAATCGAGCACGGCTCGCGTGCCCTGCAACTGCGAGCGCACGAATTCCGGATCGTCGCGATACATCCAGAAATCATGCACCATGCCGACCCACAGCAATGAGAACGTCGGAATGATTTGCGTCAGCGAAGACGGATATCGGCTTTGCGTCAGCCCCTCTGGAATCCGCGAGTAATTGTATGCGTTGATCGCCTGCCTCCCCAGGCGGTCGTCACCTGCGACCGTGTATGAGATCAGCGCTTGGATACGCGTGTCGCCCACGTACTGCAGCCGCTCCCAGTAAGGTGTGTCCATGTAAGTGTCATGCGCGTCGAGCCTGGCCGTGCGCCAACCAACCTGCCAAATGCGTTGGAGCAGCGCATCCTCCAATTCAAAGCGTGCCCGCTCCTCGAAGGGATACGCGGTAAAGAATGCTCGCAGTTGTCGGAGCGTGATTGGTTGATCTGCGGTCTCAATGTCTAGCTGCAGATACCGCCATGTCCTCCATGCAAGTGAGGTGAACTCAACTCCCGATTGGCCGCCCGAAGCGAACTCGTCTGTCACGCCCACGATGTGTTTGCCCTCAATCTGGTTGCGGTTTCCTTTCTGGCCTTTGCTGTCCACGAGAGCTTCTGCATAGGTAAGACGTATTTTTGCCTTCAGGCCCCCTGCTACCTCAAGCGACGGATATGCGGTCGTCAGGTGGCCATAATCCATGAGAACGCTCGCCTTCGTGCGCGCCGGTACAGTGAATTCTCGCGCAGGAAATCCCGTAGGAGCCGGAATCCCAACTACTCGCACTAACCTCCCATCTTTGATTTGGGTGTACTCCATTGGCGGCAGCGGATCGGCCTCGAGCTGCCAATTGTTCGGCGCATCCGTTTCTTCCCGCAGAGCACCGCGTCCAAGCGGAATCGGTCGCACCCACTTGCCTTTCGATTTCGCAGGATCCTGCCAACCCCAGTCAAAGACTTTGCCATCCAGACTCTCGCCCGGTTCCGCCGCATAGAAGCCAGGGACCTTTGGTTTGAAGGTTGTTATGCCCTTCTCGCGTGTGACTTCCCAGCTGATGTTCGTATCAGCGACGCGCTCCCTCTCTCCCGCCCCGTGCACCAGAAAACCGATACGGTCGCTGAACTGAGCAATCGCGGCATTGGTGCCAAAGTTCCACACAATTGCCGCCAGCACATTGCTGCCGGAGCGGAGGAAGTCTGCAATGTCATAGGTTTCATACCGCCAATGATGCAGGTCGCTACGGCTGGGCCCGCTGCCTACACGCTTCTGGTTCACATATAGGACGAACTGATTATCCGCGCTGACGTGAATGATGAAGTGTTGCGGTTTTTCCGCGATCTGCACAATCTTGCGAAATTGCAACACAGTTTCGTCCCGCTGCGGAACATTTGGCGCGGTGATCCACTGGGCAGCCCACGGCTTCAACGAAGACTGTTGCGCCCCAGTCAAGAAGGGAAATAGCAGGGATAGCGCAAGGCAAGACGCAAATCGAGTTCGCATAGGCCGCTACATCTTAGACCAATGCGAACCCGGTGAGGAGGAAAGTGAGGCTTATCGTTCTAAGATTTTGCGAGACGAAATCGGCGCCTTCGGCATATGGACCAAGGGAGCTATGCTCTCTGGCGTACGCAGTTTCATCGCCGGATCCCCGAACAGAATAAACGTCCGCCTTACATCCACGTCAGAGATTCCGGACTTGGCCGTGAGAATCGCATCTCCCAAGGCTGGCACGGGGTTGGAGAACAACGCCGTGGTGAACTGGTCATCCATCTGGAACTGTGACGGCGCATTGGTCAATCCGGACGATGCCCAAACTGCCACCGCCCCGCCATTCGGCGCCATCATGAGCGACTCCGCCAGACTCTGTGTATAAACGTCGTGAAAGAATCCGTTAAGGCAGTTCATGATGACAAACACCGGCAACTTGCTGCCGTTCGTGAGCGAGGCTGCCATCGTGTCATCGAACAAACTGCCGCTCGACCACACCTCCACGGAACCATGTCCGTTGTAATTGACCAGCAACTGGCCGTTATTGATCCCTGCGATCAGCTCTTGGGTGGCCATGGGGATTCCTACATTCCCAGCGAACACACTCGTTGGAGTCAGCGTCGGCGGAAGCAAATTCCGTACCGACTGCGCTGCCTGAGTGAAACTCAGGCCGGGATCATCGGCATCCGCCACCAGCAGCGCCTGCGTGTTCCAGGTGCCCAGGCTTCCGCTTGCGTATCCTAGAATTTTCGTGACCAGTCCCTGCGCATCACTGGCGGTTCGCGCCCCCAGTCGGCCGGTTGCGATTGTCGGAAAACCAGTGTTGTTGAAGTCCGAAAACCAGTCGTCCGATGCCGTCTTCAGTTGCGAAGTCGAGACGATCTTCGTGGGAACGAAGTCGAAGAACCCGAATCCCAAATAATTCCGCGGGTCGACCGAAGCGTCACCACCCAACACCAAGTAGCGAGGCTTGTCGGTCCAGGCAGCACGGGCGGTCTTCAGGAACGCTTTGATTGCATACGGGCTCGGCTCGCCAAAATTGAACTCGTCGTAGATGTCTTGGACACTCACAATTCGGGAACTTAACCCTTGCGTCTGGTGAAGTGCCGCCAGAGGCTGCATTGGAGAGGCGAATTGCGGAGGCGCAATGATTACGAACTCTGCTCCCACCTGCGCTCTGTGAAGCGCCGTAGGGGCGTGCGGAGCCAGTCCCACCGATGCCCCCAGTTGTGCGTCCGACAACGCCAATAAGGTATGTTCTTCGGAAACGTCCCAAGGTGTCGCAGAATGCAGCGTGTAACCGCCGTTTTCGACAACCCAGGAAAATCTGAGTTGCACGGGTCGCAGCGGATCTGTGATGTCGATCAACCGGGTGGGCGGCTGGGTAAAGCCGGTGATCGAGATTCGCTCGCCAGCATGAGCCTTGAATTTCAAAGCATCGGATTGCGCCGTGTAGGTCTGCGGAAAGCTGAGCGTAATCGTATCGATCAGGCTGAGATCGTTCGCCCCTTGCTGCGCAATCAACGTGATGGTGTTCGCGCCATTCGTAAGGGTTCCCGCGTTCACCGCAAACTGCGCGCTGCCCGCCTCTTGATTTCGGAAGGCTACATCCCCCAGCGTAGCCCCGTTCAACATCACAGTGACCTGATGCTGCTGGCCGTCAGTAACGCCTTGCACGAGAACCGTGAGTATCCCCTCGCCCGCGGCGAGATTGGAAAGGTTGACGGTTTCAACGTCGGGGGTTGGTGAGATCAAGGGGCCGAAGAAGTTGTCGGTGTTCTCCCGAAGTAGCGCAGCGAAATAAGTTGTGCGCGGTTTTAGCTCCAGAGTCTGCTGGAAGAATGGGGCCTGCGGTGCAGGGGATCCTGCAGCGGCAGCTTTAGGAACACGCAACCCAGGTTTTCCCTGTTCCACCAGCCAATAGACGCGCTGTCCCGAATATGGGGTGTCGATCGCAGTTCCATAGAACTCGATGGCAGCTTGCGGTCCGAACCCACCGTGGCTCCCGGTGATGCGAATCGGCTGCTCGACTCCCTCAGCGTAGAGATGCAGGAAATTGGTGTGTACGTTGGCAGGAAGGCCTGCGGCGACCAACTGCGGTTGCGGGACGCGATACCAGCCTTCATGGTCGACAAGGATCTTTACCGCCGGCATTGCTGCCAACTGGAATCCATTGCTTGCCTGGAGAGCGGATGCTTGCGGCCTGGTGGTCCGCTCGAGAACATGGGCGGCATCGGAGGGCGCTACGAGGATGGGAGAACGGCCGAGCTGCGGCTGTGCGCGACTGAGCGCAGCGACGGTGTGGGAACTCAGCGGAAGAGCTCCTCCACCCGAAGACTCCGCTGGGATTGGCCCATGCATGGTGCGTGTGCCATCGAGATCAACATCCTCGAGCCAATAAAGCGCGCCAGCAACGGGTAGAGGATCAATCCATGCATACGACTTGGCTCCGTGTTGCGGCGCGGCATCCCGCATCAGCAGCGCTGATCCTGCTACCAGGGAGGAATTGATCTTCGTCTTCGTGCCGCCCGAATCCCGATAAACATTGAATCCTAAATTGCGAATTTCCTCCCCCGTTTTCCAGGAGAGCACAACGCCATTGCCGGTATCGTTAGCTTTGAAAGAATTGGTCTTCACCGCCGTCGGAAACTGGGCGGGAATATCTATGGCGACCAAAGTCCATGCGGTCCCTACGCTGAGGGTTTCGCGCATGGTTACCGCCGCACCCGTTCCCCCTCCGCTCGCCGCCGCCCCCTCAACATCTTGCCCGGAACTCCCGGAGGTTGCGTTCCAAAGCTGAGTCTCGAAAACCAACGGCGAAGTCGTGCTGGTGTTGACGGTCACCGTGGTGCCGCTAGCCACTGCGATCACGTCTATAAGAGCGTCATTCGCACCGGTGGCAGAGAATACCGCCGAAGCCGTTATCGCAGTTCCACTAGCAACAGGTGCTTGCGTCACCGTGCCGCTGGTGTTCACGCGATAAAGCGAGATGGCTCCCATCACCACGCCGATGGGATTTCCGGCTCCACCGTTTTTTTGTACGGTCGCTTGAATCGTGCAAGTGCCCAGAGGAGGATTCGCCAAGTAAAACATTTGCGCGCTGACGCCGTTATTGGGATTGCCGTTTGGCCCAACACTCATAGCGGTTCCATTGCAGGTCACTCCGGTCACTGAGCTGCCCGCATTGTTTTTTAGGTTCATGCTCACGCCGACGACCAGCATGGTGTTGCTGTTTGCGCCCCCGAAGTTGTCGGTATGTGTCATCTGGCAGACCCAGTTACTCCCACTGGCGGTGCAGGTTGAACCTCCTCCGCCCACAATGAAGCCTTGTGAGTTTGCGTTGTCGAGCGCAACTCCGCCTTGGGCCACAGCACGGATGCCAGGGTTCGCAACCGCAACCAGTGCGACTAATGCAAGGGAGATTCCTCGCAACCGGTGTCGAAGTTTCCGCAGGGCGGAACGCGTAGATCGGGACGTCGCGAAAGCCAGCCTCTCCCAACGGCCGAAACTCTGCGTTTGTCCCGAGCCCCCGCATTTTTTCGCCGTCACTCTGCCAAGGATGTCTTCCCGTCTCACAACGCCGTCTGCTTCCATGCCTGCGTCTCCCCGGGTGATCAGATAACCGTCCCCTGTAGTCACGACCCTGTGTGCCTTGAACTCGCCCTCACGGCGGAAGAGCACGATCTCGCCCTTTGTGGGCCCGCGCTCGAGTGGTTCGACCACGAGAAGATCGCCGTCCTGGATCGTCGGAGTCATGCTTCGGCCGCGCGCGCAGAAACGGAAAGAATTTCCGCTCGCGATCAAATCACGCGCCATGAGTCCAAAAACGTCGGACTGAGGCCTCGGCTCAATCATTGCAAGCAAGCACCGCATCTACTGCGGACCGGTCCGGAACAAATTGAAACTCGTAGCAAGGAACCACATCTAGCGCGTGCTGGATGAATTGCAACGCACCTTCGAGCCCGTCGGGGTCATGAAAGGGGGGAAAGCAGCGCGCGAAAACCTCGCCTAGGGCCCGAGCCTTGCTCATTCGCTGGATGCGGTTCGAGGGACCGTGTTGAAGAATGAAGATGCGCTTAAGGCGCGCCTCCTCTGGTTCTGCAAATGCCGCCTCGCCGTGCCAGGGCGTACCGTACATGTGCAAGTGGCTGTCTTTCAGGCGGAGAATGATGCGGTCATCGCTCAGAATCAGGGGATTGCGTGCAGCCTGCCAGATGCGGGTTGTGGTGCTCTTACCTGCTCCAGAGTGTCCCAGAAATAACTGTCCTCCAGCGCTTGGATCAATGAATCCACATGCGTGAACTTCTACACCAAGGCGATGCTGTGCAAGATAGTTTGTGATCAATAGCTCATCGGTCGGATATTCCAGCGGGAAAATTGGTGCGTAACCCTCAAGCAGGCTACGGTTCAACAAAAGCCGCGCGGAGGAAAAAGTCTTGTCCACCACCATACGCTTGTAGGGATTGCTGCCCAGCACGACGCTCACAAAATCGAAGACGAAACCTTCTTCCCCATGAAACACTCGCCATAGAGCTCCCGAATCGAATACCCAACCAGTCGATGGGGGGCGCAAATCATCAACGAACTTGGCAAAAACTTCGATGTTTGCTGGTTGGTCGTTCTCAAGGAACGAACTCAACGGCTCGGGTATGAGGATGTCTTGCGGAGAGTTCCCACAAAGCGACAGGGTAATGTTGCCGACACGGAGACAATTGCGGAGAATCGCCTGGGGCGGCGGGGTTACCTCGGTCGTTCGTGCGTCAACAAGCATATGGAGACACCGGAGCAGCCTAGGAGCCAGGCGTCCGGCATGAACCAACCGCCGTGCAGTTGGTCCCAACCGGCCCTGACATACCAGAATTCTTGCAATGGCCCAGCACTGCCTCTTCGGGCCGCAAGCTAATCACGGTGACCGTCGGCTGCTCATACTTCTTTATGGTCGGTTTGCCCTTTGCCTCGTCCATGAAAGCAATCCCCCGAATATCAATTACCCGCGGCGCATCCCCCGCAGCCTACCTGTACACCGTTTGAATTGTTAAGAACCGGGAGTAGGTCGACGCTCTGCGCGGTGAGGTCGACCGCCCCAGCGCGCAACCGCTCCGCCTTCTGCTGCAAGGATGCACGCCCGACAGGAGTGCACAGCTCGCAATCCCCGTGCTCAGGAACGTCAAACCCCAAAACCTTCGCGCGCAAATGCGCCACTTCGCACAAGAATTCAACCGGAGATTCGGGATCGCCATTTTCCAGTTCAGCGTTGGCCGGGCACATGCTGCAAACCGAGTGCAGCTTGCAGGCCACGCATTTTGATGGGCGGGTGCGTTTCCTCTCTCGCACTTCCAGTAGGAACTTCTCCCAACCTGCGAGAACGCTGCCCTGACGAATGTCGTAGGTCTCTTGATGGGAGAGGACACAGATGCTCATGTGCCCATAGGGATCAATGGCAAAACTCTTCACCCCTCCGCCGCAGCCGTAAACGGTCTCACTCACCCCCGGCGAAGCCGCCAATTCACGCTGCAACGACTTCCTATGGGCATCGGCAAGCTTATTCCAGTCCAAATCCATCGCGACCACTTCTTCTGGAGAGAGCCGAACTCCCAACGGTGCTGCAGAGCAATCAATGCGCGGACTGATCAGGGAGTCGAATTTGAACTCGATCGCGAGCTCCTCTTCCGCAAACCGTCGCATTTCGCGGACTTCATGCTTGTTGATACTTGTCCCCACGGTCTTCAATTTCAGTGGAAGCCCGCGGTCCAAGAGCAGTCGGATTCCCCGCATGCATCGGTCATAGCTGCCTGGCATGGCGGTGAGTCTTTCGTAGGTTTCCCTGGTTCGCCCGTAAAGTGTGATTTCGATCCCGAATGGCGGATATTCGTTCAGATAATCAGCGATCTGTTGGTTGACCAGGATGCCGTTGGTGAAAAGCGTGATCAGAAACCCCTTCTGCTTGGCGTAGGTATAGATCGCGAGAAAATCCTTGCGCGCAAAAATCTCACCTCCGGTGAAGAGGAGCCACAAAACCCCCATATCCGCGAGTTCGTCGAGCAGGAAAAAATACTCTTCTTTGGTTAGTTCTCGCTTCCGTGCGGCCAGGTCCGCCATGGGGAGGTTGTTATAGCAGTGCTGGCATGCCAGTGGGCAGCGGCGGGTAATTTCAATGGAAACCTCCATCGGCGTGCGCTGGTCGCCCAGGCGATTGTGCAGCGCAAGACTGAATTCGCCGTAAGAAGCATTCGACAGTCTCATGCAACGACTCCGGTTTCGGCCACACTCACCAGCCCGGCGCTAGCCATTTCCGCCAGAAACGCGTCGATATCCGCGCAGGCGGTGTGGGGCGTTTCCTCAAATTCTTGCCGAATTGCTTCGAGAATCTCGGCTTGTGTTCGGGGCTGCGTAATCGCATTCCAGATCGCACTCGCGACTGGATTCAAACTGTAGATTGAGGAAAGATCGCCCACACCGCGACGAATCGGCACAATCAGCGTTTCGTCGGCAATTACCCGCGACACCACGGAACCTGAGCGGACAAAACGCACCATCGCAGCCCCCTCTATGTGCCCACTCTCGTCTCAATCTGATTTTGAGACGTTTGCGTTACACCTTAGCAGGGACTCGGATCGTTTTTGTTAGCTAGGTAGGTTCGGCAATGCGCCGTAAGTGCAGGAATACAGACGGCTTTTCCACAGTCGAGGCGTCAAGCGGACTGCGGAAGAATTTCGTTCCTATGCAGAACGCATTTTGCGGAACGCTCTTCGCTCGAGCTCGTCGCGATAGCCAGGCGGTAGCGATTGCTTACTCAAAATCCTGGCGCCTTCTCGAGATCCTGGTTGCAGGTTCCATTGGTTGGTTGGGTGGGAAGCGGAGGCGGTGTCAGAAGCCTGGGTCCGGCCGAAAAATCGAAAAACTCCATCATGTTGCGGCGTTCGCGTCGCGCAGCGTCAATGGCGCCACGTTGAACGTGTCTTCAATCAGGCGCAAGATCGAAGTGTAGTCGCGCGTGGTGTGCGACACGAAACTCGGTCTTGCCCAGGGCG
>Ga0207702_10002427_pt1 | contig 17713 bp, 14 predicted proteins | sample KBSCornC62_FD_184302 | JGI IMG/M metagenome (GOLD analysis project Ga0207702, IMG submission 184302) | Corn rhizosphere microbial communities from Kellogg Biological Station, Michigan, USA - KBS Corn C6-2 (SPAdes) (version 2) | ecosystem: Host-associated > Plants > Roots > Rhizosphere > Soil ...
CGCGGTAGGATCGCTTGCACGACCTGCGGGAACAGGTCTCCGCTCGCCAAGGCGAGGTCGACGAGGCGCGCCGACATTTCCGGGGTCCGCACAGCGCGGTGGTTCGGCCAGACATCGGCGAGGAACGGAACCAGGCGCACGCGCCACTTGGCTTCCGGGTCCGCCGACCAATGCTCGAGATGCCACAATATCTGTCCGCGCAAATCGTCGTCGCTCTCGACAAGGATCTCGCGCAGCTCGACGCTGGTGACGAGTTGCTCGGGCGGATCGGCATCGGGATCGCCGCCCCACCCGATCAGCAGGAAGCCGCCGATAACATTTGCTTCGGCGCGGCGCCGCATGGGTGACATGGCCCGCGCGAGAAGTCCCGGCTTCAGGCGCTCGTAGAGCGCCCGGCTCGGCGCCCTGGCCGCCCAAAAGATGCCGTCCCACAGCGCGTCGCCGTCATCGCCCTCGTCGTCCACCACCGTGAGCAGATTTGCATTGGTCCAGTCGGGGGCAATGGCGAACAGCCAGTTGATCTGGAACCCGAGCATTAGGAGCGCGTGGCGGCGCATGTCGCCCGGGAGCGCAAGCAGCTGCTCATGGCGGCGCGTCCAGTCTTCGGGGAAGCCCTGGCCGAGCGCGCGGCCCTTGGTTGACGGGTCCTTCATGAGCAGGCTGGCGAGCTTGCCGACGGGCGCGTTCAGCGCATCGTTCGCCCAGCTGCTATCGACGCGGTGCTTGCGGTCGTCGTCGCGCAGCGGCAGCGCGGCCATGAGCGGGTCCCACAGGCGGCCCAGCACCGAGGCGAGTTCGCCGAAGAGCCGCTCGCCCAGACCCTGCAGCCATTCGGCGGCCGGATAGGCGATGGTGCTCAGCGCATCGGGCGACAGAGATGCGAGGCGGCCGCCTACCACCCGCGCAAACCGCGCGGGATCGCTCTTGCGCTTCTCCGCATAGAGGAAGGCGGACCAGAAGGAGACCGGAACCTCGCCCTTGCGCGCGGCATCGGTAAGGGCCGCGAGCGCCCGTGCGGGCTTCTCCTCGGCGAGGCCGTTGAACGGACGGCGCTCGACATAGTCGAAGATGTCCGACTGGCCTGCCTGCCGGGCGCGCTCGAGAATCTCTGCGATCGGCACCTGTTCGAGCATGCGCGGATCGGCGTCGGTGTCGATGGTGCGGACCACCGGCGCGTGCGAGTCCGCCGCTTCCTCGCCGGAACGCTCCGACCACCCTTCCGCGATCGGGCGAAGCGCCGCCATTTCCGCCTCGACATCGAACGAGAAGGCTACGCCGTGGTGTGACAGCCAATGCAAGCGGTCGAGCCGATAATGGGCCTCGGCGCGTGCCTTTCCGCCACGCGTGCTGTCCGACCAGGGGTAGGTCGTGGTGAGGATGCGCTGCTCAAATCGCGTTCGATCCTCGGGCGGGAAGTCGGGCCAGCGGTCGCGGATCGCGTAGAGAAGGTCGCGCTGCTGCTCCGATCCCCAGAACATGTCGTCGGGGAAGCCGATTAGCATGTCGGCAGCCTCCCCCGGCGCGACGATCGGCTTGCCCGCCGCCCAGATGCGCAGACGCCCGAAGATGTAATGGTCGTTCGCCGGCCACCGGGCGATCTCACCGAGGGCAAGTTCGGGCGAGACCTCGACCAGCCGCTCCATTAACTGGAGAAACAGCGCGATCGGCCCGGTCAGCCCATAGCTGTCATAGGCGATCGGAGGGGCGCCGTCGTCGGGCCGCGTTGTCTGCAAATAGACATAGTCATGGCCGGAGATCTCGGCCTGGAGCGAGCGTGCGAGGTCGAGGTTCTCGCGGAAGCGCGTGATTGCATAAGCCAGCTGCTCATCGGGGATGGCTAGCAGCTCGTAGGGATGCGGATAATCGACATCGTAGGAAACGAGCGGATTGGGACGGACGCCATCGGTCCAGGCAAGCGGATGCGCCGCGTCGAACTTGCGGCCGACCTTGAGCCGGGGGCGGAACAGGGCTGCATAGTCGCGCACGCGCGCTTCTGACCAGCCCTCGCGCGCCACCCGCTGATTGAGTTCGAAATAACCCCGGTCGACTTCCACCCGGCGGTCGGACCAGCTCGCAATCAGGAAGCGCCAACCGCGCCGGATGTCGTCGGGCCAACGATCCGGGTCCTGGCGGAGCCAAACTTCGATCATCTCGACAATGCGCGGATGGAGCGGACCGCGCGCGGCCGCCCACCACAGGGCGACCGGCTGATGAGCGACGCGGTGAAACCAGACACCGAGATGGTGGAGGCGGGTGCTGAGCGGTCCGGTAAGGTTCGCCCCGTCTCCGCAGAAGTCGCCGAACCCCGTTTCCTGTACATTCTCCTGATCGAAGCGGGTCGGCGCGAAGGCGCTCCACGAGCCTTCGGGCACCTCGCGGTCGCGAAAGGCGTCGTCCTCATCGACCGGCTGCGGCGGCGTGTCGAAGTCGAGCGCCAGCCTCTCATATGGATCGATCCGCTCGTCGGATTCACCATACGGGTCGATCGGGCCCGGCTTGTCGAAGCGCTGGCTCGGATCGAGCGCGAGCAGCCAGGAGGCGGGCAGCGGTGTCTCGGCGATGCTGACCCGCCGGGCACCTTCGCGGGTCGATAGCACATGGGCGATCTGGCCGCGCACATGCGGGTCGAGCGCCGCCGGCCCGGCGGACGCGGTTTCGAGCAGCCTGGCGTACCAGGCATCGACGTCGCGGGCGCGCTCGGCCCAGGCCGCGAGGCTGTCCCACAGGGTATCATAGCCCTCGCTGTTGTCGAACGGGATCGCCCGCACGCCCCGATGTTCCCAAAGCGCCGCGTCGTCCGCATTGCTGCCCGGCTGGAAGGCGAACAGCCGGCTACGATTGCCGGCGTGAAGATTGAGCGCCTCGAGCAGATACTGGACCGGCGGATCGTCGGCGCCGTAGCCGACGAAGACGATCTGGAAGCGGGCAAGCAGCGACTGCATGAAGCGGGTCGCCCAGCCGTCCGACAGATAGGCGCGGCCGAAGTCGGCGCTGGAGACGATGAACTCCTCGTCGCCCGGCCCGAGATAATCGGCATCCACGCGCCCGTGAAGATGAACAATGCCGCCGAAGCCGGCGCTGCGGGGGTCGGGCAGCACCGGAGGTCCGGAGCAGGCAAGCCCAGGCACCGCGGCCTCGAACAGCAAGTCGAAATTGGTGGTAACAAGCCGGACCGTGCCGTCACGGCCGCGCGACAGATCGATCAGGGTCCGGTGCGCGCTGAGGTCGGGATCGTCCGCGGGCTTGATAGCGCGCGCGACGGCGTTCTGGACGTCGCGCTGCTCGAACTCGCGTTCGAGCAGGCTGAAGATACGATCGGTGGCGATCAGTCCGCCGACGCCGTCGATCGGGTCGAGCTCCTTGATCCGGCGGAACAGCTTGCGGGCGAGGCTCTTGTCGCCGGCGCCGAGGAGATCGATGACGTCGCCGCCGAGCTTGAGGAAGTCAGGCAGCCCGGCGCGGTGGCGGGAGACGCCGGCGCCGCAGAAGAAGATGACGTCGCCCGCGTCGCGCGCGATCAGAAGATCATCGGGGATCGAGGGACCGTTGGCGAGGAAGCGCATGGGCGGAGTCTAAACCGGATCGGCCGGGCTTGCATCGCCGATGGCGCCGTCGGTTTCCTGCTGCGGCTGCGGCACGCGCCAGTCTTCGCCCACATAGGCGCCGAAGCCGCGCAGTACGCCGCGCGCGGTGTTGGAGACGATCTGGAGGTTCCCGTCGGCGCTCAGTACGCCGTTGAAGTATGTGCCCGTGGCGGCGAGCTGCATGTCGACGACGTCGTTGACGCGGAGCGGCAACTTCTTGCCCGTCTGTCGTCCGATGCGGACCCACTCCATGTAATAGAGAAGCATGCACAACGAGTAGCGGAAGGCGAACTGGCCCATGGTGTCGCGCAGCAGCATCGGCGCGCGGCGGCCGGGCTCCTGATTCTGCAGGATGAAGCTGCCGGTCGTCTCCTTGAGAAGATCGAGGAGCTTGCGGCGGGTGCCGTCCGTCACGTCCTTCATGGTGCGTATCTCCGTGAGCTCGGCCTGCGTGAAATCCTTTGCCGCGGACACCAGGCCGGGCTCGAGCGCGGACACTTCCTCGGTCAGCCGAGCCACGACGAGCTGCGCATCCGCCTCGAGCTGCGCCATCTCCTCCGCGAGTCCGGCCGGCGGCGGCAGCATCAGCAGACGGCGGGACAGGTCCGTCAGATTGGCCGTGGCCTCATAGTCGAACAGGACGTGGGCCTGCTCTGCGGAAGTGATCTTTTCGCCGAGCATCTCGTGGGTACGGCGCAGGGCATAGGACTGCTGCGGATAGTAAGCGACGATCTGCAGCGATTCCCGGGACGTCGACAGCGCCCTGGTCTTGCGCATCTCGACCAGGGTCAGGTCCGACAGGGCGATCGCATGATCCCGCGATGCTTGCAGATAGGCCTTGAGCCCGGGGTGGCGCAGGGCGTTAGAGTCGACGAGCAGCGTGATCATGCAGGCGATGAGGTCATTGCCGCGTCCCCACAGAACAGCCGCCGTTCGAGGTCTGCCTGGGTAGGCATCGCCCCCTCGTCGACCATCTTGATGAGCGCATTCCGCAGCAGGACGAAGCTTTGCACCAGCGCGCCGAGTTCGGCGTCCTGCGCGGTGTGCGCGGCTTTCGACCGGGCGTTATAGAGGTTCGCGACAGCCTTGAACGTCTCGAGGCGCTTCGGTCCGGCCGGCTCGAGATAGGCGGCGATATGAGCCGACACGCGAAAGCGGAGCTCGGCGCGCGATCGAGCGAACAGCTCCTCGAGTGCGCCCCAGGCGGTCAGCAGCGCGGATGCAGGCCGGCCGCGGACCGTGCAGGAATCGGCCGCGCGAAGCGCGAGGTTCAACGGCGGACAGGTGCGCAGCAACTCGGCAGTGCGTGGCCAGACGTCCTTGATCCACGACAGCGTCTCGACGCTCAGCCGGGCGATCTCCTCGGCGCCGGCGTGGAAGATGCGCGGCTCGACTTCGAATGGTTGCAATAACGGCTCGCGTTCGGATGTGGCGGCGGCATCAAACGGGACGTCGGAAATCACGGGCACCATGAGATAGGCATACTGGCTTAGCCGCAGGAGCGCGGCGATCAGCCAGATTGCGTCCTCGGCGCTCAGGCCTCCCGGTAGCTTGCCTGCGGTGGGAACCGCCAGCTCAACCTCGACGTCGTAGCCGAACCCGCCCCCTGCGGCGCGCCACGGTGGCGGGTGCGGCCTTCCTTCGGGTGCTCTGGTAAACGCCATCATGTTCGCAGCGAAAAGATGAGCGTAAGTGGATCGTAGGACGATGCCGTGCCCCAAATCCAGCGGTTCGCCAACATAGGTGACGCGTGACAGGCCGGCAAAGATCGTTGCGGGAGATTCGCTCATCACGCTTGTCTACCGGTGCGGCACCGATGCACGAAATGGTTCTCGCGACCATGACCTTCGAGCGAAATCAATCTGACGCCCGCTTTTTGAGTAATCTATGAATGGAGTCCAATGACCGATATCGAGGCGCAGAGCAGACGTGGCTCATCTAACGCGGGTTTGCGATGGACTGGACCAGAGCCGCTGATCCGGCGGCGATCGTCCCGCTCTGCTTCGCGATCGACAGATTTAGCTGCCGCACTGGCGTCTCGTCGCGTGTGTGAACGAGCGTGATGCCGCCATCCCCGGCCCCGACGCCGACCGCGATATCCGCGGCGACCGGCAGCCACATTTCGACACGCGGGTCGTTGAGATCGGTGCATCCCGGCGCGGTGAGCTTCACCACGGGTCGGCTGCCCACGATGAACTGTTTCCTCGGCTGGCAAATCCGCAGCACGGCGATGCCGCGGCGTTCCAGCACTCCCATGACATTGGCCCTGAACCCGAGAAGGGATTGTACGCGGACATTACGGATCGTGCGAGCCTTGGCCTCCGGGGTCGCATAGGTTTCAATCTCGGCGAGGCGATGCGGCAAGGCGGCGCGCAGCTCATCAAGAAGCTCATCGATCATGCGGCTCGCTTCTTCATCGCTCGTGCAGGCGCGCTGATTCTCGGGCGTGCGGCGCCATTGCATCAGGAAGAACAGGTACCAGAGCCTCATCTGCCCCTGTGACAGCACCGGAACCTGACCTCGGCGAGCGGGCCCGGTGATTGCGTCGATCACGCCGACCGCCTCGCTTTCCAGGACCGAGAGCGCGCGCTCCATCGACGGGTCCTTGATGCCGGACTCAGCAAGGGTACTGTAGAGGTGGTTCTGGAGGAAGAGCTCGGCGGGGCGCGCGCGGCGAACCATTGTCGGCTTCTCGTGATGTTTGCACCAATAGAGCCAGCCGTCCGGGTCGGCGAACCCGTTCAGGATCATCTGGGGTACGTAATGGTGACGCTTCGGAGCCGTCATTCGAATGGATTCTGACAAATGGCCGGTCGAGCGGCAAGTTCGGTCAGAGACTGGACACCGGATTCGATGGCAGGCTTGATACAAAGGATTTAGACGGTGGCTCCCGTCGTTGCGCCGGCGGGTCAACTGACGACAGCTTTCGGGATCAGCGGACGTTAGGGTAGACGACCGATCGTAGGGCGCTTTGCTGCCATTCATATCGCAGTGGGAGGAAAGAGCGCATGACCCCTCGGGCGAGCGCTCCTAAGTCAGGCGCAACAGCGTAAATGGGTGCAGAGCAGCCCATCTACGTGCGCGCGGCGGGCCTCTCGTCGATCATCCTGGTCGGCCCGCCGGGTCCTCCACCTTCGGTTCCGGAAGGCGATGAGATGAGGGATTAACGCTTGCAGACCGCCGGCACGATCCGGACACTATAGCCGTGACCGACGTGCCCGAACCTCAAGCCTATCCGGCTTTCCGGCATCAGCTGGAAGCAATGCTCGCGCGGATCGCGCGCGCCGACCGCGAGGCAATCGGCAGCATGCTGCGGTCGCTGCGGATCAAGCCAATCGAGCCGGATAAGGAAAAGACGCCGCGCGGCGCGATCTTCCGCTGGACGGACTCGAAGGGCCGACGTGGCAAGAAGGTCGAAAGGCTGGTCGATTTCCGGCTGGCCAGTCCCATTTCGAACACACCCAGACAAGGCGGCGACATACGCTTTCCCCATTTCGCAATCACCCGCGTCAACAAGGTGGTGGTTCCGAAATCCCGGGATGGCCGGACCCACCATCGTTACCCCGAACGGAGCGGCATTGGCGTCGGGCATCATGAATATGTGACCAAGGGCGGCGTCGTTCGCGAGCGGGATCACCTCGATTATCTCAAGCGCGCCGGAGCGCTCGATAGCCGCGCGGTAGACGACGTGCTGCCCGCCCTCGACCTACTCGATGGCAAGGAAGATTGGCGGCTGCAGAACAGCCTCGCCATCTATTCCAACATCCCCGGCGGAGCGGAACGCGAACGAAGCCTCTTCGAAGCCGCGGAACGGCGTGCCAGCGCGGCCAAAACCGGGACGTTGAGCGTGTCGTCGGAATATGCCGGCGAATGGATGCAGGCTTCGATGAGGCCCGGAGCGCCCAGCTGGGTGCGGGCAGCTGCCGTCAAGCTCGCCACAAAAAATAGGCGTGTTGAAAAGGCTGGCAGGCAGAGCAGTCCCAAGTTTCGCGAGGTCGAGATCAGCACGGGCGACCTCGATGAAATATTCGTGCGCTTGTCATGGTGTGACGGTTCGGGCCTGCCCAAGGCTGCACTGCCGAATTTCAAGCCGGGTCGTTGCGGGCGTATCCAGACGCGTTTTGTCGGCGAACTCCCGCGTGGCCTCGGCCCGCGTGACCGGCACGAAATCTTCACGCGGTTCTGCGATCATCTGTCCAGCCAGGGATGGATGATCGTGGGTGCTATCCATCGACCGGATCCGCACAACGATCCGCGCAACTATCATTTTCACATCGACGGCTACGATCGGCCGGCCAAGTGGCTCGATGAACATGCCTGCTGGGATTTCGATTTCGAGGTGAAACACCGAAACGGAAAGCCGAGCTTTCCCTACCGCCAGAACAAGATCGCCGATGTCAGCCAGACCACCCAGAAAGGCATCCACTACACCAAGCAAGCCGCAAACTGGATGGCGAGCCAGCGGCAGACATATGTCGACATCGTCAATGATGTCGTCGCCGGGAGACCCGGCATTCCGCGCTACGTTGCGGGCACGTACCAGTTGGAAGGGATCGAGCGCACCCCGCTTGGTCATCTCGGCAATAAGATCATCGCGGCGGAGAAGGAGGGCCTCGCCAGCGATCGCGGCAGCGAAAATGCGCGGACCATCTTCGCTGACGAGTTGCGCGCAGTGGTCCGGGCCATGGAGGCCGAGCTAAAGAAGCTCGACGACGAGGCCAAGGAACGCGTCAAGCGAGCGAAGTCGGCAGCCCAACGCTATGCCCTGGGTGCATGGCGGCAGATTAAGGATCGCGCGATTGTCCGAAGCGCGCAGAATTCTGCCTTGCCTGTGATCGAGCGGATGGCCTCATCGCGAGCCGTCACCATCCTCGAGCACCGCGACACGGCAACGCCGCCCCAACTGATCCAACATGCACGCGCTTGGCTCCGTGACATCGAGACCGTCTCGCAGCTTGAAAAGCGCGTGCGCATTGAGGGGCAGGTGCTGGCGCGCCTCGAGCGATCAGCCGCCGCGGAGCTTCGCGCAGCTGATGAGCTACGCGCCGGTCGACTGCCGGACTTCAGTTACGTGGCCCGATCGAACGTTGCCTTGAAACCTGTTGTGCCAAAATACCGGAATCAACTCCGTCTGCGTCTCTCCGCGTGGCTCGACCAACACCTCACCGACCCCGCGCGGGTGGAATTCGCCGGAGCCACTTTCAAACTCGGCTACGCCGTGCGTCAGCCGGCGATCGATCGACTTCTGCGGCTGTTCGGCCATGAGGCCGAATTCCAGATCCGATTGGCAGGGGAAAGGTCGCGTCGGGCAGAAGAGGTCAAGGCCATGCGGGCAGTGGCACCGAGCGGCGGCAAGCTGATTGAAACAGCTGATAGGCTGGCCGGAACTTCCCGGCCGGCAACCGGAGGGAAGCCCGCGTCAATGGCGAAAGGCCCAACGCCGCCTGCTCAAGCGCCGGATCACCCTGGCAAGCGGAGTGGACGGGAGCGCTAAACCTGGATAGCCGAACAACCGTTCGGTTTTCGAAGGTTTGATAATGCCCCGTCTTACGTCGGAAAAATTGGAAGAGCTTCACTTCAGTTATGTTGATGCGGCGATAAACATCGTCATTTCGTCTGGCTGGGGCGAATTGAGCATACGCCGACTTGCAAAGGAAGTTGGGAAGGCAGCCGCGACCCTTCACGAGCACTTCACAAGCGAAGACCGCCTTCGCCAAACGCTGGTCGCGATCGCATTCGGCTTCACGGATCGGCTTCAATCCGTCGGCCAGGTTCCATTGTCACCGATTCAGGAGGCCACCCTCCTGCTGAACCTCGCCAAGGTCGATGCCCAGGAAGCACGTCTGATGAACCAGGTCACGGCGAATGCCGCGATTCCGGCCTCGCCCCTGCATCAACTCTATCGCGAGCAGCACGGTGCGGCGATCCTGCGGCTCGCCGAGTTCATGACTGGGGAAGGGTTCGGGACGCCAGCCCAGCGCGTGCGCCGGGCGCGGCGGATGGTGAATCGCTATATCGGTCTTTGTGCCATGCTTGTCGCGGATCCTGAGATGACGGTGATGGACAGCGCTGCAGCGCTTACCTGATTACCGAACGGTCGTTCGGCAAGAAGAACTGGAAATTTAAGGTCAGCCGGGTCGGCTGAGTCGAAAAGACGAAAATCGACCCGCGCTCCGTGCAGCAGCCAGCACGCGCGCGCTATGGAAGACCGAGTTATATGTCCTTTAATCCCAAGCGGGAACGGCGTCTCGCCGAACACCGCACCCTGTCCGCCACGCTCACGCTGGCGAAGCTCGCTGGCTGGTCCCTCGACAAGCATGCACCGCTGCTCCCGAAGGAATTCCACGACTATCTCTATGTGCCGGAGACCGAGCTCCTTCTCGTTCCGTCAGTGGGACCGTTCGGCAAGGTCAAGGCCAAGGTAACCCAGGCTACTCGCGAAGCCCGTGCCGACGCGCTCATCGTGATGCTAGGTCGGAACGGCAATGGGCTGATCCAGCCTTACGTCAGCGTCGCGCTTTGGTCCGCCACGCGGACCCGCTGGTTCGGCCCGCATCTTCCCTGGCTCTACGTGGACGGCGAGCCGTGGTTGCTACCTGACCCGCACGGTGGCGCAGATGACGAGCCTTGCGTTCGACTGTCGTCCCGACCGCTCCGGCCCGCCACCACGCGACCCTACGCGAGCGCAGCCGAACGCTATGTCGGTTTTGCCCGCGCGGACGCTGCGTTCGCATCGCTCCAGCAGGAGACATTGTGATGGCGGCGAAGTCGAAATGGATCAGCCCGTCCGCGGCGATGGACATGCTCTACGACGATCCGGCTGGAGGTGCCGACGATTTCGGATTCGCGCTGCTGCGACCGAAGGCGAGGAACCGCACCAACCTGGTAGCCGATCTGGCGCGGGCGAAGCTGCAGCCGCGGGAACCGGGCAAAACCGAACACTCGTCCGGTAGGGATTGGCCCGTCACTGCTCACGCGCATCGGCTTATTCTCGCGCCCGGCGTGCCCGACGTCACCGACCTGCCGTCATTCTTCACTAGGTACGATGTCCAACGTCACCCGCGGCTGAACCCGCTGGCCGCCGTCCTGACGATGCGCTTCAGCCGCACCGAAATGCTGCACGACGCGATGCGCGAAGTGTCGAGCTACGCCCAGTTGGTGCTCAGCCAGGAACGCAAGCTCAGCAGCTTGCTGGTGCAGCACGTGCCGCAGCACGAGCTGTCATGGCGTCCGCCGCACATCCACCTGCTCGTCATGAGCCGGGTCCATCTGCCGCCCGCGTGGGGGGAGATTCATCCGAGCTTCCTCGGCGACGAGGTGGAGATGCACGAGACATTTCGCGACCAGTGGCGAGGTTTCCGCGAAACCTGGCGGAGGGTCGGCAACAGCTGATCGCTGAGATCCTGGGCGTCCGGGAGACCGCTTCGTCGCGTCTCCCGCGACGGCCGCAGCCGTCGTGACCTTGTCCGTATGAAGGCAGGTGATGAGCGCCTCCAGTCGGAGGAAAGCTCAGAACCAACTCAGGATGCCGAATACGGCAAGTATACAGTTGCGAGGTAAAAGAATGATGAAGATTTCCCAGAAAATTTGCACCGATTCCGATGTGGGATCGGTCACCACCTCCTCCCTCCTGCCGCGGGCGATTGGTCCGGACGAGACATGCCACTTCGCGATCGACAATCGCGATGGATTCAACCTGCTCTTCGTCACAACCGAGATGCTGGAGGGGCCGCAGCCTTTCACGCCCTACTGGGTGTTTGCCTGCGGGGATCTGGCCACCGTCAAGGCGTTCAGTCGGTGGGTCGCGGTTCGTCGGAATCATTGGCCGATGTGGGCCGAGATGGCGCGCTCCACCACGCCGGGCGAGTTCGACACGTTCATGCGCGGACTCATTGCCGAAGAGCCCGCGATGCATGTCGGCGGAACGATGGTCAAACATAACCCGGAAGAGCTGAGCGTGGTATTTTTGCACGTCCTAGAGTCCGGCACCGCAACACGAACCGAGGAGGTGATCCGCCACCGGTTTGCGTCCGCCGAAGATTATGAGGGCTTCCTGACCTGGCTGAACAGCGGCGAAAACGTCCTGGCGGCCGGCGAGCTCGTGCAGTTGGCCTTCAGCGAAGGCACTGAGGCTCTAGGTCAAATGCTTGATCACCTCGCCACCACAAAGCCGCTCACGCGCCAGCAACGTCGTGCGCTGGAGCGGCAGCGCGCCCACTGATTTGACCACCAGTTGGTCAATGCCGGTCCGATCGCCGGACCGGCATCACCCTTACCGAACAGATGTTCGGGCAAGAAACGCGCATGGCAGTATTGTCCTGTTAACCGCTCGCGCGTAGCCTCGCTTCGCCCACCGGTAGGTGGGCCGAGGCGTCGAAACCTCGCCCGTTAGGCTCGGTCAGCCAGACCGCCGGTAGCTCCTTTGCGACCGGGTGGCACGGACGTATGTCCAGGCCACCCGGCTAAAGGTCCGTGCGCATGTCTAACGGCGTGTTTCGAACACCCGGTCACCAGGACCGGCGTCGCCTCGAGAGAAGGCGACGCCGCCGGTGCCGCGTCGCCCTTTGGGGAGACGGAAGCGGTGACTGTATCTATTATCGCGATCATGGCGTTGGCGACGTCGCAGGGACCCGTGCTGCCGCGGGTTGGCCCGGCTACATACGATGTGGCGGGCGTGAAGCTGGGGATGACGCCGGATGAGGCCCGCCAAGCGCTGATCAAGGCGGGATACCGGATCGACGCACCGCTGAAGCTAGAAAGCTTCCGCGGCGAGGTGACGGCGCGAGTTGCCGAGATCCGCCACAAGTCGAGATTGACCGTCAACGATACGGTGGCGGGCATGAGCGCTCGCGGTCCGTCGGCCGAGCAGATCGGCGTCGAATTCAAGCAGTGGCTTGACGGGCCCCACGTGGTTCGGGCGTCCTTTAGGGGCGACGCGGAGACGCAGCCGCAGGAGGCGTTCAAGGCGCAGGTCGAAGGCAAGTTCGGCAAGCCCACGATGCACGTCATCGGCGGCTGGCGCTGGTGCAGCGCGGGCGAGAAGCAGTGCGGGCCGATCGCGAACCCGGCCATGCCGACGCTGGACGCGGACTATCAGTCGCGTTCGCTGACGCTTTCCATCGGCGGTGAGGCGATCCAGGCGCGCAGGGGTCTGGTCGAGGCCGAGGCGCGCAAGGTCGCGCCGCTCCAGGGCGGGAGCGCCTTCTGATGTCGGACTATATCGGATACGCGAACTTCCCGACGCTCGATCAGGTGCTCAACCCATCCAAGCCGATCGAGGACATCGACTGGATCGCGCAGCGGTTGACGCGAAGCGGCACGTCGTGGAGCGCGGGCCTGGGCCAGGGCGCGACCGTCAGCTACTCGTTCGCCACGCAGGGCAGCGCCTCCTTTCAGGGGAACGTGATCGTGCCCTTCACGGCCGATCAGATGAAGTCGGCCGAGATGGCTCTGCAGGCGTGGTCGGACGTGGCCAACATCCACTTCGTGCGCGTCGGCTCCGGCTATTCGGGCGATGCCGCGTATTCGAACGCGGGGCAGATCAGAATTGTGGGCTACAGCTCCTCGCCGACGGGTGCGAGCGGCATGTCGGACATGCCCGGAGCCGGCTCGGTCACGACCGAGGTCGCGACCAACATGAGCGCGACGTCCGACTGGATTCCGGACGGCTTCAATGCCCCGAACGGATACTCGACGCTGCTGCACGAGCTGGGCCACGCGATCGGCCTCTCGCATCCCGACGATTATGCGACCCCGTTCCCGCAATATGATGCGGCTGCGACCTATTACCAGGACAGCACGCTGTTCTCGGTGATGAGCTACATGGACGGCCGCTTGGGCGTGCTCACCCCGTGGCAGAAGCCGATGACGCCGGGCATCGACGATATCGCAGCCGCGCAGCGGCTGTATGGCGCGAACATGACGACCCGCACCGGGGACACCGTTTACGGTTTCCATTCGAATGCGGACGAGTCCTATTTCCGGATCGAGGGTGATCCCAGCCAGAGCTTCGTGCGCTTCACGGTGTGGGACGCCGGCGGCAACGACACGTTCGACTTCTCGGGCTACGCCTACAACCACGTCATCGACCTGCGCGAGGGCCATCTCTCGAGCGTCAGCCACTTGGCTCCCGGTAACAATCCCGAAGGCTACAACGTCGGCATCGCCTACGGCACCGTGATCGAGAATGCGATCGGCGGCTCGGGTGGGGAGATGATCTACGGCAACGACGCCAACAACCATATCCAGGGCAACGCCGGCGCCGACTTCATTAACGGGGGCGCCGGCCAGGACACGCTCGATGGGGGGGACGACAACGACCACATCTACGGCAACGGGCTAGCCGGGGTCGGCGCTGCTGATGGCGGCGACAGCATCCTCGGCCGTGCCGGGCATGATTACATCAACGGCAACGCCGGGAACGACACGATCAGCGGTGGCGACGGGAACGACCGTATTCAGGGCGGCCAAGACAACGACCTGGTCAACGGCGACACCGGACAGGATCAGATCAACGGCAACCTCGGCAATGACACCGTCCATGGCGGCGACGGCAACGACCTGCTCCAAGGCGGCAAGGGTGATGATCAGGTGTTCGGGGACGCGGGCAACGACACGCTGATGGGCAATCTTGGTATTGATACGCTGACCGGCGGCGCCGGCGCCGACGTGTTCAAGTTCGCCTTCAACGACGTGGTGATCGTGAACGGACAGGCGGACCGCATCACCGACTTTCAAGCCGATGATCGCATCGCGCTGGACTTCGGGGTGCCAACGCAGGTGCTCCACGGCAGCGGGACCGCCCTCGCCTCTGCGGCGACGGCCGCACACGACGCCCTGCTCGCCACCGGCGACGGGCACTCGGTGGATGCGGTGCAGATCGGTGCCGACACCTATCTGTTCTTCGACGCGCGGTCCGACGGTCACGTCGAGGCGGTCGATCTGGCGGGGGTCAGCGCCTCGACCATCGACGCCCACGACTTCGTCTGAGGAGAGGACATGTTCGGGCTCCTCGTCGGCGCGTTCGTTGGCAAGTCATTCGCCGAGATCATCTTCTCGCGCCCGGTGATGCTGATGGTCGTGTGGCTGCTGGTGCCGTGGATCGCCTCGTCGGTGGCCATCGGGGAGCTGCATGCACCGGCCGCAGGCTATGCAGCCGGCATCGGGACGATACTTGTGATGCTGGTTTTCGCCTGCATGCCGCGCCCGGGACGAACCCGCCTCGCGCTGCTCGAGGGCCTGTTGCTCTGGAGCGGCGTGATCATGCTCGTGGCGATCGGCCGGCTGCTGTTCGCCGTGTTGTCGAAAGGCTTCGTCGCGGGGCTCGGAGCCGAACTCCGATGGATTGGTTTCGGATTGGGCGCTGTTGCGCTTGCGGGGTTGGCGCAGTGGCGCATTGATGCCGCCATGGAGGGCGAGGCCACATGACGGACGAGCGCAGCGCAGTGCTGGACGAGGTTATCCAGGATCTTCGGCGCGTGCTGGCCAAGTGCGACCAGGCCGGCGTGGCCTCCGTGCCGGCGATCTACATCGACATGGCGGTGCATCTGGCGATGCGCGAGCGGGACCCGGAGTTCGTGGAAGCGGCGTGAGGAGCCTTCTGCCGAAGGATCGGGTCGAGTGGACCATGGTGGTGGGTGCCGTGCTGTTGTTCGGCAGCGCGATTGTCGCGCTCTCGCTGTTCGGCGTGACGTAGGCGGCCGGGTCAGGGCCGTTCCCAGCGACCCGGACGCGGCCTCGCGGACGGTGGTTCCAGATCCTACCCGTCGGCTGGTCGCGACGATGGCGCGACTTGCGGCATGCCGCAAGGCGGATTGGAACCGTTCCGGCCCGGCTGGCTTGATCTGCGAGGTTCCGCTCCGAAGGGACCAGACGCCCCGCCTTCCCCTCCCCTAAAGTGGCTGGCGGGGCGTCACCCCATCCGCTTAATCTGGACTATTGTCGCAGTCTGGGGATCGTCGACCTTCCTGCAGAAGGAGAATCTGCCATGGCGTCGACGGAAGCGAACATCGCCTATTGGCGCAGGCGCGCAGACATCGAGGAGCATGCGGCGAAGGCCGCCGACGATCCGCGGCGTCAGACATGTCCACGAAGTGATGGCGGTGCGGTATCTCGCGTGGATCGATGGCGCTTCGCGTCAGCAACGCGCAGCCTGAGACGATCGAGCACGCGGCCGGAGCCGCGTCGCCCTTTGGGAGACGAACGCAGCGTCTGCATATCGACGTGGCGGGTAGTGACGAGTTAATGCTGACGGTGCTCTCGCGGCCTGCGCGGGGACACCATTCGACCCGCCAATCGGCCGTAGGCGCATCCGGCCACTGTTAGACTTCCGGAATTTCGGTCAAAATCTGATCCCGTTCGGGTTCACATTTGGCTCAACATAGACCGTGCGCTAATCCGGACTTGTTCGGCGCGCCATGCGACGCTCGATGCAGAATCGGACTTCGCATCACAAACATGCTCCGCAACTCCTGTAAGGCGCACCTAGTGGAGCGCGGCGCCATTGCGCGCTTCAATATCTTGGCTGAGCGCTACCTAATCATTCGAACTACGGGAATTTCCTAATGTCTGTGGCGAGATACGAACCGTAGATCGCTTTCCGACGGCGACATGCGCCCAATCGGAGAATACCAATGACTGTTCCGTTCATTGACCTTGGAATCCATCACAAGCCGAACGGCGTGTCGGACCGGGTCGCCTTGGGTTTCACCAAAGCGTTGCGCTGGTGCGCCGACACCTTCTTCGCGGAGCGCTACGGCCACCGCGCGGTGGTGCTGGAAACGGTCGCCGCCGTGCCCGGCATGGTTGGCGCCACGATCAACCACCTCGCCTGCCTGCGCCGCATGTGCGACGACAAAGGCTGGATAAAGACGCTCATGGACGAGGCCGAAAATGAGCGCATGCACCTCATGACCTTCATCGAAATCAGCCAACCGACCTGGTTCGAGCGTGCGGTGATCATCGGCGTGCAGTGGGTCTTCTATCTCTTCTTCTTCGCGCTTTACCTGATCAGCTCGAAGACGGCGCACCGCGTCGTCGGCTATTTCGAGGAGGAAGCGGTGATCAGCTACACCCATTATCTCGCCGAGATTGACGAGGGCCGCTCGCCTAACGTGGCCGCGCCCGATATCGCCAAGCGTTATTGGAATCTGCCTGACAATGCGACGCTGCGCGATGTGGTGTTGGTGGTCCGTGCGGACGAAGCGCATCATCGCGACGTCAACCATGGTTTCGCCAACGAGATTGCCGGTCTCCCTATGGGCAAAGTTGCACCGTGCCCGCCGCATGCCGAGCTTCAGCCGAACTGGAAACAGGCGGCTTGAGGCAAGTGCGACCGGCGGGCCCCAAACCGCCGGTCGCCAAGCGTAAATTCTTTCGCAAGGAGAATTGCGATGAACGATCAGCCTGACGCAGGCCAGCCGAAACACGCGGTGATCCTCTGCCACCCGGAGGAGCGGAGTTTCAACCGGGCGATCGCGGATGCTTATTGCGATGCGGTGCTGAAGCTAGGCCAACAATTTGTGCTGCGCGACCTGTATCGCATGGATTTCGATCCGGTCCTGAGAGGATGGGAGCGTGCCACGGACGCGCAGTTCGCCCGGAGTCCCGACGTCGAGCGCGAATTGGCCTTGCTTGCCGGCTGCGATGTTTTCACGCTCGTCTATCCGATCTGGTTCGGCACGCCGCCAGCGATGATGAAAGGGTATGTCGAGCGCGTGCTCGGTTCGGGAGTGACCCCGCACGCGGTCGAGGCTCGTGCTGGCACGCCGTTGCTGGGCGGGAAGCGTCTGCTCAGCTTCACCACGTCCGCGATGAGCGACCCGTGGCTGAACGAACAGGGCCAATGGATGTCCCTGCGGTACATTTTCGATCACTATCTAGCGCATGCTTTCGGCATGCTCGGCGACAACCACGTCCATTTCGCGAACGTGCGGCCCGGAATGGAGCCTCGCTGGGCAGAGCAGCACCTTTACGAGGTCGAACAGCAAGCCAAGCTGACATGCGCGACTGCGTTGGACGATCGGCGCAAGCGCGCCGGTGTCGGCCCGGCCCCGGCCGCCACCCGATAGACGAAATTCCGCCGCAGCGAACCGGCCCGCCCTGCAAGGCAGACCGGTTGCACAGCGCGA
>Ga0207702_10002433_pt1 | contig 17660 bp, 17 predicted proteins | sample KBSCornC62_FD_184302 | JGI IMG/M metagenome (GOLD analysis project Ga0207702, IMG submission 184302) | Corn rhizosphere microbial communities from Kellogg Biological Station, Michigan, USA - KBS Corn C6-2 (SPAdes) (version 2) | ecosystem: Host-associated > Plants > Roots > Rhizosphere > Soil ...
CCGCTCGGCCGGCGGTGTCACCGCGGCGACCGCCGCCTCGCGCTTGTCGAGGCCCTCGTCGAGCCCGTTGCGGAAGCGGGTGAGGATGAAGAGGGCGTAGTCGACGCCGACCCCGAGTCCGATCATGAAAGCAAGCTGGGGCGCGAATTCGGCGGTGTTGAAGACGTGGGTGAAGAGGGTGATGACGCTGATCCCGACACCGAGGGCGAACAGCGCGGTGAGGATCGGCAGCCCCATCGCCACCACCGAGCCGAAGCTGATCAGCAGCACCACGATCGCGGCGAGGACGCCGATTCCCTCCGACGAGCTTTCTTCTTCTTCGCCGCGGACTTCCTCGGCCGGGGAGCCGCCCACCTCGACCTTCAGGCCGTCGCCGCCCGCGCCCTGGGCGGTGTCGATGATCTTCTTGACTTCGCCGTCGCTCAGCTTGTCGGTGGTGACGTTGAACTGGGCGGTCGCGTAGGCGATCTTGCCGTCTTCACTGACCGCTCCCGCGCCGCCCTTTGCGTAGGGGCTCGAGACTTCGCTGACGTGGGGGAGGGCTTCGACCTTGTCGAAGACCCCTTCCATCTTCTGCTTGACCGCGGGCGCCTCGACGCCCCCTTCGGCCTTGTAGACGATCTGCACCGTGTCGCCCGCCTGCGCGGGGAAGCGGTTTTCGAGCAGATCCAGCGCGTCCTTGGAGTCGGAGCTCGGCAGGCTGAATTCTTCTGAGAAGTCGGAGCCGGCCGATTTGGCGATGAAGCCCATCGCGATCAGGCCGACGATCCAGCCGATGATTACGGTCTTACGGTGACTGGTGATCCAGCTGGCGAAGCGTCTCATTGGACCGCGCAACCTACCAATGGCTCCGGCGGTCGCGTGTGAACGTGCTCACGCCTATCCCTTCTCTGTAGAAGCCGTCGCGCCCGAGGAATAGATTCTCCCCAGATGTCCGACCCCTCAATCGCCCGGTTCCGGCGGGTAATCAGCTCTGCCTACGCCTCCTTGGAGGCGCGTCGGCAGGAGGTCAACGACCTCAACGTCTTCCCGGTCGCCGACGGCGACACCGGCGACAACATGGCGATGACGCTGCGGGCGGTGATGGAGGAGCTCGACCGCCTCGACGGCCAGTCGGTCGACGAGGTCGGCCGCACCGAGCTGGTGCAGGCGCTGGCGCGGGCGGCGCTGATGGGCGCGCGCGGCAACTCCGGGGTGATCTTGAGCCAGATCGTCCGCGGCGCCGCCGAGGAGCTCGCCAGCCGCCCCGGCGAGCTGGTCGATCCGACCCTCGTCGCCGCCGCCTTCGCCAAAGCCGCCGACGCCGCCTACGACTCGGTCCGCGAGCCGGCCGAGGGGACGATGCTGACCGTCTTCCGCGAGATGGCGACCTCGCTCTCCGTGCAGCTCGCCCACCTCGAGCGGGAGAAAACCCGCTTCGACCGCCAGGTCACCGACGAGGAGCAGGACGCGGTGCTGGCCCAGGTCCTGGAGAAGGCGATCGAAGACGGCGAGCGCGCCGTCGCCCGCACGCCCGAGCAGCTGGAGGTGCTGCGTGAATCCGGCGTCGTCGACGCCGGCGGCCACGGGCTCGTCCTCATCCTCGCGGGTGTCGTCGCCGGCCTGCGCGGCGACGGCGCGGCGACGCCCGAAGTCCAGCACCACGAGCCGCCGCGCCGCAGCCTGCCTCATCACGAGGACAGCCGCTACCGCTACTGCACCAACTTCATCGTCTCGGGCAAGGGGTTGCAGGACCGCAAGCTGCTGCCGCGGCTGGAGCGGCTCGGCGACTCGGTCCTCGTCGTCGGCGACGACGTCACCCTCAAGGTCCACATCCACACCGACCAGCCGGAGGCGGCGACCGAGGTCTTCGCCGGCGTGGGAGAGGTGACCAACCTCGACGTCGCCGACATGCGCGAGCAGATGGCCGAACGCGACGCCCGCCTCAGCGCCGCCGGCCGCACCGGTGTCGTCGCTGTGGCGGCAGGCGACGGTCTGCAGCGCCTTTTCGGCGAGCTCGGCGCCCACGTCGTCCCCGGCGGCGAGACCCTCAACCCCTCCACCTACGAGCTGCTCGCCGGGATCCACAGCGTGCCCTCCGAAGAAGTCCTCGTCCTGCCCAGTTCCTCGAACGTGATCATGGCCGCCGAGCGCGCCTGCGAGCTCTCCGACAAGCCGGCTCGGGTAGTGGCGGCGACATCGCAGCAGGCGAGCCTGCTGGCGCTGGTCGAGCTCGACCCCGGGGCGTCCCTGGAGGAGAACGCCGGGCGGCTGGGCGAGGCGATCGCGGAGGTGGCGATCGGTGGCGTCGCCCCGGCCGCCCGCGACGATGCCCAGGGGCGCTTCAAGAAGGGCGACGCGGTCGGCTTCGTCAACGCCGAGATCGTGGCCTGGGGCGGGGCGGGATCGACCCTCGACGAGACCCTGCAGCGCCTCGCCTTCGACGCCGAGATCCTCACCGTGATCGCCGGCGACGGCGCCCCGATCCCGCTTGAGGAGATCGATGTCCACGTCCCGGACGGGGTCGAGGTCGAAACCCACGAGGGGGGGCAACCGAGCTGGTGGTGGCTCCTGGCCGCCCAGTAACCCGCTCCTTCGCCGGAGAGCGCAAGCTGACGCGCGCCGAGCTCCTCGACGCCGCCGTCCACTGGCCCCGTCCGAGTGTCCTCGCGCAGGGGCTCGGCGCGCTGAAGGGGGTGGGTCCGAAAACCGCCGAAGCCGCCGCCGAAGCCGGCATCCGTACCGTCGGCGACCTCCTCTTCCGCGTCCCCCGCCGCCACCGCGACCTGCGGATCCGCCAGCTGGGCGACCTACAGCCGGGGGAGACCGCCACCGTCTCCGTCGAAGTCCAGGGCTCCCAACCACGCCCCTTTCGCAAAGGCCGCCTGCGCATGGTCAGCGTCAAAGTCGGGGATGAATCCGGCCAGGTAAGAGCCACCTGGTTCAACCAGCCCTGGGTAGCTTCCAAATTGACCCCTGGGACCGCCTTGTTGCTCACGGGCAAATATTCGGGACGGGGCTTCGCCGTCCGCGAATGGGAGCCGCTATCCGACGCCGCTTCAGCGGGTGGCGAGGGCCCCGGGGACTCCGAGCATCCTGCGCAGGGTTCCCCGAACAGCCCTCGACGGGACCCGCAGCCGGAGACCATGGTCCCTGTGCACGGAGCAACGGAGGCGATCCGGCCCCAGCAGATCAGCGACTGGGTATCGGAAGCGGTCGAGTGGGCGCCGAACGCCATCGAGGGGCTCCCGAGCGAGATGCGCGCCCGCCGCCACCTATGCGGTGTCGGCGACGCCTTCCGCATCGTCCACTTCCCCGAGGCCGCAGACGAAGTGGACGAGGCCCGCAAGCGACTGGGATTCGAAGAGCTCTTCCTCCACCAGGCGCTGCTCGCGACCCGCAAGCGCAGCCACCGCACCGCCCGCCCGGCGCCCCGCTTCGGCAAGCCGGGCGAGATGGTCGCCCGCTGGCTCGACTCGCTGCCGTTCGAGCCGACCGGCGACCAGCTAGGGGCCTTCGACGAGATCGAGGGGGACCTCGACTCCGGCCGGCCGATGCAGCGGCTGCTGATGGGCGAGGTCGGCTCGGGCAAGACCGTCGTCGCCCTCTACTCGATGCTGCGGGCGCTCGAAGCCGGCTACCAGGCGACGCTGATGGCGCCCACCGAGACGCTGGCCGAGCAGCACGCGATCACCCTCGGCAGGCTGCTCGCCGAAGAGGCGATCCCTTTCGCCCTGCTGACGGGCGCCACGTCGGCAGCCGTCCGCCGCCGCACCCTGAACCAACTCGCCTCCGGCGAGTTGGGACTCATTTTGGGCACTCATGCGCTGATCGAGCCGAGCGTGAAGTTCGCCCGCCTAGGCCTCTGCGTCGTCGACGAGCAGCACCGATTCGGGGTCGGCCAGCGCCGCGCCCTCGACGAGAAGGGGGTGGAGGGGATGGCGCCGCACGTCCTCCACATGACCGCGACGCCGATCCCGCGCACCCTTTCGCTGACCGAATACGGCGACCTCGACACCACCGCCCTGCACGAGCTGCCGGCTGGCCGGCAGCCGATCTCGACGCACCTGGTCTCCGAGGAGCAGCGCGGCGAAGCCTTCGAGTTCCTGCGACGGCAGCTGCGCGAGGGTCGGCAGGCATTCGTCGTCTGCCCGCTGGTCGGCGAATCGGAGAAAGTCGCCGGCAAAGCCGCCGCGGTCGAGGCCGAGCGGCTGCGCAAGCGCGAGCTGCGCGAGTTCCGCGTCGGCCTCCTGCACGGGCAGATGCCCTCGAACGACAAGGCCGAGGCGATGCGCGCCTTCGCCGCCCACGAGACCGACGTCCTCGTCTCGACGACGGTGATCGAGGTCGGGATCGACGTGCCGAACGCGACCGTGATGGTGATCGAGGGCGCTGAGCGCTTCGGCGTCTCCCAGCTGCACCAGCTGCGCGGCCGGGTCGGTCGCGGCGAGCACCCGAGCCAGTGCCTGCTATTCGCCGAAGAGGCGGGGGAGACGGCGCAGACACGATTAAAAGCGGTTGCCGAGACTGGGGACGGCTTCAAGCTCGCCGAGATCGACCTCGAACTGCGCGGAGCGGGCGAGATCCTCGGCACCCGCCAAAGCGGCCTGCCCCGCTTCGCCGTCGCCAAGCTGCCGGACGACGGGCCGCTGCTGATGGAGGCCCACCGCGAGGTGCTGGCGCTGCTGGATGCGCACGGCTCCCTTTCCGACCCGGCTCTCGGCCCGCTCCTCGATGCCGCCCACGCGCGCTTCGGCACCGGCGCCGCCGACCCGATCCCGCTCTGAGCGGCGTTCGTCCTTTCCCACTCATATGTATGGGAAAGGACGAACGCCGGCTAGGTTTTCGGGCGTGAGGGTCATCGCCGGAGAGCTCAAAGGGCAGCGGCTGGTCGCACCGCGCGGCTGGAAGGTACGGCCGACCTCCGACCGGGTCCGCGAGGCGATCTTCTCCGCTCTCGGCGCCCGCGTCGCCGGCGCCCGCGTCCTCGACCTCTACTGCGGCACCGGCGCTCTCGCGATCGAGGCGCTTTCCCGCGGTGCCGAGCATGCCGTCCTCGTCGACCAGGACACGCGGCCCGCCCTCGGCAACGTGCAGAGGCTCGGCCTCGCCGAGCGGACCGAGCTGGTGCGGGCCGGGGTCGACCGCTGGCTGGCGCAGGTTTCAGCCGCGGATGCAGCGGGAAAGTTCGATCTCGTCTTCGTGGACGCCCCGTATAAACTCGCCGACCGCGTGTCTCGTCACCTCAACGCACACCTGCCCCAGCTGCTCGCCGCCGACGGCCGCGCCGTGGTCGAGAGCGGCGCCCGCCGGCCGCTGCGGATCGATTCGCTGGCGCCGCTGCGGCAGCGCCGCTACGGCGCCGCCGACGTCACGATCTACGGGACGGCCGAGTGAGCGAGCGCAACGGGACGGTCGTCTGCCCCGGCAGCTACGACCCGGTCACCAACGGCCACCTCGACATCATCACCCGCACTTCGCGGGTCTTCGACCGGGTCGTCGTCGGTGTCGTCAACAACCCGATCCGCAAGCAGAAGACGCTCTTCACCGCCGAGGAGCGCAAGGCCTTCATCGAGGAGGCGACCGCCGAGCTGGCCAACGTCGAGGTGCAGGTCTTCGCCAACCTGCTGGTCGAGTTCGCCCGCGAGAACGGGGCTAAGGCGATCGTCAAGGGGATGCGAGCGATCTCCGACTTCGAGTACGAGTTTGAGATGGCCCAGCTCAACCGCAAGCTCGACCCGGGGATCGAGAGCATCTACGTGATTGCCTCGGCCCAGTACAGCTTCCTCTCGTCCACCGGGGTGAAGGAGATGGCCACCTTCGGCGGCGACGTTTCCGATCTCGTCCCGGCGCCTGTAGCCTCTGCGCTGGCTGACCGCCTGGGCGATAGGTAGGCTGTGGCAGACCAGTCAGTCCAAGTGGGCGCCGCCTTGCAAAAAACGGCCATTTCGAACCCATCCGCACTAAAACCCCCGCATCCACGTAGGCTTACGACCTGAAAATGGACGTTCTGGTCCTCATTGACAAGCTGGACGACGTCGTCCACAACGCCCGTCCCGTCCCTCTGACGGATCAGGTGCGCGTGGACCGCGAGGAGATCTATGACCTCCTCGACCAGATGCGCGCGACGATCCCCGAGGAGATCAAGCAGGCGCGGTGGATCGTCAAGGAGCGCCAGGAGATGCTGGCGGAGGCCAAACGCGAGGCGGAGCGGATCGTCCGCGAGGCCCGCGAGCAGCAGGCCCGACTGATCTCCGACGAGGAGGTCACCAAGCAGGCCGAGCGCGCCGCCGACGAGATCGTCGAGGACGCCCGCACCCGCGAGCGCGAAATCCGCCTCGGCGCCGAGGATTACGCCGACGAGATCCTCAACACCCTCGAAGTGAACTTGCAGAAGTTCCTCGCCGCCGTGCAGCGCGGCCGCGACCGCCTCGCCGGCCGCGAGGAGGAACCGCAGCCCGAGCTCGACCAGCAGCCTTAGGTTGGGTGGGTGTGGGAGGGGACGGGTGTCCCTCTTCCGGCACCTCTCGCTATGGCTCGAGGTTGAGTGCCTGGAGAGGGACACCCGTCCCCTCCTCTAGCCGGCAGGGCTGCTGGGAGATCTTGCGATTCCCAGTTGGATTGCTACTCCAGTTTCAGGTCCCTTAAAGCTGACCACCTTGGATCCGTGGGGGCCTCGTGCTCGTGCGGGTTGTCGTTGAGGCTCTCGCCGCAGACGGGGCAGAGGCCGGCGCAGTCGGGGCGGCAGAGGATCCGGGTGGGGAGGGCGAGGATGGTCGCGTCGTGGGCCCAGCGGCCGATGTCGAGCTCGTCGTCGTCGACGTAGGGGCTGCGCAGTTCCGGGTCGTCGGTCCCGGCCTGGTCGACCTCGCGCGCCTCGACCCCCAGGTCCAGCTGTCCCGGCTCGAGGCAGCGCATGCACGGGCCCTCCAGGTGGACCGGAAAGTTGAGCCGGAAGGCGAAGCCGTTGCTGGGGCGGGAGACGTCGAGCCGCACGGTCGGCGCCCAGGGCTCGGGCTTGTAGGTCTGCCCGGCCAGTTCGAACGGCTCCAGCGCCACCGGCACCTCCAGCCGCTTGCCCTCGCCGTGGGCGAGCGAGAGGCGCGATAGATCGATGATCGTCATCGGCGCTTGGGCCACTTCCGCACCTCCGCTGCGTCGGGGACTGGTCCGGCCGCCCCGCCGCGGGCCGGCCCGTACGATTGACTGCCTCCACCGAGGTTACGGAATGGCGCAATTCCACTGGAAACCAGATACCTACCCCGAGCTGATCCGCTCCGAGGTCCCGCGCTACGACGAGCTGCAGGAGCAGGCGATCGCGGCGATCCCGTTCGCGCCCGAGCGGGTGCTGGAGCTGGGGATGGGAACGGGGGAAACGACGCGGCGGCTGATCGAGGCCTATCCCGACGCCTGGGTGATCGGCCTCGACGCCAGCGCCGACATGGTCTTCCGAGCGCGCGAGAACTACGACGACGTGCAGTTGGCGCGGATGGAGGACCCGCTGCCCGAGGGCCCCTGGGACCTGGTGATCGGCGTCCTCTCGATCCACCACCTGCGCGCCGAGCAGAAGCAAAATCTCTTCCGCCAGGTCCGCGAGCAGGCCCGTTCCTTCGTGATCGGCGACGTCGTCAAGGCCGACGTCCAGGTCGCTCCGGTCGACGAGGGCTACGACTTTCCGGAGACGGCAGGCGATCTTGCAGATTGGTCCGGTGGTGAGGTGACCTGGGAGGCCGACGACTTGGCTGTGATTCGGGCTGTGTATTGAGGGGTCGGTACTCCCTCCCCAGACACCACTCGCCAATGGCTCGTGGTTGAGTGTCTGGGGAGGGAGTACCGACCCCTCTATGACCCGCTAACCTTCCGCGACCTATGGCGGTCCCCAAGAAGAGAACTTCGAGTGCGCGGCGCGATAAGCGGCGTGCTCAGCACAAGGCTGGGCAGCCGAACTTGAACCGGTGCCCGCGTTGCCACAGTCCGCGGCTGCCGCATCGCGTTTGTCCGACCTGCGGCACCTACGCTGGGCGCGAGGTCGTCGCGCAGCGGGTCGCCGATCCGTCGGCGCCTCACACCCACGAGTAGATCGTGGCGCTTGGGCGCTCGGTGACTGTCGCTCTCGACGGGTTCGGGGCGGAGCAGGGATTCGACGTGCTCGCTGAGGCCGCCCGTTTGGCTGCTGCCGACGGGATCGGGGTGCGGGTCTTCGGGCCGCAGCGGGCGCTTGGGCTGGGCGGTGTTGAGGGCATCGAGGTGGTCGACACCGCGGAGGCGATCGCCAATGACGAGGATCCGGTTCCCGCCGTGCGCGCGAAGAAGGAGGCCTCGGTCGTCCGCGCCGCCCGCGACGTTGCCGACGGAAACTCTGCCGCCCTGGTCAGCTGCGGTTCGACCGGGGCGACGATGGCTGCCGCGACCTTCGGCCTGCGCCGGCTCAAAGGTGTGCAGCGGCCCGCCCTGGGCGTCCAGGTCCCCGTCCCCGGCAAACCGGTCCTCTTCCTCGACGTCGGCGCCAACGTCGAGGTCCGCGCCCAGCACCTGGTCCAGTTCGCCTTCCTCGGCGCCGCCTTCAGCGCCGCCGTCCTCGACGTCCGCAACCCCTCCGTCGGTCTGCTGACGGTCGGCGAGGAGGCGGGGAAGGGGCGCGAGGAGGTCGCCGAGGCGCACCGCCTGCTGAGCCAGGCGCCGGGAATCCGCTTCGCCGGTAACGTCGAGGGCCGTGACCTTCCCGCTGCGAAGGTCGATGTCGTCGTCACCGACGGCTTCACCGGCAACGTCTCGCTGAAGCTGCTAGAGGGCACGGCGAAGACCGTCGCCTCCGCCGTCGGCGACGCCGCCCGCTCCAACCCTCTCGCCGCGGTCGGCGGCCTGCTGCTGAAGCCGGCTCTGAACGGGCTGCGGCGCGAGCTGCATCCGGACACTACCGGCGGCGCGATCCTGCTCGGCCTGCGCGGGATCGCCGTCGTCGGCCACGGCAGCTCCGGCGCCGAGGGGATCGCCAACGCCGTCCGCCTCGCCGCCCGCTGCGCCGAGGTCGACGCCGTCGGTCGCACCGCCGCGCTGCTCGCCGAGGGCGGCGCCGGACGCGGCGCCCTTGCGGCCGAAGGCGACGCGTAACCGCCGTGATAGACAATCCGGGTTGATGACCCGCGAGGAAGTCCTCACCCTGGTGCGCGAGCACCTCGCCGAGGAGCTCGAAGTCGACGTCGGGCGGATCGACGAGGGGACCCGCTTCAAGGAGGATCTCGACGCCGACTCGCTCGACCTCTACGAGCTGGTGATGGAGTTGGAGGACCGCTATGCGGTCACGGTCAGCGAGCAGCAGGCGATCCACATCAAGACGGTCGGCGACGCCGTCGGCTTCGTCCTCGAGCACGCCCCGGCCTGAGCCCTTGACGACTGAGCAGGACTCAGCCGTTGCCGCCCTCTCGGCCCTGGTCGCCGAGCTTCCCGAGGACCTGCGCCGCCAAGCTCTGACCCACTCGTCCTGGACCGAGCGCCGGGTCGACTCCTTCGAGCGGCTCGCCTTCCTCGGCGACAGCGTCCTCGGCCTCGCCGTCGCCACCCACGTCTACGAGAACTTCGAGAAGCTGGCGGCGGGGGGGCTGACCAAGGTCCACAACCAGGCGGTCAGCGGCGTCTCCTGCGCCGACGTCGGCCTCCAGCTGGGGGTGCCGGAGATGCTGCGAGCGAACGAGCCGGAGCAGTTCGTCGGCGCGATCCCGGCCGAGATCCTGCTCGAAGGCGGTCGGCCGCTGCCGGAGGCGACCGAGGCGCTGATCGGCGCCTGCTACGTCGCCTTCGGCTTCGAGCGCACCGCCGCGGCGGTGGCCGAGTCCTTCGAGCCGCGGATCGAGCTCGCCTCCGAGACGCGGATGGACTTCAAGTCCGCCCTGCAGGAGCTTTTGGCCCGGCGCGGGGCGCGCGTAACCTATGAGGTGGTCGCGGCTACGGGCCCCCCGCACCGGCGAACCTTCGAGGTGGCCGCGATCGTCGAAGAGGAGCAGGTCGGTACGGGTAAGGGACGGAGCAAAAAGGCGGCCGAGCAGGTTGCCGCCGAGGAGGCTTTGGCGCATCTTGGGGGTTGATCGCCCCGCCGTTGCGTCCGAGCCGGGCGCGAGCCTTTGGCAGATGCGAGGAGTGCGCGGATGTACCTGAGATCGATCTCGATGAAGGGGTTCAAGTCCTTCCCGGAGCGGACGACCCTGGAGTTCTCGCCCGGGGTCAGCGTCATCGTCGGCCCCAACGGCTCCGGCAAGAGCAACATCACCGACGCGGTGCTCTGGGCGCTCGGCGAGCAGAGCCCGGGCGCGATCCGCGGCGCCTCGATGCAGGACGTGATCTCCGCCGGCGGCAAAGGGATCGGCCAGCGGCGCGCCGCCGAGGTCGAGGTGACGATCGACAACTCCGACGGCCGTGCCGCCACCGAGTTCTCCGAGATCGCCGTCGAGCGCCGCCTCGACCGCTCCGGCGACAGCGGCTACCGGCTGAACGGCGCCCGCTGCCGCCTCGCCGACGTCACCGACGTCCTCTCCGACACCAACCTCGGCCGCGAGATGCACTCGGTGATCAGCCAGGGGCGGGTGGAGACGATCATCCACTCGAAACCGCGCGAGCGGCGGCTGCTGATCGAGGAGGCCGCCGGTCTCGGCAAGCACCGCAAACGGCGGCGCCGGGCCGAGCTGAAGCTGCGCAGCGCCCGCGACAACCTCGACCGGGCGCTCGACGTCGAGCGCGAGGCGCGGGCGCGGCTGCGGCCGTTGAAGCGCCAGGCTCAGGCCGCCGAGTTGGGGGCGCGGATCGAGCGCGAGGAGCTGGGCCTGCGGGCGCAGCTGGTCTCCGAGGAGCTGCGCTTCGGCGCCGACCGCGCCGCCGCCGCCGAAGCGGCGGCGAAGAAGGCGCGGGGGGCCCGGGATCAGCTCGAGCAGCAGCTCTCCGAGGTCTCGCGGCGCCGCTCCGCCGCCGAGGAGCGTTTCGCCGCCCGCGACCGCGAGCGCACCCAGGCCTGGGGACTGCTGACGAAGCTGCGCGGCGACCAGGAGCGGGTTGCGGTCCGGGTCGCCAACCTCGCCGGCCGCGAGGCCGAGCTGGAGGCGGGTCTGGAGAAGCTCCGCGTCGAGCTCGGGCCGCTGACGCTCGACGTCGGGCCGGGCAGCGCCCCCGGCGACCGGGCGCGGAAGCTGGAAGAGGAGCTGGGGGAGATCGACGCCGGGCTGCGGACCGCGGGCGAGGGACTCCGTGTCGCCCGCTCAGGTGACGCCGCCGAGGCGGCGCGCGAGGCCGCCCTCGGGGATGTCCGCGCCGGCGCCGAGCGCGCCTCCCGTCACGCGAAACGAGCCGAGGGGCTGCTCGGCGAGCGCCACCGCGAGGCGATGCGGGCGCGCCTGGCCGCCGGCGAGGGCCTGCTCGACGACGTCCGCAATGCGCTGAAGGCCGCCGAAGCTGCCGGGGCGGCGATCCGCGGCCGGGTCCAGCGGATCGAGCAGAAGGTCGTCGGCGGGCAGGACACCGGCGACGAGATCGCCGCGGAGCTCAAGACCTGCTCGCAGCAGGAGTTCGAGCTGCAGGCGGAGATGAAGATGACCTCCGACGAGCTGACCCGGGCCGAGGTCGAGGCCGCCCATCTCGGCGACCGTCGCGCCGAGGCCGAGCGCGAGCTGGCCTCGATCGCCGAGCGGCTCGGCGAGGAGATCCCTCCCGCTGCCGAGGCGCTCACCGACGAGGCGCGGGCGGAGATCGACCGCAAGCTGGAACGGCTGGAGCGGCGGCGGGCGCAGATCGGCCCGGTCAACCCGCTGGCCGAGCAGGAGTACGACGAGGCCCGTGAGCACGTCGAGGCGCTGCAAGCGCAGCGCGAGGACATCGAGCGCTCGCTGCGCGAGCTGGAGTCGCTGATCCGCGACATCGACGAGGAGATCGAGCGGGCCTTCGAGGAGACCTTTGAGGCGACCGCCAAGAACTTCGAGGAGATGGTCGAGCACCTCTTCCCGGGCGGCCGCGGGCGCCTGCGACGGGTCAGCCTGCGGCCGGTCCGCGACCAAGAGCGCCCGGCGGGGGAGCAGGAGGCGCCGACCGATGCCGAGCCCGAGCCGGAGCCCGAGGAGGAGGACGAACAGCGCGACGAGCTCGGGGTCGAGATCGAGGTCACGCCGGCCGGCAAGTCGACCCGCAAACTCTCGCTGCTCTCCGGCGGTGAGAAGTCGCTGGTGGCGTTGGCCTTCGTCTTCGCCGTCTTCCTCGCCCGGCCGTGCCCCTTCTACATCCTCGACGAGGTCGAGGCTGCCCTCGACGACGCCAACATCGACCGCTTCCTGCAGCTGATCCGTCGCTTCTCCGACCGCGCCCAGTTCGTCATCGTCACCCACCAGAAACGGACGATGGACGCCGCCGACGTCCTCTACGGGGTCAGCATGGGTGGTGACGGCGTCACCAAGGTGGTCTCGAAGCGGCTGCCGCGCGAAGTCGGCGAGGGCGCCGAAGAGGAAGACGAAGCTCCGGGGCTTTCTGCGGTGGCTTAGGGGGTGGGAGGGGGCGGGTGTCCCTCTCCAGACACCACTCGCCAATGGCTCGTGGTTGAGTGTCTGGTGAGGGACACCCGCCCCCTCCTCGACAGACAGCGGAGGCTCGGTACCTTTCCTCGCCATGGCTACTAGCTGGCAGGAGATCGTCGATTTGGGGGCGCGGCAGCCTGGGGGCGGTGTCGCAGTTGAGGAAGAGGCCCCGGAGGCGCGGCGCGGGGTGTTCAAGCGCTTACGCGAGAGCTTGTCGAAAAGCCGCCAGGCTCTGCAGGAGGAGATCTCAGCCAGCGTCTTCGACAAAATCGACGACGAGACCTGGGAGCTGTTGGAGGAGGCGCTGATCTTGGCCGACGTCGGGGCGCCGACGACGGCTGCGGTGGTCGAGCGGCTGGAGCAGGAGGTCGAGTCGGGGGCGGTGCCGATGGACGGGGTCGCGGTTCGGGACCGGCTGATCGAGATCCTCGCCGAGGTCGCTTCGACCGGGCGGGCGCCGATCGACCTCTCGGCCGAGCCGGCGGTCCTGATGATGGTCGGCGTCAACGGCACCGGCAAGACGACGACGATCGGCAAGATCGCCTGGCACCTGAGCAAGGAGATGGGCCTCGACGTGATCATGGCCGCCGCCGACACCTACCGCGCCGCCGCCGCCGAGCAGCTGGAAACCTGGGCCGAGCGCGCCGGCGCCGAGCTGGTCCGCGGCCAGGAGGGCTCCGACCCCGGCGCCGTCGCCTACGACGCGATCAACGTCGCCCGCGCCCGCGGTGCCGACGTCGTCATCGTCGACACCGCCGGCCGCCTCCACACCCAGAGCAACCTGATGGACGAGCTATCGAAGGTCCGCCGGGTGATCCAGGAGCAGATCCCCGAGGCCCCGCACGAGACCCTGATCTCGATCGACGCCACCACCGGCCAGAACGGCCTCCGCCAGGCCAAGGTCTTCTCCGAGGCGGTCGAGGTCGACGGCGTCGTCCTCACCAAGCTCGACGGCACCGCCCGCGGCGGCATCGCCCTCGCGATCGCCGCCGACCTCGGCATCCCGGTGAAGCTGATCGGGGTCGGCGAGACCCTCGAGGACCTGCGGCCCTTCGATCCCGGCGACTACGCCAGGGCGCTGCTCGCCGAGTAGCCCTCGCCACCTGCTCTAACCTGCTCGGACATGTTCGACCAGCTCTCCGAACGCCTGCAGTCGACCCTCTCCGACGTCCGCTCGCGGGGGAAACTGAGCGAGTCCGACGTCGATTCGGCGATGCGCGAGATCCGGCTCGCCCTGCTCGAGGCCGACGTCAACTTCAAAGTCGTCAAAGCCTTTACCAAGACGCTGAAGGAACGCTGCCTCGGCGAGGACGTGATGTCGAGCCTCGATCCGGGCCAGCAGGTGGTGAAGATCGTCAACGAGGAGCTGGCCTCGCTGATGGGCGGGACCGGCGCGGAGCTGGCGATGGCCAGCGGCGGCACGACCGTGATCCTGATGGCCGGCCTCCAGGGCTCGGGCAAGACGACCGCCTGCGCCAAGCTCGCCCAGTACTTCAGGAAACAGGGCAAGGACGTCGCCCTGGCCGCCTGCGACGTCTATCGCCCGGCTGCGGTCGAGCAGCTGGAGACGATGGGCAAGCGCGCGGGCGCGCACGTCTATTCGCGCGGAACCGACGCCGATCCGGTCGACATCGCTTCCTGGGCGCTCGACGAAGCCCGCGCCGAGCGCCGCGACGTGCTCGTGATCGACACCGCCGGCCGCCTCCACATCGACCAGGACCTGATGGCCGAGCTGGCCAAGATCCGCAAACAGACGCGCCCGCACGACGTCCTCCTCGTCGTCGACGCGATGACCGGCCAGGACGCCGTCGGCGTCGCCGAATCCTTCGCCGAGGTGGCCGAGTTCGACGGCGTCGTGATGACCAAGCTCGACGGCGACGCCCGCGGTGGCGCCGCGCTCTCGGTCAAAGCCGTGACCGGCAAGCCGATCCTCTTCGCCTCGACCGGCGAGAAGATCGAGGACTTCGACAAGTTCCACCCCGACCGCATGGCCCAGCGGATCCTCGGCATGGGGGACGTCTTGAGCCTGATCGAGAAAGCCGAGCAGCAGGTCGACGAGGATGAAGCCGAGGCGCTGCAGGAGAAAATGCGCCGCGACCAGTTCACGCTCGAGGACTTCCTCAAGCAGATGAAGCAGGTCCGCAAAATGGGCCCGCTGAGCGGGATCATCGGGATGCTGCCGGGGATGGGAGCGATGAAGCAGTTGAAGAACGCCGACGTCGACGAGCGCGAGCTCGACCGGGTCGAGGCGATCATTCTCTCGATGACGCCGCGGGAGCGGGCGAACCCGGGGCTCATCAACGGCTCCCGCCGCAAACGGATCGCCAACGGCTCGGGGACCAAAGTCACCCAGGTGAACAACCTGGTCAAGCAGTTCGACCAGATGAAAGTGATGATGAAAGCGATGGCCAACGGGCGGATGCCGACGCCACAGCAGATGTCGCAGCTCGCAAGCGGCGGCCAGCGCGCGCCGCGCCCGCAGGTCAGAAGGCGCTAGAACCAACGGCATGTCCTCCCAGGGAGCGAAGCGACCGGTGATCCATGCGCAGCGTGGATTCGTCCGGGCATGCCGGGTGTAAACCTGTAATCTGCTCGGCCCTATGGCAGTCCGAATCAGACTTAGGCGCGTGGGTTCGAAAAAGAACCCGATCTGGCGCATCGTCGTCGCCGACAAACGCTCGCCGCGCGACGGCCGCACGATCGAGACGATCGGCCAGTACAACCCGCAGACCGAGCCCTCGACGATCAACATCGACGAGGAGCGCGCGAAGCATTGGCTCGAGCACGGTGCCCAGCCGAGCGAGACCGTGGCCACCCTCCTGCGGACCAAGGGCATCAAGGCTTCCGGCTCCTAGGCCGGTAAGGCGATGACGGAGCTGCTCGAGTTCCTCGTCAAGGCCCTCGTCGAGGATCCGGAGGCGGTCGTGGTCGAGGAGCTCGAGGAGGACGGCGACCTCGTCTATGAGATCAGCGTCGCCGAGGGCGACCTCGGCCGCGTGATCGGCAAAGGCGGCCGCATCGCCAACGCGATCCGGACGATCGCCAAGGCCGCCGCGGTACGGATCGACCGCCGCGTCATCGTCGACATCCTCGACTGAAGCCGGACCTGCCGGCGCCGCAAGCGACCATCTAGAGTCGCCGCGTGCGACTCGACGTCTTCACCCTCTTCCCGGAGGCCTTCGACTGGTTCCGCTCCCAGCGCTCGGTCCAGAACGCGCTGCGCGAGGGCAACGAGCTCAACTTCTTCAACTACCGCGACTCGACGCCGCTGACGGCCGGGCAGGTCGATGATTCCCCCTACGGCGGCGGCGCCGGGATGGTGCTGCGGGTCGACGTCGTCGACGCGGCCCTGCAGGCCGCCTATGGCGAAGGGCCGCGGCCGCGGATCGTGCTGCTCTCGCCGACCGGGCCGGTGCTGGACGACCCGATCGCCGATGAATTGGTCGCCGAACCGCACGTCGCCCTGCTCTGCGGCCGCTACGAGGGCTTCGACGACCGCGTCCACCAGCACCTCGCCGACGACGAGCTCTCGATTGGCCGCTACGTCCTCGCCGGCGGCGAGCTGCCGGCGATGGTCGTCGCCGACGTCCTGATGCGCAAGCTGCCGGGAGCGCTCGGCCACGAGAACTCGGCGGTCGAGGAGTCCTTCAGCCACGCGCTGGAGGGGATGCCGGAGTACCCGCACTTCACCCGCCCGCCCGCCTACCGCGGCTGGAGCGTCCCCGACGTTCTGCTCTCCGGCGACCACGAGAAGGTGCGCCGATGGCGGCTCGAGCAGAGCAGGGAGCGGGCGCGCGAGCACGAGCAGCGGGACCAGCACCGGAAACACAGGCAGGGCTGAGCCTCTCTTCAGGCTTCGCTTAGGCGCTTTGGGTTACCATTCCGCGACCGCGCGGCTCCCGCATCCGGGTCCGGCGGTTTTTTCTCGCCGCAATCTCGCATCGACACCGATCTCATGAGCTCCGTCATCGACAGCATCGAGCGCGCCCAGCTTCGGCAGGGCCTCCCCAAATTCGACCCGGGGGACCGCGTCCGCGTCCACTTCCAGGTGGTCGAGGGCAACCGCAAACGGATCCAGGTCTTCGAGGGCGTGGTGCTGCGGCGTCAGGGCTCCGGCGTGCGCGAGACCTTCACCGTGCGCAAACAGTCCTTTGGTGTCGGGGTCGAGCGGACGTTCCCCCTGCACTCGCCCAAGATCGAGAAACTCGAGGTCGCGGCGCGCGGGGACGTGCGGCGGGCGAAGCTCTACTACCTGCGCGGCCGCATCGGCAAGGCCGCCCGCGTCGCCGAGCGGCGCTGGGGGATCGATGACGACGTCGTTGCCGCGCCCGCGGCAGCCGCGGACGAGTCCACCGCGGTCGACGCCGACGGAGTGAGCCAGGAGGAAGTCGTGCCTGTCGCTGCGACGGGGGGGGAGGCGGAAGGCGCTGACCAGCCCGAGGACGCTGCGCCTGAGGCCGAGGAGGCTGCGCCTGAGGCCGAGGCTGCCGACGCCGCAGAGGAGACCGCTCCGGAGGCTGAGGCCAGCGAGGCGGCGCCTGAAGCAGAGGCAGAGCAGGAGGCGGCGGCAGAGGCGGACGCAGACGCGCCCGAGGCCGGGGAGACCGAGGACACTTCAGCGCCTGAGCAAGCCGAGGACGAGGAGCCGGCCGAGGCCGGTGACTCCGACGAGGACTCGGCAGCCTGAAACGCCTGATCCCGAAGCCGGAAACCAAAGGCGGCGGGCTCATCGAGTTGGCCGTCATCGTCGCGCTGGCCTTGGGGCTGGCGCTGGCGATCCAGGCCTGGGTCGTCAAGCCGTACCAGATCCCCTCCGAATCGATGGAGCCGACCCTGGACGTCGGCCAGCGGGTGCTCGTCAACCGCTTCCTCTACCACTTCGAGGACCCGCAGATCGGCGACATCGTCGTCTTCCACCCGCCCGCCGGTGCCGACAACGGCACCGAATGCGGCGTACACCCCGGCCCCCGCGAAGCCTGCTCCAAACCGACCGCCGGCGAGTCAAGCCAGAACTTCATCAAGCGGATCGTCGCCGGACCGGGCGACACGCTCGCGGTCAAAGACGGCCACCCGGTCGTCAACGGGGTCGAGAAGACCGACGAGCCCTACATCAACCCCTGCGGCGCTGCCCCCCAG
>Ga0207702_10002434_pt1 | contig 17656 bp, 12 predicted proteins | sample KBSCornC62_FD_184302 | JGI IMG/M metagenome (GOLD analysis project Ga0207702, IMG submission 184302) | Corn rhizosphere microbial communities from Kellogg Biological Station, Michigan, USA - KBS Corn C6-2 (SPAdes) (version 2) | ecosystem: Host-associated > Plants > Roots > Rhizosphere > Soil ...
CGCGATTCCAGAGTCCGAACAGTTCGGACTCTGGAATCGCGTGGCGGCGTTCCGGCAGGCGCTCGCGGCGTTGCATCAGAGCTGGGCGTTGTATCTGACCGGCGCGCTCACGTTCGACGAGGCGCTCTCGAAATACGCGGCGGTGTATTGAGCGGCTGTTTGCGCGAGTGGTCCTCCACTCCGACTTTCACGTCAGGACCACTGGCCCAAACCCTCGGATCAAGAACATGTCGATCTTCAGCGCCTCCGGCTTTCTCACACCCGACCAAGCGAATGCGTACACGAGCCACGTGCTCGAGCTGCTGGGCGACCGCGATCCGCTCGAAGTGCTCGCGGCGACGCCGGCGGCGCTCCGCGATGCCCTCGATCGCATCGGCCCCGCGCTGCTCGACGCGCGCGAGGCGTCGGACAAGTGGTCGACCCGGATGGTGTTCGCGCACCTCGCGGACTCGGAGCTCGCGGGCGCGTTCCGGCTGCGGATGATGCTCGCGCACGATCGGCCGGCCGTCGCCTCGTACGACCAGGATCTGTGGGCGAACAGTCTTGGATATGAGAACGCTGATCCGGTCGAATCGATCGACCGGTTCGCCGCGCTCCGGCGCTCCAACCTGCGGCTCTGGGATGCCACCCCGGATCGCCTCGCGCGCGTCTCCGTGCACGCCGAGCGCGGCGAGGAGAGCGTCGACCGGATGCGGCGACTGTACGCCGGCCACGATCTGGGGCACCTGCGCCAGCTCGATCGGATTCGCCGCGCCGTCTCGGGCACATGAGTAAATACGAACGGCCGGCGATCGCTCGCCGGCCGTTCGTATTTGCTTATCCTCCCGCTCAGTGCACGGCTTGCTGGAGCGCGTGCACGATGTGGACGGCGTTGTACTTGAAGCCGAGCGAGTAGCGGACGGAGGTCATCCAGTACCGCCCCTCGCCATTCGGGAGCGCCGCCGCGCTGCTGACGTGGTAAGCGCTCATGCGACTGCGCATCGCCGTGAGCTCCGTGGTCAGCGAGAGCGAGCGCGTGAGCGTGTACTCGAATCCCGTCCCCGCGGTCGCGCCGACACCGCGCGCGAAGCGCCACCCCGACTCGAATTGCGAGCCCGCCACGATGCCGCCGCCCGGCGTCGGAATCGCGTACTGGTCAGACATGTAGAGGTAGCCGCCGCGGAGATCGAAGTACGGACGGACGTCGGCGTCGAGCGCGAAGGGCCGATAGCGCGCGCCGATCTCGGTCACGAGATCGTACGCCGTGGAGAAGTCGCTCGAGCCGTCGAGGTCGACCGTCGCCGCGTAGTGATCATTGATTCGATAGTCGGCGTGATTGTCCATGCCGAGGGTGGTGAAGACCGCGGTCCCGCCGCCGACGGCTGGCACTTCCATGTGAGACACCAGCGGCGCGGACTCGAACGACCACTTGGACCGCTGATACGCGAGTTGGTTGGCGACGATCACGGGCTGCGGCGGCAGTTCAGCCGGCGGCGGCTCGGGGCGTCGATAGATGCGCGGGCGGGGGATGCGCTGTGCGCTGAGCAGCGCCGGAATCGACAGCAGCGCGATGAAAGCGACGGACCGAGTGCGCATGGAGACCTCACGAGCGGCGCGGAGCGCCGGCGACGGGGTGAGGAAATGTATACAGTCGGAAATTGATCGTGGGGAGGCGAGCGGGCAAGAGGCGGGCAAAATGGTCGCCCAAACAGCGGGGGCGAATGGCGCAAACGACAGAGGGCGCAAACGACACAAGGCGCAAACAACAAGAGGCGCAGCCTTCCGAACGGCGCTGACTTCCAGAGGGCGCTGACTTCCGAACGGCGCCGACTTCCAAAGGGCGCGACGCTTCCGAACGGCGCGGCACGAACGGCTGCGCCGTTCGGCAGAGACGTAGCGGCGCAAAGGGCGAACGGCGGGTGACGGCGCAAAGGGCGAACGGCGGGAAACGGCGCGAGGGCGAACGGCGGGAAACGGCGCGAGGGCGAACGGCGGGAAACGGCGCGAGGGCGAACGGCGCGCGCACTGAAAGAGTTCGATGCGGGCCGCAACAATTCGACGCTGGGTCGACGCACCGCGCGCGCTACGCTCGGCCCATGTCGCCTCACCGCAATCTCGATGTACTAGACGCGGCGGAGCTCGTCGCGCATGAGATCAACGAGATCATCGACAGCACACCCGGTCTCATGCACGTCGATCAGCTCCGTCGCAGTGCACAGTCGATCGGCTCGAACATTCGCGAGGGTATGGGTCGCGGCCCGGGTCGCGACCGAGCCCATTTCCTCCGCACGGCGCGCGCGTCGGCCGAGGAGACGATCGGTCATCTCAGACCGAATGTCGTCTCCGGTGTCATTCCGGAGAGCCTCTATTGGCGGCAGCACAACCGACTCGTGGCGATCACGCGGATGTTGACGATGCTTCTGCGCCACCCGAGCAGCACCGACGGTGGCTCGCGGAAGAGGGAGTCTGAACGGCTCGAGGCTCAGCGACGACGGTCGTGAGGTCGGGGAGAGTCGGCCGCCTTTCGCTGTTGCGCCGCCACCCGCCGTTCGCCCTTGCGCCGTCACCCGCCGTTCGCCCTTTGCGCCGCTACGTCTCTGCCGAACGGCGCAGCCGTTCGCGCCGCGCCGTTCGGAAGCGTTGCGCCCTTTGGAAGTCCGCGCCGTTCGGAAGTCAGCGCCCTCTGGAAGTCAGCGCCGTTCGGAAGGCTGCGCCTTTTGTTGTTTGCGCCTTCTGTCCTTTGCGCCCTTCGCCCTTCAAGCGACCGATCTGGCCCGGAGCACCTCTCTGAGCACCGCTCCCAGCTCCCCCGCCCGGAACGGCTTCTTCAGAAATCCATCCGCATCCACCGTGAGCCCGCGCCGGAGCAGATCCTCCTCCGCGTAGCCGCTCATCAACACGATCGGCGCGGCGAAACCCTTCTCGCGCAGTGCGCGCGCGGCGGCGGCGCCGTTCAGCTTCGGCATCGTCACGTCGAGCAGGAACGCGTCGACGTCGCGGATCTCGGCCAGCGCGAGCGCCGCGGCGCCGTCGGTCGCGAGCACGACTTCGTAACCCAGCTCGTGCAGGATCTGTTCGCAGATCACGCGCACGTCCTCTTCGTCGTCCGCCACGAGCACGCGCGACTTGCCGATCGCCGGGATCGATTCGGGCGGCGTCGTCGACGCGAGCGATGTCGGTGCGCCGGCGGCCAGCGGGAGGTAGATGAGGAAGCGCGTGCCCTCGCCCGGCGCGCTGATCACATTGAGGCCGCCGTGATGCCCGCGGACGATGCCGAGGAGGGCCGCGAGGCCGAGGCCTCGTCCCGTGAACTTGGTCGTGAAGAACGGGTCGAAGATGCGGGACAGAATCGCCGGCTCGATGCCGCTGCCGTCGTCGGAGACGTCGAGTACAACGTACGGGCCGTGCGCGGGCATGTCGGAGGCGGCGTGCAGCAGCGACAGGTCGCGCATCGCGCCATGCTCCACCTCGACACGCACCGTCACGCGGCCTGCGCGGTCGCCGATCGCTTCGGCGGCGTTCGTGGCGAGGTTCATGATGATCTGCCGGAGCTGGGTCGCGTCGCCTTCGACGACGGCGGCCATGGGCGGCGGCGAAAAATCGAGGTCGATCGTGCGCGGGACCGTCGCCCGCACCAGCGCGAGCATGTCGTCCACCAGCTTGGCCACGTCCACTTTCTCGACGGCGACCTTGCCTTTGCCGGCGTAGGCCAGCATCTGCTGCGTGAGCTCCGCCGCGCGGAAGCCGGCCGTGCGGATGCGGTGGACCGTCTCCGTGGCGCGTTCGTTCCCCGCCACCTGATACTCGAGCAGCTCGGCGCCCACGACGACGCTCATGAGCACATTGTTAAAATCGTGCGCCACGCCGCCGGCCAGGATGGCGAGACTCTCGGCTTTCTGCGCCTGGAGGAGGCGGGCGTGCGCTTCCGTGAGATCGCGCGTCTGCGCCTCGACGCGGCGCTCCAGGTCTTCGTTGCGGCGGCGGGCGGCCGCTTCGCGCAGCAACACCAACGCGAACACCACGGCCGCGGCGACGAGCAGCTGCAGCACGCGCGCCCACCACGTGTCCCACCAGGCGGGAGCGACGTAGAACGTGACCGCGGCGCCGCGCTTGTTCCACGCGCCGTTGGGGCTCGACGCGATCACGCGGAAGAGATGCCGGCCCGCGGGTACGCTCGCGTATGTCGCCTTGTGCTGGTCGCCGGCGAGGACCCAGTCGCGATCGACCCCTTGGAGCTTGTACGCGAAGCGAATCTTTTCCGGCGCGGTGAAATCGGGCGCGGCGAAGCTCGCGGTGAACGCGTTGCCCTCGTGCGCGATGCGCACCACGGAATCGGCGTTCAGGTTCACGATCGGCCGATCGACGCCGTCGATCGAGAGCGTCATGAATACGGCCGTCGGTGGAGCAGGGAGCGACGCGAGCACGTCGGGGCGGAAGACGTTCACGCCGTTGATGCCGCCGAAGTACATCGTGCCGTCCGGCGCGCGGTAATGCGCCTCGCGATTGAACTCGCGCGCCTGCAGCCCGTCCTCGAGGCCGTACCGCATGGCGAGCCCGGACTTCGGATCGAACATGGCGACGCCGTCGTCGCTGCTCAGCCAGAGCATGCCGTGTGCGTCCTCGAGCACGCCGTAGATGAAGCTGTGCGGCAGCCCCTGCGCCGTGCTGTACGACGTGAACCGGCCGGTCCGCTCGTCGAACTTGTTGAGCCCGCCGCCCTTGGTCGCGACCCATACCGTGCCGCGGCTGTCCTGCATGATGTCGGTGACGAAGCTGCTGCCCAACGTGCCGGCCTGCCCCGCCTTGCCGTAGTAGTGCGCGACGCGCGCGTGCGCACGGTCAATGCGCGCGAGCCCGTCGGTGCCCCCGACCCACAGCATGCCCGAGCGATCCTCGAAGATCGATTGCACGTCGTTGCCGGCGAGCACGCGGAGATCGCCCTGCGTGGCGCCGTAGCTGCGCGCGCTCCGTCGATCGGGCGCGATCGCGTACATGCCGCGCCCCTCGAGTCCCACGTACAGTGTACCGCCACGATCTTCGTAGATCATGTTCACACTCGCATCCGCGGGCACGAGCGTCGAGCGCGTGAACCCGCCGGTCGCGGGATCGAATTTTCCAAAGCCCGTCTCGTGCAACCCGACCCAGTCGACGCCGGCGTGGTCCTCGAAGAAGGCCCAGACGTCGTCGCCGGGGAGCGAGTGGGCGTTGCCGTCGCGATGCCGATACACCGTCACGCGGCCGCTCGGATCGATGCGATCGAGGCCGCCATGCTGCGTACCGATCCACACGTTGCCCTTGCGATCGCCGGAGATCCCGCGGACGTAGCCGTCGCTCAGCGAGCGGGCGTTGCCCGGATCGTGTCGCAGAAGATCGAACGTGACCGCGGCCGGCGCGTGCTTGCTCAAGCCATAGCTCTCGACACCGACCCAGAGCACGCCGCCGCGATCGGTCAGGATCGATCGAACGATCGGGCCGCCGAGCGAGCGCGGGTCGCCGAGATCGTGGGTGTGTTGAGCGAAGGTGTCGTGCGCCGGATCGAGCGCGATCACGCCGTTGTCGCTGCCGATCCAGATCGTGCCGTCCGGCCCTTCGTCGAGCGTGTTGACGCCAAATTCCACCGGCGACTTGGCGCCCGCCGTCCGCATATAGTGATGCAGCACGAGATTCGAGCGCCCTTCGATCGCGACGAGATCGTCGGGCGTCCCGATCCAGACGACCCCGTAGCGATCGAACAGCATCGCGCGGATCTCGCGCGTGCGGAGCTCGACGCGAAGCTTCGTGAACGCGCCGGTCCGGCGGTCGAGGAGATAGATGCCGCGCCGCGTTCCGACCCACAGCGGACCGCCGGGAATCTCGAGCAGCGAGATGACGTCGTTGCTGAAGCGAGCCGAGTCGCCGGTGGGCTGCGGAACGAAGTGACGGGCGCGGCCGGTCGCGGTGTCGAGCGCATCGACGCCCGCGGGGGTGCCGACCCACAGCGTGCCGTCGCGCGTCTCGAGCAGCGTGCTGATGTCGTTGCTCGCGAGCGACGCGGGGTCTTTCGTCGAATGTTGAAAGCGCCGGAATCCGCGGCGTCGTGCGTCGCGTCGCGCGACGCCGCCGTGCAGCGTGCCCACCCAGATCGATCCACCCGCGCTCGGCGCGACCGCGGTCACCCAGGCGTCGGCGAGCGAGGTGCTGTCGCCTTCGATTGGGCGGAAGACGGTGAAGCCCGTCCCGTCGTAGCGATCGAGCCCGTCCTGCGTGCCGAACCAGAGGAACCCGATCTTCCCCTGCGCGATGGCGGTCACCGTGCCGTTCGAGAGCCCGCGCTCCTGCGCGATTCGCTCGAATGAGAACGGGGAGCGTTGTGCGGTGGCGGCGCGCCCGAAGGAAAGCGTCGCGAGGAGAGCAAGGCCAGCGCCGGCCAGGAACTTTGTGGGGGTCATCGCCGGGAAGAAGACGATCATACCCCGGGCAACGCATCGCCAGGCAGACCAGTCGCAGCGGGATTTGACAGGGCGCCGGTTAGCCCCAGTTTTGTGCCGGCATGGCACTCAGACTCGAAGACATCACGAACCGGATCGTCGCCAGCTCCGCCACGATCATCGCGCTCGTCGCGATGGGAACCGCCGTGTATCAGTCGAAGCTGATGCGCGATCAGGCCAAGGCGTCGGTCTGGCCGTATCTGCTCGTGGGCAACTCCGACAACGACGGCTTCGAGCGCATCGTGCAGAACGTGGGGCTCGGACCGGCGGTCATCAAAGCCTTCGAGGTGCGCGTGCACGGGCATCCGGTGCACACGTGGCGCGAAGCCGCGGAATCGCTCGGCGTGCGGCTCACCGGCCGCGGGATGAAAAGCACAACGTTCGGGCGCGGGATCGTGGCGCCCGTGAACTCACTGGTCGAGTTGGTGCAGTTCTCCGACTCCGGCGACGCGCAGGCGTTTCGTGCGCATCGCGACGACATCACGACGTGGGTCTGCTATTGCTCGTTGTACGGCGACTGTTGGACGACGGGCGCGAATGGCGTCGAGCCGCCGGAGCCCGTGACGGAGTGTGTGGAAGATCCGAAGACGGCGTTCAGGCGATAGCGCAGCTCGATCTCAGCAGTCGCGGGCGAGCGCCTCGGAATGGCGCGTCACCCGAAGCAATCCTCCGGCGAGCGTCGAGAGCGACACCACGAAGGGCTGCAACCATTGCAGCGCCGCTGGCCCATGGAGTGTTGATGGCATGTTAGCCGTCAACGCGACAATCGGGAATGCGCCGAGCACGATCGCGAGGATCGCCGCGCAGGCGAGCGGAGCGCGTCGCTCGAGCCACGCCGTGTAGTAGCCCGACAGCGCGCCGCCGACCGCGCCGACGGTCAGGACGAACGACACCGAGGCGATGCTCGGCGCGTGCGGACCCGGCCGCACGCCATACGCGTACATGATGCTCATGACGAGACCGAGCGGCACCATCAACGTGACGAGCATCAGCGCGTACGCGCTCGCCATGACGCCGGCCGCGTGACGCCAGCCGCGGAGACCGAGCCCGCGGGCCCAATTGCGGGCGATGTGCGGCCCGGAGCGCCATGTTTCCGCCCAGTACCATCGGCGCGCGGCGCGCGCTCCCTCGTGCGCCGCCCGCTCGGCATACTCCTCGGCGAGATCGCCGAGCAATGCATCAGCAAACTCTGAACGCGCGCCGAGCGCTTCGAGGATGCGTTCGGCGGCGCGAGGCGGCGCGATCATGCGCGCTCCGGGGAAAGGGGTGATCCGAGACCGGCCCACACATTCGCGGCTCTGCGCTCGGCCTCCCGCATCGCGCGGCGCCCCGCCGTCGTCAGCGTGTACTGCCGGCGCGACCGGCCGCCGCGCACCGGCAGCGGTTCGGTCGTGAACGATGCGAGCAGTCCCTTGTCCTGGAGCCGCTGCAACGTGGTGTACACGGCGCCGACCGAGTACGCGTGCCTGGTCCGCGCCGAGATGTCGCGGCGGATCGCCAGGCCGTGCGCGTCGTCGCCGAGCCGGGCGACGGCGAGGAGGATCGTGAGCTCGAGGGGGCCGAGAGAGGGCATGACTCTATTCTGTAGAACAAATCGAGACGGCGCAAGGGCGAACGGCGCGGGATGCTCGGGTGCGGTCGACGTCGTCATCCGTTTTGCGCGTTCCGTATCCCGTTCTCCGAGAGTCTCTCTGGCCCCGGCGAGCGAACGCATCGACGAAAGGCGGAACACGGGTGACACAAAACGACAGCGACCGGCGCGCTCAGGCGACTCACCCCTCCATCCCGCTCTCCGGCACCCCGATCAACACCGTCCGCACCCCTCCAATCTCCGGCGTGAACAACGACAACTGCTCCGGATGCGGAAATACCGCCGCGAAATCGTCGACGGTGAAGGCCCGCACCATCCGCGCGGCGTACGTCTCGCGGAGGAGCCGAATGTACCAGTCCACGTCGTAATCGCGCGGGTCGTCGCTCACGTCGGGCTCGGCGTCGTCGCGGTCCTCGGCGACCGCCGCGCCGCCGCTTCGCGTGCGGTACACGCGCACGCGCTCGCCGGCGCGCCAGGTGGTGCGCCCGCTCGCGAGCATCGCCTCGTATGACAGCTCGCGCCGCGCCGCGCGCGTCGCCTCGTACTCGGCGGGTGACTTGGTGAGGCGCACGCGCGACGACACGTCGTACGTCGTCAGCTCGAGCCGGCGAATGGCGTTGAGCGTTCTCAAATACACGTCGCGGACGCCGGCGATGTCGCCGCGCAAGAGCCGCGCTATCGCGTCGCGGAGAAACTCGGCGGCGAACGGCTCCGTGCGGCTCGACCGGAACGCGACGCCGGTGAGCGTCAGCGTGCCGTCGTAGCCGAGGAGCGCGCAGTTCTTCGGCTCGTGGGAGAGCATCGCCGCGTATCGCCCCTCGAACTCGAGCTGCACGAGCGGCGGCAGCAGCGCCGCGACCTCGTTCACCACCCGCCGCTCTTCGCCTTCCGTCCAGTGCGGCGGTACCGAGAAGTAGACGCCGTCTGTATCCGCCTCGAGGAGCGTCACGCCGCGCGCGGCGAGCTCGCGGCACATGAGGGCGAGCGTCTCGCGGCCGCGGCGCGTCACCTCGTTCGCGGTGTGCACGTCGGCGAATCGCGTGAGATCGCCGCCGGCGGCGAGATAGCCGTACGCCGAGTTGACGACGAGCTTCATCGCCGCGGACATAGCTTCGTGCGCATGCCGCTCGGGCGTTCCTGGGGTCGCCGTGCGCGCGGCGCTCTTGGCGGCGAGCCGCGTCTCCACCAGCCGGTCGACGAGCGCGAGCAGCGCGCCGAGATGGTCGCGCTTGGGCCCGATGCGGAACGATCGCATGAGCGACGGATAGAGGCTCGCGACGTCGGCCTTCACGACGTGGTGCGCGACGCCCGTCGCGAAGAGATGGAGCGCCGCGCCCGTGTGCGTGGTGCCGTCTCCGTGCTCGTGCGCCGGAAGCGCCATGCCCTCGCGCAGATACGCGCGGACGAGCAGCGGATCGATGACGCCGGTCGCCGCGCCGGTGTCGGCCAGGCGCTCGAACCGGCGCGGCGCCATGCGGGCGAGCGCGAACGACGCGCCGCCGAGCATCCGCGCGAGATGCGCGGCCTCGTCCACGTCGGCGATCGCGTAACGCCGGACGCGTGCGGGATCGCTCATATACGTTTTATAAATCCGCGCCCCCGGGATCAGCTCGCGCTCCGGACCGGCGATGCCGAAGTGCCGCGCGAGCGCCTTAAGGCCGTAGCTCGGGAGCTCGTGCACCGCATGGTCGTAGCGGCGCACCGCGTCCATGGTGTCGATCAGCTCGCGGCCGGGCGCGACGAACCGGATCTGCCGGCCGTCGTCGCGGCCGCTCGCGGTGCCGCGTCGCGCGGCGCGCTGCTTGAGTCCCGTCGCGGCGATTCGGCCGAGCGTGAGCCGGACGCGCAGGCGGCGGGCCCGCTCCTCCAGGAACGGCAGATCGAAGCCATGCAGGTTGTGGTTCTCGATCACGTCGGGATCGGCGGTCTCGATCGTCTCGACGAGCCGCCGAATGAGCGCGGCTTCGCCCGCGTCGTCGTGGGTCGGCGCCTCGAGCGCGTCGGTGCGGCCGTCCGGATGCCGTACCGAGATCATGAAGATGCGGTCGGACTTCGCGTCGAGCCCCGTCGTCTCGAGATCGAACTGCAGCCGGCGGAGGTCGTCGAATGTGAGATCTCTAAAGTGCGTGCGGCCGGTCGCGACGAGATACTGCTCCTCCGGCGGCAGCACGAGCACGTCGTCGAGCTCCGTGAGCTCGCGCACGTGGCGCACCGTCCGGCCGAGGCGGCGCGACGCGCCGGCGAGCACCGCGGTCGTGAGGGTGCGGAGATCCGCCGCGGAGACCAGGTATCGCAGCTCGCCCGGTCCGCCGAGCTCACGCCAGGTCGCGACCGCGTTGGCGTCCCCTTCGCGGCCGAGCCGCTCGCCGAGATGGCGGACGTCATCGGGATGCCGAAGGAGCATCCATGGGCGAAAGCGCTCCTCGTCGCGCACGAGCGCGCCGGATTCGCGCATGCGGCGCCAGACGAACGCTCGGCCGTCGTCTTCCGCCCACACGGAGACGATGCCCGGCGTCGGATCCCAACCCCAGAGCCATTCGTCGCCGCGGGCGACGAGTCGAGAATGCATGGCTATACATTAGTACGTCGCTCTCGTACCATCTTCACCGCACGCATCGTGATTGCCATTTCTCCCATCACGCTCGAAGGTCGGGGCATTCGACTCGAGCCGCTCTCGCTCGAGCACGAGCCAGGACTCGGCGCCGCCGCCGCCGACGGCGCGCTGTGGGAGCTGTGGTACACGTCGGTGCCGGCGCCCGGTGAGACCGCGGCGTACATCGACACCGCGCTTGCCGGCCAGGCGGCGGGACACATGCTGCCGTGGGCCGTGCGCGACCTCGCGTCGGGCGAGATCGTGGGCACGACGCGCTATCACGACATCGTGCCCGCGATCGAGCGCGTGGAGATCGGTTGGACGTGGTACGCCGCGCGCTGTCAACGCACGCACGTGAACACGACGTGCAAGCTGCTGCTGCTCGCGCACGCGTTCGAGTCGCTGGGCTGCGCGGTCGTGGGCCTTCGCACCGACACCTTCAACGTTCGATCGCAGCGCGCGATCGAGGCGCTCGGCGCGACACGCGAGGGCGTGCTGCGGCATCACCAGGCGCGCCGCGACGGCACCGTCCGCGACAGCGTGATGTTCAGCATCCTCGCGTCGGAGTGGCGCGAGGTGAAGCGCCATCTGGAGCTCCGTCTCTCGCGCGGCGACCGCGGACTCGGCTGACGCATCTGCGGCGGCGGATGCGCGCCGCACTTTCCTTACAATCGAAACGCCCAACCATCCATCGTCGTACGGTGTCTGACCCGGCGTTGACAAATCGGTGCGGTGTGCTGAATTTCTAGCATAGTGCTGAATTTCTAGCACACGGCTCGCATCGCGACGATCGCGACGAGCACGCCGACGCCGGCAGTCGAACCGCCACACGGACTGGACAGACGATGATTGGAATTGCCGCGCTGCTCGCGCTCGCGCTGCAGGTGCAGACGCCGCAGGTGACGTACGCGGCGCGCGACTCGCATCCCGCGGGCCCGATCGGGCCGGGGCACGTGCCGCCGCCGACGGACTCGAGCGCCGTGGCCGTCCGGGCGACGAGCGCGCCGGCGATCGACGGCAAGGACGATGACGCGGTCTGGCGCGATGCGCCGCCGATCACGGCGTTCACCGAGTGGAATCCGACCGAAGGCAAGCAGCCGCGCTTCCGCACCGAGGCCAAGGTCGCGTACGACGCGGCGAATCTCTACGTCTTCGTGCGAGCCTTCGATCCGCATCCGGACAGCATCATCAAAATTCTCGAGCGGCGCGACACGTTCACGCCGTCGGACATGATCTGGATCTTCGTCGACTCGTATCACGATCGGCGCACGGGCTACGAGTTCGGCGTCAACGCTGCGGGCGTGAAGATCGATCAGGCCGTGTACAACGGCGGCAACGAGGACGGCGCGTGGGACGCGGTCTGGGACGCCGCGACGACGATCGATTCGCTCGGCTGGACGGCGGAGTTTCGCATTCCGCTGTCGCAGCTTCACTACTCGAGCGATCGCGACCACACGTTCGGTTTCACGATCGATCGCGACATCTATCGATACAACGAGCGCGTGAGCTGGCCGAAGTTCAGCCAGGCCAAACCCGACATGCTCTCGCAGCTCGGCTCGCTCAGCGGCCTCGACGATCTCGAGCCGCCGCGACGCCTCGAAGCGACGCCGTACGTGGTGACGAAGAACGCATCGCAGATCGCGAACAACCAGTACGCCGATCGGTCGAACGTGACGGTGGGCGGGGACTTCAAGTATCGCGTCGCGCCGAACGTCACGGTCGACGGCACCGTCAACCCGGACTTCGGACAGGTAGAGGCCGATCCGGCCGTGCTGAACCTGTCCGCGTACGAATCCTTCTTCGACGAGCGGAGGCCGTTCTTCGTCGCGGGCCGCGGATTGTTCCGCTACGACGTGAACTGCAACCAGGTGAATTGCAGCAGTGAAGGATTGTATTACAGCCGGCGCATCGGGCGGACGCCGGAGCTCGCGGGTGTGTACGGCGATACGGTGCCGCAGCAACCGACGACGATTCTCGGCGCGGCAAAGCTGATCGGGCGCTCGTCCAAGGGATTCTCGATCGGCGTGCTCGATGCCGTGACGCAGCGGGCGACCGGACGCGGCGACACGACGTTCGAGCCGATGACGAATTTCACCGTCGCGCGCGCGACCCAAGATCTGCGCAATGGCCGCACGACGATCGGCGGCATCGTGACGGCGGTGAATCGCGGAATGGATCAGTGGGCGTCGCCATTTCTCGCGAGCGCGGCGTACGCCGGGGGCATCGACTTCCGTCACCGCTTCCTCAGCGATCGCTACGAGCTCTCGGGCTCCCTCGATCAGAGTCGCGTGCAGGGAAGCCGCGCGGCGATCTACGCGCTCCAGACGGACGCGGTGCACTACTATCAGCGTCCCGATGCCGGGCTGCCGCTCGATTCGACGCGGACGTCGCTCGGCGGGGACGCGGAAGAATTCAAGTTCGATAAAGTCAGCGGGCAGCACCTCATGTTCGAATCGGCATACCAGCGGCGGTCGGCCGGATTCGACGTGAACGACGTCGGTTTCCTGCGGCGCGCCGATCAGCAATCGTGGAGCACGTGGGTGGGCTACTTCGATCGCCAGCGCCGGGCGTTCTACAACCGATTCCAGTGGAACAACAACTGGTGGCAGTACTGGAACACGAGCGGACTGGCGCAGGAGGCGGCGTACAACACCAACGTGCAGATCACGTTCAAGAACAACTGGGGTTGGCACATGGGCGGCACGCTGGGCCAGCTCGGCGCGACGTACGACGACCGCGGCGCGCGCGGGGGGCCGGCGGTGCGGCAGGATTCGTACATCGCGCCGTGGCTCTCGATCAATGGCGACGATCGGCGGGCCGTGGTGCCGCTCTTCAACGTGAACTACTGGCGGGGCGAAGACGGGCACGGCAACTCGTGGAACCTCGGTCCCGAGCTCGATTACAAAGTGCTCGGCCGGTTCAGCTCCGCGGTGTCGTTCAACTGGTCGCACAACACCGACGACGCGCAGTGGTACGGGAACTTCCGCGATTCGCTGGGCGTGACGCACTACACGTTCGCGCACCTGAATCAGACGACGACGTCGGCGACGGTGCGGCTCAATTACACGTTCTCGCCGAGTATGTCGCTCCAGGTCTACACGCAGCCGTTCGTGTCGAAGGGCGCGTACGCCGGCGTGCGGCAGCTCTCGGCGACGCCGCGCGCGGACTCGTACGCCGCGCGCTACGCCGCGTACGACAATGCGTCGGTCACGAGCGATCCGGGCGGCTTCAACTTCAAACAATTCCAATCGAACGTCGTGTTCCGCTGGGAGTACAAGCCGGGTTCCACGCTGTTCGTGGTCTGGAACGAAGGGCGGCAGGGGTTCTTGTCCTCGGAAGGGACGAGCGACTTCAGCGGCGACGTGCGCGACCTGATGCGGCTGCACCCGGCGAACACGTTCATCGTGAAGATGTCGTACTGGTTCACGCGCTGAATGCGGCGCGTCGTCGCCGTCAGAGGCGCCTGAGCGGGCCTGGCGTCATGAGCCAGAGCAGCGTTCCGGCGCCGCGGCGCGGACGCGCGTCGAACGCGATCATGCACGCGCCACCTTTCTTCAGCATGGCGGACGCGCTCCCGTCGGCACTCACGAGCCAGCCGACGAGGCCGGACAGGTGCGGTTCGTGGCCCACGATGGCGAGCACGTCCGCCTGTACGGCCTTCGCCCACGTTTCGAAGTTCGTGAAGGCGGCGTCCGGAACCAGCGCGTCCGTCTCGATCGGGCCGAGCTCGAATCGCTCGGCGACGATGTCCGCCGTTTGCCGGGCGCGAGTCAGGGGGCTGGTCGCAAGCACGTCGATGTGCGGGACCATGGTCTGGAGCCCGCGCGCGACCCGCCGCACCTTGCGTGCACCTTCGCTGGTGAGCGGGCGCAGCGCGTCCGGCTTGCCGGACTCGGCAAACGCCTCGCGGGTGCCCGCGAGGCCGTGCCGGACGATCACGAGATACATGAGCGCGACGTGATGGACGTGTTGTAGGCGGCGGCCCAACCATCGTGGAGCCGCGGCTGTCACATTCAAGACTCAGACCCCGCCCAGCCATGCTACAGGACCTGCGGTTCGCCATTCGTACGCTGCGCAAGGCCCCCGCGTTCACGCTCGCGGCCGTGTTGTGCCTGGCGCTCGGGATCGGCGTCAACGCGACGATCTTCAGTTGCGTTCGCGCGATGCTGCTTCGGCCGTTCCCGTACCGCCATCCGGACGAGCTGGTCGCGATCGGGGAAGCGAACCCGAAGCGCGGGTTCCACATGAACACCGTGTCGTACCCGAACTTCCGGAGTTGGCAGGCGCAGAACCGCACGCTGTCCAACATCGGGATCTACACCGGCACGTCGTTCAACCTCTCCAACGGGGACGGCGCCGAGTACGTGCAGGGCGGGAACGTGTCGTGGACGATGTTCCGCACGCTCGGTATTTCGCCCGTGCGCGGCCGCGACTTTCGCGAGGACGAGGACCGCGTCGGCGGACCGAACGTGGTCATCATCTCCGACCGGCTCTGGCACGACAAGTTCAGCGGCCGCGCGGACGTCATCGGACAGCAGACGATGATCGACGGCGTGCCGCACACGATCATTGGCGTGATGCCGCCAGATTTCGAGTTTCCGAATACGGCGGAGGCATGGACGCTGATGCAGATGGACCCGACCAAGAGTCGGGGGAACCACTCGTGGAACGTGATCGGGCGGCTGAAGCCTGGCGTGACGGTGGACCAGGCGCGCGCGGACGTGCGGAGCATCGCCGCGCAGCTCTCGACGCAGTTCCCGAACTCGAACACGGGTTGGAGCGCCGACCTCGAGACGCTGCGCGACTACCAGGTCGGCAACTTCCGGCCGGTGCTGATGATCATGATGGCGTCCGTGGCGTTCGTGCTCCTCATCGCGTGCGCGAACGTCGCGAACCTGCTGCTCGCGCGGGCGACGGCGCGGGCGAAGGAGATGGCGGTGCGCGTGGCGCTCGGCGCGGACGGATGGCGCGTGGTTCGCCAACTGCTCACCGAGAGCGTGGTGGTCGGTCTGGCGGGCGGCGCGTTCGGCGTGGCGTTCGCGTACGGATTGCTGCAGTGGATCAAGGCGAAGATTCCGGGCATCCCGTTCTGGATGCGGTTCACGGTGGACGGCCAGGTGCTGTTGTTCACGGCGGCGGTGGCGATTGCCACGGGGATTCTGTTCGGCCTCGTCCCGGCGATTCAGGCGGCGCGGCCCAACCTGAACGAGACGCTGCGCGACGCCGGCGCGCGCGGCACGAGCGCCAGCCGCGCGCGGCAGCGGCTCCGGAGCGGCCTCGTGATCGGCGAGATGGCGCTCTCGCTCGTGCTCCTCGTCGGGGCGGCGCTGCTGATCAGGAGTTTTCTGTCATTACAGAATGTGAATCCCGGTTTCGACCCCGAGCATCTCCTGACGCTGCGCGTGTCGCTCGCCGGGCCGGCGTACGACTCGACCTACAAGCGGTACGCCTTCTTCAACCGGTTGCTCGAGGAGCTCGACGCGAGCCCGGGCGTGACCTCGGCCGCGATCACGAACAACATCCCGCTCGGCGGCGGCAATAATAATAGTTTCATCAACATCGAGCACCTCCCGAGCAGGCTCGGGGAGGAGCCGTTGCTCGAGAACCGCTGGGTCTCGCCGCGCTATCTCGAAACGCTGCGGATTCCGATCAAGCGCGGGCGCATGTTCACGCAGGCGGAGTGGGCCGACAGCGGCGTGGCCGGACGCGTCGCCGTGATCAACGAGCACATGGCGCGGCACTTCTGGGGGAGCGACGACGCGGCGCTCGGAAAACGGTTCAACTTCGGCGCGGCGAACGACACGTCGGCCCGGTGGTTCACGATCGTCGGCGTGGCGGGGGACATCAAGCACAACAAGCTCACGTCGCCGCCCGATTTCCAAGGATACCTGCCATACCGCCAAGGCGGGTGGAGCAGCTCGGCGATCGTGGTGCGCACGCCGGGCGACCCGGTCGCCGCCACGGGGACGGTACTCCACGCGCTGAAGTCGATCGATCCCCTCGTGCCGGCGTACCGCATCATGAGCGAGACGGCGAACATCGATCAGTCGTACTGGCAGCAGGCGCTGTACGGCAAGCTGTTCGCGTTGTTCGCGGGCATCGCACTCGTGCTCGCGGCGGTCGGCGTGTACGGCGTGATCTCGTACGCCGTATCGCAGCGGACGCAGGAGATCGGCGTTCGCGTGGCGCTCGGCGCGCAGCGCGGCGACGTGCTGCGGCTGATCGTCGGCCACGGCGCGCTGCTCGGCGGTGTTGGCGTGGCGATCGGCCTGGTGGGTGCGCTCATCGTCACGCGGTACCTCCGCGCACTGCTCGTTGGGATCTCGCCGTTCGATCCCGTGAGCTTCGTCGGCGTGGCGGCGGCGCTGACCGCGATCGCGCTCGTCGCGAGCTACGTGCCCGCGCGCCGCGCAGCGCGCATCGATCCCGTCGACGCACTGCGCCACGAGTGAGGCGCCGCGGGCGAGCGCGCTCAGCGCGTCCAGTTCAGCCAATAGCTCGCTTTGAGCGTGACGGTGTTCACCGGCTGGAGGCGGAGCAGATCGCGCGCCGAGGCGATCCAACTATCGCCCGACGGATCATCGCTGCCGTCGCGCTCGTGCGACCAGACGAGATACAACGTCGAGCCGGTGGCGTACTGCCAGCGGAGCACGGTCGTGGCGCGGAGCTGACGCACCGCGAAGCGAAGCGCCGTTCCGGGCGGAGCGGTGAAGGGAACGAAGCGGTCGTCGTAGCGCGGGGCGCGGGGCGTGTCGCTCAGCGCGCGGACCTTGGAATACACACCGTCGCTCGCGAACGGCGCGGCGTAGACCTGGAGCGAGAGCGTCGGCGTGGCGGCGTAGCTCGCACGCATCGTGATCGAGCGAGTCGTCTGGTCGAGGCGAGCGAATGCGTAGCGCGTCGTCGCGCTGTCGGTGAAGTTGCCCACCCATTGCGTGTTGTCGCGCGTACGGGTGGCGGAGACGCCGAGGTTCGCCTGGAGTCGATCGGTCAGCCGAAGGGTGACGAGCGGGTTCACGGTGATCG
>Ga0207702_10002436_pt1 | contig 17646 bp, 16 predicted proteins | sample KBSCornC62_FD_184302 | JGI IMG/M metagenome (GOLD analysis project Ga0207702, IMG submission 184302) | Corn rhizosphere microbial communities from Kellogg Biological Station, Michigan, USA - KBS Corn C6-2 (SPAdes) (version 2) | ecosystem: Host-associated > Plants > Roots > Rhizosphere > Soil ...
CAAACTCGAAAATCCAAACAAATCCAAATAATAGTGCTTTGAAATTAAAACGGAATATCCTTCCATTGCCCTTTTAAGTTCATAAGGTCAATATGAAGATAAGGTGAATCACAATCTCCAGAATTCCCACTCAATGCAATAGCTTGGCCCTGCCTGATCGATTGCCCCGGGTACATATAAGAAGCACTTAAATGGGAATATCTAAGAATCCAGGAATCGAAACCTAAGAGCGTTACCAGTTGTGTAATGTAAAGCCCTGCGCCTTTCCCGGTATTGAAATGGTCTTCAAAACGCGACCTAATGATAAATCCATCTGACATGGCCCTGACAATTGTTCCAAATGGGCAAGCGTAATCAATGCCGCGGTGATCCCCGTGACCGTCTGTTTTGACGGGTATCCACAAGCCATTGTCCGGGTCAATGCTCCACTCATATTTTGGGTTTTTTTCCCCAAAATATGTTTGGACTGGATAGAGTTCATCAACTGGCCTTATGAACACGTTTCTGCTTCTTACATTTAGGACACCGATGCCTATAAATGTAGGGCCTTCTTTCTATTTCTTCGACAATATAGAAGACCCTGCATTTAGAGCATTTAACTTTTGACTTCCAATTTCGTTTGACCGCCACAACAACTTCTATTTATTGACGACGACGGTTTGAGCGTCGCTTACAACGGTCGGAGCCGCGGCTGATTTAACGTCCGTATAGGCCTTATAAGTCGTTCGGCATATCGTGTAAACCGCACTTCCTGCTACGGTAATAATGGCCGCGTATTTCGGTGGAATGAATCCTTGCACCGCTGCCCATAGCACCGTCGCTTGTGAAGCCAAGTGAATCCAAAACTCCGAAGTTTTCCAACCTGGTGTAGTTCCGTTCATTGCTTTAATCTCCTTTATTTCGTCACTGACGATTCCCTTAACTGTGAAAAACGCTCTGATGGCCGAGAATGGATTAATCATGTGCCGCTCGAATACCAGCAGACTTTTTGAGGTAAGACCACACTATTATCCGCATGAATATGATTTTGATAAATGCCAATACGTGTAAACCCTGCAAGAATGAGCCCTCGTAGCATGTTAAAACGCACCCAAGAATCAGCGGTTGCAAGATCAACCGCATGTCCTGTTAAGTGGGCACTATCTTTAACGGATTCGGGCAATGCCGCGTTTTGTTCTTGCGTCCGAAGTCCGCAAGTAATGATGAATGGAACGCCCGCCAAGGCCCTTGCACGGTCCAGCATCGCGCATAATTCATCGTCTAATCCTTTAGTTTCATCATCAGAAAAATAAGTAAATCTAGACATTCCCCCTCCTGTCCAACTCGTTGTCCAGGTCCAACTCACGCCTGGTTTTAACTTCAAAACATTGCATACAGATAAAAGCTGTCCCCATAGGCTCATCCCAAAATACCCTCATTACTATCCCGTCATTCTTGCATCGTGGAAGATCCGTCTTCTTCCTCCTGAGATGGAACAACAACGTGCCGTCTATGCCTTATCTTCTTGACTGGCTGTTTAGGAGCCGTCAGTTCTTCAATGTTATGGTTCCAACGGTCCCTAATATCCGGCCATTCTCTGAAAATAAGCCCTGATGTACTGATAATGGCAATCAGAATTGGAACCCAGAATTTAAGCCTAAATTCCAGCGTTTTTTCTTCTTGATCCTCTTTACGCTCAAGCCTCTTAATCCTTGAAATAATGCCGCCATTGCCTAATGCGTCTGGTAACATGACAGCCCTTAATTCATTCACTTTGCGGTCCATTTCCTGAAATTCGTTTTGCATTTCAAGAAGTTTCCCGTAATCGTCTTCCAAATCTTCAATGCGACGTTCAATTTCCCTCAATGTAAAAGGATAGTGCCATAGCCTGAAATCGTGCCCTGCCCACGAATCACTGCCGCTGTGGCTGCTGTAGTAGGCGAAGCATTTGCTTCTCCTGAATTAGGGGCAACAATCCACGTACTTTCATCAACGACTTCAAAGGTATCGGCAGGGACTAGCGTTCGCCATTCATTCAAATCGGTATCATTCCAGTTTAAATTCGGGGCTCCTTGGACATACCAATCTCCCCCGTTATCAGCCAAAAACATTCCGTATTTTTTCATGGCCCTAAAAATCTTCTGATTCATCGCGGAGAATCCAGAAATATCAATATTGGCTTTTATTCGGACCCGCATTCCAAATGGCGGATTTAAGGAACCGCCAGAATTAGCATCGTGCCGAGCGGGCCATAAATGGGGCCCGTGAGTTAAAGCCAAAGTGAACCTTAGAGCATGATTAATCTCGTCTGCCGAATTGACTTCTTGCCACTTAACGAGCGCGGGGAAGATTGGTAAGCCAGCGGCGTCGGCAGAAGTCCAGGTATCGGGGCGTAAAGCGTTAGAGTTAAGTGCCCACGTTGATAAGGCGACAATCGTCCAGCTACTCCCGCTGACTTGTCTTGATGATCCGAAGGTTTCAAAGATTGAGCTGCTGCTAACCTGGACTAAAAGACAATGACGATCCCCGTTAACATCAGTGGGCGCAGGATCGCCTTGGCAAATAATGTCAGGAGGAAACGGAAGGCCATTCGCAGGTAACGTATCGGATTCAGTCGCAAAGTTACTCACAGGGTCCCAAATGACAGGGAGATAAGGGGTCGTCGAATAAATGATGTTATAAGGTATTCCGTTCCATTTCCCGTCAAAGGCTGAACCAAAATCCGCGTGGAATGTATGCAAGGTATGACCATTAATAGAATCCATCCATTGCGCATTGTTAGATGAAATAGGCGCACTATCAATCGGGGTATTCCAAATGTTATTAGAGGGGAAGACTTGGAGAGGAGGAAGAGTGTCGGAAGGCCCACGTAAAGGAATCGTAGCCGTAACCATCGCTCCCATAGAATTAACATCAAGGCTCCCTATTCCTGCCCCAGAAGTGACACGATAATCAACAATATCCGTCGATACAATGACATCCGTATGCGTCGTGTCTTCATAATATCCCCATCCGCCCCGAGGGACCGTTATTGTGCTATTGCCGTTAACCCCATTCTTCCTTAGCGTGAAAGTGGTTGATGCCGCCAAGGTACTCGTATCAGAATAGAAATGAAAATGGCTCACAATCCCATTCATTCCTGAAGGGATGCCATAGGTATTGCCTAAGCTATCGAATCCTAACGGGCCACTAAAGGTTGTGACGTTATCATTACTGCCACTCAGTTGTTTCCCGGGATTAGAGACGGGGTATTCCATCGCACCATTGGTTGTGACGAATTCTGAAGAAACGTAACTCGCTCCTATAAAATGGCCGTCGTCTCCCGCACTTGACCCCCAGGAATATGTAACGCTATCGCCATTTACGACCGAAAATGAATGGGTCGTGTCTTCAAATAACCCGGTATCGCCTGCGGGAATCGTTACCGTCAGAGCCGTATTAGAGCCGTTCTTTCTGACTCTGATCGGGATATCAACGCTTCTTGTATTGCTGGTAATATAGACGGCGAAATTTTCAAATGTCCCGGCCGTCTTCATTTGATAAATAGCCGGGCCTTCTGTTTGGAAAGTTAGGTTCCCCGCGCCTGACCCCATGATGTTGGCAGGAGATGTGTAGAAGTCCGCGAATCCATTAGTCACACCTGTCGGCCCACCTGCCCCTGTTGCTAGGAACTTTGTCATGCCATCTGAAGGCGTCGTAAAAACAAAGTTCTCAGCGTTGAGTTCTATTGTGCCGCCTGTGCCAGTGATGAGTTTAAAGTTAATGAGATCCCCGGCATTAATAAAATCAATATGCGCGAGGTCTTGAAGCGGCCCTGTAGTACCTCCTGGAATTGTTATCGTCTGCGAAGCATCTGCCCCATTAATTCTTAGCGTGATGGTGGATGAGGTAGACATGGAATTCGTGATGATGTAAATCCAGAACCCCGAAGCGAGGCCGCTTTTATGATAAGGAACTTGCGCCGGGGCTTCTGTTTGGTAAGGCGTCGTATACCCGTCAGGGACTAGATATGCGGTTGCACTTGCTCCAAATACTTTGTGGTCGTGCGTCGAATGTAAAAAACTCACTCCCCATGAAAGAGAAGGAAGAAACAATAAGAACCCCAATTTTTTCATTAGTTTGTCGTTAAGCCGCCGTTCACAAGGAGTTCCATATGGGGTTTATCCCCCGTTTGAGCATTTCCGGTTGTCAATGTGACTTGAGACATATCTATATGATTTGGATTTGCACCTACCGAGCAGAGCGTTGACTTATCGTTAGGTGTCGCGCCCGTTAGGTTTGATCCTGTGAGATTCATAGTGATTGCTTCTTTGTAGTATCCTGGGGCTAATTGAATTGGATTCGGAAGTAGATAATTACTGACGCCTGAAACAATGGTTTGCGTACTTAAGGCAATAATGTTTGACCCATTGCGGTCAAAAATACCGAAGGATACTTTCCCATTCGTCCCTGTCGCTTGGGCATCTATTCGCCAGCCAGAGACGGCGACCGGGACCGGGACATAGATCGGGCATTGCATCACGCGGCTGGAAACACCGATTTGAAAATTTCCTTCATTGGTAATGCCATTGCTTATATAAGGCGGCGTGTACTGGATGCTCCCTAAACCTGACCCCCAGCCCGTGCCGTAGGAATGAAGCGATGCATGTTGCGATTGAGCATCTAACCGAACTGCCCCGGAAGATTCAATGAGATCGGAGCCTACAGCTTGGACAATAACGGGATTAGATCCAGCATCGACCTTATAAATCATGAAGTCTTGCCCGACATTGGCAGAAGCCGATGGTAGATTTATGCGAATAAACCCACTCGCAGGAGCCGAGGCTAAGACAACCGTCATTGAGGAGGTAATGGTGGTCGTCGTTGTAATGACGGCGGTTTGCGTACTCACGACTAAACCGGAGGAGATTAATACACCTTTTGCGAGCTGATAAGTTACGGTTGCAGGTTCAACGGCATAACCACCACTCCCGCCAGAACCTCCCGAGACCGTAGTCCAGGACGGAACAACCCCAGGACCGCCAGAGGTGAGGACCTGACCATTCGTCCCCGCTGAACCGTTTAACTTGATTTCCGTATTCGTAGAAATGCCGATGCTGTTTCCTCCAACCGTTGCCGTCGAGAAAAAGGAGATATATGAAGCCGTTGTAGATCCAAGAACCTGGAACTGGACACTGTTAGGAGCAGTTGCCCCCATATTAACGCCCGTATATCCGTTCGAGCCCACAATGTAAAGATGGGTTAGGGCCATTAACTGAGAATCCGTTAAGGTCGTATTCGTGAGGTTATTTGCTGCCATGAATGCTGTATCGCCATTGGCGCGGTACATCATCCCGGCAATATCAGTGCCAAAGTTATTGCCGACGGTATACGCGCTTCCGGTCCAAGCGATATTGTTGGCGACGAGGCCGCGCGCGAAGTTTGTTCCAGCTACAGAGGTTGCTTGAACATTTAATCCCGAGGTATCGGATTGACCATTTGATAAAGCAATATATTTCTGAAGACCGTTGAGGTATACATTCTGAAGAGTGTTTAAATTCTGTTCCGCAATAACAGGAACGCTTATTGTTATTGTTGAACCAACAGGATAGCTTGAGCCGGTTCCTGTCATGGTGATAAAGGGAGCCATGCCTCCAGAAAGATCTTTTGTCCCAATTTTCAGAGACGTTCCATTGCGGCATTGTTCAAACGGAGCGCTTGACCCATAATCTCCTGGGATATAAGAAGATATGCAATCCGTATTCCCGCTGGAATTCCCAGATAAGGAAATAGCGTCTGGATCGGGAAATGATCCAACGGCTTGAGTGTTTGTTACGGTTAAGTTTTGCGATAGTGAGGCAGTCGGGCCGGTATAAGTTCCTTTAGCCGCGACATTCCCACCACTCGAGACAGTAAGCGTATATTGCCCTGCGCCCATCGTCGCTGAACTGCCGATTGTGTTTGTTCCAATAATGAGTGCATAAGCCGCCGTGGTAGAAACGGCGATGGATAACTTGGCTTGCGGGTCTGTTTGGCCTAGACCGATTGTCCCATTGAAATAAGAAGGGTATGGATTAGGGATATAGAAGGCCCAATTCTGGCCCGGCGAACCTGTCCCGCTTGTATAGTCGGGAATCTCTAACCCTATAACGGTTCCTGTGGATTTATTCACGGAGCCATCCAAGCTTGTGACGCGAGGAGTGATGATAATGCCGACCATCGTACTGGTTGTGCCGCCCGTTAAATCACTAGCCCAGGCAGGAACAGCGTACATGCCCGTGATGTTTGGAGATCCCGGCCCTTGCCCATACGCATCTGCCCAAATTGAAACCAACTGACTGTCGGACGTTGAGAATTGACGCGCTAGCGAATGGATGCCCACCATATCGTTAAGGGGATTTGTGTGCGTGCCCGTGTCTAATACGTTGACGAATAGCCCTGAAGTTTGTGCCCCCGCATAATTGCCAACGGAACTTTGGAGATCGATCCAGGCTAGTGGGTTCTCAATCGTACTCCAACGATTTGTTGGGACTGATGTTGAAAAGACGTTAAAACCGCCGTTAACCGTTCCACTATCAACATTAAACGTGCCAGATTGATGCGTTGCTGAATTATTGATGAATGCCCCGCTTGCGCTGCCGCACGTAATGCCTTGCAGGGTATCGCTTGAGGTCCAAGCTGCACATTGTCCGATAGTCGGAGTCGTGCTGGTTCCGGCGATTTGGTAACTGGTCGAATCGCCATTTTTAATGTAAGAGGGGTTTCCAGTCCCTACGAGAGATAAGGCTGTAATTGTTGCCGTGCTTGTAACGGATAAATTGCTAATGGCCGCTGATATAACACTGATACTGTCAGTCAATACATTGACATGGTTCCCAAGTTGAATTGTATTGGAGGAGGAAATCATTGCGCCCTCGCCAATCGCTGATGAATTCGTTAAAGGAGAGTTGGTGCTAACGCCAGTTCCAGCTCCGACAAAAGTAAGCTTATCCCCGGAGGTTGTCATAGAATTTCCACCCGCCGTGAAACCTATCGCCGTATTAGAATCCCCTGAAAATAGGGACTGTAAAGTTCTAGCGCCAAATGCTGTATTTGATCCTCCAGTGCTTGAATCTGCTAAGCACAATCTACCAATGCAGGTGTTTTCGGAGCCTGTCGTATTAGATCCCAATGCAGATGCCCCAAGCCCAATATTAAAGCTGCTGCTATCTCCTGATGGGACGGTACTCCCGAATCCGTACCATGAACCATTGGGATTGAGGGATACTGCCGGTGATCCACCAATAGTTAAACTCCCGCCACTAATGCCATATGGGACAGTAAACGATCCAAGGCCATCAACGGTAATAGAACTTCCTGCAATCGTCGTGGTAGAACCTGAACTCGAATAATAGGGGACCTGGAACTGAGCCGCCGCCGTAATGCTTCCAGATGGACCGCTCCCGCTCCCACTTCCGCAAGGCGTCCCTGTACAAGTTAAGCTTTTAACTGTGACGTTGCCATTCGTTGTAAGAGCGTTAGGATTATTTGTCGTGTCATTCTGATTGATCGTAATTCCGACGATATTGCCGTTCTGCGGAACGTCTACCGTCATCGGTGATTGATGTTGCGCTTGTTTCGCAATAACCACGGAAGCAAGAGCAAGTAAAGGTAAAAAGCGGGTTAGTTTTTTCATATTTTCCTAGTGCCCCTGTATGAAAGTGCCGACCAATTTCCCAAGATCGGGATCAAGAACGGGTTGTCCATCTACAATGGACTGCAAGTAAGCGCGAATATCGGATGCTGGAGTTCCCACGGCAAAAGACGGATGAATCGTTGGATATGTATGAAGCCCGTCAAAGACTTCAATATCCAGGAAAAGACTTGTGCCGTCCGTACTGATGCTTCTGACAAAAACTGAGTATCGATTGGATGCCATTAGTATTTCCTTTGCCCTGGATTTCGTTCGCCAATGGTTGCGCCTGAATCGCTTTGGGAAGGAGTGGAGACAGTGATGCCTTGAGATTCCAAATCTGAATGAGAATCTTCGCCGGGGAGTGTTTTACTTAAGAAACTCGCATAAGCGGCTTTTCTTAATGCATCGTTTTCTAAAACCTTTGATGCCCCGCCAATGCCTGAAGTGACGAGCCCCGTTGTTATGGGAGCCCTGGCTAACGCCCCTAATGCAATGGCTTCGGCTGCGCCCTTGCTCCCGCCAAGCGTTCCACCTAATCCCCCCATAAGGGATGTGAGATAAAAGAGATTTGCTTTAGAAACAGTCTGGTTCTTATTTCGGGGAGCTAATTGGAGGAATTTATTACGTTGCGCTAATGGAGCAAAGTTTTGTCTAGCCGCCTGAATATCAGGTGCGACTTTCCCCAACATATCGTTTAAGTGCCCCTGAACGTTAATGAGTTCGCTTGCGTCCCGGCCTTGAGCTAAACGTCCTTTAATTTCATCCGATATATATCGGAGCGCATCCCCTATCTGTTCTGGGGTACGATCCCCCGCCACTACGGAATTAAGGGCTTGTTCTCCTGTGCCTTTAACATTGAGTGCTTTAGAAACATTGTCAGGGGTTAATGTCGTAACGTTTGATGTTACTCCGGGGTTCACTCCTGCCGCTGCTTTTGCTTCCCCGATAGCCGCTCCCGCATCAGCTTTTGATCCCAATTTGAACAACGTCCCTGGCTTTTGAAAAAGTTGTTGGATGTCTTGGGCTGAAACGCCACTTAAGGCTTCTCCGAATCTGGATGCTCCTCTGCCTATAGCTTTTGCCGTCGTTGAAATTGCCCCTTGGACTTGGGGTAAATCTAGAACGCCAGTAGCAACCTGTTCCATCGGGGCGATTGCTTCTTTAGCTGGATTCATCGCATCTGCGGGATCTGCTTTCCCGAAGGCAAGATCCGACATGCGTTTGCCTATTTGCCCTAGCCCTGCACCAATAGCTGATCCCAAACCAGGGGCAAGAACTGATCCCGCGACGGCCCCGGCCGCAGGAAGATAATCGCCTAACTTGTCTGGGTTCTGGAGCATTGCCTTAGTTGCATCAATCGGAGCCGTGATTGCACTTTTAGCCCCTTGAAGAGCAACTTGGCCTATTGTTGTCAAAGGATCGGCTTGCGGAGCCGCTTGTGGTTGATCCCCTACTGTAAACGGTTGATTTGGATCAAAAGCAGGCTTAGCCGATGATTCAAAAGGCTGATTCGGATCGAACGGAGGTTTATTCATAATTTGTCCCGTTCCAGTTGTATGTGTGACCGTTCTGCGTCACCGTAGGTCCGTGTGGTCCGCTGGATTGATTGGCGGGAGTCCCGACTAGCGTTGGATTATTCATGACGCTATCCAAGATCGCCTGATGGTCCTCTGGATAGTTCTCTTTGAGCAGTCTTAATGTGGGCGCGTTAGCTTCTGCCTGTGATCTAATTTGTCCTGTGACCGCTGCTTTCTCTCGAGCTACGGAATCCGCGATCTGATGAATAAAGGCTTGTTGCTGGGTTCCCTGCGGAGCGTTTGACAGGAACTGTTGTAGATTGGCTAATCGTCCTCGTCCCGTGTCAGGAACTAACGCATCAATTTGTCCCTCTGCGCCCATCCCGGACCCCGTAATGACCTTATTAAAGGCCGTTGCAAGTTCCCGCATCTGCTGTGGATTGCCGCCATTCTTTTGCGCCATCATCTGATTGATGATCGGCTCAATGCGTCCAATGGATTGAAGTCTTGCAACTTGATCCTTTCCAGTCCCGGATTGGAAGTAAGGATTTAATACGTCGCGAGCATCTTTATTTAAAGACTGTCTTAACTGTTGTTCCCTAACGTTAAGTTGTCCTGCATAGGCCCCGCCGCGTTCAGCTGCTGATTTGGCGTTGATTGAATCCTTCAAATCCGTCATTTCACGCTTTGTAAGCGTATTCCGACCTGCGGCTTGAGCTAGCGCGATAAATGGTTCTGCCGCATTAGGTTGACCTGCGTTTTTCGCAAATCCACGTCCATATTCAAAAGGAACAGGCCCATTTTCGGCGGCTTTGTCCGCATCTGCTTGCTGAGCGTTAATAAGTCTTTGCGCGGATTCTGCCGCTGCAAGTTTCTTTCGTCCATATCCTGTTTTTAAGAGTTGGTTTGGATCTCCAACACTATCCATAATTCCGGCGTGATCGGGATGCCCTGCCGCTAAAGACGCCTGAACTATTGGACTGACAGGGGCAGGCGCGTTCGCTTGCGGAACGGGTGGGTGTTCCGATGGCAAGGATTGCTGCGTTGCCTGTTCAATCGGCGTTGGCGTTGTTGGCGCTGCTGCGGGAGTAGGACTAGTCGTTGTCCCTGTTGAAGGTGTAGGCGGCTGAAATATTGTCGGATCAACCCCGGCGTCTTTATACAGTGGCGCGAACGCCTTAGCGGTTGCCGGGTCCGACAAATCAACGCTATCAGAAGCCTTTAATAGGGTTCCGAGGGCATCATTTTTGCTTTTATGCTCTTGGATCTTTTGCTGTGCGTATGCCTGAAAAGCTTGATTGACGGCCTCTGAAGCCTGTTGTCCCGGAGAAGGTCTACTTAAATACGCATTTACAAGGGCTGTAGGTGGATCAAATTGAAGTGCCATTAGTTAGAAACCTCCGTATAGGTCTTTTTTGGGTCTTTACCCTGATGGGTGGTGGAAATGCATAATTGACGAATGCGATATCTCGGGCTAGGGTTATTAATTACTTTTCTTTCTGCTTGCGGAATTATGAAGCCAATGGAAAAATCAGAATCTAACCTTGCATATTTAAATATCGGAGATTCAAAACATGACGTAGCAGAAAAATTAGGTCCGGCTGATCGCGTGAGAGCATCACGACGCTTGTCAAGCGGGGCAATCCTTGAATTGCACGAATATGATATTTTTGGAAAAAACCAAGCATTAGCAGATGCATTGCTATGTCCAATCACGCTAACTATCAGTTGCTGGCTTGTATCTAAAAACTGGACTTCTCCATATTGGCTACAATTCATAGACGGAAAACTTGATCGATGGGGACGGGCCGGAGATTGGCAGCCGAATTTAACTACTGACATAACAATCCACGAAAATTAGTTTTCTTATTCATTAGTAAGATCCACCAAATGAATTTTGAGCGGATTGCCCAAGTGACGATCCTGTTCCATAAGCTGTCCCAAATCCTGAAACAGGTAACTTCCCGCCAGCTAAATAATCTGCAGCTCCGTATCCTGCAAGACCAACAGCCCCGCCAACAAGACTGCCTAGCCCGTTATTCCGCTTCCCATATCGAGCAAGGTATTGGTTGTAGAGTTGAGCTTGCGTGTTGTAGTCTTGGATTTGGTTCGAGCGATCCAGTGTGTTTTGAATCCCGGTATATTGGGCTTGAACACCTTGATTAGTTAAATTCTGCTGCTGCTGAACTTGCCGTGCATAATCGTTATAGGCGTTGGCTTGCGTATTCCCATATTGCTGTGCGCTTAACTGAGCAAGAAAGTTTTGGCGTGTCGTGTTTTGCTGTTGGGCTGAATTTGTCGCCGCGTTCTTGAAAGCTGTCGAATCAAAAGATCGACCTTGTTTGGCATAAGCCTCTTGAAGGCTTGGCAAGATGCTGTTTTGGAAATACTGTTTGTCATAGCCTGAGAGTTGGCCCGACAATTGGTTCTGGAAATTAGCGTTTTGCGTCTGCTGATATTCAGGCTGTTGCTGAACAAATTGCTGAAGCTGATAGGGATCGGTAGTGCCTGATGCTAATAAAGACCCGAAATGATCTAACTCATCTTGCGTCGCCTTGCGGCCTAACTGACTTTGGAAAACCTGATTAACCGCATCATAATGTTTTGGAGCGTCCGCTAAATACTGAGCTTGTTGCTGTGCGTAAAGCTTATCGGGCGTATTCTCTGATGCAGAATGAAGCTGTGAAACAAGAGCATTGCCTTGAGAAGTATTGGTAACGTGCGGCTGATTCGCTGTCTCAAATGCAGGAGCAACTTGATTAAATTCATCTTGTGTAGGGGTCCGACCATAAGTATTCTGGAAGGCCGCGAATACAGCAGCTGCTTTATTTCTGTCATCTCCTTGCGGAAGATTATTTACATAGTCACTTGGTAAATACGTCGGATCTGCCATAATTCCCCCTGAAATAAAAAGCGCGGCACTCAAGAGATTCAGGCTCCTGAATAGCCGCGCTAAAAAACGAAATAGACGAAAGACTTCTAAACTAAGTGCAAGACGTTGTTCTTGAAGAAACCCTGCTAAAAGCCCCTATCGTTGTTCCTGTGGATACGCAAATCGCATCCGTCGTACAATCTGAGCAATAATAAATTCTGCCCGGTCTTATAGGCGTCAACAACTGAAGTTCTGACTTTGTAGCCGAATTAACGTTTTTCTTTCCAATGTTGTAATAAACGTTCACAAATTCATCATTAAGTTTTGGATCTTGATAGCTGTACTTTGGACCTAATGCCATAGCCGGAGTACAAATCAATATGAAAATTAGTTTCTTCATAATGAAGGCCTATAGGGTTGCTGAGTAAATCCAATCCTAAAGCCTAGGAGTTCCCAAGCTGAAGTTGCAGAAGTATCCCCATATTTCATGTCAAACGTATAGCCGAGTTTCCCGGAAGGCAAAAGCTTTCTATTTTCAATAATAGTTTGTGTTGTGCTAGATAAATTTACAGAATAGCTTGTAGCCGTCGAAGTCTCGACTGTATAAGTGGCAGTTAATGTTGTTCCCTGATTTTTTGTTGCTAGAGTATCGATATTGGTTAATTGCGTTTGGAGAAACGGATCGCCCCCTGTAAAAGATTTTGAGCGCCAGTAGGATTGAATAGCGGTTCCATTATCAGAAGTCCCGGTTCCAAAAATAAAGATATTCCCGCTTGTTGTATCTCCGAAATATAAACGGTTAGCTGCCGATAACATTCCACCTGCGCCAAAGTTATAAAGTCCCCACCCATTGTTAATAAGGTCATATCTAAAGATATAGTTGTTGTTAGCTTGCCCTGTCCCAAAAGGGACAGATTCCCAAATCGCATTATCGAAATAGAGCATGTATGCTTGATCGTTGGCTGAACCTTCAAACCAATTTACCGTAAAACTGTCCAGCGTTGGATTCTGTCCCAATGTCGTAATTGAGAAATCATCACGCATCTGAAAATATGACCCTGTAGATATCCCAATAAATGAGCCATTGGTCTGAGAGGTCCAGCTTGGAGTAGAGGAAAGCGTCGAGAAACTGTTCGTTGAAGACCGAATAAAGAAAGATTGTGTCCCGTCATTTTCCGTCGTGGCGTTAAAATTGCTCCAAGTCGTTAGATTTGGCGCATTATGGACTGCCGAATAATATGTCCCCGTAGTAGAACGAACGCTAAAATTGCCGAAATATGCGCCTTGATTACGAGCTGCGGATATTTCTGACTGAAAAATAAGCCCAGGGATCGTGGCTGTACTGATTTCTGTATCAGTTGCAGTTACTTGCGTTACCCCATCCCATAAAAGCGTTAATAGCCCTGAAGATTTTTCATAAGAAAGAGTAAGCGTATGGTTTAAAATATCTGTAGGTATTGTTGTCTCATTAAAGTTAAGAGATGTTAGGCATCGTTGCTGGTCTGATAGTTGTGTATTTTTACAAAGCTGAAACAGAAAGTAACCAGAAGATTCTGTTGTGAAATCCGTTGATTTCATAACAACATAGGCTTCATACCCTTTATCCGCTGACGTATGAAGCTGAATCCCAGCTAAATCTTCAGGACAAGGATATTTTCCGACAATTATTCCATCACTACAGGAATGAAATTGAATATTAGCTTGAGTGATCCAGGAAGTATAGTTCCCCGTTGTGACAGTTGAATATTTGATTTCAGCGAGGCCAAACGGGAGGATTAAACTCGCCGCTGATGTTGTGGAAAGTTCAACCAAGCTAGAACCATATGTCGCTGCGCCTGATTGGAGCGCCCAATTCGCTGAATTTGTAAATTGATCCGTAATCCCCTGCAAAATCACGCTGCCGGAAGTTGTCGTTGTATCGGTATGAGTCGAAAACCCTGATCCTGCTCCAAAATCAGCGGCAGTAGTTTGGTTCCATGAATTAAGCGTTTTTTTACCCGCTATTAATACATCCGGCGTGATATCGATGCTCTCTTTAGTTAAGGCCGAGCAGTCATACATCCATGTATGGCCGTCTTGACCACGAAACCAAACTCTACCCCCCGGATCAATCGCGGAGGTATTATCAAATGTGCCAATATTGTCAGAAACCGTTTTAACTTGGGCTGTAAATTGATCGTCAAAATCAAAGTATCCGAATGAAGCATCTTTCCACCATAAGAGTTTCCCGCATCCCCATCGAATATGAGTAAGACGGCTTCCTGGCGCGGCTATAACTTCCTGAAAAGCATCTGTGGGATTTACCCCAGGAGTAAAATTGGTGAAGGTATTCGATTGAGAAACAAATAATGTATTAGGAGCCGAAGATACTCCTGCGACAACAACCCTATCGGGAGTGGATTCGACCATGGTCCCAAGCGGCGAACCATAGGTCGTACTTGTAGATCCATCCGTTCTTAGGAAAACGTCTCGGTTAGAATCGACGCAATAGCTGTTCCCTTGCGTATCCGCGCAGTCCCATGTGGAATTAAGCGTCGCTGTTGAGACAATTTGCCGAGGCGAACCATCTGCAACAACGGCATAGAGGCTTGTCGATGATCCTACAAGCTGATAATCATTGCCCGTCGAATCAAAGGCGTGATAGAGCCCATGAACGGCTTGTCCTGTTCCTAGAGCTTTATAAAGCCCATATCCTGAGCGTTTTTTTATGGAAAGACCGCCCGGAGATAAATCAACATTTAGAAGGTCTTGGGCTTCAGATGGATCTAATGCAACAGACGGACTATTATTATTGAGAAGCCCGAACTTTGATACAGCCACCTGATCGCCAAAGACCGGGGCGCATAATAAAGCCGCAACAAGAAGGCGTTTAATCATTTGAGGATTCGGATATTTCCCGTATTCCAATTCCTGCCGCCAATCAACCTTTTAGGCTCCTCCGCTTCTAAAGCCTTAAAAACTTGCGTTAGATTGGCTTTCCCATCATTGGAAATCTGTAAATATTGAGTAGCCTTCGCTTGATTTGTAGCGCTTGGATCACGTGCTAATAACCGCGCTGAAGTTGAATATGCGAGGTAGAAATCAAATGGCCTCAATAAGTAGTTGGATGTAGCCCCAAGCATAAACGGAACATCTGTTGAAGCCGCCATTGGTGTATGAATAATAGTCGCTTCAACAACAAGGTTCGCACCAGCATCCCCCGATTGGGGCGTCGGATGCAAGGTTAAATCTAAATTCGATGGGTCGGTCCCTTCAATGACAAATTCTAACGGGGTTCCTATATCTTGGGTCCAATCATTCGCGGAATAATAAAGATCAAAATATGCTTTGCTGCGTTTTTTAATGGGAAGCCCTTTATGTGTGACACGCGGGAAAGCAAGCGGCGTGCCCGTGATCAGACTTAATAAATATTGGCGTTGCCCGGCAATAACTGTAATCGTCGTTGTTTCTTTTATGATCTTTATTTCTTGGTTCCATTGATTTTGTGTATTGTCGAGTTCAGTATTAATATCCGTGAGCGCATAACGATCATGATTAGGATCACTCGTCAAACTTCCAATAAGACTCTGCAATTCTGAAAGGGTCATGCTGCCGCCAATTCGCCAATGTCTGCATTGGCTATTTTCTTGAGGAGTCTCAAATAAAGAGGGGTATTACGTTCGACGTTGTAATATTTCTTTACACGCGCATACGCGTTACGGCCAAGCGTTCTACGAGCCGATTCATCTTCAATGAGTGTGTAAAGAGCCCCAAACCATTCTTCGGGATCGTTATCTTGGACTAACAACCCATCTTGGCCGGGGTTTACCGTCGCCGCATAATGCCCAATCCCTGTCGCTACTGTCGGAATTTTGAGAGCAGAATATTCAAGCCATCGCAAATTAGACTTAGAACGATTAAAATTGCAATCAACAAGAGGGGCAATCCCAATATCAAAGCCAAAGGATGCTGCGAAAGGAGCGTATCGATTAATGGCGACGGATCTATCAGCATAATGAACATTTTTTAAACCTTCAAATGGGTATTTTCTTCCTAGCGCTTCACAGGATTTCTTTAATGCAGAATTAACAAGGCAAAGCGTTACATGCGGATTCTTCTCAAGTATTTTGCGTAATACAGGAGCAACCATCATCAAATCTTCAAAATGTGCCCTCCCGCCAATCCATCCGATGCGAATGCCTTTATGCTTTCGCACCGTCACATTATCCCATCCAATAAATTTACTATCGCCTTTAAAATCAAGCGAATTCTCGATGATATAGCGGTCATCATTAATGGATTCATAGACTTCACCAAGGTGCGGGGTTGTGACGGTTAAAGCATACGCATTCCGCATAGAGTCTAAAGCGACACGCCTAAATGGAGATCCATTACGAAACCCGTTATAGGCTTCGTTCCACGGCGGGACATCGACATAGTTATCATCCATTTCGACGATAAATGGCTTTTGGTGTTTATGCTGCATTTCTAGAAAGAAATCTAAAGAGTTTTCGTAATACATGGGATGCCATAACACAACGTCAGCATGTTCACAGAAATGATCTATGGCCGCTCTAACATATTGCCCTACAGTTAGGCCTGGAGCATCGGCAGATGGAATGGGAGAATTAATGTCTTCTTGCCAGGTATGTAGAACAGCCGGATTTGTTTGATAGCGAAACCAAGCCAAGTCCACGACCGTATTCTTGTACTTCCGCATCTCGTAGGCCCAGATAGCAAAACGGTAATAGTTGACCCCATCTGTTGAAGCCGGGATCATGGCAACGCGAAAGTTAGATTTGCCCAAGGTAGGCATCCTTAGCGGCATCTACTGCTTTTGGATCTCTTGTTGCCATCGCGCCTGATTCCGTGAGACGGTAATAACAAAGTGGCATTTTCATATTCAGGATCTTGTAACCTTTACGGTAGGCTTCCCATTGAAACTTCCAATCATCAAGCCCAAGATTCGTATAAACACCTTCTTCATATTGAATAGATTCTGAAAGCTTCTTCGTATAGGCCATTGTGGAATGACAGATAAAATTCATCTTCTGCGTCTTGGCTTTCTCAGGATCAAATGGGCTAGACACAATCTTATTCTGTGCGTTTCCTATCGAATCCATGGCAAAGAACGATCCATAAACAAGATCCGGCTTCTTAGCCTCAAAGAAAGAAATCGTATCCTTGGCGCGGTTCTTCGTCGCTAAATCATCCGCATCTAAAACCATAATGATCTTTGACTGCGCGGATTCATTGCCAAAGTTACGCGCTGCGGACCTCCCTTTGTTTTGTTCTATGTGGAACACTCGGACGCGAGAATCTTCTTTAGCGTGAAAATCCAAAATATCTGCTGTAGAATCGCTCGAACCGTCATTCACGACAATGATTTCAATCTGCTTCACAGTTTGGGCTCTGCATGACAGAATGGCTTTAGATACCCACCTGTCCGCGTTATAAGCGGGAATGACGAACGAGGCTCTAGGATTCATTGAGATACCTCGATCGGGGTAAGCGCACCGATCGCCTTTTTAAAGCTTTCCGGGTCGGCTTGCCTTAAATAGAATTCCTGCGCTTCTTTATTCAAAGGCTTTGCTTTTATTTCTTTAATCTTTTCGTAAAGATCCTTTTTAAAAGCTTCCCATGAT
>Ga0207702_10002443_pt1 | contig 17603 bp, 31 predicted proteins | sample KBSCornC62_FD_184302 | JGI IMG/M metagenome (GOLD analysis project Ga0207702, IMG submission 184302) | Corn rhizosphere microbial communities from Kellogg Biological Station, Michigan, USA - KBS Corn C6-2 (SPAdes) (version 2) | ecosystem: Host-associated > Plants > Roots > Rhizosphere > Soil ...
TCGATGCCTATTCGACCGTGCTCGGTTAGAAATACAAAGAAACGATGCAGCAGTTCGCGGAGCGCGTCACCGCTGAGAACTTGCTGGCATTGCTTCCCGCCGCATAGAACGCTTCGAAGATCGCCGATCAATGGCGCGCATCTGCGGATGCGTTGCTAGACGGCACCAGCCTGCTACTTTCAGCGCAGGTTGATATCAACAAGGGTATCGGCTTGCTCGGGGACAATGGCAGCCTTGCGGACATCACGAAAGAAGTTCAGAAGCTGCAGTTGCAGAATGAATCTCTTTCGCAGACCTATTCGAGATTGCAGACCGAGCAGCAGACGTTCAAGACCATTCTTGACACGTTGGGGCTGACGACGGGCAAGACGGGGGCTGACTTCCTCGAATTCACGGACAAGCTAGTCACCATGGCGGGCGGCCTATAGAACCTGCAAAGCGCTTGGGATGGCTATTACAACGCCTACTATTCCGATTCCGAGAGGCAGGCGAATGCGCTCAAGGCGATGCAAAAGGCCGTTACCGATACTTTCCAAGTTATCGGCGAAGACCCCGCCGAAAGCATGGCGAAGTTCCGTGCAGATTTTGAGGCGGCACTCCCAACGCTGACACCGGAATAGGTGCTGCAGTGGCTTGCTGGCGCGAACGCACTCGCCAATCTGACCGCATATATGAGCCAAGCGGCAGATGCGGCAACGAAACAGGCCCAGGCAGACGCGGCGGCGCAAGCTGCGGCGATGAAGAGCTATTCCGACTTCGTCGCATAGTTCGATCCGAAGACGCTCGGCATCACGGCGTTTGAGAACTCGCTGATTGGCCTACACGGCACGCTGACGGACAATATCCAAAAGGCGAATGATCTGGCGAAGGCCGCCGGCATGGCTGGCGCTTCTCAGCAGGATATTGCAAAGATCATTACTGCCTCCGCATAGGCCGGCGTCGATGCGCTTAAGGCGTTTGAAGATCAGACGCAGCAGCTTGCTACGAAGCTCTACGGTACAGACATTGATCGCCTAACCAAGCAATTGACCGATCTGCAAGCTGTAGACAAAACGCGTCTTGCCGGCGTGGACCCGTATACCGCATCTCAGTTGGTGCCCTTCTTCGCCAAGCAAGAGCAAGCGATTCAGGATCAGATCGATCAGGCGAACGCTTAGGCGGCAGCGCTGCAACGGCTGGCGGATGCGACCTCACTCCTATCCAATCTCGGATAGATCGGTTCAATCACTGGTCAATCGCTTGACGACTTGACAAAGCAGTTCAGCATCCCATTGGATAAGTTTGCGACCGATCTTGGCCTTTCTGGCAGTGATCTCAACAAGCAATTCCAGCAGGCCGAATTGCAGGCTCAGGCAGCGATCAAGGCGAACGAATATCTAGCCGATATTCTGGCCACATTGCAGGGCAAGCCAATCAATGCACTCAGTACACTTGATGGAATAATTGGCAGCAAGCCGGTGCCTACACAATCCGCGCCTGCGGACAATTCCACGGCGCTCAACGCCATTGCGGATAGGATCATCGCCGCGATCAATAATGGCACTGGAGCAACACAAAACACCGCGAGGGTTATCGCCAGTGCGCTAACGACTCAAACCACGCGGCAATCTGCGGCGGCATTGAGCGGTCCACGCACCACGCAGCCACCTCGCTTTTCGCTGCCGGCATGATCGTCCCCCGCATTGTCATCAGTGAAATGTTCGACGGCATGTCGATACATGGAAGCGCACCAACCGGCCTGACAACACAGACGTACTCGGCAATCTTCACGGCGGTCAGTCCGACGCCTCCACCTTATACATTCACCATTACCGGCACGTTGCCGCCGTCGATCGACCCTACGAAGACATCCGACTCGATCACGTTTTCTAGCAATAACCTCACAACCGCAGGCATTTATACCGTCACGCTGACAGCGCGCAATTCAGACCGCGTCCGCGCAAGCATCACGATCACATTCGTGATCATCGCCTCAGAGCCGGATACCGCGCTGATTGACGAGTACGGAGATTTCCTTGTGGACGAAAGCGGCAATTACTTGGTGTACGCATGACGAACAAACGGATCATCGATCTTCCCGCCGCCGCCGCACCGGCAGGCACCGAGCTTGCGCCCGTTTGGCAGAGCGGCGCAACGGTACAGATGACGCTAGCGGCTATTGCATCGCTTTCCAAGAGCGTGCTGCGCGTTGATCTATTCCAAAGCACGGCTTCATCGAAATTCGATTCAACGACTAAACGCGTGGTGGGGCGTGTCTATTTCGACCCGGCGCAGGCGAGGTGGAAATTATCTACGACATCCACCGCGACATTCTATGCGCTGCTAGCGACGACGAATGCCGCTGACGCAGCCAACATGGACCTATTCCAAGAAACCGGGACGGGCTCCCCGCAGGTTCTCGGCAGCGCGAACACGACCGGCACTACGGCGACGCTTTTGTCGTTCGACGTGTCCACCTATTTCCGCCCAACCGCGCCTGCCGCGATCTTCGTGCCGCGCATCTGGGTCACAACGGCGAATTCCACGGATTGGGCTACGTGCTCCGGCGCGTGGATCGAAATCCAACCTTGAGAACAGAAAATGACGCTTCCAACCGTAACTAAGACTTGGATTTTCAATGTGAACAATGCGCAAGCCGCACAAGGTTCTGTGCAGCTATGCAATCAGGTGCTGATGCTCGCGCTCGTAAACGCACTGATCGCCTCCGGCAAATGGGCCGTGTACTACTCGTGTAACTCGACGGCCGCTGGCACCCCCGGAGACGGCGTCAATCGCTGGGCCGGCGCGGCAAATTTGGTATGGAATTCCGCTGGGTCGGCGCATTCATGGATGGTGTTGAAGAACACGTCGCTGGCTGCCGGAAACTACCAGTTGCTGCTCGATCTATTTGACCCAAGCAACTTCTATCTTACTGCCCGATATTCCAACAATGCCGGCTTTACCGGCGGGTCTACGACAGCGGCACCGACCGCGACTGATCAGGCCAGTCTGGTCGTTGGAGCTGGTTGGGGGCAACTAACCGTCAATGCGGCGCTGCGGTGGTCCGTCGAGGTGTCTACCGATGGGCAGTGCACCCGCGTAATTTGTGCGTCACAAGGCGTTGCACGCAGTCTTTGGCTTATCGAACAACTCGGCAGTCCAGAGACCGGCATTACATACCCAACTGCGGGGTACATCGCGGCAGCTGCAGGCGCTGTCACACCGGGGTTAACCACATGGGTCTGTAACCCGGTGGTAGGTGTGAGCACCGCAACCTCACTCGTGGGCTATGAAAGTCAGCTTACGAACCTCACATCACCCAGCAGCTTCTCGGGAAACTGGCCAATGTGCCAGTGCTCAATCGACGGAAACGCCGTCAACATGTACGGCCGAATCGGCTTGCTGCAAGACTTGTGGATTGGAACGACATCTGCAGCAAGCGGTGATAGCTATCCCGGCGCACCAAATTGGGCGGCGAGTACTGCGTACGCGGTCGGCGCACAAGTCACGAACGGATCGAACGTCTATACCTGCGTGACGGCCGGCACGTCTGCGTCGAGCGGTGGGCCGACGGGTACCGGCACAGGCATTGCAGACAATACCTGCGTTTGGAATTTCTTCTCCGCAACAATGCAATTTGTGCACGTCGGGCAGTACATCCTGCCTTGGAACGGCGGGGCGTTTAACCTCACATGACCGCACGTGCTGGCAACTACTATCCGCTTCGCTCGGCGGCGCTTGCTTCCTCTAAACAAGGCAAGCGCAGCGGCTTGGTTGGCAATTACTACACGCTTCGTGTCGGCGCGCCTTACAAAAACCAAGGCTGGTACGCCGCTGGCGGTGTCTACGAAACGTGGATCAGCTATGGCGCGCCAATCACGACACCACCGAGCGGCCATACTTTGACGCAGCTACAGCACACACCACTGCAAGTGGATTCTGGAACATGACCACCGTCCGCGCCCTCACCGCATCCATCGAGTTCACCATGCGCAAGCTTTATTCGATTCTGGACAACACTTTCGCGGATGCGACTTGTGACGTGAGCGACGGCGCGACGATCCTTGCTTGTAACGCCAGCGGCGTCAGCTCGCATCGCATGTGCCGCTGTACCGTTCCGATCAGCGACACCATCAGCCAGTTCGAGACGCTGACGTGGGGCGCAGGATCGCTCACCAACGGTTCGCTCGGCGCCGTTTACATCGGCATCGTGAACGCGAGTGCGCCGACGAACAAATACGTCGGCGAAGATGCGAACGGATGGGGCTTCCGCCTGGACGACGGCAAGCTCTACAACAACGGCTCGGCGGTCGCGACATTCAGCCCGTGCGCGCTCGGCGATCTCGTCTACTTCCGCGTCAACTTCGACAGCAACCAGATTCTGATCACCGTGCTCAAGGGCAGCACGACGCTTGGCACATACCTCGCCAGCACGACGAACACTGCGGCGTGGTATCCGGCGATAACCGTAGCCGGCGGTAGCGAGTTCTCGCTGCAGACATTCTTCAACGCTGGTCAGCGCACCTTCGAGAACAACACCAATGTGCAGGGCTGGTGGGATGCTGCCGCATAGCCCGCATCGGTCTATCTTGCGACCGATCCATATCTCTCGCAGCCATCCGACAGCTTGCCATCACAACGCTTTGATGCGGTCAATGGCGCCCTGATTCCAGACAATTCGATGGTCTTCCCGCGCGGCGCGGACTTCTGGATGAACAAGGGCGATAGCCGGCTCGGTTCATCGCTGAGCACGCTGGCATTAGAAGACCCAGACGGAACATATGATTTCATGCTTGATCATCGCAATGCGGCGATGAAGTTGAGCACGGTAGACCAGAGCGGCAGCTACGATAGCGCATAGCTTGAAGATACCGTCATCCTGGATCGAGTGGAAACAAAAGGCGACCAGGCCAAGGTTATCTATATGGCCGATCCGATCGCGGAATTCTTATCAAAGCCGTTCAACACGACCTATTTTCTGCCGAACTAGGATTCTAGCGTGGTGGATACGCCGGTTCCGGTTCTTATCGGCATGGCGCGCAATTTCGAGCCGGTGTGTGAAGACCCGGTAAACCATGTCTACCGCATTAGCGATAGTGCAATAGGTGCAATTGGTGCGGTTAGGGTATAGGGCAAGCTGCTTGTATTCGGCACGGACTATACGTTGTCCGCTGACGGCATGCGAATCACTCTCACGGCTGCGCCTACAGGAAAATTGACCGTAGAGGCTAGCGGGGTAGTGCAGGGAATTCCGCCTGGCCCAACCGATTTGCTCAGTGGTCATGGCGACTTCGGCAGTTAGACGACTCCGGCAGTATGGCAAGCCAACTGGCAAACCTATTGGAGCGGAAATGATTCCTATACCAATGGTGACCGCCCCTGCTGGTTTGACGAGTTTGGCGGCGGCCATGTTGACGGTGTGGATGATACCGGCGGCCTATCTGGCTCCAATGGTTCCGTCCTGATCAACTTTTATGCGACAACCCTGCGTCCGCAGAACTACGCCATCGGATTCCGGACCAAGACCAATGTTGTGCAGAACGGTAAGACCTATGCCTGTCAGATCAAGTTTTGGGATGCGCCATACATGGCGACTCAGCAGCCGTTGGATAGCACGACCTCGGTTCTTGCGCACTTCTTCTTAGACGGGCATCACGATCAATACCAGTACCGATCTGTAAATCATTGGTCGGGGATGTACTATTCTCAGTTCACGGATTCCGGCGGAAAGCCTGGAGCGCCTCAACTTGCCGCGGCTGGCGGTGTATGCAATGCGGTGTTCTTTAATACCGGCCTTAACCTTCAGCCGTACGCAACCGATTGTCCCGCCACGGCAACCATCAGCTTCACCAACAATTCCGGCGCTGATCTACCCCTTTGCTTGAACTTCGTTGATGGTAACGGCGGGTCGTGGTGGATTCGCAGTGTGGTGCTTTACGAGTTGCCGGACGCGATCAATGCTGCCCCATTGCAAGGCGTCGGCCTAGAAGACTATATGCGCGCCGTGCTAACACGCGCTGGAATCGATGAAAGCCAATGGGACCCAATACAGGCACGGGCGATCGATGCGGCTACAGGCTACCAGATCGGCAACTGGTTCTCGAATCAGCCCGTCACTGTTCAGTAGGCACTACAGCCAGCCCTTGACACGTTCGGCGCATCCATCTATCGCAAACGTGATGGACGAATGGGCGTCGTTCGTCTGATTGATCCGGATACCGTAGCGGATGCGGATGTGAATTGGGAGATCGACGAGAACGACATCCTCTTGGAGCCTTACGTTTATCCCGATGTCATGCAGGGCTTGACGACTGGCACCTATGGTCGAAAGAACATCTCTCCTGCGTCAGAGAGCGACTTTACGAACATGACGACCACGGACGTGTCAATCGCCGAGCGTAAATTGCTGGAAAGGAATTATCAGTTTACCTATACCAGCGGCGTGCAACTCAGCGAAATGTACGGTCAGGCATAGCTTAACGTTCCGCGTGAAACGCTATTCGACCTTAAGGCCGATATGTAGGCAGAAACCGAGCGCACAGTTGCCCTAGCGGTGAACACGCGCAAGTTCTTCCAGATCACAGTCAAGATGCCGCCAGGAACTCAATATGATGTCGGCGATGTTGGCAAGGTGACCTATAAGCTCAACTCAGCCGGAACGTCACGGCGGTACGGTCTGGATGGGGCAAAGGTTTTTGTCTTCGCCGTAGATCCGAACCCCGCTATGCAAAGCTGCCTGCTTGTTTGTTGGAGATAATGATGTCTGGATCATCCCTATTCGGCTATGGCGCACCGGCAGGCGTGAGCTATGCCATTACGGGGGGCGCAGCCTTTGTTGGCAACATCGTGCTCGACAACTCGGCGCCTTCCGATGTCACCCGCTTCACCTGGTCGTCTACATCGACCGCAGTCGTTACCCTGCAGGCGCTATGGTCAACGCCAATTGTTCCACGCTGCGGTTGTTTCTTAGGCACCACGCTTCCTATTGGCATGGTGGTCACAATCAAAGGAAAGCGGTCTGGGGATTCAAACTTCCCCTATCTTCTTGGCGGAAATTCGTAGACATCAGTTGTGGTCTAGCTTGATGACGGATCACGGGCAATCATCTGGGCGTTCGATGCTGGATTGACTCCGATCATCGGCTATGAAATCGCCATGTATCCCGCGCTCAGCGTCACGTCATCGGAACTGTTCGAGATTGGCGAGGCGCGCATCTTCTAGGGCTACCGCCCCGGTAATGGCATTCAGGAGAAATGGACGCCTGGGTTTGACAACATCCAGAATCCACAAACGACAGTCAACCGCCAGCCGCACGTTGTCAATCACCGCTACAATCATACGCTCAATCTGACCCTCGGCGTCTCTACCGAACAAGCCGCATGGACGAGCGATAATGGCGACATATCGCTAAACCGCTTCGCGCACATTGCGGCCGCGCATCAGACCATGCTTGCGATCCCATATGCCTACAATAAGGGTATTCTGAACGCGCAAATGCTCGCCAACTCTGCGATCTACGGTTACGCAAGCAAGGTCGAGCAGCCTCAGCACATCGAGAACCATCTTTATCAGATGGCTATGTCGTTCACCGAATATCCTCCACAGCAATACGGCTAACCAAGGAGTCACCATGTATAAGTTCATTCTCGCAGCGATCCTGTTCGCCATTGCCTCTTTGGCGCACGGCTAGGTCGCTACCTGTACCGTCACTGGCCCGGATGGCTATAACGGACCATATTCTCCGGCGCTGAACTTCACTTGCGGAAGCACACCACCGCCACCAGTTTGCACGCCACCCGCAACCCTTGATCCAGTGACACATCAATGCGCGACACCGATCAACTATTGTGACGCAAGCCAGATAAGCACCGCCCTTGGTGGCAAGACGTTTCAGCGGCAGTGCGCGGGGCAGATGGTGCTGCAGCCCAACGGCATTGGTGGAGGAATCGTCGGCCTGACTGATCTTGGCTCACTGCTCGGCAACAGGTCTTTCCCGAACTATCCGTATTCTGGACAATCGCTGACTTTCTACATCGACTCCGGATACTACGTGTCGCTCGCGTTCACACCCGCCGCTTCGGGGCTGATTAAGTTCACCGCGAACAACAGCTATGGCGATGGCGGTACGATCTCGTTGAGTACATCACCCGGTGTCTTGACCCTAGGCACCCAGGGTGTCATCTGCGCATCAAGCTACGGCGGCCTGAATAGCATGATCGTAGGCACATCGACAGGATATTGCCAGGTAAAGATCGGGCAGACGTACTACCTCAATTTTGCCGACACCAATGCCAACGGCGATCAGCTTTGCTTTGGTGGAACAGCGGGGACATGTGCGCAGTCTCGGGTGTCCTACGCCTTTACAGCAAGAGCCCAGTAACCGGCATAGCTAAGCGATCCATCGCCGTCCGCCGCTTGCGGCACTGCTTCCGGGTAGGGTGTAGGGTATGGGTATCGAGCCTATGCTCGATATGGGCGATTTCCGCGCCTCCATGTAGGAAATTTCCTACGCTGCAAATTGTCCGGTCCAGACGGGTAGGTTTGCGAGGCTTTGACGTTCCGCTTGGCGTCTCCCATTCGTTCGTGCAACCTATTGATTCATAACACACGCGAATGACTCATTTTGCAACATTGTATACAGCGCAATTTGATGCGTAAAGCTTTGAATATAAAAAAGAAATACGCAATCCTCTTTGTCTGCATGGGCAACATCTGTCGTATTTCTATGCCATTGATTTACAAATCAAAATATTTTTTATCCCGTTCGTCTCACCTGTATTATCCCATTAAGCAACCCTGAGTTTTCCGGCAGCAAGCATTGATCTGGCTATCTGCATAAGCACGGCATCGCCAAATTCATTCAGGGCCAAATTCACCGCAACGCATACTAAGCGGCAGTTGTCCGCCGTGTAGCCTTTCGAGCAATCCCTTCGGTCAACGCTTGGCATCCAAGGCCGCTTTGTGCAGCCCTTCATGCGCTGCGCTGAAAACCTGATTCTGGTTAGTTCGCACATCCCATACGATCCGCGCCATAGCTCAAGAAATTCATCCTTGGACATCACTTCGCGACCGTCTTTTTTCGCCCTTGTGACCATGAATGAAAATGCGCGCATGGCCATCTCAGAAAATGCTGAATTAGTCATCGCCCGAGCCGAATGCTTTGCGACCCTCTCAAACCCGTTCGGATAAGTCGCAGTGATGCCATCGGCGAACTTGACCGCCTCCGCTTCGTCGCGTCCTAGGCCGTGTTCTTTGCCAGAGCAATCTCGGAAGGAATAGTAGCCATCGCGACACCGCAGACCCTTGGGCAGTCTTGCGTTATGTAAGATTCGTTGACGTGGCATTCTTTTTCCTCCTTACCGCACTGCGACCCTAACCCACTCTGCGCCGCGCGAGTCGTGGTAAACAGCCGTCATTCTCGGGTCTTTGTGGCCGAGCAATTCCTGCGTGTTCACGTTCCCCTGCTCGGCGTACAGGCGCTCCGACAGACTGCGGATTTCGTGGAACGTTGGCGGCGTCTTCCCTTCCCAATCAATGCCAAGCGCTTCGACAGCGGCGCTGAAATGCCGCGTGATGGTATCAACCCAAATCTGCGATCCGACCTTCGAGTTGCCGCGCGGTCGAGTCTGATGGATCAGGAACCGGCTCAGGACGCCCGTAGAGCGGCACCGACTGAGCACGTCACTCAGCGATAGCCCCACCGCCGCGAGGCGCAGGGAAAGCGGCAGGCAAAGCCTGTTACCCGTTTTCCCCTGAACGCAGAACCATGCGTCATCGTGGAAGTCGGGAAACTTGGCGTCCGCGACATCTTCCCGACGTTGGGCTGAGACAATCGCCAGATCCATCGCATTCGCCATCCAACCTGTCGCCGTTTCACGGGCGCGCAGATACACATCAAGGGTGAGGCGCGCTCTCTGCACCTCGACCAATTCGTTGCGCGTGACGAGAACGGGATTTGTTTCGATCCATCCATCCGCCACGGCCTCGCGGAAAACATCGAGCAATAGCGAGCGCATCGCCTGCGCTGTACGCGCCTTTCCTTCGGCGCGCAGTCCGTTGAGAAAGTCGGCTAGCATCTTTGTGGTGATGCGCTCGATTGCGAGTGACAGATCGAGCTTTGAGCGAATGAGTTTCAGACGGCTCTTGTTGGATCGCTGCGTGTTGGCCTTGAGCTTGCGTGAGGCCAGCAAACGTTCGTAGTTATCCAGCCACGCGCCAAGCGAATGGTCCGACTGTCCGCTGAGCCGGTCAACGAGCCTGACATGACCGGCAACGCCAGCGATGTGAATGTTCGCCTCGTTGGCTTCGGCGATTGCCTTATCGCGGTCGCGACCAAGGCCGAATTCCTTGCCCGTCTCCGGGTGTCGCCACGAAAAATACCCGTCGCGAACACGCAATCCAGGCGGAAGCTTTCGGTTACGCACACTTCTTGGGTGCGGTGACATTCACGCGGTCCAGTAGGCGCGAACGCCTGCCATATGGGTTTGCCTTGTACGATGCGCCAGAAACGACAAAGTACGTCCTGCCGTGCTTTTCCGGCTTGGGCTGAATATTGCCGTCACGCGCCCAGCGCCGCAACGTGTATAGCGAAGGCGCATCCTCGCCGTAGACGGACTCTGCCCATTTTTCAAGCGGGATTCGTTGTGCGCTCACGGCTCAACCCTCAGTAGCTTCTCAGCGGCGCTCACTGCGTCTCAGCCTTCAATCGCGCAAGTTCGGTTCTGGCCTTCCACAACGATTCGAGCACCGATAGCATTGTGCCTGCCATGTGCTCCGCATCCCAGCATCCCTCTATCGGCGACTTCCGTTTTTTGTCGAGCAATATATCGGCGATCGAATGCAGATGGCGACTTGCCGGACAGGTGTTAATAGGGAAATTGCGCGCCCTGTTCACGCGACGCCGCAAGCGGCTGATCTCATTCGATGGGTGCATGGGTTCCTCGTCTTATCCCGCAATCAGTCGCTGGCTATTTATTGCAACCGGCTAAGCGCATCAATGGCGCGCTCCAAATCGTCGTTTGCCTCGTCGCAGTCTTCCAAGATTTGTTCGGCCTCGTCGCGAAGTTCGCGCAAGGCGTCACGATCCTTCGCCATTCTTGCCTGCAACACCTTCAACTTGCCGATAAGACTTTTTGCCGTTTTCATTCTCTCTTCCTCACTCCGCTAGCCGATTAGGTTGGGTTGGCTGCATCAAGGATTGCCATTGCTTCGGGCAGCCAGTAGGTCTTGCTATGCCATCCGGGCGTTTCGCTCTCCATGCGGAAACACGGAATCGATTCGCCAGCGATCAAGAGCTGCGGCTTTGCCCATGTCGAGGCAAGGAAGATATAGGTGTCGTCTTCGGGAATTGGCCGACCGTCGCGAAGGATTTCGCCGCCAGTCCATTCCCAATCACCCTCAAGGCCGGCGCTCGCATCCTTCGCGCCTAGCTCCTTGAGGACTCGCGCGGCCTTCTCCCAATCGAATACCATTTCTTCCTTGCCGCGATTCGCGCGGCCAATCGCGTAAGCAGTCATCGTATCCATAGTTCACTCCAAAAAGTTCACCCCAGCGGACGATCCGCCAAGGGGGTCTTAGCCATAGATTCCGAATAGACGAAGCGCAACCTTCTGTAAAAGGGTTTTCGCATGGACAAGATGCCAACCTTTACCTTGCGCTTTCCAGCTAGGTTCAAATACGCCTCGACTCAGATCAAGCACCGCCGGCTCGCCGCCTAAAACTGCGCAACGTTGGTCATGATCTGCGGCGGGTCCGTATACCTTTATTTGTGGTTCGCGCGGATTCACTTCATTCCCCTTGCAACCAAATCACCCACCCACACCACCCAAAGAACATAACCCACCCAAGCAGGCACAGCACGCCATAGACCGGTTTCGACGTTCGGCTGTACGGGATGTACCAGGCGAGCGACCAGAGCAGCGAGAGGTAGGGGAGGTAGTTGCGCATCAGGCAGCCCTCCGGATTTCTCGATAGTCGATCAGCGGCGTGTTGTAACCGAGCATTAGCGGATGCTTTGGATCGCCTGACTTCGTGAAGCCGAACGTTTTGACCGGCTTGCCGGACGCGAACAGTCTGACAAGCAGCACATCGAAATGTGAGCGCAGGCGCTTATCTACCTTCTCGCGACTACCCCAGCATGGGACCAGAATGTCAGCGCGACCGATTATGCTACCCAAGTGTTCGTAGTTCAGCGGCCCAACCGGGTCAATGTCCGGCTTAGAGAGTTCGCTAACGTCTGTGGCGCATCTCGCAAATGGGTTGCCGGCGTAATACGAGCCGCCGCCATTGCGCACAGTGAATCCGCGCCATTTCATCGTCGTTTGATCCTCCACTGTCGCGCCAGCCTTCGACGGATTGACCCCGAAGAACGCAAAGCAAAGACCTTGCGGCGCGACGCGGCGGAAAAGTTCGTAGCGGTATAGGCCGCATTCGGAAAAAATGGCGCTTGATTGCTCAACTAAATCGAACATCACCCCTCCTTGCTCGGCGTGGGCGCGGCGCTGCGATGGAACCGGGAAGGCGACCAATCGCAGTACGTGTCGGTTTCGACATGTCCGAAGATCGCCTTGCAGCGGTAGATGTGCGCGCAATCACCGCAGGTCGTGCCAACAGGGAGCTGCATCTTGTCCGGGTCGCTCGGGTCGTAGTTCAGAGGCTCGCTCACAGCTTCACCTCGGGCGTGGACGCGGCAGAGAGTCCGCGGTTAGCTCGAATGTCGTTGACGAGGCTGACGGCGTTCGCGCGATTTTCCGCGTTGATCGTCTCCCAATCGCGCTCGTCGCCAACTGCGCAAGTACCCTCAAAGCAGCCATACCACCACTCGATCGCATCATTAGGTCGACAGATCGGGCACGGAATATCTTCCTCTTGAAGATTGACCAGGCCGGGACCGGGACTGTCGTCGGCATCGTGCAGCCGCCCGTCGATACAGATTGAATCCGGATATGTGCCGGCGCCGAATTCATAGCCTTGGTAGTCACACATTGGCGTCACCCTTCGGCGTGGGCGCGGCGGCGATCATCTTTAGGCCAAACCAGCAAGTGTTCTCGCCTCGCACACACCATCCGAGACTGTCTCGCTTGACCTCGGCGACCTCGAAAACCTTGTCAGGATTCAGGCACGTTTGCGGATGATCTGCAGTGACCATCGCGTAAAGATCGGGAACTGCGATCCACCCCTCAGGAACGCCCGTCGCCACGGGCTTTTCGGCTTGTACACGTAGCGCGTCGTAATACAGCCGCAGGATCGCAATCGTGTACTCGGCAAGCGCATCCTCCATCGTCTGATCGTCGCGAATCTCAATGCATGGATTGCCCATTGCCTTCGATATCTTCATCAGCGCGGCGTGTGCGTCGTTCGGCTGCGCCACGGGCTGCGCGGCAAGTCTTTGCAGGAACGAGTCGATCCGGTTCTTCAGGTTCGCCGCGTTATGAGCCGCATGATCGCCTTGCTTCACAACCTCAAGGCAAACCTCACTCGCCCAGGCAAGCAAACTTCGCGCTTCGTCTTCCCCCTGCGAGGCGAGCATCGGGGCGATGGCTTCCAACGCTTTGGCGACCGGGCCGAACATCGGCATTGAAAACCTTACGTCGGTTGCACAATGCGCATCCGCCGCCTTCATGTACGCATTGATCCAAGCTTGTTCAATCTCTCGCGTGATCTTCACTTCCCACCTCCCGCAAGCTGATCGGCTTCGTCGAGCAAGTAATTGACCATATTCATCGCTTCATCGAGCGAGAAAATATTCGTCCCGATAGGCCACGAGTTGTTTGCCTTGGCACGCTCTCGGTCGAACATGACGTAGCAATCTGGGCTGAATGAGTCTGGAATTCGCCAGCCAAGGAACCGCCGCGCCATTTCTTCAACGATCTGCGCCTTTGGCTTCGCTTCCCAAATCACACTTAGGATTCGGTGGTCGTCGTCTTGGCGGGTCACTGCAACGCAGCGTCCGTCTGATGTAGTGGTGACAACGACTTCGCCTTGTTTCATGGCCTCATCGATACGCTCGATCAAGACGGCCTTTGGATAAATCCGAGAAATTACTTCGCGGCAGTCGATCAATAGCTGCTCGTCCGTCACCCGCGCTTGTTGCTGCGGCTCGATCCTTTCCTTAGCCTGGTCGCTAGTTAACGATGCGGGCGTTTCGTTTACTTGGGGGTGCGGTGGGTGGGTGTAGACCTTGAATGCTCCATGGTCTTCGGGATCGCATACTTCAAACCACGTCGTTCCGTAGCGATCGCCTTTCAAGCCTAGCCACGCTACCGGCTCCTGCACCTCATCCGCTGCGGTGTGTTGGGCGGCGAGGGCGGCGTCGAGACGCGATAAAAGTTCCATCGGCTTGTCGCCATAGAACCCACGAATCCAATCGCGGCAGTCGATCAGCAGTTCGCGGACCTCGGGCGGGAAGGGGGAAAGGTCGGTCATGGTGTTTCCTCCACACCAGTCGGCGATGTGTTCTGCCTGATATTCGGTAATGCCGCCATGGCGCGATTCATACGCGCAGTTTCCTGGCAGTGATATGAGCAATACGGCTGATAGTGCAGCCAGTTGCGCAAACGAATTTCTCCACGAATTATCCGATTGCATTTTGCGCAACGATTTCGAGTGTCAAAGTGCATTAGCCCACCTCCTGCGATGCGTTCTCGGTGGCGATGGGTGGGGCCGGGAGATGGCGGAAATAGGTTGGTTGTTCGGGAGCCGGATCGACATCTGCCAATACCTCGTCAGCCCAAATCCACAAGGCGTAACAATCGCCATGAACAAATTTCATTCGCGCCTGTTCGCCGTTGAACGCCCAAATTTCTGTTCCGTCGAACGGCGCTAATTCAATCGGCCTCCACCCATCCTCCGCGATGGCGCGTTCGAGGTCGGCGAGAGAATCGTCAATATTCTGCAGCACTCCTTCTTTGCCGCAATTGCAGCCACTACCTGGATCACCGTCATAGTGATCTGACAGATAGCAGTTCTCACCATGCGGAGATGAGGTAACCCACGAATCCGCTAGGTCCAGCACCTCTCTCGCCTTGAGCAGGGCATATTGGGTCATGGCGATTTCTCAATGCCGTGCGCACGTTCAATCGCTCGCGCGAATTGAAGAATTCCGAATGTTTTGCAGAACTCGCTAACGCCTCCGAGTTTGTCAAACAATTCTTCGATCTGCGTATCAGTCAATCCGAACGGAAATTCCGGTCTAGCAGCATTCCATCCGCGCTCAAACCCAGCTCGGAAAATGCGATGCCCGACTTCGCTAGCGAGAGCGGGGCGAGCGCCGAAATACGAGCGCTCATAGTCATAGCTTTCGGCCTCACGAACCGCAATTTCCCTTTCGTGCTCGTTTTCAACGGTCATATATTCTCCTTTCGCCGAGCCGATGAACTGGCCCGGCGTGGTTTGGGATTGGGTTAGAACGGCGGCAAGTCGTCGTCAAACGGATCGTTTTGCGGCGCAGATGCAGACCGTGATTGCTGGCTCTGCTGCGCGGCGTCCTTCGGCTTGATCTTCAGGCCGTAGCCCTTTGCATTTTTCCACCCGCTAATCCAATACTCGCGGCCATCGACGTTGACCGATCCCGTAATGTCGGGGTGCTTTTCCTCGGTCTTGCGGCTGTTCTTGCCGATGAAACCGCTGTTGGTGTTGTCATAACTCATGCTGCGCTTCTCCCGTTCATGATGCGTTGGTAAGTTGGTTCAAGCAGCGAGCGAATGAACAATTCGCGCCGCTCCCGAAGTTGTTCGATCTGGCCGGCCATTTCGTCGCGCGTGACGCGATACACCAGCAGTTGCAGTTCGTCGGGGAAGTCCTCGCAATAACTGATGAAATCCACGTACTGACGTTCCGCGCAATCAAGGTGTCCGACGATCTGCCAGCGATAGGCCGGATCGAATCCGCCGCGCCGCATCGTGTCGTCATGGGTGGTTGCAATGACAGACTTGATTTCGATAACGCCATCGTCGCCGATCAGGCCATCGGGCGAATCGCCGTAGTCGCCGCAATCGAAAAAGCCACCGTTGTCCACACTGACGAAAAACACTTCCTCGTACAGCATCCGCGCAACCGGCTCCTGTTCGTTGCCACGCTCCATATCGTCATTCTTGAAGCTGTGCGCCGCCTTGCGGCCCGTCGCACGCTCTAGGGCAAGTTGCAGCGCATACCGTTTCGCAGGCTCACCAAACGGACCGGTTGCATTCGCCATGATCTTGCCGAAGTTGGACGCCGTGACCTTGCCAAGCCGAAGTTCGTGCCAAGCATCCGTGTTCTGTTCCACGTTGTGGAAAATCATTCTGCACACTCGGACATAAGCTGTTCCTGGTGCTCGCGGCTCATGTCGGCGCGCTCCAAAACTCTTTCCAAGTTGCCATCGCGCTTGAATGCCGCCTTGGCGCGCTCCCACATCTTCGTGTTGGCTGGCGTAATGGCCTGACGAGTCGGCGCCATCTTGATCCGCAGCCCATCCACGGTTTCCTTACCGAAGCGCACGCCCGAATCGACGTAGACCGTGATTGGCACGTTGCGCCAGTCGTCAATGAACTTCGACGCGCAGATCGCCGCCATCATCTTGCTATTCGTGGCGTTCAGGATCATCGGCTTGAGCGTTTCGCCGGGGCGCAATTCCTTCTCGCCGAAATACGCGGTATTGAAGAAATCCTGCGTTTTCTTCGTCTTGTCCTTTTCAAGCGTGACGCGCACGACCGTTAGCACGGTCGGCTCGGTTATGTCGGCGCTGCTCAGATACGGCGAGTCGAAAGCCTTGCGGTAGTGAGTTTTGCCGTTTGATGCTAGTGCGACAGCATTCATGGTCTACTCCAAAGTTTGAATTCATTGCACCGTCTGCCCGGTGCCATGGTGGTTTCCTGGTTACGCAGACTTCACGCTACGTAGTGGTTACCCCTTCCCGCAGTGGGAGTAGCGAGCGCGAGCAAGCTGATGAAGTGACGGTTACCTCGCGCAGAAACAACCCGTCCGCCATGTCTTTCGCTCCGTGCTTGGATCACGGTTAACCCCCTTCGTGAATTCGGTTCATACAACGATGCATCCCGAGTGCGTAATACCGCGCAGCCCAAGCCGCTCGGCGTTCGTCCGCAGTCGGAACGGTTACGGAATCCATGCGCTTCGTAGCCCGCTGAATCAGCGAATGGCCACCAGTGCGGACCAGTCGGCGACCTATGGCGCGGTCGAGAAGTAGGGCGGACTTGTTCATGCTGCGCTCGGTGAAAACGGCCTTCCCTGGCTCGCCCTGTCAAACTTGTGCTTGGTGACGTTCAGCGCCATTGCCTCACTGCATGGCTTTGCGCGCTGTAGGTCGCGGACATAGTTACCGGCTGACTTTCCCCAATGTTTCTCGGCGAGACGGCGCGCGATGGGCCAACGGATGATGTTGTCAGTCATTTCGCGACCTCGACAAACTTGTGGTTGTCGTCCAAGCGGTACGGCGTGTTTGCCCTGATGCCGCCCTCACCGACATAAGCGACTTCGGTGCGATAGCGCTCTTTGGTGTAGTCGTGCCACTTGATGCAGATCGTGCCTCTGTCGCCAGCCGTCGCGGTGCCACTGTCGCCAGCCGTCGCGGTGCCATTGTAGCCAGCCGTCGCGGTGCCTCTGTCGCCAGCCGTCGCGGTGCCACTGTC
>Ga0207702_10002446_pt1 | contig 17589 bp, 19 predicted proteins | sample KBSCornC62_FD_184302 | JGI IMG/M metagenome (GOLD analysis project Ga0207702, IMG submission 184302) | Corn rhizosphere microbial communities from Kellogg Biological Station, Michigan, USA - KBS Corn C6-2 (SPAdes) (version 2) | ecosystem: Host-associated > Plants > Roots > Rhizosphere > Soil ...
CGAGGACTTTCGCGATCGCGAGCCCGATCCCGCTCGATGCTCCAGTAACCAACGCCGCTCGATCGGCCATCTCATCTCCTTCTCGTCGAGAACCCCGGAGACCCTATCTGTCCATAACATGCCGCCGATGCGCGCCCCCCGCCTTGCCCCAGCGCTGCTCTGCGCGCTCACGGCGGGGTCCCTGGCCATCGGTTGCGGGGGCGGCTCGGGAGACGAATCGACCTCAAGCGCTGGCGGAACGGTGGCGAGTCGTCCTGCGCCGCCCAAGTCGGCCTTCCCGAGCCCCGAAGGTCGCTCCCTGAGGGAAGTGCTGAAGGCCGCCGACGCTCGAGCCGAAGTCCTGGTCGAACCAGGCGCGGTCGTCTTCTACCCGGGCGCGAATCGCTATCCGTTCGAGATCGTCGACAAAGACCACAAGCCGATCTCCGACGCCGAAGTCGCCCTCTACTACGCAAAGGTGCCGCAGTCGAAGCCGGGGGGTAAATCGAAATCTGGGAACCGCGGCCAGATCGCCAAAGCCGAAGCGCGGGCGCTCGATCGCCCGGCTGTCGGCCCCTTTCCCGTCAAGATCGAAAGCCTGGCGACGAGGCCGCAGTTCAGCGCCGAAAGCACCCGCGAAGACCCTGACGCCGCCAAAGTCGTCTACTCAACCCAGTTGGACTTCCCCGGCGCCGGCGAGTGGCGGATCGCGGCGATTCTCAAGCAAGATGGCGAACTGAAGGGGGCGCTGCTCCCGAGTGTCGCAGTCGGCGAATTCGAGCGGGTGCCGAAACCTGGGCAACATGCGCTGGTTATCCATACGCCGACCGCGCAGGATGCGGGCGGCGAGTTGTCGAAGATCACGACCCGGAAGCCCCCCGACAGCCAGAACAAGGTGGATTACGCGGACGCGCTGGGCAAAGAACCGATAGTCCTCTTGTTTGCAACCCCCCAGTTCTGCCAGAGTCGGGTCTGCGGCCCCGTCGTTGACGTGGCGGAGCAGGCAAAAAGCGAATACGGAGACAAGGCGGCCTTCATCCACATGGAGATCTACAACGAAAACGATCCCGGCAAGGGAGTGCGCCCCCAGGTGCGGGCCTTCCACCTGCCGAGCGAGCCGTGGCTGTTCGCGATCGACCGCCAAGGCGTCGTCCGCGAAGCCGTCGAGGGGGCCTTCGGGCTCAAGTTGATGCACGAAGCCGTCGAAAAGGCGACCGCACCATGAATGAGAACGCCGCCACCGAGGAGGAGCTGCTGCAATCATTCGCCGAGGAGGCGAAACGGCGCTGCGATGTGATCGCGGCCGGCCTCGCCACCGGCAGCAGCGACTTCGAGACGATGCGCGCCGAAGCTCACGCGCTCAAGGGCACCGCCGGCGTCGTCGGCCTCCGCCGCCTCGCCGAGCTCGCCGGCCTGATGGAGTCCGACCTCAACGAAGCCAAGAAGACCGGCACGATCCGCGGCGGCCGCGACCACCAGATCGCCGACGCCGCCAAAGCCCTAGCCGACGGCGCCGCCGCAGCCGCCAAAGGCGAAGAAGAGCCACCAGACGTCGGCCGCTCCCTTGCCCAGCTCTTCAGCGCCTAGCGCCGCATCCGATTCTCAACACACCCCGCTGTGTCAAGACTCGGCTGCGCTGTCAAACGGCGCTAGGCTCGCGGTGCGGGGCAGTAGCTCAGTTGGTTAGAGCAGCGGACTCATAATCCGTCGGTCCCTGGTTCGAGTCCAGGCTGCCCCACTAGACGATCGTCAGCTGCAAAACGGCCCCGATCGCGCCGCAGCTGAGGACTACGAAGAGCACCGTCAGTTTCGCGTGCCAGCGGTTGAGGGCGAGGAAAGCACCCACGGCTAGTGCGGCGGTGTAGATGTCGACGACGCTGGCTTCGAGGATTTCTACGGTGACGGCTGCGATCAGGCCGATGACGCCGGCGGCGATGCCGAGGAGGAACTGGTGGAGGCGCTCGTTTTCGGCGATCGCTACTAGCTGGCGGTGGAGGAAGATAGGGAAGACGAAGGCGGGGATGAAGATGCCGAGGGTCATCAGGAGGGCACCTCCTAGACCGCCGGCCAGGTAGCCGACGAAGGTGGAGAAGATGATCAGCGGGGCGGGGAGGATGCCACCGATCGCGAGGCCGTCGATGAACTGGTCCTCGGTCAGCCAATGGTGGCCCTGGACGGCGCCGTCGTGGAGGAAGGGGACGACGGTGTAGGCGCCACCGAAGGTCAGCAGGCCCGCATTCAGGCCCTCGAGGAAGATTTCGCTGGCGAGGCCGACGGTGATCATGCCCGCCGCGATCAAGATCAGCGCCGGGAGCGAGAGCGTGAAAGAGGGCGCCTGGCTGAGCCAGCTGCGGGCGTTGCGCCAGAGCTCGTAGGTGAGGCCGCCGCCCAGCAGCACGAGGACGAAGCTCCCGTTGGCGAAGAAGGTGATCGCGAAGCCGGCCACGGCGATCAGCGCCAGCGGCACGTCCTGGATGAACGATTTGCTCAACCGCACCAGCGCCCGCGCCACCAGCGCCCCGACCGCCGCGTTCAGCCCGTAGAAGAGCTCGTCGAGGTTCTTGGCGATGTCGGCCTCGACGTAGAGGACCGAGAGGCCGAGCATCAGCAGGAAGCCCGGCAGCATGAATCCGAGCCCCGCCGCGAAGCCGCCGAGCTTGCCGCCGCGCAGCCGCCCGAAGTAGACGCAGAGCTCGTGGGCCTCCGGCCCCGGCAGCACCTGGTAGACCGCGAGCTGGCGCTGGAAAGCCCGCTCGTCGAGCCAGCCTTCCTCGTCGACGCACTCGCGCTTGATCATCGCGATCTGCGCCGCCGGGCCGCCCCAGGCGAGGCAGCCAAACTTGAGGAAGCGGAGGAATAGGGAGAGTGGCGATTCCAAAAAGGGCTGTTTGTCTATCGCAGTCAGGGGTACCCCCGCTAGTAAGCCCAAGGTCGAGCCGTATCGCCGAGGTTCGCGCCGATCTTGGGGGAAATGCCAGAACGGGGAGTGGAGGGGCCGACGGGTCCCGGGCCTGACCCCGATCGAGAAGAAGAAGCTCCGGCAAGCGCCGTCGCGCGCCCCTGCCCGGGCCGCGACCAGGAATACGACCCCGAACATGGGAGGACGAAATGGCTGACGGAAGCGTTGGCGAAGCGCAAGAGAAGGCGCAGGAAGTCGCAGGCGAAGCACAGGAGAAAGCGCGGGAGGCAGCCGGCAAAGCGCAGGAGAACGTGCGCCAGCAGGTCGACCAGCGCTCGACCCAAGCGGGCGAGCAGGTGGCCAACACCGCGAACGACCTCCGCTCCGTCGGCGAGGAGCTGCGCAAACAAGGCAAGGAGACGCCGGCGAAACTGGCCGACCGCGCCGCCGAGCAGACCGAGAAAGTCGGCTCCTATCTGAAAGAGAAGGGCCCCGACGAGATGCTGCACGACGTCGAAGACTTCGGCCGACAGCGGCCGTGGGCCGTCTTGGCCGGTGGTCTCGTCCTCGGCGTCGCCGCCGCGAGGTTCCTCAAGGCATCGAGCCGGAGCCGCTACCAGCAGCGCAGCAACGGCAGCAGCCCGACCGGTCAGCTGCCGCGGACGACGCCGGCGCCGGCGCACCGTTCGGCCGTCGAGCCGGTTGCCACCCCGCCGCCCCCGACGGCGACGCCGACCCCGACCGCGACGCCGGTGGCCCCGACCCCTTCGGCAACCCCGGCTCCATGAGCACCATGAACGGGGAGAGCAACGAGCTCCGCTCGCACTCCACCGGGGACCTCGTCAAACAGCTCTCCGAGCAGACGACGACGCTGGTCCGCAAGGAGATCGAGCTGGCGAAAGCCGAGCTCACTGAGAAAGGAAAGGTGGCGGGACAGGGCGCTGGGATGTTCGGCGGGGCGGCAGTTGCCGGCCTGCTGGCGCTGGGCGTGCTGACGACGATGATCCTCGCCCTGCTCGACAAGGCGATGGACCTCTGGGTTGCCGCCCTCATCGTCACGTTCATCTACGGCGCCATCGCTGCGGTGATGGCAATGACCGGCAAAGAGCGCATCAAGCAGGCAACGCCGCCCGCCCCCGAACAGACCGTTGAAACCGTGAAGGAGGACGTGCAATGGGCCAAGAGCCAAGCCAAATCCGCCAGGAGATAGAGGAGACGCGCGCCGAAATGGGCGACACCGTCGACGCGCTCGCCTACAAAGCCGACGTCAAAACCCGGATGAAAGAGTCGATCTCCGACAAGCGCGACCGGCTGGTCGAGCAGATCCAGGGCACGACCCACAAGGTCGGCAACGCGACCCCGGACGCCGGACAGGTCAAAGAGGGCGCCCGCGAAGTCGTCGGCGTCGCCCAGGAAAACCCGCTCGGCCTGGCGATCGGCGGCCTCGCCGCCGGCTTCCTCGTCGGCATGCTGCTGCCGAGCTCGGGGATCGAGGACGAACGGGTCGGCCCGATCGCCGACCAGGTGAAGGAAACGGCGGCTGAAACCGCCGGCGAGGCGGTCGACCGTGGCCGCGAGGTGGTCACCCAGGTTGCCGAGCAGGCGGTCGAAGGCGCCAAAGAAGTCGGCCAGCAGGCGATGGAGCAGGCCAAAGAGGTCGGCCAGGAAACGATGGACACGGCAAAACAGGCCGGTCAGGAGCAGGCCGAGGAGCTCAAAGACAGCGCCAAAGAAGGCGCCGAGGAAGTCAAAGAGCAGGCTCGGGCCTGAGCTGAGGCGGAGCGGGCTCCCGCGGTCGGGGCCCGCTCATCGCCTCTTCGGATCGGAAATTTGGTCCGCTGACCGCCTCTCTGTATTTTCCTTAATCAGGAACTACCGAGGTACTGGCATGCAGCCAGCCGGAAAAAAGCGAGGAGGGGAGCAACGGTGGCCGATCTCGATGTCGATCTGGGGGCATTGCTACCGACCGACCTGCCGGACGGGCGGGAAGCGGTCGAGGAGGGGAAGGCCCTGGCGGCGAGCATCGAGCGCGGCCGCTCGCTCTTCTGCGAGGAGAGGGGGGTCGGCTCCGAGCGCGAGTGGCGGGAAAGGGCGCGTGGCGAGGGCATCTCCTGCACCTGCATGAACATCGGCCTCAACACCTGGGCCGACACCCGTGAGGCGCTCGGTCGGATCTACGAAGACGCGCTTTCGCGCGGCGTCCGTCCACCCGACCGCTTCAACCTGATCGCCGAGCGCCGCCAGGGGCTGCCGAAAGACAAACGCGCCGAAGCCCCGCAGGAAACCGGGCCGGCGATGATGACCGAGCAGGACTGGTTCGAGCTGGCGCACACGGTGCCGATCGAGCCGGAGGCGGCCGACAACAACATCGGCAGCCCGGCCTCGGTCGAAAACGCTCTTGACGCGCTGCAGGCCGGCGTCACCTCGATCGGCGTCCTCTCCCAGTACTCGTGGCGCTGGCCCTACTGGGATGACGAAGTCGGCCAGACGATGGTCTCGCTGAAGGCGGCGGGCCTGCTGGCCGCCTTCAAAGGTGAGGGCGTCGTCTTCGACTCCTACCTCGAGGATGGCTATCCCGGCGTCTTCCACGACTACGCGAACTACATCGGCTGGGCGATGGTCGAGCGCTACATCTCAGAAGAGCTGATCGGCGCCGCCTACTCGCCTTCCTGGGGCGGCCTCACCCAGAACCCGGTGGTCAAGTCGGCGGTGACGCTGGCGCTGGAGGCGGTCAACCACGACGGGGTCCCCTTTCTCTATACGCAAGGGGACACGATCGGCAATACGCCCGATTTCGACGCCAACATGGCGGTGCTGAACACCGACGTCCTCTTCATGAAGATGGTCGATCGGCGCTACCGGCTCGGCACCGCGCCGATCGCGGTCCCGGTCACCGAGACCGAACGGATCCCGTCATGGGATGAGGTGGCGACGGTGCAGACGATCAGCCGCCGCCTCGACGACTACGTGCCGCTGGTCGAACCGGTAATCGAGTGGGCGAAGATCGAGGCGATGCGCGACCGTCTGGTCGCGGGCGGTCGCAGGTTTTACGAGGCCGTGGTCCACGGCCTCGGCGGCGCCGGGATTGACGTCCGCGACCCGGCCCAGATGCTGCTGGTCCTGAAACGCCTCGGCTCGGAGCGGTGCGAGGAACTGTTCGGGGCCGGCGATCCCGATCCGGAATTCCCGCGCGGGCGCCGGCCGGTGCTCGAAACCGACCTGGTCAAAAGCACGATGGAAGAGCGCGAACGGATCCTGGCCGCGCTCCAGGGCCGCCACGAAGAGCAGGCGATCCGCGGGATGAAGGTCCTCGTCACCTCGACCGACGTGCATGAATTCGCCCCCTTCCTGCTCGGCTCGACGCTCGCCGCGGTGGGGACCGAGGTGATCGACTTCGGCATCAACCGCGACCCCGAGGACATCGTCAAGGCGGTGATCGAGACCGACGCCGACGCGGTCGTGATCAGCACCCACAACGGCGTCGCCCGCAACTTCGGCCAACTGCTGATGCGGGAGCTCGACGGTGCGGGCGCGGGGGAGGTGCCGGTCTTCATGGGCGGCGTGCTGAACGAAGACGTCGAGGGGTCCGACGTGCCCCGCGACGTCAGCACCGACCTCAACGCCACCGGCATCCAGACGCCGGGGACGATCGACCGCCTCGTCGACGCTCTGATCGAGCGCCGCGCCGGCGGCGTCGCGGCCTAGCCGGGCCAGGACGTGCGCGCGATCGCGCTCGCCGACTTCGGCAGCACCTACACCAAGCTCAGCCTCGTCGACCCGGAGGAGGGGAGGCTGCTGAGCCGAGCGGAGGCGCCGACCCGCATCGCCACCGACCTGATCGACGGCTACGCCGAGGCGCTGGAGACGGCCCTCGGCGAGGCCGACGGACCGGTCGAGGTCGAGGAGGCAATTGCCGCTTCCAGCGCCGGCGGCGGGCTCCGGGTGGCGGCGGTGGGCCTGGTCGCCGACCTCACCGCAGCGGCGGCTCGCCAGGCGGCGCTGAATGCGGGGGCGCGGGTCGAGGCCGTCCTCGCGGGCGATCTGGGTCCCGGGCAGCTGGACGAGCTGCGGGCAGCGCAGCCCGAGATCGTCCTCTTCGCAGGGGGAACCGACGGGGGCCAGGCCGAGCTCGTCCTCGAGAACGCCCGGAGGCTTGCCAGGGCGGACCTCGGCGCCCATTTCGTCGTCGCCTGCAACTCGGCGGCGGCCGGGGAGGTGGTCGCGCTGCTGCACGCCACGGGCGCCTCAGTGTCCGTCGCCGAGAACGTGATGCCGAAGCTGGGTGAGATCGCCGTTGAATCGGCTCGCGAAGCCATCCTCGGCGCCTTTCTCGAGCATGTGATCGGCGGCAAGGGGCTCAGCGCCAGCCCCGACTTCGAACGGATGGTGCGGATGCCCACCCCCGAGGCCGTCCTCGAGGCGGTCCGCCTGCTCGCGCAGGGGACCGAGGCGGTGCCGGGGGCAGGCGACGTCCTGGTGATCGATGTCGGCGGCGCCACCACCGACGTGCATTCCAGCCGCCTGGCCGAGGTGGCCACCCCCGGCATCGAAGACCCGCTCCTGCCGCCGCCGCCGACCCTGCGCACGGTCGAGGGGGACCTCGGGCTGCGCGCGGGCGCGGCCGGCGTCTGGACGGCGGACGCGCGCTGGATCGAGGCCGAAGCCGGGACCAACCGTGCTGCGATTGGACAAGCTGTCTCCCTCCGTTCAGGGGACTCGCAGTGGATTCCGGAAGACGCTACGCAGGCGCGCCTCGACCAACTGCTCGCGGTCGGCTGCGCCACCCATGCGCTGCAGCGGCACTGCGGGACGATGTTGCTGAGGCGAGGCGAGGGAGGGCCGCCGACGCTGGTCCGCGACGGCCCTGACCTGCGGGAGGTGTCGCGGGTAATCGGTACCGGCGGGGTATTTGCCCATCGAGACGATGGCCTGGGCATCCTCGGCGCCGCGCTCGCTCGCCGCGCCCCCCGCTCCTTGGCGCCACGGGAACCCGCCCTGGGCATCGACGCCAATTACGTCCTTGCCGCTGCCGGGTTGCTGGCGACCCTTGACGCCGATGCCGCGGCCCGCCTGCTTCAACGCGAGCTGATCCTTCACAGCCACTAGACATGATGTCTAACTGTCATTTGAGTACGACGCAGTCTCCGCCGCCCGAATAGCGCATGATCTAGCCAGGGTAAACGGGGAGACATGTTCAGACGACGGCAGAGAGAAAGCATCATCCGGCTCTTCTATGCAGGGGACGTACACGGCTCGCGCGTCTGCTGGAAGAAGTTTGTCAACGCTGCCGCCCACTACCCCGCCGATGCCCTGATCATGGGCGGCGACCTGACCGGGAAGGCCCTGGTGCCGATCGTCCGCGCGCAGGACGGTTCCTACCGGGCGCGGGTGGTCGGCGAAGAGCGCATTGCCCGGACGGCGCAGGAGCTGGACCAGGTGCAGGAGGCGATCTCGACCAACGGCATGTACCCGCTGATCGTCGACAGCGACGAGGCGCGCCGGCTCGAGCAGGATTCAGTTCGGCGCGAAGAGGCCTTCGAGCGGGCGCTCCTCGCCGAGCTGCGCCTCTGGGTCAAGCTCGCCGACGAACGCTTGGCCGGCACCGCTACCCGCGCCTACGTGATCCCAGGCAACGACGATCCCTGGTCGATCGACGAGGTTCTCGCCGGCGGGCGGAGCATCGTTGCCTGTGACGAGCGGATCGAGCTCGTCGGCCGCCACGAGATGATCTCGCTCGGCTACTCGAACCGGACCCCCTGGGCGACTCCGCGGGAGCTCGACGAGGAGGAGATCTACGCCCGGTTGAGCCGCTTGGCTGAGCAATTGGAGAAGCCCGAGCGGGCGATCTTCAACGTCCATGTGCCGCCCTGGGAGAGCAGTCTCGACACCGCCTTCGAGGTTGACGAGGAACTGCGGTACGTGACCAAGGGCGGCCGCCCCCACGAGGTTCCGACCGGCAGCCGGGCGGTGCGGCAGGTGATCGAAGAGAACCAGCCGCTGCTGAGCCTCCATGGTCACATTCATGAGAGCAAGGGCGTCGCGCGGATCGGGCGCACGGTGGCGATCAATCCGGGTTCGGACTACGGCAGCGGCCGCCTTGACGGCTGCTTGGTGCACCTTTCGCCGGAACGTGTGGTCGGCCAGTACCTGGTATCCGGCTAACAAACAAGAGAAGGGGAGACGATGGCGAAAGTGGGGGAGAGAGCAGGGCCTCGTAGCGGTTCGCCGGGGGTATACGCGAGAAGGGCCACCGGACTGGTGCGGGAAGTGTCTCCCTTCTCGACCTTTGTCTTCAATATGGGCGGGCAGCCCACCTCGGTCCTGCTGGCCACCTCGGTGTTCCTTGCCCTCTCCCTCTTCCCGGGTGGCTCGATCTGGCTGGGATTCGCGATGGCGCTGGGGGTCGCGCTCGTGATCTCGGTCTGCTACGGCCTCTTCACCTCAGCGATCCCGCGCAGCGGTGGTGATTACGTACTGGTCGGCCGGGTTACCCACCCTGTGATCGGTCTGGTGTCGTCCTTCTTCTGGACCTCTGGTGTGATTCTCTCGATCGCCTTCATCGCGCTGGCGTTCGTCACCGTCGGGCTCGGCCCGTCCTTGACCGCGGTCGGGTTGGTCAGCGGCCACCACTCCCTCGTCACCGCCGGCAACGATCTCGCCACCAGCGAGGGTTGGCAGTTCGGCCTCGGCACCGCCCTGATCGTCGGCTCCGCCGTTCTCCTCGCCGGCGGCTGGCGCTGGACGACGCGGATCATGAACGGCTTCTGGCTGATGATGATGTTCGGCCTGGCCACCGTGTTCCTCGTCCTGCTGTTCAAGAGCCACAGCGGCTTCGTCCACAGCTTCAACCAGTTCGCCGGCTCGATCACCGGCGAAAAAGACACCTACAGCTCGATCGTCGCCAACGCCCACAAGGAAGGGATCGACACCGATCCCGCGTTCAGCATGCACAACACCTGGCCGACCTGGGCGCTGATCTGCAGCCTCACGCTCTTCGCCTGGCTTTCGATCTACATCTCCGGTGAGGTGCGGCGGGCTCGGGACACGACGCAGATCAAAGTCATGGCCGCTGCCAGCACGGTGCACGTCGCGATCGCCGCGATCCTCGCCGCACTTTTCTTCGCCACCTTCGGCCACGACTTCTTCGTTGCCGTCAACGGGCTCAGCGAATCGGAAAGCTACCCCTTTGCGGCGCCCCCCTATTACACCTTCCTGACCTCGATCGCAGGCGGCAGCACGCTGCTCTCGTGGTGGCTTCTGATCACCTTCGCGGCCGCCTTCCCCTTGCTGATGATCCCCAACATCACGATCGCCGTGCGCACCTTCTTCGCCTGGGCCCTCGACGGCCTCCTGCCGGCCCGGTTCTCACAGGTTTCCTCTCGCACTCACGCACCGCATTACGCAATCGGTCTCACCGTCATCCTCAGCATCGCGGTCCTCGGCTGGGCGGTCACCAACGGCGAAGGCTTCTTCAGCGTTCTGGTCGAGGCCGTCCTGGTACAGCTGATCGCGATGATCCTGATCGGGATCTCGGCGGCGCTGCTGCCCTACCGGCGGCCGGATGCCTGGCGCTCCTCGGCGACGACCCGCCGCCTCCTCGGCGCGCCGGTGATCTCGATCGCCGGGGTGTTGTTGGCCGTGCTGCTGGCGGGGTTGTCCTACGTCTACATTCACTACGAAGGCCTCAACATCGACAGAGGTCACTTCTCCCGCGATGCGGCGATCATCTTCGCGGCCTCGCTGCTGACCTTCTTCCTTGCCCGAGCCGCCCGCCTGCGCCAAGGCGTCGACGTCGACAAGCTCGCTTCGGAGATCCCGCCGGAGTAGTGGTGGGCAGGGACTTGCAGACGCTCGCCGATCCTGTCGCCGAGGGGCGCCGGATCGTCGAGACCGCCGCCGAGCGGGGAGTCACGCTGCGGGCGCTCGGAGGCGTGGCGGTGGCGATGCTGTGCCCCAGCAGCCGGCGACCGCCGCTCGCCCGCGCCTATGCCGATATCGACCTTGCCACCACCAAGGGGGCAAAGGACAGGGTGGTGAGCCTGCTCGAGTCCCTGGGGTACAAAGGTGACAGGGAGTTCAACATACTCCACGGACACCGTCGCCTTTACTTCTGGGACGAGGCCGCGCAGCGCCAGGTCGACGTCTTCGTCGATGAGGCGAACCTCTGTCACCGCATCGATCTCAAGCGCAGGGTGGAGGCCGTGCCCCTGACCCTTTCCCTCGCCGACCTGACGATGCTGAAGCTGCAGGTCGTGGAGACGAACGAAAAGGACTACCTGGATATCTGCGCGCTCTTCGCCGATCACGAGCTTACTGCCGACGACAGCGGCATCAACTCGAACCACATCACCGCTCTTGCGGCTTCTGACTGGGGTCTGTGGCGGACCTTGGGGATAGTGGCTGAGGCAAGTGAACGGTTCGCGCTCGATCTACCCGATTTCCCCGCGGGCGAGATAGTCGCGAAAAGGTTGCGGCTCCTGCGGGAGGAGCTGGAGGCGGTCCCCAAGTCCCGGGCCTGGAAGCTGCGGGCGCGGATCGGCGACCGCAAGCGCTGGTATGAGCTGCCCGAAGAGGTCAGATGAGCCCGGTCGCGTCACTGCCTTCGGATAGGCTCGCCCCTGTGAAGACGCTGACCAATCGCGATCGGAGTGGGCAAAGATGACTCGCGCCCGCCGAGGTGAGCCCCGCGCCCGGACGAAGATCCTCGAAGCGAGCCGGAAGCTCTTCGCCCGCCGAGGATTTTCCGAGACCTCGATGGGGGACATCGCGCGGGCGGCGCAGGTCGCGAGGGCGACCGTCTACAACAACTTCGACGACAAGCAGGACATCCTCGCCGGAATCATCCGGGACTACATGATCGGCTATGCGCAGATCCCGCAGCGGCTGCGAGAAAACGCCCGATCCGGGCAGACCTCGTTCGAGCTGGTCGAGGAGATGGTCCGCGAGGCCCTCAGCTGGCGGGTGGCCAACGCCGATCTGCGACCGATCGTCGCGGTCGCCCGCAACCTCCGCGGGTCGGGCTGGGAGGAGGCGAACAAAGCCGCTGACGACGCGATGCTGGGCTGGATCATGGCGGTGCACGCGGCCGACGATGCCGAGGGCATGATCCGCGACGGCATCGATCTCGAGTTCGGCGTCCGGGCCACCTACGCGATGATCGACTCGATTCTCGCCAACTTCCCGGTGTCCTCCGACGAGGAGGAGATCAACAGGGTCGCCCACCAGCTGGCGCTGCTCCACTGGCATTCGATCTGCTCGGTTCCTCCCGCCGAGGCCCCCCGTAGCCCGCTGGGGAGAAAGTCACCCGCCGAAGCCTAGACACGCTGTCCACTTTCGATAGTCTGAGTGGAGTGCCTGCATCAAAGCATGTAACGGGCGACCTTCGGCACCTGATCCACCCGCTGACCGATCACTCGGTCTTGCCGCAGGCGGGCCCGCTGGTGATCGCGCAGGGCGAGGATTGCGAACTGGTGGCCGAGGACGGGCGCCGGCTGATCGACGGGATGGCCGGCCTCTGGACGGTCAATGTCGGCCATGGCCGCCCGGAGCTGATCGAGGCGGCGGTGAAGCAGCTGCGCGCCCTCCCGTACCTCTCTACCTTCGGCGGCGTCTCTTCGCCGCCGGCGATCGAGCTCGCCGAGAGGATCGCCGAGCTGGCGCCGCCGGGCCTGAGCGGCGTCTTCTTCGCCTCGGGCGGCAGCGAGGCCAACGAGACCGCGATCAAGCTCGCGCGCCGCCACTGGGTGCGGAGCGGCCGCCCCGAGAAGTCGATCGTGCTTACCCACGAACGCGGCTACCACGGCCTGGCCGGGGTCACCACTACGGCGACGCGGCTGGCGCCCTACCACAGCGACTTCGGGGTCGGGGCGGCGGACATCGTCGAGGTCCCGGCTCCCTACACCTACCGCTGCGTCGCCGGCACCCCGTGTGAGCCCGCGTCCTGCCCAGTCTGCAGCGGCCGGCAACTAGAGCAGCGGATCGCCGATCTGGACAGCGAGCGGGTCGCAGCGCTGATCGTCGAGCCGGTCTTCGGAGCCGGCGGGGTGATCGTGCCGCCGCCCGGGTACCTGCGCAGGCTGCGGGAGATCTGCGACCGGCTCGAGCTGCTGCTGATCGTCGACGAGGTGATCACCGGCTTCGGCCGGACCGGGACCTGGTTCGCCTGCGAGCACGAAGGGGTGGCGCCGGACCTGATCACCTTCGCCAAGGGCGTGACCAGCGGCTACGTCCCGCTCGGCGGGGTGATCGTCAGCGACGGCCTCTGGGACGAGCTACGCGAGCCCGGGGGTCGCTCAGGGGTCCTGATGCACGGCTTCACCCACTCCGGTCATCCCGTCGCCTGCGCGGTGGCCCTCGCCAACATCGCGACGATCGAGCGCGAGGGTCTGCTGGCGCGGGTGGGGGAGTTGGGCGAGACGATGGCGGATCTGCTTGCCCCCCTCCGCGAGGACCCGGAAGTGGGGGAGGTGCGGCAGGCAGGCCTGATGGCCGGGATCGAGCTGGTCGCTGACAAGGCGACGCGCGAGCGCTGGCCGGCGGATGCGGCCCGCGGGCGCCGGGCCGCCGTCGAGGCGCGCCGGAGTGGTCTGCTCACCCGCAGCCTCCTCGACGACGTCCTCTGCCTGGCGCCGCCCTTCACGATCTCCGAGGAGATGCTGGGGCGGGCGGTGGAGATCCTCGCGCAGAGCATCGAGGCCACCCGGGACCTCCACCGCTAGACCCTGAAGAGCGCCCTTATTCGAGGTACTTTTCGGCCTGCTTCTTGGCTTCTTCGGCGCCCTTTTCGGCCTGCGCCTTGCCTTCTTCGAGACCCTTTTCGGCTTCTTGGCGGGCTTCTTCGACCTTCTTCTTGGTCTTGCCCTTGAGGTTCTTTTCGACCGTTTCCTTGCCTTCTTCGAGGCCCTTTTCAGCCTCCTTGGTTCCTTCCTTGACGGCTTCTTCGGCCTTCTTCGTGCCTTCCTGGACCTGCTGCTTCGCCTGTTCGCTGACCGAGTTGCTTTCGTCGCTGCTGCTGCCGCAGCCGGACCAGACGATGCCGCCGGCGCCGATCGCGATCAAGGCGAGGAGCGGGCCGAGAGCGTGCGGTTTCTTCGTCATCGGTAGTGCTCTCCCAGTCGTTGTTTCTGGTTGACGTGGTGCGCAGTGAATCAGCTAGGACGGATCGGCGGAACCCGCGCGCTCCTAACGCACGCGGCAGGTCTTCAGCAGCGTGGTGCGGATCGCCGGATGCGCCTGGAAGCGGAACCTGGCGCGGGCGAAGGTGAAGGGGGCACTCGAGAAGCCGGGTGGAGCGCTACAGGCCGCCGAGAGGTAGCTGTGGCGCCGGCCGCCGAACGACCACCGCCTCCCCAGCGAGAGGTTGATCTCGGTGATCGAGCCGAAGCCGTTGGCGAGCTTGGGGATCCGGGTGCGCAGCAGGGTCCCGAACTCGCCGTCGGCCTTGTGGATGATGCGCAGCGGCACGACCAGGGTGAAGCGGACGGGGGCGGCGCCGAAGAAATGGAGGAGCAGCGCGGGCTTGCCGGCCCGTACGCCGTTGAAGGCGAGGATCTTGCCTTTGGCGACCACCGGCTTGTTGTTGCCGAGGGTGATGTCGGCGGCGAAGGTTCCCTGGCCGACCAGGGCGCTCCCGCAACGGGCCTTGGCTTCGCCCGTGGTGGTCGACTGCAGGGCCGAAGGCGAGCAGGCGGGGAGCCCCTGGGTGTAGAGCCGGCCGTTGCGGTTCAGTTCCACTTCCAGCCATTGCAGCGGCGGCGGGTGGCTGCCGTCCGTGGTCGAGACGGCGCCCTGGATCGTCACCTCGATCGGGGCCGCAGCCTGGCGGGGAAGCGCCTTCGGCGAGAATCCGGCTTCGAAGTGGACCAGCACGTTGCCCTGTTTTTCGACCGCGGCCCAGGCGGCCGCGGTCGTCGCCACCGCCAGCAGCGCCGCGACTACGAATATAGGTAGGCGGCGTCGCATCCTCCGATCGAGTCTAGGCGCTGCGATGCGGCCAGGGTTGGGCTCGGACTAAGGGATTCCGCCGAACTGGTTAAGCGCCGCCGTGGTCAATCGTCGTCTGGCTCGCCCATGTGGGTCACCCGTTCGGCGCGCTGGCGCACTTCTTCGCCCGCCTCGCGCGTCGCCGCCAGCGCCTCGTCGCGGGCCGCCGCCAGGCCCTCGCTCGGCTTGCCGCCGACGAGGTCGCGGAAGGCGTTCTTGAAGCGCTCGGTGCGGCGATCGGCGGAGAAGCGCGCCACCGATCGCTCCTGCTTCGTCGGGCGCCGATTGGCGTAGCGCCGGCGTGCCCAGGCCGAGTCCGGCTTGCCGAGCCGGCAGGCCCCGTAGACGGCGACCGGGAAGACGAAGAAGCCGACGGTGCCGTGCAGGACCCTGCCCTTGAGAAAGCAGATCGCGACCAGGGCGAAGACGATCGCGGCGCTGAGGAAGCTCCCCAGCAGCGCCTGGACCGAGCCGTCTTCGATCGTCAGCGGCGTGAAGCCGACCAACACCAGCATCATCCCGGCGGCGGCGATCACGGTGGCGTCGATCGACTTGCGGCCCTCCTCGGCCCAGTAGACGTCGTCGAGGTAGACCCAGAGCGCGAACTCGTCGATCGTCAGCCCGGCGCCGACCCCGAAGAGGAAGGCGCAGATCTCGGTCCAGGGGGTATGGCCGAAGGCGAGGAAGCCGCCGGCCCCGGCGACCATCATCGTCACGATCCCGAAGACCAGGTGGTGTAGGTGGACGCCGCTCTCGCTGACGATGCTCCCCGGCCACCACGACACCTTCGGACTGCGCTGCAGCCGCGTGCTCATGCGGATGAAGGCGAAGGAGCCGATGAAGCCGACGAGGACGAGGAACAGCCCCTGCTCGTCGTGCTGTTCCAGCTTCTCCCAGAAGTCGGCGAAGATCGAGGCGGTGGTCATGCGGTCACCGGTTCCCGGTGCAGGGGCGGCGCGGACCCTTCCCGGCGGGAGATCAGATCGACCGTGAGCAGGACGGCGGCAACCGCGAAGACCGGCGAGAGAATCGCATTGGCGAGGGCCTCGGTGAGCCAGCTCGCGAGGAAGGTGTCGCCGAGGACATGGTGGACGAGCGCGGCGAGCACGCCCCCGAGCGCGTCGCCGAAGACCTCGATAGGGACGAGCACCCAGAAGACCAGCCAGAAGCTGCCGCGGACGAGCTGAAAGCTGCGGCGCAGCGCGCCAAGCGCGGAGCGCTCCTCGATCTCGACGATCGGGCCCGCGAGGCCGAGGAAGACGAAGGCGAGGAGGCCGGGGAGGAGGCCGAGCAGGAGGCCGATCGCGACGATTGCGACGAAGCCGACGTCGACCAGGATCAGGCGCCCGTACTTGATCCGGCCGACCATCTCGCGCATCCGCGGCGGCCCATCCCCGTGGGGGTGGGTGAGGGAGATCGCGATCGCGCCGCTGAAGAAGATCTCGCCGAGCAGGCCGGTCATCGTCACCGCGCCGACCGCAAGCATCAAGGCCGCGACCTTGACCCCGCTGGTCAGGTCGAGGGAATCGACGTCGACCTGGAGGCTGAGGGCGTCGAGCAGGCCCAGGGGCACGAAGACCAGGGCGGCGAAGATCAGCAGCGAGGGCATCCAGCCCCGGTAGGTGCGCCAGATCTCGGCGTAGGTGGAGGCGACCCGCCGGCCGAAGCTCATCTGCGGCGCCCGCGCCGCCCCGCCGGCCGCCGTCCCCGCGCCTCCAGCTTCGACCGGCTCGACTCCGAGGCCGGCACCCGCTTGAGGTTGCCCAGGTCCGGGATCAGGATCTCTTCGGCGCAGCGGCGGTGCCAGTGGTGATGGTCTGTGCCGCCGAGCCGGCGGACGAACTGGACGACGGTGTGCTCCTCGCCGACGGGGATGTCGCCGTGGCAGCCGGGGCAGCGGTAGAGCTTGCGGGAGATGCCGCGGATCAGGTAGACCTCGTCGCCCTCTTCGTTGATCCCGCTGAGGCTCCAGCGGATGCTCGGCTGTCCCTCGAAGCCGCTCACCGGTGCCTCGACATCCAGGCGAAGCCGGCGGCCATCCCGAGATTGGCGATCCCGGCGAGCTGCAGGCCTAGCTTCCCCCCTGGTCGGGAGACAGCGGGCGAGGCCGACCAGAGCGCGTCGGTGGCGATCTCGGTGCCGCGCAGCCAGGCCAGGGACTGCCAGTCGGCTGGTCGTCCGCGCCGGTCGGCGACCAGGTGGGCGGCGGCGAAGGTGAGCCAGATCGGGCCGCAGCGGCGGAAGAGGTGCTTCGCGTCCGGCGAGGGCTCATCGTGACCGAGCACCTTCAGGGTCGCCGCCGGGGCCGCGATCGCGGCGGTCCCGAGCGCCAGATCGAAGGCGATCATGTTGCGGTTGAGGAGGCGCAGGGCGCTCTCGATGGTCATCGCTCGACAAATCCAACCAGAAGCCGGAAGGGAACGAGCGAGGTTCGGCGAAATGGACCGCCGTGACCAAGACCGCGACGAAGTCCCCACAGCTCAAAAGCCTTTCCGACTACATCCAGGAGCGTTTCGAAGAGTTCTCGCGCTCCCAGAAAGACGTCGCCCGCTACATCGTCGACCACCTCGACGAGGCGGCTTTCCTCACCGCCGAGGAGCTGGCCCGGAGAGCGAGCACCTCGTCCTCGACGGTGGTGCGCTTCTCCCAGGCCCTCGGCTTCGAGGGCTACCCGGAGCTGCAGCAGGCGGCGATAGAGGAGTACCGGACGACGATCGCCAACAGCGCCG
>Ga0207702_10002454_pt1 | contig 17549 bp, 16 predicted proteins | sample KBSCornC62_FD_184302 | JGI IMG/M metagenome (GOLD analysis project Ga0207702, IMG submission 184302) | Corn rhizosphere microbial communities from Kellogg Biological Station, Michigan, USA - KBS Corn C6-2 (SPAdes) (version 2) | ecosystem: Host-associated > Plants > Roots > Rhizosphere > Soil ...
CTTCTCCCCACCGGAGAGACGGTAGCCGCGGTCGCCCACCACGGTGTCCAACCCGTCGGGCAGCGTGCGGATCAGGTCGGATATCTGGGCGGCCTCGATGACCGTCCAAAGGTCATCGTCCGTGGCGTCGGGTTTCGCGTAGAGCAGGTTGCCGCGGATCGTGTCGTGGAACATGTGGGCGTCCTGGCTGACGACGCCGATCCGGTCCCTCAGCGACTGCTGGGTCACCGCCCGCACATCGTGGCCGCCGATCCGCACGGCGCCGGAGCGAACGTCGTAGATGCGCGGCACCAGCTGGCTGATCGTCGTCTTGCCGGCGCCCGAAGGACCGACGAGGGCGACCAGCTCCCCCGGTTCGGCCCGGAAAGTAACACCGCGTAGCACCTCCTGCGTCGGCGCCGAGTCCAGGAGCGCCACGTCCTCCAGGCTGGCCAGCGACACCTCGTCCGCCGTCGGGTACGAGAAGTGCACTCCCTCGAACTCGATGCTGCGGGCATCCGCCGGAAGCTCGACAGCCTCCGGCGCGTCGTCGATCATCGGCGCGAGGTCGAGGATCTCGAACACGCGGTCGAAGCTCACGAGCGCGCTCATCACGTCCACCCGCGCGTTCGACAGCGCGGTCAACGGACCGTACAAACGCGACAGCAGCAGGGCCAGAGTCACCACTGTTCCCGCAGTCAGTTCGCCTTCGAGCGCGTAGTAGCCGCCCAAGCCGTACACCAGGGCCTGGGCGAGCGCAGCCACCAGCGACAAGGCGACGAAGAAGGCCCGCCCGTACATCGCCGACTGCACGCCGATGTCACGTACCCGCGCGGCTCGGCCACGGAAGGACTCGTCCTCGACGTCGGGCCGGCCGAATAGCTTGACCAACAACGCTCCCGCGACGTTGAACCGCTCGGTCATCGTCGAGTTCATGGACGCGTTGAGGTTGTACGACTCGCGCGTGATCTCCTGCAGCCGCGCCCCGATTCGGCGGGCCGGGATCACGAACAACGGCAGCATCACCAGCGAGATGACGGTGATCTGCCAGGAGAGGGAGAACATGACAGCAGACGTCAGCACGAGGCTGATCACGTTCGAGACCAAGCCGGAGAGGGTCGACGTGAACGCCTGTTGCGCGCCGAGGACGTCGTTGTTGAGTCGGCTGACGAGCGCGCCGGTCTGTGTCCGTGTGAAGAACGCCAAGGGCATTCGCTGGACATGGTCGAACACCGACGTCCTCATGTCATAGATCAGCCCCTCGCCGATTCGCGCGGAGTACCAGCGCTGGACGAAGGACAATCCGGCATCGACCACAGCCAGGAGCGCGATCGTGACCGCGATGAGGATCACGACGCGCTTGGAGCCATGTCCGGTGATCTGGTTGACCACCCGACCGGCCAAGACCGGTGTCGCGACGCCGATGAGGGCGTCCAGTGTGATCACGAACAGGAACAAGACCAGATCGCGCCGATATGGCCGCGCGAAGCGGAAAACGCGTCGCCAAGTGCCCTTGGGAATGGTCTTCTGCAGAGCGGCTCGATCGGCCCGACGCATGGACCGGGCGAGCTGGCCCATAGGGGACGGGCCCATTGACATTCGATCACCTCGCCGATGGCAAACGTTCGAGCGCCCGGCGATCTTCCTCTGCCGTGGCCGGACGACCCTGTGTTCGCCGCGGGCGATCAGGACTCGTGGTCGAGCCCCGCCAAGGAGCGTAGCCGCCGGTACTGGGCCTGCCGTTCGGCCGCCTGTTGCGCGTCCTGGCTGCTGGCGCCGGCCCGGAGCAGCAGTGCCTTCACCTCGGCGGCGGCGTCCCGATCGACCTTCAGCAGCGAGTCGACGGTGGCCGCCACTTCAATGCCGAGCCGATCGGCGCCGACAACCCGGGAAGCCAGCCCGATCTCTCGGGCCTCCCGGGCGTCCACTCGACGTCCGGTCAGGCACAGGTCAGCGGCGACGGAGTAACCGACCAGGTCGATGAGGCGTTTGGTGCCACCCAGGTCAGGCACCAGTCCCAGCGTCGCCTCGGCCATGGCGAACACAGCGTCGTCGGCCAGAATGCGCAGGTCGCAGCCGAGAGCGAGCTGGAAGCCAGCGCCGATCGCATAGCCGTGCACTGCCGCGAGGCTCACGGTCGTCGGCGCGGACCGCCAATCGAATGCCTGCTGCCACGTTTCGATCCGCTGGTCAGCCGCCTCGCCAGAACCCGCCGCGAGCGCGGCCATCTGACCATTAGGTGAAGCCAGCAGCGACCTGTCGAGTCCGGCCGAAAACGCCCGGCCCGCTCCGCGGATCACCACGACCCGGACTGTGCCCGGCAACGATCTGCGGATATCGGTCAGCGCCAACCACAGCTCAGGCGTCTGCGCGTTGAGGAAGTCGGGCCGATCGAGCGTGATGGTCGCAAGCTGCGGCGCACCTGCTCGATCGGCCCGACCGAGTTCCAGCCGAACGCCCGCGCCCGGCGCGACGGGAACGGAGGCGGGCGTGTTCAGCGCAGTTTCTCCTATGCTTTGCGGCTGGCTGCCTTGCGTGAGTCGACCTTACGGCCCGGGGCCGTCGATTTGGCGGTCTTCCTCGGGGCCGGCTTAGGCGTCCGGGTCGCGGTGGCCGCTTTTCCCTTGGCCGGACGGCTGGTGGGCGTCTTGGTCGCGTGAGCCGCGGAGGGAGCTGCAGCGCCGCGGGTGCTCGTCACTTTCGTTCGGGTTGCGCCGCCCCGGCTGCGCAGCTGGACGCCGGACTCGGCCAGAACGCGGTGGATGAAGCCGTACGAGCGGCCGTTCTCGTCCGCCAGCTCGCGGATGCTCGCACCCTTTGTGTACTTCTTCTTCAGATCGGTTGCCAGCTTGGTGCGATTGACGCCCGTGATCCGAGCGCCTTTGCTCAGGATTGCCATCTAGCGGTCCCTCCCCTACCGTTGTCCGACCTCTGATATCGGACAAGATCACCCAGATGCTAGCAATGATCTCCGATTACCCCAAAGGATCACGCTAGGTTGATCAGGTCCCGTAGATCGTCGCTCCAGGAGTCCTCGATGCCGTCAGGCAGCAGGATCACCTTTTCGGGCGCGAGGGCCGTGACCGCGCCTTCGTCGTGCGTGACCAGGACGATGGCCCCGGCGTAGGTGCGCAACGCGTCGAGCACCTGTTCGCGACTGACGGGGTCGAGGTTGTTCGTCGGCTCGTCGAGCAATAGGACGTTCGCCGCGCTGGTCACCAGCATGGCGAGCGCGAGTCGCGTCTTCTCTCCCCCGGACAACACCCCCGCGGGCTTGTCGACGTCGTCGCCTGAGAACAGGAACGCGCCGAGGATCTTGCGAAGCTCAGTGTCGTTCAGATCGTCGCGGCCGACGCTGGACGCCGAGGTGCGCATGTTATCGAGAACGGACCGGTCGTGATCAAGCGTCTCGTGCTCCTGCGCGTAATAGCCAAGGCGCAGACCGTGGCCCGGGAGAACGTCACCGGTGTCGGGAGCCTCGATCCCGGACAGAAGCCGCAGCAGTGTCGTCTTGCCCGCGCCGTTGAGGCCGAGCACCACGACCCGGGCCCCGCGGTCGACGGCGAGATCCACATCGGTGAACACCTCCAGCGAACCGTAACTCTTCGACAGCCCGCTGGCTTGCAGCGGAGTGCGGCCGCAGGCCGCCGGAGTCGGAAAGCGGAGCCGGGCCACCTTGTCGCTGACCCGCACCTCGGCCAGGCCGGCCGCAAGTTCGGCAGCTCGCCGGTCCATCTGGTGGGCCGCGCGGGCCTTGGTCGCCTTCGCTCGCATCTTGTTGGCCTGCGCGGCGAGCGATTCGATCTTGCGCTCGGCGTTGGCGCGCTCGCGGCGACGGCGTTTCTCATCCGTCTCGCGTTGCTGAAGATACGTCTTCCACCCGACGTTGTAGACATCGAGCGCGGCGCGATTGGCGTCGAGATACCAGACCTTGTTCACCACTGCGTCGAGGAGCTCAACGTCGTGGCTGATCACGACCAAGCCCCCGGTGTGCTGCCGCAAGAAGTCTCGCAACCAGGTGATGGAGTCGGCATCCAGGTGGTTGGTCGGTTCGTCGAGGAGCAGGGTCGTAGGTTCTCCTCCGGAGTCCTGGAAGAGGATGCGGGCCAACTCCACGCGCCGGCGCTGTCCGCCGGACAGCGTCTCCAGGGTCTGGGCGAGCACGCGGTCGGGCAACCCTAGATTCGCGCAGATTCGGGCGGCTTCGCTCTCGGCGGCATACCCGCCGCGTGCCGCGAACTGCTCCTCGAGGTTTCCGTACCGTCGGATCAACGCCTCGTCTTCCGGCGTCTCCGCGAGCTGGATCTGGATCTTGGCGATGTCCGCCACCAGCTGATCCAGACCGCGGGCCGACAGGACCCGGTCCGAAGCTGTGACATCCAGATCGCCGGTCCGGGGATCCTGCGGCAGGTAGCCGACTGGGCCCTTGGTCGCCAACTCTCCGGCATGGGGGGCCGTCTCACCGGCCAGCACCCGCAGGCTGGTGGTCTTCCCGGCCCCGTTGCGGCCGACCAGACCGATGCGGTCGCCCGGCTGGATGCGCAAGGTCGTCGGGTCGAGCAGGATGCGCGCGCCAGCGCGCAACTCCAAGCCGGTGGCCGTGATCATGAGAAGACTTTCCGTAGACGGGTAGCTGAGATCGGCGAATCGTCGGCCGGTCACTCCCGCTGAATCACCCGTCCAGTTTACCGGGCTGACGCCTCGACAGCGATCTGGCGAACCGCCGACGCCCTACGCTGGCGGATATGCAGTACAACGACGACTCCCGCCTTGACACTTCGTCGGTCTCCGACTCTCGATCCGGCGGGATCGGACGCGGCGGCTTGGCCGTCGGGGGAGGCGGTCTCGGGCTGGTGGGAGTGATCATCTTCGTTGTGATCAGCTTGGTGAACGGCGGCAAGACGGGCTCAGGGGCCGCCGATGTGCTCAGTCAGTTGAACCAAGGGACCGGCGCCGCGGCGACTGCCGACAACGCCCAGCTGGCCGAGGAGTGCAAGACGGGCGCTGACGCCAACGCGAAGTTCGACTGCGCGATCGTCGCCGACATCGACTCCATCCAGTCCTACTGGACGGAGCAATTGCCGAAGCTCGGCGCCCAATACGCGCCGGTGAACACCGTCTGGTTCAGCGGCCAGGCGAACACCGGCTGCGGGTCCGCGTCGAGCGCCGCCGGCCCGTTCTATTGCCCCGCTGACAAGCTCGTCTACATCGATCTGAGCTTTTACGACGATCTGAAGAGCCAGTTCGGCGCGACGGGTGGTCTCTTCGTCGACGCTTATGTGCTGGCGCATGAGTACGGCCACCATGTGCAGGACCTGCTGGGTACTGAGGCGAAGGTCAGGCAAGGCGAGACGGGTCCGACGTCAGGCTCGGTGCGCCTCGAACTGCAAGCCGACTGCTACGCGGGCGTCTGGGCGAATCACGCCTCGACCGTGCCCGACTCCAGCGGCAAGCCGCTGATCTCCGACATCACCCAGGAGGACTTCGCCAACGCGCTCGACACCGCCGGACGCATCGGCGACGACTACATCCAGACCCAGATCGCGCACCAGACGTTCGACCCGGGCACTGAAACGCACGGCACCGCGGTCCAGCGGCAGAGGTGGCTGACGACCGGTTACCAGAGCGGCGATCCCACGCGGTGCGACACGTTCGGAGCGGCGACGCTCTAAACGCTCAGACGTTGAACCCGAGCGAGCGCAGTTGCTCGCGGCCCTCGTCCGTGATCTTGTCGGGACCCCACGGAGGCAGCCACACCCAGTTGATCTTGACCTCGGATGCGAGCGGCCGCGAGCCACCCGTCAGCGCGGTGTTCGCCTGGGCTTCGATCTCGTCCGTGAGCGGGCAGGCGGCCGAGGTGAGCGTCATGTCTATGGTGACGACGCCCAGCTCGGACTCGTCGGCAGCCGGATCGATCCGAAGATCGTAAACCAGGCCAAGATCGACGACGTTGATTCCGAGCTCGGGGTCGACGACGTCACGCATCGCCTCTTCGATCTCTTCCCGGCTTGCCGCGATTGAGGTCATCAGCTTCCTCCTACGTCACTGGTCGCGCTGGCCTCGGCCACCGCGCTCTTCATCGCCATCCAGCCCAGGAGCGCGCATTTCACTCGGGCGGGGTATTTCGAGACGCCCTCGAACGCCACCGCGTCATCGAGCTCGTCGGCCTGCTCGTCGGTCAGCGTCATCGCGCCCCGGGACTGCATCAGCTCGAGAAACACCTCTGACAGCTCGAGCGCGCGCTCGATCGTCTCGCCGACGACGAGTTCGCTCATCACCGAGGTCGACGCCTGGCTAATGGAACAGCCCTGCCCATTCCAGCCGAGGTCAGCGATCCTGCCGCTGGCGAGGTTGACTCGAAGGGTCACCTCGTCGCCGCACGTCGGATTGACATGATGCACCTCAGCGTCGAACTCGGCGGGCAAGTCGTGGTGATGCGGGTGCTTGTAGTGATCGAGGATGATCTGTTGGTACATCGAGTCCAAGGGCACGGTCATCCGAACACCTCACGCACCCGGCGCATGCCGTCAACGAGCGCGTCGATCTCATCTGTCGTGGTGTAGACGCCGAAGGAGGCCCTCGTGGTAGCGGGGACGCCGTAGCGCACACAGACCGGCCGGGCGCAGTGATGACCGGCACGGACGGCGATGCCTTGTTCGTCGAGTAGCTGCGCGACGTCATGCGGGTGGGCGTAAGGCACGGTGAACGCGATCGTCGCGCCTCGATCGAGGTTGACGTCCGGTCCGATGACGCGCAGGTCGGGCACGCCCTTCAACGCGTCGAGCGCGTGAGTGACAAGTTCGTGCTCGTGCGCTCGGACGTTCTCCATGCCGAGTCGGTTGAGGTAGTCGATCGCCGCACCCAGACCCACTGCCTGGGCGATCATCGGTGTTCCGGCTTCGAAGCGATGGGGAGGCGCCGCGAACGTCGTCCCGCTCATGTCCACGGTCTCGATCATCTCCCCGCCGCCGAGGAACGGCGGGAGCTCGGCCAGCAGCTCGTAGCGCCCCCACAACACGCCGACGCCGGTAGGGCCGTACAGCTTGTGCCCGGTGAAGGCGACGAAGTCCACCCCAAGCTCCTGCACGTCCAGGGGCAGGTGGGGAGCGGACTGCGACGCGTCGAGGACGCTCAGCGCGCCGACTGATCTGGCCCGAGCCGCGATGCGCTCCACCGGATTGATCGTGCCGAGGGCATTCGACTGATGCACGAAGGCGACGATCCGGGTTCGCGGATTGATCACCTCGTCGATCGCCGCTTCGACCAGCCGGCCTTGATCGTCCAGCGGCAGCCAGCGGAAGGTCGCGCCGGTGCGTTGGGCGAGCAGCTGCCACGGGACGATGTTGCTGTGGTGCTCCATCTCGGTGACGACGATCTCGTCGCCGGGACCCACCCGGAAGCGTTCCGCGCCCGGGGTGGTCGTCGCATTGGAGATCGAGTAGGCGATGAGGTTGAGCGCCTCGGAGGAGTTCTTCGTGAAGACCACCTCGTCGCGGCTGGGCGCGTTGATGAACGAGGCCACCTTGTCCCGCGCGTCCTCGAACGCGTTCGTGGCCTCGGAGCCCAGAGTGTGCACAGCCCTAGCGACATTGGCATTGTGCAACGCGTAGAAGTCCGCGACCTTGTCGAGGACGGCCTGCGGTTTCTGCGAGGTGTTGGCGCTGTCGAGGTAGACGAGCGGAACGCCGTGCACCTCCCGCGTCAGAATCGGGAAGTCCTTGCGGACCGCCTCGACGTCGATGGCCATGACTCCCCCTACGCGGACGCCGGTTCGGCCGAGCCGAACCTCGCGTAACCCTCGGCCTCCAACTGGTTGGCGAGTTCGGGTCCGCCGGACTCGACGATCCGGCCGTCGAAGAAGACGTGCGTGAAGTCCGGCTTGATGTAGCTGAGGATGCGCGTGTAATGCGTGATCAGCAGGGTGCCGATTCCAGTGTCGCGGACGCGGTTCACACCCTCGCTGACGACTCGAAGCGCATCGACGTCGAGTCCCGAGTCGGTCTCGTCGAGGATCGCGATCTTGGGCTTCAAGAGCTCCAACTGCAAGATCTCGTGCCGCTTCTTCTCGCCGCCGGAGAAGCCTTCGTTGACGCTCCGTTCGGCGAACGCGCGATCCATCTCCAACGCCGACATCGCCTCGTTGACCTCCTTGACCCAGGTCCGCAACTTCGGCGGCTCCCCCCGAACGGCCGTGGCGGCCGTCCGGAGGAAGTTCGCGACCGAGACGCCCGGCACCTCCACCGGGTACTGCATCGCCAGGAAGAGGCCCGCCCGCGCTCGCTGGTCCACGCTCATCGCGAGCACGTCCTCGCCGTCGAGCAACACCTCACCGCTGGTGACGGTGTACTTCGGGTGTCCCGCGATGGAGTAGGCCAGTGTCGACTTGCCTGATCCGTTCGGCCCCATGATCGCGTGTGTCTCACCCGATGAGACGGTGAGGTCGACGCCCTTCAGGATCTCGGCGACATCGTCGCCTCCGGTCCCGACGACGACGTGCAGGTCGCGGATCTCCAGCGTGCTCATCAGTTCTCCACCTTCTCGTGCGAATAGCCAAGTCGTTCTTCGATCGCCGTCATGATGTCGCCCTCGACTTCGGGCACGCCGATCCGTCCGATGACGTCGGCGAAGAACCCGCGGACGACGAGACGCCGCGCTTCCTGCTCGTCGATGCCGCGCGACTGCAGGTAGAACAACTGCAGGTCGTCGAATCGTCCCGTCGCGCTCGCGTGCCCGGCGCCGGCGATCTCGCCGGTCTCGATCTCGAGGTTCGGAACCGAGTCGGCCCGAGCCCCTTCGGACAGCAGCAGGTTCCGGTTCATCTCGTAGGTGTCCGTTCCCGTCGCGGCCGGCCGGATGCGGACGTCGCCGATCCACACGGTGCGCGAGGTGTCGCCAAGCAGAGCGTTTTTGTAGAGGACGTCGGATGCGCAGTCAGGTTCGGAGTGATCGACGAACAATCGCGCCTCGAAGTGCTGCGCGGCGCCCGCGAACGAGACGCCGTGGCAGCGAGCGTTTCCGCCCGGACCGGTGAACGACACAGTCGGGCTGAGCCGCACGATCGAACCCCCGAGGTTGACCACGACGTGATTGATCGAGGAATCGCGTCCTAGCCGGATTGCGTGGGCGCTCAGGTGAACCGCTCCGGGGTCCCAGTTCTGCAGACTGAGGACGGTGACCTGCGCGCCGTCGCCGACCACGATCTCGACGTTCTCCAGGACGTCGACCCGACCGCGATAGTCGAGCACCACGGTGGCCTCGGCGAAGGCGCCGAACTCCAGAGTCAGGTGAGCGTAGGCGCTGCCTTCTGAGCCGTTCGCCGCGACGGTCACCGGTGCGTCGAGTACCGCGTTGGCGGGAATCTGAACGAGCAGCGCCGAAGCCGAGTGCGCGAAGGCGAGCGCGCTCGCCTTGTCCGTAGGCCGCGTGGCCTTGCCTATCGCGGGATGGTCCATTGGGACAACGTTGTGCGCCACAGCGGTCGGAGCGTCCACTCGACGCGTCAGACTCCCCGTCGGCGTGAACCGCTCGAGCAAGGGCCGCAACGTGGCTACCGGACTGAATCTCCAGAACTCGTCACGGGCGGAGACGTCGGAGAAGTCGTCAGGGTTTCGCGAGCTGAACCGCTCGGCCGGTGAACCGGTCGCCTTACGGGCGCTGCCCGTGGCCAATGTGGCGGTCACTTAACCGACGGCCCCTTCCATTTGAAGCTCGATCAGGCGGTTCAGCTCAAGCGCGTACTCCATGGGCAGCTCCCGGGCGATCGGCTCGACGAAGCCGCGAACGATCATCGCCATCGCCTCCTCCTCGCTCAGACCCCGGCTCATCAGGTAGAACAGCTGGTTTTCGCTGACCTTGCTGACCGTGGCCTCGTGTCCCATGGAGACGTCGTCCTCGCGGACGTCGACGTAGGGGTAGGTGTCACTGCGGCTGATCTCGTCGACGAGCAGCGCGTCGCACTTGACGGTGGAGGCGCTGTGGTGGGCGCCCTTGTTGACCTGGACCAGGCCGCGGTACGACGTCCGCCCCCCGCCCCGGGCGACCGACTTCGACACGATCGTGGAGGACGTGTAGGGGGCCAGGTGCAGCATCTTGGCTCCCGCGTCCTGGTGCTGTCCCTCACCGGCGAACGCGATCGACAGGACTTCGCCCTTGGCGTGCTCGCCCGTCATCCACACGGCCGGATACTTCATCGTGACCTTGGAGCCGATGTTGCCGTCGATCCACTCCATGGTCGCTCCGGCCTCGGCCTTGGCGCGTTTGGTGACCAGGTTGTAGACGTTGTTCGACCAGTTCTGGATCGTCGTGTACCGGCAGCGGGCGCCCTTCTTGACGACGATCTCGACGACCGCTGAGTGCAGCGAGTCCGAGCTGTAGATCGGCGCGGTGCAGCCCTCCACGTAGTGCACGTAGGCGCCTTCGTCGACGATGATCAAAGTCCGCTCGAACTGGCCCATGTTCTCGGTGTTGATACGGAAGTAAGCCTGCAACGGGATGTCGACACGCACGTTCTTGGGCACGTAGATGAACGATCCCCCCGACCACACGGCGGAGTTGAGCGCTGAGAACTTGTTGTCGCCGGAAGGGATGACCGATCCGAAATATTCGCGGAAAAGCTCCGGATGCTCCCGCAGACCGGTGTCGGTGTCGAGGAAGATGACGCCTTGCTGTTCAAGATCTTCGCGGATCTGGTGGTAGACGACCTCGGACTCGTACTGGGCCGCGACGCCGGCTACGAGGCGCTGCTTCTCAGCCTCCGGGATTCCGAGCTTGTCGTAGGTGTTCTTGATGTCGTCGGGAAGCTCATCCCAGCTGGCGGCCTGCTTCTCGGTGGAACGGACGAAGTACTTGATGTTGTCGAAGTCGATGCCGGACAGGTCCGAACCCCAGTTGGGCATGGGCTTCTTCTCGAAGATGGAAAGCGCCTTGAGGCGGAAGTCGAGCATCCACTCGGGCTCGCTCTTCTTCTGGGAGATGTCGCGCACGACCGCTTCCGAGAGGCCTCGCTTGGCTTGGCTCCCGGCGGTGTCGCTATCGGCCCAACCGAAGTCGTACCGGCCGAGCGCGTCCAGCTGCTCGTCCTGGGTAAGCGTGTCCTTGGACGGACGGGTCGGTGCGGCCATATCAGGTGGTCCTCACTGGTTGCGTGTCGGCTGGTTGCGGTTTGAGCGGCACGTGCGTCGTGCAGACCCCGTCGCCATGGGCGATGGTGGCCAGCCGCTGTACATAGGTGCCGAGCAGGTCGGCGAGGACTCGTGTCTCGGCCTCGCAGAGCTCGGGGAACTCGGCGGCGACGTGGGCCACCGGGCAGTGGTGCTGACAGATTTGCACGCCGGAGCCGGCTGGCGACACCTCGGTTCCGGCCGCGTAGCCCTCGGCGCTCAGCGCTTTCGCGAGCGAGTCGACGCGGTTCGCCACGTCGACGCCGGTTACCGCCGGCGAGATCGCCTGAGAAAGCGTCTGCGCTCGGTGGTCGGCAAACGCTGTCACGGCCGCGTCGCCGCCAGTGGTTCGGAGGTAGCGCAGGGCGGTAGTGGCCAGATCGTCGTAGGCGTGCGGAAATGCGGCGCGACCGGTGTCGGTCAGCGCGTACGACCGTGCCGGACGCCCACGGCCCGGACGCGCAGGACGGCGGCTGTCCACCTCGACCAGCAGACCGTCGGCCACGAGGCAGTCCAGATGCCGCCGGACACCGGCCGCGGACAGGCCCAGGCGCTCGGCCAGCACGGCTGCCGTGAGGGGTCCGTGCTCGAGGATCTGGCGGGCGACGGCGTCTCGCGTCCGGCCCTCCGTGCCCTCGGCCACTCCCTCGACGATTTTCACAACACAAGTATGACTTATTTCCGAGCGGCTCGCCGCGCCGAGGGCGCCGGCGCGTCGAGTAGGTTTCGCCTCGTGCTGTACCGCGGCCTCGAGCTCACCGTCTCCCCTGCCTTACGCGTCATCTTTCGGCCTGCCGTCGAGGGGATGGAGAACGTGCCTCATTCCGGGCCGGTGATCATCGCGGGCAACCATGTGTCGTTCGCCGACGAGATTTTCACCCCGCTGGCCGCCCGCCGGCAGGTGTTCTATCTGGCCAAAGCGGAGTACTTCGACACTCCCGGCATCCGCGGACGTGCCATGCGAGCCTTCTTCGAAGGGCTCGGCCAGTTGCCGGTGGAGCGCGATGTCGCCCGCTCGGCCGCGGCGTCCATCGACGTCTGCGTCGACGTGCTCCGCCAGGGCAGGGCCTTCGGCATCTATCCCGAGGGGACCCGCTCGCGTGACGGCCGCCTGTACAAGTTCCGGACCGGCGTCGCCCGGATCGCTTTGCGCACCGGCGCTCCGGTGGTGCCGGTCGGCCTGGTCGGCACCCGGGACGTCCTCATGCCCGGCTCGAAGCTCTGGCGGCGACGGCCGCTGGCTGTCCGCTTCGGCGAGGCGATGGATTTCTCCGGACGGGCCGAGGACGAGCGCAGCGCGCGAAAGCTCCGCGAGGTCACCGAAGCGATCCGAGTCGCCGTGCAACGGCTCAGCGGCCAGGAGTACGTAGATAGCTACGCCACCTCGGGCGGCTCCGATGCGAACGCGACGTCACCGGATTCCTAGACTCATGGTGTGGAGTGCGCCGTCGAGCTGACCGACCTGGTCAAGTCCTACGACGGCCGTCGTGCGGTCGCGGGTCTCACGCTGAGCGTTCCGGTGGGACAGGTGCTCGCGCTCCTCGGCCCCAACGGCGCCGGCAAGACCACGACCATCGAGATCTGCGAAGGTTTTCGGCGGCCTGATTCGGGGACGGTTCGCGTTCTCGGGCTCGACCCGATATACGACGCCGCCCGGCTGCGACCCAAGGTCGGCGTCATGTTGCAGGACGGAGTCGGCGCTTACACCGGGGCGCGGGCGGGTGAGCTGCTCAATCTCTTCGCCTCGTTCGCCGCCAATCCGCTCGACCCGTCCGAGCTCCTCGACAGGGTCGGGTTGTCGGCCTCGGCACGCACTGTGGTGAAGCGCCTCTCCGGTGGTCAGAAGCAGCGACTGTCGCTGGCGATGGCCCTCGTGTCGCGCCCGGAACTGGTGTTCCTCGACGAGCCGACGGCCGGGATGGATCCGCAAGCCAGGCGAGGCACGTGGGAGCTGATCAGCAAGCTCCGGGCCGACGGGGTGAGCGTTGTGCTGACCACTCATTTCTTGGACGAGGCCGAGCAACTGGCCGACACAGTCGTCGTCGTCGACGGCGGGCGCGTCGTCGCGGCTGGAGCTCCGGCCGACCTCACCCGAGCCGGCGCCGAGGGTCAGGTTCGTTTCCGGGCAGCCGCCGGTCTAGGCCTCTCCTCCCTCGTCGCCGCGCTCCCAGCCGGCGCCCACGCCTCAGAGGTGGAGCCCGGTCGCTACCTGGTGAGCGGCGAGGTGAATCCGCAGTTGCTGGCGACCTTGATGTCCTGGTGCGCGGCCCAGGGCGTCCTCGCGCAGGACTTGGCCGTCGAACGTCGCAGCCTTGAGGACGTCTTCCTCGAGCTCACCGGTCGCGAGCTCCGTCCATGATCGATTTCGCGCCGGCGCCGCAGGCGGCCCCGCGCGTTCGTATGCTCCTCGCCCAGGCCGTCATGGAGTTGAAGCTGCTGCTGCGCAATGGAGAGCAGGTCGGGCTCACCCTGATCATCCCGTTGCTGCTCGAGGTGTTCTTCAACCTGCCGCTGCTTTACGACGTGACGACCGGCCCCGACCACCGGCGCATCGACTTCGTCGTGCCTAGCATCCTGGCGCTGGCGGTCATGAGCGCGGCATTCACGGGCCTGGCCATCGGCACCGGTTTCGAGCGCAAGTACGGTGTGCTCAAGCGGCTCGGAGCCACGGCGTTGCCACGCGGAGTGTTGATCGGCGGCAAGACGCTCGCCGTGCTCGCTCTCGAGGTGCTGCAGACCGCTCTCGTCTGCGGTCTCGGTTTCGCGCTGGGCTGGCATCCGAAGGGCGAGCCCTTCTCGGTGCTGGTTCTGATCATTTTGGGGACGATCGCGTTCGGCGGACTGGGTTTGCTGGTCGCGGGGACGCTCCGGGCCGAAGTCACCCTCGCGGCAGCCAACCTTGTGTGGTTGATCCTCCTGTTTGCCGGAGGGATCGCGATTCCATTGTCGAAATATCCGTCTGGGGTTCGCGATGTGGCCCAATACCTGCCGTCGGCCGCCCTGTCGGACGGTTTGCACCGCGTGCTGCAGAGCGGCCACTCGCTGCCGGCCGGCCCGATCGTGATCCTGCTGGTGTGGGCGGCCGCCGCGCTCCCCGCGGCTGCGCGCTGGTTCCGATGGGAGTGAGCGCCGTGCCGGTCCGGAGTTCGGTTCGCGACCGGCTCCCGGCCTGGACGGCCTCTCCCGCGCTTCTGCGCCGGCTGGCCCTCGCGTCGCTCGCTGGCAACGTGCTGATCGTGGTCACGGGGGGCGCGGTGCGCCTGACCAACTCCGGACTGGGTTGCCCCACGTGGCCGCGCTGCTCGGGCGCTTCGCTCGTCGTGACCTCGAAGCAGGGCGGTCACGGCGCCATCGAGTTCGCCAACCGGTCTCTCACGATCGTGCTCACCGTCCTGCTGGCGGCAACGCTGCTCATCGCGTGGCGGCAACGAACCGAACAGCAGCTTGCCCTCATCGGCCTTCTCGGCATTCCGGCGCAGGCGGTGCTGGGCGGCGTCGTCGTCCTCACCGATCTGAATCCCTGGGTCGTGGCCCTGCACTTCCTGCTGTCCATGGCGCTGATCGCCGTCACGGTCTTGCTCTACCTGCGACTGCTCGACGTGCGCCCGTGCCTGGTGACCCCGGCGGCGCTGTGGTTGACCCGCACCCTGCTGCTCGCCGCGGCTCTGGTGCTCGCCTTCGGGACCGTGGTCACCGGAACGGGCCCGCACGCCGGGGACCTCGATAACACCGGCCGCCTGCATCGGATAGGACTGAGCCCGTCGGGCGCCGCCCAACTGCACGCCGACGCCGTCATGGTCCTCATCGGCCTGACGGTCGGGCTCATCGCGCTGCTGTACTCCCTCGGGGAGAGCGCAATCGCCGCGTGCAAGGCGACGGTCGTCCTCCTGGGTGTCGAGCTCGCCCAGGGGATCATCGGATACACCCAGTACTTCCTTCACGTGCCGGCCCTGTTGGTCGGGTTCCACATGTTCGGCGCCTGCCTGGTGTGGGTCGCGGCGCTCGTCGCGGCGTTCCGGATCCATGCGCGTTGGGCACGTGCCGAAGGCGGATAGCTACAGAAGCTGCGCGACGAGATGGATCGCCAGGCCGACCAGCGCGCCGACGACCGTGCCGTTGACCCGAATGAACTGCAGATCCCGTCCAACTTGGATTTCAATGCGCCGCCCGGTGGCGTTGGCGTCCCAGCGTTCGACTGTCGCGGAGATGATGCCCGCGATGTCGTCGGAGTAGCGGTTCAGGACGAAACCGCTGGCTGACGCGATCCAGCCGTCGATCTTGGCCCGCAACTCGGCGTCGCGACGGAGCGCCTCGCCCAGTCGCACGATCAGCGCCGAGATCGTTCGCTGAAACTCAGACCCTTGCCGGCTCGACCCGCTCAGAACGGCGGCGCGCAGCTGCGTCCAGACCGCGCCCAGCCAATCGCGGGTGTCGGGGTGGTCGAGCAGGCGGGACTTCAGATCTTCCGCGTGCTGCGCGGCCGACGGATTCGTCCGCAGGTCCTGCGCGTAAGCCCGCAATCGCCGATCGAACTCGACCCGGAGTTCGTGATCTGGACGTTCGATCACATCGGCCAGAAACGCCTGGCCGGCCGCGAATCCCCGGTTGAACACTCGCTCGTCGACCCAGTTCGGCACCCAGTCCGGCGACTCCTCGGCCAACCGTCGGCGAAAGACCAGCCGGTTGTCGTCGAGGAAGCGCGACACTCCACCCAATCCCGCGGTGAGGGCTACCTGATGCTGGCCCGAATCGCAGAGCGCGTCGATGCCTCGAGCGAGCACGGGCGCGAGCCTGCCCTCGTGCAGCTTGCGGTCGACGAACGCGGTGACCGCTTCACGCAGCTCGTCGTCGCGCAGCAGCCCCGACGCCTGGCGCAGGGCGGCGCCGAACTCTTCGGCCAAGCGGTCGGCATGGCGCGAGTCGGCGAGCCAGTCGCCGAGTCGCCGGGGCGCCTGCATGCCCGCCAGGCGTTCGTCGATGACCTCGGCCGTCAGGAAGTGCTGCTCCACGAAGCTCGCCAACGCCGCTCCGATCTGGTCCTTGCGTCGCGGAATGATCGCTGTGTGCGGCACCGGGATGCCGAGCGGGTGGCGGAATAGCGCGGTCACTGCGAACCAGTCCGCCAGCCCGCCGACCATCGCGGCTTCGGCGGCGGACTGGGCGTACCCCCAGCCGCCGCGCCCGTCGCCGGCGGTCACGCACAGCACGAAGATCCCGGCGGCCAGCACGAGCAGCCCGGTCGCGACGATCTTCATCCGCCGCAGCGCGCGTACCCGCCCGGGGGCGGCCGCGGGAAACGTCATGCAGCGAGCCGCCGGGCGATGGCCGCCGCGAGACGGTCGGCGGCGCCGTCGTCGAACTCCAGGAACAACGACGGCTCGACCAACTCGAGTTCGATGATGACCGGTCCGGTCGCCGACGGCAGCAGGTCGACGCGCAGGTAGACCAGGTCGCCGAACCGGCTTTGGACGTAGTCGACGGCCTGGGCGCCGAGAGCCAGCTCGGCGGCGCCGGGTAGCCGCGGCGAGATCTTCTCGTGCACGTACAACGACCGCGAGCTCTTCGTGTCGAGACCGTTGGCCGTCGTCTCCGGCAGCATCGCCGCTTTGCCGATGGCGTGACTGAACTGGCCGTCCACATAGATCAGCGCCGTCTCGCCGAGGGTGTCGACCGCCCCGAGGTATGGCTGGACCATCACGGTACGGCCGTGGCGGTGCAGTAGGGCCGCGTGATCGCGGGCGGCTGCCGGCTGGTCGGCGGCAAAGCGTCCCGCGCCCTTCGAGCCGGCGCCGACGGACGGCTTGACGACGAACTCCCCGGACTCGGGTGGCCGGATCGTCTCCCCGGGAAGCGCCCAATCAGTCGGGACCACGGCGAGACCGGCCCGGGCCAAATCCCGCAGGTACGTCTTGTCGGTGTTCCACTCGATCACGTCGGCCGGGTTGACGAGACGATCGACCGAGTAGGCCCACCGCACGAAGGCCTCGCGATCACCCGTGTAGTCCCAGGTAGACCGGACAACCACGAGGTCGAACGCGGACCAGTCGAGCAGGGCGTCGTCCCAGCTGCGCCACTCGCTCCTCAATCCGCGCCGCTGCAGCGCAGCCCGCAGCCGCGGCGCGTCCTCATCGCCGTCGGGGAGTTCGGCGCAGGTGGCGATCGCGATGGACACGCTGCCAGCCTAGAGGCGCGTCGCGTTGTCGGAGTTTGTCCACGTCTGAAAGCATGAACAGTCCGTCGTCCGCAGTTGTTGAGGGAGCTTGTATGGCCGAGGCCGGCTGGTACGCCGATCCGGACGACGCGAGTTGGTTGCGCTACTACAACGGCACCGGTTGGACCGCCGACCGCGCTCCTGCGCACGCTTCGGCTGACCCGCCCGCGCTGTTCGCCGATCCGAACGGTGAAGCGGAA
>Ga0207702_10002456_pt1 | contig 17546 bp, 11 predicted proteins | sample KBSCornC62_FD_184302 | JGI IMG/M metagenome (GOLD analysis project Ga0207702, IMG submission 184302) | Corn rhizosphere microbial communities from Kellogg Biological Station, Michigan, USA - KBS Corn C6-2 (SPAdes) (version 2) | ecosystem: Host-associated > Plants > Roots > Rhizosphere > Soil ...
CCTCCGAGCAGATTGGTGGCCGCCCGATCATTTTCAGGGCTCGGCCTTATAAGTGCCGAATTAAAGCCAAAGCCCGGTCCAGCGATGAATACTCCACTGTTTGGGGCGGCCGAACCTGGACCCGAAACGATAGTATTCTGCTGGCCACCGTTACCATTCGTTACGGTCGAGCTGGAACCGCCTGAGGTCGTAGTTCCGCTAGAAGGCGGCGTTTTGTTCGGGGTCTCAGAAAAACTTTTAGAAAAGACCGTGGAAGAGATGAGTAGAAAATTAGCACTTGAGGTACCTAAATCGGTTAAACCAGGGATATAGCCTGGATTACCCGCTTTAGCGGGATTCAATATCGAAAAGGTAAATGTCCCGTCTTTCGATTGCGTCACGGTAAAATCGATTGCGTATTGCGTCGCTACGCCCGATATCGACGTGATCTTCCAACCGAGAAGTTTACCACCCGATGTGCCGTCCCAATCGGATAGGTTGAAATCAATTGTTACCGATCCATCTATAGGAGTGGTGTCACCCGTTCTAGGATCCTTTAGCCAGGTATTAAAGGTCTCAGTCATCGTTTGACTCATGCCAAGCGAGTCTACGGAGTTCACTCCATCGTTTTGGCAAAAACCATAGAGGTTTAGACCGCCTTGCTCTTCAATCGGATCTCGATTTATAAATCTTCCTAAAGAAGGACTGTAAAATCTAAGGCCATAATACACAAGACCGGTTTCATCATCCTGATACTCGGAACTAAAACGGAACGGATTGCTACTGGAGTAGGTGCCTTCCGCGTGAATTAGCTCTCCACTTGGGCTATATTCATAAATCGCCTCGGTTGTCCCCGTGCTTGCATTTATCAGCGCCGCAATATTGCCATTCGCGTCAACTGTCGGATATAAGGTTTTGGCTGCAACCACGTCCTGAATGGCGATCAGATTGCCGTTCCAAGTGTAGGTTTTGAGCTGGTTGAGGCTGTTGCCGTCGATTTCCTCAATCAAACTCCAGCCGTCATAAATGAATCTTGTTGCCGTTGTTACATTGGCGGCGTTGGTCACACGCTTCTCAATTCGGCGGCCCAGGTAATCATATTTGAAGACCAACGTTTGATTCGGAAAGCCCGCGGCGACAGCTGAGGAGAGCGTGGTGATTTGGACCAGACGGTTTTCAGCGTCGTAGAAGTAGCTATTGATATTATCACTGATCAGATTGCCGTCGGCGTCATAGGTAAAGGCCTGAGCGGCGCCCGGAAATGTCCAGTTTTTACTGATACTGGAGACATGAGATGTTCCCGCGACATTACTCGCTCCATAGATCGAGAGCGTACCTGTTGCGGGGCCGCTGGCCGAATAGGGAACCAAATCCCCGCCGAAACCTTTGCCATTGACGGAAAGCGCGACGATCTGCCCATCACTGCTGTAGGCTGCCGCCTTTGTGCCTGATGCAACCGTGCCCGTGACTCGAACCACGTTGTTTTGTTTGGTGGTGTATTGATTCAGACTGTTCGCAGCATAGGCATCGTCGACCAAGGACGTGCCGGTCTCACCCGCCGTGGTACGATTGCCGATGTCGTCGTAGCGGTACTCGTAACGGCGTCCCGGGATTTCTGCAGACGCTGAAGGCGCGCTGGTGGCAGAACCATTGTACATGGCAGAGGTCTGCATCTCTCCGCGGCTGTTGTAGCTATTGTACCTAAAAACGTTTCCACCATACGCGCCAAATGCCGTCCCGCTTTGCTGGATCGTCTGGCGCTGTCCGATGCTGTTGTAGGTGTAGTCGAACTGCGTGATGGCCGTCCCCGCCCAAGTGGCTTTCGCCTGCAGTACGAGATCGCGCTGCGTATCATATGTCTGCGATTGAACAAAGCTGCCGATGGCGTATTTGCCGAGCGTGCCGTCCGTGTTATATGTGTAGGCAAAACTTGAAGCGGTCTGCGCGTTCGTCTGGCTGGACAACGCCGTTAGTTGACCAAGATTGGAGATGGTCACCTTGCTCATTAATTCCGCGGATGAGGCTGCAAGAGTAAAACCCACGGCGCGTCCCGCCAGCGTGCCTGTGGTCGAACTCGTGGTTCCTTCATAATATGGCGTATAGGTACGGTTATTGAAAAACGAAGGGAGCGTTTCACTGGCCAGCCGTAGAGGGGTACCTGCATTGTAAGTGAATGTTCGCGTACCGGCCGCATCGGCTACGGTCGCGGGTTGCCCGAGGCGATTGTAGGTGTACGAAACGGGTGAAGTTGAGACAGTTCCACGTGCATCCGTGTACGAGTCGTAAGTGATCCCCGAGAGCTCGGAGGTTGTATTGACGTAAGAATAATGCGTCGTAATTCCGCGTGCCGACGTCGCTGTCGCCGTCTGCCCCAGATTGTTGTAAGTGAAACTTTGTTTCTGATTGCTCGCGTCGACCTTGGACAATAAAACGCCACTCGCGGTATCGTAGTTCCAAGTCGTCACATCACCTGTCGCCGGTAAAGTCGTAGGCCAGGTGCTACCCGACCACGCGGACGGATTGGCTGAACGGTAGGTGGTCAATGTATGGAGTTCGCCATAGGAATTATAGTTATAGGCAACCGGATAAGTTCCAGAACCCCATTGATTCGCGACTTCACCTCGTGTCGTGTAACCCGTGTAGATCGTTTGATTTTGGCTATCGGTGATCGATACCTGTCGACCCATGCCCAACGCATCATACGCAAACTTCGTCGCGTTACTGACTGCGTCGGTCACCTGCGAGATTAACGTCGTGCTCGATCCGTAGGTCGCTGTGGTCGTGTTTCCACGCTTGTCCTTCACCGAGGAAAGCCGCTTCAAGGAGTCGTACACGTAACTGGTCTGGAGCCCGTCAAAATCAGTCACGTTCGTGAGCAGTCCATTGCTGATCGTGGTCGTCTGCGCATTCTGGTAATTCGGAGCTGTGACTTTGATCGTAACCGTGCTGCCGCTGACCGTCACGCTTCGATCGCTTGTGTTGTTATCGATGTCGATCGTTTGCTCTTCTTCCAGTTGCCCAACAGCAAAACCGCTGAGGCGCTTTTGCACGGTCGATGCTTTGACGCTCGTTCCACTGTTGATTGTCGGATAAATCGTGGTTGTGGACACCCGCCACCAGGCGCCGCTGATCGACTCTATGTCATTTGAGGTATCTACAATTCGGTCTGAACTCGTGGTCGTGATTCCATCCGTACCCATATCGAGTCCAACTCGGTTAACCTGGGAAGCTTCGTCGTATTGGTAATAGGTTGACGCCCTACCATCTTGAGCCACCGCAGAAATGCGGCCCTGCGCGTCATAGAATGTGGTCGTGGTGACGAAACTGCCCTGTCCGACCGAGCCGGTTTGATTTGGCACCGAAGGGTTGGGGCGAATCGTTTTTATCTCTCGTCCCGCCCAATCCGAAGTTGTTTTTTGCCAACGGGGCGAATTGATTGCTCCCATCGTCTTTGAAACACTCGTTGTGCCATCAGATTCAACGACGTAATCAAGATATTCAGCGACAACCGCGTTGCCCGAAATGGACGCGGGATGCCCATCGATGTAAGAGGAGGCGACTTTGTTCGTGCCGTCTGAATAGTTAGTGGTTACCAAGCTACCCGACGCGGAGTAGCTATAGGTAAATGTCACCGCACCCAAACCTGGATTCGTCTCGCTGATCAAGCGGCCTGCGTCGTCGTAAACTCGGCTTTTTACTAGGTTTTCGGACGTGCCTACAACCGTCTCAGTCAGAATACGGTTAGCCGCGTCGTAGGTATAATTCGTCTGCAGGCCGGCGGTGGTCGCACCTTGAACCCGATCGGCAGCATCGTAGGTATAACTTGTCGTAATCCCAGCGGCGTCAGTGGTGCTTTGCAACTGCTCCCCTGAATAGGTGTAGGTGGTCGTCTCGACGTTCGTATTTGTCCCCGTGCTGCTTTGCACCTTCGTCAGCTCATTCGCCAAGTTATAGGTGTACGTCGTCGATCTCACCAAATTCCAAACCGATCCAGAATAGATATAGGACGCGGTAAAAACCACATGCGCCGCTTGATCACGCACGGACAAGTCGAGCGTCGCCTTTCCGTTTGACGCCAGGACGGAATCAACCGCCACTCCGGACAGGCTTGAGCAAGTGACGCTCGTCAGCGACGTACCCGAAGTCTGACCTGAAATAACGCCCATTGCTGAATAGGCGCCGTAATCCAAACCTCCGTTGGTAGAAGGTGAGAACACGCTGCCATTCCAGCTCCCTCTCACATGGAAATAAGATTGTTTAGTCCCATCAGCCTTTGTGACCGAGTAAAGTTGGTTCAAATAGAAATCATCCGTCGGAATCCAACCGGTGCCCAAATTGACTCCAGAGTCTTCCGCAAACACCTCCGTGGTGCTTTGAAGGCTAGCCGTGCTGGACGTGTTCACGGTATCTGTCGCGGTATACACTTTCAGCTGCGGATGACTCGAAAACGGCACAGCAGTCGTATAGGTCACCTGCTCTTTGAAAATCGTGGTGGCCGTACCGTTGACAGTGGAGGTCGTCGTCTTCGACGCCAATCGTTTCAAATCCCCAAAAGCATCAGCCGAATACGTCGTGGTGGTAGACATCTGCCCGTTCGTATTCTTGAAGGGACCCGCGGCCGTGTTTACCAGCCCCGTCGAATCGAAATAGCTATAGGTCAACGCAGCCCCTGTGCTGTCAGTGACAGTTTGAGGAAAGCCATAACCGATCGCACCGACAGAAGAAATATAACTGATGGTCGCGTTGGTCGGATTGTTCGAACCCACTGCAATTTTGCTCGGCAGAGATGACACCACCGGGTCCGAAGATGTCACAAAAATACGGTTCACGGTGAGAGCAACGACTCCAAGATTATCAGTGAGCGTTGCCGTATCACCACTGGCACTCGCTGCGAGCGTCTGATTAATTAAGTTACCAGCACTCGTGTGCCATCCGGTGGCGTTCCACACATAATTCGGCGATGTTCCGGTGCGATTCAGCGTACTCGTGAGCGTTCTGGTCACGGCCACGCCCGTACTGGTGATCGAAGGAATATCTTTGTATTTCGCAGTCATCGTCACGCCGGCTGCGTCGGACCCCACATCCGCATGATACCAAGCAAAAGGATCGCAGCTAAAAGTGTAGTACCCTCCACTTCCTAATGTCGCCGCTGCGCTCGGGTAACAGTAAAAATCCAAAGTCGATCCAGTCCAATAGATATCAACCGCGACTTCGGGAGCAACAACTTGTCGAAGTTCGGTTTTCGTGGCATCTGTATAGGTTATCTTTACCGCCGAGGAAATGGCGTCACAGTTGATGTTTCCGGAGGAAAACATCTGCGCTAGCGAGCCCATCCCAGCGAGGTTATTAAGGGAGAGATAACCAGCGAAACGCCCATTGGGCAGCGAACCCAAGGACAACCTCCACAACTGTTTACTAGAACTTAAACTCGTTGCGATACCAGCGCGGAATCCCAGGTCCTCGCTCAGTGGAAGCACCCGAACACTCACGGAAAAGGGCGATGTATTATTAAAATTTATTGTAGTAGAACTGCGAGCGACATTGGCAATTTGCGCATAGTACCCAATGGGCGTGGCAACCGAGAGGAGTGCGCTCTTTATTCCATTTGCGTTTCCACCGGTGCTAGCGGTCATTACCGCTTGATACGTATAGCCGGGCACCATCCGAGCCTGGAAGCTGGCATTGCCACTGCTAACCGTCGTACCAGATGGGGTGAGGCTATTGTTCGCTGTATTTAAACAGTTTAACGTGAACGTTGAACTCACTGTTCCCCATGCAGGCACAGCCTTAAGCGTGACAACAACGTCGTCTTCCTGCGCCCGAGCCACTAGAGGCGCAATCGCGCAAAGAAGAAGGAAAAACAAACTTTTACACATGGTCTATTCCGATGAAGACGTCGCTTGCCAAAAATTGAGTTTAACGAAAAAAAGCCTGTCTAACCAAGTTCCAGACCGCTTACGTTTATATTCCAAGGGTGTTCATCCGACGACACTGCTCCGCGCAGAACAAAGCCAGCATGCTTTGGTCGATGCCAAGCATGACGAACCCGGTGAAGCACGTAATAATGAAGCGGAGGCGATAACTCTAAGCCTCTGGAAAATCCGCATTCATCATTTCCTTCCGCCTAAATTCTTCGCGCGCAGAGTTGGTTGCCGCGAAATCAGTTCGTCAAACAATAAAAGAACAGGCTCAAAAGAAGAGAGTATGTCCTGCGCGGTTTTAGACATTTATCTGTCGGCACAGAAACATGTTACGGAATAAATAATAAATACTTCCAGATGAAAAATATTGAAAAACATGCCCTCACTCAGATGCGATATGAAATAATATTGTCATCCACTCTTTTTCCTACATTCCGCGGCATTCTAGCATAAAAAAGCCCCTCCCGTCCCGGGAGGGGCTTTGATCATTAGCCTAAGTGATTATTAAGTTACTTCCGCTTCCCCTTGGTCAATGCCCCACGACGTGACCCTGTCCCCTCGCCGACCATCCGCTTCGACTTCACGTCTTCAGCGTCGCCGGACTCTTCGCCTTCTTCTTCATCGCCGCCCAGCGCTTCTTCGTTCGCGGAGGATTCAGCAATGTCGTTGAGCTTTTCGTTCGCGGCTTCTTCCTCTTCCAGGATCTGGCCGAGGAGGTCGGCGGCTTCTTCGTTGCCGAGGAGGTTGGCCCACTCACGGAGGGTGCCGTAAGAGGCGATTTCGTAGTGTTCGACTTTCTGGCCTGCGGAAATGAGGGCGGCGTTGATGGTGGGTTCGCCTTTATTATCCGAAAGAATCTCGTCGGCTTCTTCAATCAGGCCAACCGTCGCCTTGCAGGTCTTGCCTTTGGGCTTCTCGCCGATGGACGAAAAGACCTGCTCGAGTTTCTCGATTTGGCCGAGGGTTTCTTCCAGGTGTTGGTTAAAGGCTTCTTGGAGTTCTACGCTCGTCGCCGCCTTGGCCAGTTTCGGCAATGCTTTGGAGATGCGCTTTTCGGCATCATACATGTCTTTCAGTTCGTCGAGAAATAGTTCTTGGAGGGAGCTCATAAGATGAGAATTTGAATGAGTTGTGGTTCTGTTTTCGTTTTGTTCCAACCTTCCTAACGGATTGACCTAAGCCACGTGGACTCACGCCCGCAGACGTCGATGTCTGGAGCGGCAGGATGGTAGGTTAGCACAGTAGCCCCTTTCGAAAACGGCCGCTATCGAAGGTCGGCCCCGAACGCGCATGGGGTTTCGAACTGACGGCGGATTGGAAAAATTCTCAGGGGGCGCGAGGGTCCGCACAGGACCGACGGGAAAAGTTCCGGGTAGGAACAATCCGAGAATTCGGATCCCTCGGCGGATGCGCCAATCGGAGCACGAGCCAATTTGGAGTGCGGCGATTCATCGCCGCCCTGTACTGGCGAATGCATTCGCCCGCAGAAAAACAGTCTCAATTCCTTGCGAGCGGGGCGTGCAGAAGGCGAAATGAATTTCGCCGTAGAAAGCGGCGATGAATCGCCGCACTCCAAAACGACTTCATCGCCTACAAGAGGTGGTGGGAAAGAGCGGGGTTATCGCCCTTTCCTGGCCGAGCGACGCACGCGGATTAAACAGCCGAGTTCGCCTGAATGAACGGGACGATCTCGTTCACGTTGCCGAAGCAGAGAGCGCTGAAGGTGTCGGCGGCGCCATAATAAATCGCGAGACGACCGGTGGCAGAGTCGACGAGGATGCCGACCGGGAAGCAGACGCCAGGGACCAAACCCTGGAGTTCATACGGTGCTTCCGGCGTGAGCAGCGATTGATTCAAACGCGCTTTCACTTTCCACGGTTCGTCGATGTCGAGCAGCGCCGCGCCGATCGAATAACTAAAACCGTTACACGTGCTAGCGACGCCGTGATAAAAGAGCAGCCAGCCCGCGTCGGTTTCGATCGGCGATGGTCCCGCACCGATCTTGACGCCCTGCCACCATTGGCCACCGCGACTCATGACATGGCGGTGTTTGCCCCAGTGGATAAGGTCAGGGGTTTCGCTATAGAATATATCGCCGAAGGGGGTGTGGCCGGTGTCGCTCGGACGGCTAAGCATTGCAATCTTGCCGTTGATCTTGCGCGGGAAAAGGACGCCGTTGCGATTGTACGGCAGGAAAACGTTTTCCAACTGCTCGAAATTCACGAAATCCTTCGTGCGCGCGAGGCCGATGGTCGGGCCATGATAACCGTTACACCAACTGACATAATACCAATCTTCGATCAGCGTGACGCGGGGATCGTAGCCATATTCATGGCGGGTCACTTCCGCATCATCGTGTTTAAAATGAATCGGTTTCGGCTCGAAGGTCCATTTGATGCCGTCCGGACTGCGGCCGACATGGAGGTGCGGCATGCGATCCATTCCCTCGGTGCGAAACACGCCGATGAACTTCCCTTGAAATGGCACCACCGCACTATTATAAATGCCCGTGACCTGCGGGAGCGGACGACGCCCGATCACCGGGTTATTACTATAGCGCCACAGCAAGTCCGGGCAATCAGCAGGACGATCCTGCCAAGGAATGTTGGGCAATGCGGGGGCGAAGATTTTGGTGCTCATGAGGGAGAGAGATCAGCGCCCAGTCGGGGCGCGGGAGGTCATCTTAACGGATAATGATACCGGGCGTAATTGAGTTTGCTACGCCAACCCGTGAGTTCTTTTGCCGAGACCGTGCAACCCGTTCACTTCGGCAGCGCTTGCGCGATCTCGTCGCCCAAAGCACCCGCCTCGTCGCCCAAAGCACTGGCCAACGCGCTGTAATTGCTTCCATCCCAACGCACGGGTTTCGCTTCGAAACGGCGCCGCACCACTACCGCGTTGTCCTTGCGCGGGTCAGTGATTTCAAACACCGCCGCAAACTCCGCCGCATTGTGGCCCTCCGCGTCCACCCCGCCCTCGCACCGGAGTACGCGCACGGTCACATCGTAGTCGCGCTCGCCATCGAGTCGAAAGGGCGAAATCTCGGCCGCCGCCACTGCGTCGTTACCTAAAATTCGATCGCGCACAATGTGCTGCAAGGCCGTCTCGAGAGGTTCCGCCCACCGGGCATATTCCTGGTAACGGATTTCGTTCGCTCCGCGCCGCACGACGATTGTGCGGTTACTGGCCAAATATCCCGGCAACTCGACCGTGCGTACGCCGACGCGGAGGTGACCGTGAGGCGTGAACGACGCCGCGCTCGGCGCAGCTTGGGTTAACAAATAATAACGCGTCGGATCTTCCACCGCTTGCGGGATGATCGAGCACCCCGCCCAGGCCAGACCCATCGTGATCAGCGCAGCCGAGCTCAGCGTGCGCAGTCGAAACAGTTTTACGGAAGCAATCATGAGCGTAGGGATTTCAATGCGGCGGTTTGCGACCGGTCAGCAAGGCGTTGGGGTTGCGTTCCAAGAAGTCCGCCAAGCGCTGCACCTGCGCGGCCGCGGCGGTGAGTTCGCTCAGCGCGCGATTCGCGTTTTCGCCGAGTCCGCTCTGCGACGCGATAAACAATTTCGCTTCGCCTGCGGCCTCGTTGAACGCCTTGAGCGATTTCTGCGCCTCGACCAGCGTCTTCGCCAGTTCATCGCTCGTCGGCTTCACTTGTGTATCCAGATTTTGGAGCGTCTTGTTCAACTGCACGACCGCAACGTTGAGGTTCGTGATCGTTTGCTTGATCTCGGGCGAGTTCGCCAGTTCCTCGAAGGATCGGCCGGTTTTGATCCATTGATTATTCAACGCTCCGAGATCGAGGCCGTTGACCTGTTTGCGCGTATCCTGCAACAAACCGTGAACTTCATTCGCGAGCGCCGCGAAATCGATGCGGCGCAAGTTCGCCACGATCTCCGAGATACTCGCCTGCAGTTCCGAAATCGCCGAAGGCTGAGACGGTACTTCCACGTATTCGTTATCTGGAGACGGCTTTGGCGGCGGAAAAGCCACCGGGTCGCGAAAGTCCAGTTCCACGAAAAGCAAGCCCGTCGCAATGCCGAGGATCTGCAGGTTTGCGCTCAGCCCTTGGTCGACGAGCTTTTGCAATTCCTTGCGCTCGCTCACTTCGAGCTGAGCACCGTTTTCGGTCATGATGATGTTGCGGCTCAACTCGCAACCGACCGCGACAACCGACTCGTTGGCTGCTTTGGGGTTGTAGCGCACGTTCATGCTGACGACGCGGCCAACACGCACACCACGCAGTTTCACCGGCGAGCCGATATCCAAGCCGTGCGTCGACTCATTGAAATAGACCATGAACCGCTGCGGCTTATGGAAGAGGTGAACGTTGCCGAACGAGTACAAACTGATCAGCGCTAGCACGAGCGCGCCCAGCACGAACAATCCGACAAGAGTGGGGCTGATCTTATTCTTCACGGGAGAAAATAGGGACGGTCGTCATACAGGCGTTCGGCGAGTTGGAAACAAAACACGTTTAGACCTCCTGCGCAAAACTTCGTCGATGCAGAAACTCACGGACACGCGGGTCAGGACTCTTGGCTGCCAACTCGCGCGGCGACCCTTCGGCGATAATGCCCTTCGCGTCGCGCTCGAGCAGAATCACCCGGTCCGCGATGCTGAAAATACTATCTAATTCGTGTGACACGATCACCATCGTTGTGCGGAGAGTCGCGCGGATTTGCAAAATGAGTTCATCGAGTTTGCGCGAAGTCACAGGGTCGAGGCCCGCCGAGGGCTCGTCGAAAAACACGATTGCGGGATCGAGCGCGAGCGCGCGCGCAAGGCCGGCGCGTTTTTTCATGCCGCCGCTGATTTCCGCTGGATAATAATTTTCGTAACCGCTCAGTCCCACCTGCGCCAATTTCAACGCCACCAATTCATCGCGCTCCCGCTTGGAAAGCTCGGTGTATTCTTCCAGCGGCAAGGAAACATTTTCGCGCAAGGTCAGCGAACTCCATAGCGCCGCGCTTTGATATAACACACCGAAATGTTTTAACATCTGCCGCCGCGCTTCGACGTCCACCGAGGTAAATTCTTGCCCGAAATAACGGACCTTGCCGGTATACGGTTGAACGAGCCCGATCATGTTTTTCAAGAGCGTGCTCTTCCCGCAACCGCTGCCGCCAATAATGAAAAACAACTCTCCCCGCGGGACGTTGAAGGAAACATTTTTCAAGACGGTGCGCCCGTCGTAGCCGCATTGCAGCTCGCGCACTTCGATCGCAGGAGACGTGGAATCGATGGCGTTCAAATTCCCAAGATGTTAAACACCACTGCGTACACCGCATCGGCGATGACGATCCACAAAATCGATGTTACCACGGCCGAGGTCGCGGCGCGCCCGACGCCCGCCGCGCTGCGGTCGGCTTGGAGTCCGCGCAAGCAGCCCGATAAGCCGACGATAATACCAAAGGTCACCGCTTTGATCAGGCCGGCGCTGACGTCCTTCAAATCGACGATCGTGAGCATTTCGACCCAGAAGGCCGACGGCGAAATCTCCAAAACGCCGTGGGCGACAAAGGCACCGCCGATGATGCCCATGCAATTCGCATAAAGTGCGAGCAACGGCATCATCACCGCCAACGCGATGACGCGCGGCATCACCAAAAAATCGGTGGGTGAAAAACCAAACGTAACCAGCGCGTCGACTTCTTCGTTGGCTTTCATGTTGCCGATTTCTGCGGCGAACGCGGCACCGGTTCGACCCGACAGAATCGTCGCGGTCATGACCGCGCCCATTTCGCGCACCATGGAAAGACCGACCAAGTCGGCATCCAAAATATCCGCACCGTACTGCCGTAAAATCACTGCGCCGGTGTAAGCCAGCGTGACGCCAGCGAGGAAATTGATCAGCCCTACGATCGGCAGCGCCATCGCACCGCACTGCTGCATCTCGGCCAAGCAATCACGCCAGCGAAATTTTCTCGGTCGGGTGAAGATGGCGAAAAACGCGAGGGTGACTTCACCGATAAAGTTCGAGACGAATTGCCCCTCGTGCAGCGCGTCCACGGCGCGCACACCGATGCGGTGGAGCAGGGTTTCACGCGGCCCTTCAGGAGCCGCTTCGATCTTCGCCTCGGCGAGTTGCGCGAGCAGTTGCACGATGCCGTCAGGCAAAGATTTGGTTTCGAAAACCGCGCCGCGTTCGCGTGCCCAGCGCGAGGCGTCGACCGCGAACAAGACCAACGCGCTGTCCCACGCGGTCACGTTATCCACCGAAAATTCGACACTCGTCGGTTTGCCGGGCGCCTTTTCCACCACATCGTGCCAGGCCGGATGAGGCTCGGTGATGCTCCACGCACCGCTCAAATCCACCGCCATGCGATCGCCGGAAACACGGGCGGCAGCGCGAGCGGGGGCAGTTGCGGTCGGTTCGGCCATGGGGAGTAGAACGCTCAGTGAGCGGGCACTTTGTAAAAACCGCAAATTTTTCCGTGCGTTCCTATCCGTCCTTTCGGCACGATTCTTTTGTGAATCGTTTTCGCACCGTTCTCTTCGACCTCGACGGCACACTCGTCGACCAATTTGCGGCCATCCACCGCACGCACGCGCAAACGCGCGAGCACTTCGGTTTTGCGGCGCCGACGATGGACGAGGTGCGCCGGGCGGTCGGGGGAGGTTTGGAAAACGCGATCGCGAAGATCTGGCACCACGAGAACGAGGAGCTTATTCCCGAGGCCGCGCGGGTGTATCGCGAATTCTGGCCGAAGAATATGTTTTTTGAACTGAAACTCATGCCGGGAGCGCGCGAGTTGCTGGTCGCATTGAAAACGCGCGGTGTGCAATCGGCGGTGCTGACCAACAAACATGCGCCATCGAGCCGTGAGTTGTTGGAGCATTTGGGTGTGGCGAAATTTCTGAGTGGCATTTTCGGTGCCGGCGACACGCCTTGGCTCAAGCCGCAAATCGAGTTTACGCAGTACGCCCTGCGCGCATTGGGAGCTGAGGTGGAAACGAGCTGCCTGATCGGAGACTCAACCTACGACGTAGAAACCGGAAAAACCGCGAAGTTAAAAACCTTCTGCGTAACGACAGGCACACACAGCGCGGAGGAGTTGGTCGAAGCCAAAGCAGATGGCGTATATGCGAGCTTGGCAGAGCTAGGGCGGGTGGAGTTGGGGGTTTGAGCCTCCTTAGATCAGACTGCCCGACGATCGATTTTGGAGTGCGGTGACTTGTCACCGCCTTCAAAGGCGAAATTCATTTCGCCTTCCAGAGACACCGCAGCCGGTGATCACTCCCGCGAGTTTTGCGGGCGAATAAATTCGCCCGTCCAAGGCGGTGACAAGTCACCGCACTCCAAATTGCTAGCCGTCTCCAATTGCTAGCCGCACGCCAATTGCTAACCGTCTGTCTGGTGGATGGCTGGTAGCCGTCATTCTCGGATCGAAAACGCGTCTACGAAGCAAAGAGGCCTCAACTCAAGATTGTGACCCACGAAATTTCGTATTCATTAACCCTCTTCTCTCCGGCGCGTGCCTCCTTCCTCGTCTAACTCTCCCGCTCACGAATCGCTCACTGGCGTGCTGGAACGGATTATTTTTCTCAACGAGGAGAATCATTACACTATCGCGGAGTTTCGCCCGGAAGACGGCGAGAAAGTCACGATCGTCGGGCCTTTGCCCGGCGCGCAATGCGGCGAGACACTGCACCTCCGCGGCACTTGGGCGAAGCACGCCCAGCATGGCGCACAGTTCAAAGTCGACGCGTTCAAAGCAGAATTGCCCTCCAGCGTGTATGGGATTCGCAAATACCTCGGCAGCGGACTCGTCGAAGGCATCGGAAAAGTTTACGCGAACAAGATCGTCGACGCTTTTGGCACCGATACCTTTCGCATTCTGAGCGAGGAATCGGCGCGGCTACGCACCGTCGACGGCATCGGCAAAAAACGCGCCGCCGCGATCAAGCAGGCTTGGGACGACCAGCGCGCACTGCGTGAGATTCATATTTTTCTCCAGACCTACGGCGTGAGCACGTCGCAATGCGTGAAGCTGGTGAAAAAATACGGCAACGACGCGAAGCAGATTCTATTAAAAGAACCGTATCGAGTCGCCCGCGAAATCGACGGCATCGGTTTCAAAACCGCCGACCGGATCGCGATCAATCTCGGCTATGCAAACGATGCCGCGCCTCGGCTGGACGCAGGGCTCCTGTTCTCGATGGAGACGCTGCAAGAGGAAGGTCACACCGCGATTCAGGAGATCGATTTGATCGACCACGCGACCCAATTGCTTGAAACCAGCGCGGATCGCGTGACCGCTCGGGTTCAAGCCCTGGTCGAGACGCATCACCTCGCACGCCAACCCGGATCATCCGGTGAGCTCACAGGACCCGCTTCGCTCCTCCAACTCCCAATCAACGATCGTGCGGAAAAACGCATTGCGGACGCGCTGCGTCGTTTGCTGCGCGTGGCGAGCGGTCTGCCACCGATCAAGGCCGACGCGGCTGTCGTGTGGGCAGAAAAGAAAGCGGGCTTCGTTTTCGCGGAGCATCAACGCTTGGCGGTGAGCTACGCGTTGAAAAACAAGGTTTCGATTCTGACGGGCGGGCCAGGCACGGGAAAGACGTCGTGTTTGCGCGCGCTCGTGGAGATTCTAAAGGCGAAGAAAGTGCGCGTGCACCTCGCTGCGCCAACAGGTCGCGCGGCCCAAAGGCTAGCGGAAAGCACAGGCGGGTTTGCTTCGACCATTCATCGCCTGCTTCGTTTCGATGCGGCGCAAGGCGGCTTCACGGTCAATGAAGCGCATCCGCTTTCGACCGATTTTCTAATCGTCGACGAAGCTTCGATGTTGGACACGCGCCTCGCCGCCGCGCTGCTTCAAGCGGTACCGTCGCGAGCGCACCTCCTTCTCGTCGGGGACACGGATCAGTTGCCGTCGGTGGGCGCAGGCAATGTTTTAAAGGATCTCATCGCCACGAAAACCGCGCCGGTAACGAAGCTCGAAGTGATTTTTCGGCAGAAAGGCCAGAGCCAGATCGTGACGACCGCGCACGCGATCAACGCCGGCGATCCGTCGCTGCCGCCGACCGTGCGCACCGTCGCGGAGATCCAGGCTTGGAGCGATTTGACCTTTGTCGCCGCGGACAATGCGGAGGACTGCATCGCAAAAGTGATCGAGCTCTGCACAGCGTATGTGCCGGAGCACTACAAGTATTTCCACCCCGTGCGCGACGTGCAGATCCTCGCGCCGATGCACAAAGGCGTCGCGGGCGTGGGCAATCTCAATGTTCAACTCCAAGGCGCGCTCAACCCGCGTGAACGAGGCCTACGGGCCGGCTTTCACGAATTTCGGCAAGGCGATAAAGTTATCCAACTCCGCAACAACTACGACAAAAACGTCTTCAACGGCGACATTGGCACCGTGGTTTCGGTTGACGGCGAAGCAGGTGTGATCGAGGTGGATTTCGACGGCGATAAACATCCCTTCGACCGCGGCGACATGGGCGAACTCGCGCCGGCCTACGCCATCAGCATTCATAAATCTCAAGGCAGCGAATACCCCGTAGTGGTCGTTCCACTACTGAAGGGCCACTTCATGATGCTGCAGCGCAACCTGCTCTACACGGCGATCACACGCGGCAAGAAAAAGGTTTTCATCGTCGGAGAACCCGCGGCCTACGCGATCGCGGTTCGCAATAGCGAAGCGAAGATGCGGCGCACGCATTTGAAGGAAAAAATTGCAACCAGCGCCGAGGCGCGATGAATGCTCCGCTGGCGAGGAGCTTGAAAGCGAACCCTTGATGGACATCTTTCACTCAACCCCACTCTAACGCACATGCCCGCTCGTGATGACTATATACTGAGATTCCTGAACTTGCTCCGCGAAGCGATTTCGGAGTCGATGAAGTTGCGCGAGAAAGGCCGGCCGGATCAGGCGATGTTCTCGCTGATGGTGGCGCAGGAGAAACTGTTCGCGCGCCCTCTGCCGGAAATCGCGCCGATGCCATTAGAGGAGCAACTGCGGTTATTGACCTTGAACGAGCCGCCGGCGATGGCTCGGCAAAAGGTGTTCGGCTACGCGCAGCTTTTGCGTGAAGCCGGTTTCAATTACCAAGCGCGGGATCGTCGCGATCTCGCGGAAAGCACCTTTCAACTCGCGCTGAATGTCGCGCTGCAAGGCGTGCTCGGAAGCTCCGAAGGAAGTGCCGCACCGACCCTTGATGCCGAAACCGCGGAATTCATGCGCGATCTCCTCGGGCGGATTCCGCCGGAGGCGCTGCACGCGCCGCTCGTCGAGATGCTAAAGGGACTGCAGCTCGCGTAGAGAGGACGCGTTGGGAAGGCGGACGTTCTTGTCGGCTATGCACCTCACGCGAACAACGAGTACGGAATATTAAGAGAGATCGTGAGCTGGGCTCACGATCGCGAAGATGGATGCGGACAAGAATGTCCGCGCTCCCAGGGAGGAAGTGCTTAAGCTTGCGGTTGCAGTGTCTTCAACTCGGCCAAGACCTGATCTGCTTGGTCCTTGGTGTGACCTTGCAAATCGCGCCAAACAATTTTGCCGTCGCGATCGATAAGAAAGGCCTGACGCGACGCGAAGGCTTTATCGGGCTGACCGAACGCATGGGTGAACTCGCCCTTTGTGTCAGCGATCAGCGTGAAAGGAAGATGATACTTTTGCTTAAAGGCTTCTTGTGCGGCGACGCTGTCGCGGCTGATGCCGATGACGGTCACTCCTTTTTGTTGAAGGACCTCGTAGCTATCCCGCAAGGAGCATCCTTGCGCCGTGCAGCCCGGAGTATCCGCTTTTGGATAAAAATAAACGAGGGTCAGGCCCTTTTTATAAACATCGCCCAGATTGAGCGACGCACCCGTTTCAGTTGTGCCGGTGAGGGCGGGAGCTTGAGCGCCAACATTGAGCGGCTCGCCTTTGGAGAAAGAAAACAAGGCCATAAAGATGCCGAGAAGAAGGAGGATACGCGTGCGCATGATTTTTCAAAATGCCGACGATGGTTTTTTTCGCAACGAAGCACGTGGTGCTAGCATTGGAAGAACCGGTTCAATCGTTCGGGTAACGGTTTGGTTGGATTAAGGTGGTTCTGTGAGAGACAGGTTCTGGGTCCCAGGTTCTGTGAGAGACGTGAACGCGGCTTTTATTCCCGGATGCCCGCCCCCTCTATCCCCCTGGGAGCGCGGACATTCTGTCCGCCAACTTATTAAAAACGAGCCGGAGGCTCGTGCTTTTCATAGGTGAGCGAGCCCTGCTCGCGCGGAAAAAGATGGCGGACAGAATGTCCGCGCTCCCAAGGGCGGAGGGCCGCTCGTTAGTTTTCTGCGGTTACTAATCCGAAATAATGCTCCGCGTTCTTGTAACAGATGTTCTCCACCAACCGGCCGAGCTGCTCGTGATCATCGGGAATCAACCTCCGCCTCAAAATCTCTGCGATCGTGGTGCACAACATGGGAGCGCGGACATTCTGTCCGCCAACCTACTAAAACGAGCCGGAGGCTCGTGCTTTTCATAGGTGAGCGAGCTTCGCTCGCGCGGAAAAAGATGGCGGACAGGAGGCGCAGTGTCATAAATTCGAGGACACTTACTGCCATTAATTCGAGGACACTTTTTCTGAGGCTTCAATGCCTTGGAAAAAAAGTTCTGAACAAGAGCAAAGAGTTAAATTAGCTCTAGAGATGCT
>Ga0207702_10002459_pt1 | contig 17542 bp, 12 predicted proteins | sample KBSCornC62_FD_184302 | JGI IMG/M metagenome (GOLD analysis project Ga0207702, IMG submission 184302) | Corn rhizosphere microbial communities from Kellogg Biological Station, Michigan, USA - KBS Corn C6-2 (SPAdes) (version 2) | ecosystem: Host-associated > Plants > Roots > Rhizosphere > Soil ...
GTGCCGACGAATGAAAGCGAAAGCGCGACGAGCGACAAGGTGAGCGCAAGTTGTACTGCGAACAATGCTGTGAACGCGCGTCGGCGGTGAGGGGCCGTTGCCGATTCTTTCAACACCGCTGTGAGTTGAACCCGTTTCGCAGCCTTCACCGCAAAGGCCCACACGATCGCTCCGGCGCAGATTCCGGTCAGCGCGGCCAGGGCGACGCTGCGCGCGTTCAACCGCACGTCGGCTGATACACACAGTTGGGCGAGCAAAGGGTCACTGCGCAGCGAATGCAGAAAGAACCAACTTGCGCCCAAACCCAAGATGCCGCCAAGAACCAGAAGGGTGGCAAGCTCGCCGAGGAGCCAGCGTGCGAGGTGTGATTGCGTCGCTCCGAGCGCGAGCCGCACGGCAATTTGCCGGCGCCGCGCCAGGAGCCGAATGAGAGTGAGCGAAAAAAAGTTAAGGAATCCGAGAGCGAAAAAGGCCGCCACGGTGGCGCTGAGAACGAGAAGGATGCGCGCGGTTTGTTGTTGTTCCAACCGACTTGCTCGCAATGTCGTCGCCCGCAAGCCCATCCCGTGATTTACGTCGGGATGGTCACGTTGTAGTCTTGCAGCCACTACAGCGAGTTCGGCATTGATCGCCGGTAGAGATTGGCCTGTTTTTCGCCGCGCCAGGGTATGCAGCCATTCCGTGTCGCGACTGGTAACGACCCATGGCGCATGATAAGCCGTTACATGTTGGAGTGGAATCCATATGTCCACGCGCGCACGACGATCCACGTTTTGGAACTGCGCGGGCAGGGAGCCTGTCACGCGGAAGGGATGTCCATCGATTCGGATTAACGTGTTTGGAGCGGCGCGAAGTTCGTTCGCGATTTCACCACTGAGCACGGCGACCGGTTCCGTTCCGCTTCGATCGTTTTCCGCGCCGAACACGCGGCCACTTGCCGCCAAGACGCCAAGTGCTTCAAAAAAATTGCCACTCACGCCGGCGCAATTAACGCTCACGGTGCGGTCTCCGATTTCCAGGGAAACGTTGGTGGCGTCGTCGAATGCGCAGACTCCATCCACCGTTTTCAATTGTTCCTGAAGATCGATCAAATCGGGGCGGCTGATGATTCCGTCGGGCAAACTCGTCGCAATGGCGACAATGTCCTCCGTTGCACGCCCGGTCGGAAGCCGAAGCAGCAGCGCGTCAAGCAACGCACTCGCCGCCAGAAACATCCCGGTGGCCGTTGCGATGACCAAGACGGATACGAGCACGTAGGTGCGGGAGGAGCGCGACAACGTGAGCAAAGGTCGGAGGATTTGCTCCATTTTGCTACGGTCGAAGTGAACCGTTCCTATTTCGATCCCATAGCATACAGCGAAGGATGCAGTCGGCCATAAGCGCTGGCCCCACAGTTTTGGACGTCCCGTAAATGGGACGCTCAATTCCCACCCGCGGAACGCCGACCTGACTCAACAGGCAGGTTAAAATCGTAAGTCCCTTCGGTGCAAGGGCGTGCTAATTGAACATAAGGCTGGCATAGGCTGTGCAAAGGGAGACGGCACGCAGCCTAGTTTAACCATTCCTTCGATGTTCTCCGCTCTTAGATTTGCTTTCCGACGCCTCGCGAAAACTCCGGGTTTCACGTTCACCGCGCTTTCGACGCTGGCGATTTGTCTTGCTGCAAACCTGACGATCTTCGCCGTGGTTGATGCGATTGTAGTAAGGTCGCTGCCCTTCCCTCACGCGGATCGCCTGGTCGCGATCGGCAATAGTTATCCGGCCGCAGGAGTGGATCGCGCTGGATCGTCAATTCCAAATTATTTCGATCGCCGTGGAGCGCTGAAATCGGTGTCGAGCCTTTCACTTTATCAGGACTATAGCATTACGATCGGTGCGGCAGGCTCTCCCCAGCGAGCTAACGTCGAGCGGGTGACACCCGAATTTTTTCAAACGTTGGGGGTGAAGCTGGCAAAAGGCTCCATGTTCACAAGCGACCAGTTGTCTTATGGATCCGACGGCGTTGCCATTCTCACAGACGGATTTTGGCGGAGCTATTTCAATGCGGACCCCAATGTGATCGGCCGCACGTTTTTAAATGATGGCTTTCCGGCGACGGTGATCGGCGTGTTGCCGCCGAATTTCCATTTCCTTTCCAGTCCTGCCCAATTTTTTCGGCCGGCTTCTCACGATCCAAAAGAGCGTCTCCCGGGCAATCGCCATAGTAATAACTATCAAATGATCGCGCGTCTCGCTCCCGGGGCGACGGTTGCAAGCCTGCAAGCGGAGGTCGATACGTTCAATGCTCAGCAATTCGCCAGCGATCCTTATGGGCAGGTCACCAGAGACGCGGGTTTCCATACCACCGTGCATCCTTTGCATGCAGAACACATCCGCGCGGTTAAACCGATCCTGCTGCTTCTGCAGTGCGGTGTGCTGTTCCTGCTGCTGATCGGCTGTGTCAATCTCGTGAATCTCCTCCTCATCCGCGCAAGCGGTCGCGCGAAGGAGTATTCCGTTCGACAGGCGCTCGGAGCGCGGAGTCGACATATCGCAATCGAGGTTCTCGCGGAGACAGTATTGCTCGCGTTCGGCGGAAGTCTTTATGGTCTGTTGCTGGGCGTTTTCGGTATCGATTTTTTGCATACATTGGGAACGGATCAACTACCTCTGGGTGCGCAGATCCAACTGGATGGACGTGTCTGCTTGGCTGCTCTGGCGATTGCTTTTGCTGTGGCGATTGCACTGGCCGCTCCGGTCGTGACCTATGTTTTAAAAATGAGAATGGCGACGGGCCTGCAGAGTGAAGGCCGAGGCGGCTCGGCTGGGCGCGGTGCGCAGCGAGTGAGGCATATTTTCATCGTGGCCCAAATCGCCATGGCTTTCGTACTGCTCTCCGGAGCTGGATTGCTGACCACCAGCTTGCGAAAGGTTTTAGCTACGCCCCCCGGTTTCAATACTCAGAACCTTCTGACGGGCATGGTCGCCCTACCATGGAAGAACTATCACGATGGAGCCTCACGTTTAGCCTTCGTCGAACGTCTGATCCCTGCTGTCCAGTCGATTCCTGGAATCTCTTCCGTCGCGTATACGAGCGGCCTGCCCTTTAGCACATTGAACAACGACAGCGCTGTCGCCGTTCTCGATCATAAACCAACTCCTGGTGAACCGCTCCGAGCACATTACTGCAGCGCGGTCTCCAGCGATTACTGGAAAACGATGGGAATTTCGCTGCTGCAGGGGCGACTTTTAAACGACGCCGACAATCATGCTAATACTCGGGTCTGTGTCGTGGACGAAGCATTCGCAGAACGTTACTGGCCGCGCGGCGAAGCTTTGGGGCGTAAAATTATGTACGGCCCGGTCGCCGACATGGGTGGTGCCTCGACGATCGTCGGGGTGGTCAGCTCGATTAAGCAAATCGAATTAACTGAGGACAAGGCTCACGGCGCTGTTTACTTCACTTTTCCCACGCTCGAGCCCAATGCTTTTTACCTCGTCGTTCGAAGCGTGATACCTGCGGCCGATGCCGCCACCGCGATTCGCAAGACCTTATTGAACCTCGACCCCGAGCTGCCGATAGACGACTGGAAGGCGATGGAGATGCGTATTGACGACAGTTTGGTTGCTCGGCGTTCGCCGACGATTTTGGCAGGCATCTTCGCGGCTGCCGCGCTCTTGCTCGCCGCGCTCGGGACCTACGGTGTGCTGAGCTACGCGGTGGCTCAACGCCAAGGGGAGATTGGAGTTCGCATTGCTTTAGGGGCGCAACCGTCGCAAATTCGTCGTCAATTTCTTTTGCTCGGCGTGCGCTTGCTCGGGGTAGGAGCGGCTATTGGCATCGCGGGCGCCTGGGCTGCAAGTTTTGCAATGCGAGCCATGCTTTTCGAAAGCATCGGCGCGCACATCGAAACAATAGTCGCTACGCTCTTAGTGATGACAGGTGTCGCGCTTTCCGCCTGTTTCTTTCCCGCTCGTCGGGCCACAAGAGTTGATCCTGCCTTGTCGGTGCGAGCCTAGTGGATTCGAACGCGCCAGAATCGCAGTCGTGCCGTGGTCTTACAGACCCCCTTTGTCGGGTGACACATGGCTCCCGGTAATCAAAGAGTGAATACAGCGCTCAGGTGTAATCGCGGCGCAGATTGCTCGGCAAAAGACCGGACTCTTCGCGGTACTTGGCGACGGTCCGCCGGGCGATATTGATTCCGCGCTCCTGGAGTTTGGCGACGATTTCTTGATCGCTCAATGGGTGACTGCGATCTTCCCCTGCGATCAGGTCGTTGATCATTTCCTTCACGCTGGTGTTCGAGACCGAGTCGCCACTGTCGGCCTGATAGCCCGGGGTGAAGAAAAATTTAAAATCGAATATGCCGTGCGGCGTCTTGATATACTTGTTCGCGATCGCACGGCTGACCGTCGTTTCGTGCACGCCGACGACGTCGGCGATCTGCGTCATCGTTAACGGCCGCAGTTTAGAAACACCTTCTTCAAAAAAGTCGTTCTGCTTTTTGATGATTTCGCGGGTGATGCGCTCGATCGTCTGTTGGCGCTGCTCGATCGAGTTGATCAAGAACTTTCCTGAGCGCATGCGTTCGCGCAGGTAATCGCGCTCTTGTTTGGAAAGGGTGCCTTTGGCGATCATCTCCTTGTACGTATTCGAAATCCGGAGACGCGGGATGTAGTCGCTGTTGAGAATCACGTTCCACTTCTCACCATCCTTTTCGACGGTCACATCGGGGATGACGACGCGGTTACTGTCGTCGGCAAAGCGCCGTCCCGGGGCGGGATCGAGCGTGCCAATCTCCTCGATCGCGATCTGCACGTCATCCATGTGCGCGCCGATCTTGCGCGCGATTTCAGGGATGCGACGTCGAGTCAGCAGCGTGAAATGGTCGCGAATGATTCGAGCAGCGAGGGAGTCCGAGCGGCCCTTGTTGGCCAACTGCTGGAGTAAACATTCTTCGAGATTCTGCGCTCCGATGCCGGCGGGTTCGAAGGTCTTCAGAATCTTGGCCGCGTGTTGCACGGTTTCCAGCGGCACACCGGTTTGGAGCGCGACGTCGTTTGGAGTTTGAGTGAGAAAACCACGGTCATCGAGGCTGCCGACGAGGTACTGAATCGCTTCAAACGTTTTCGTCCCCATCTCGACCATTTCGGCCTGACGCATGAGGTGCTCCTGAAGCGAAGTTTCCGTGACCAGAGAGTCGAAGAAATGCTGGCGGCGTTCCGCGTCCTCGGACGTGTGTTGTTGCGCGCCGCCGGCCTGCGACATGTAGTCGCGCCAGTCTTCGTCGAGCTTGTGGAGGATTTCGAATTCCTTGGAAAAATCCATTTCCTCGCGATTTTCGGTCGCGGTCCCAGGTTCGTTGTCGGAGTTATGTTCCGGAGCTTCGTTGCCCGACTCGGAAGAGTTGTCGGCGTTTTGAGCGTCGCGTTCTCGGTCGAGGCTGACGCCTTCCATGGGAAGTTCCTCGAGCGCGGGATTGCTCTGGAGCTCTTCTTGAATGACCGAGCGAAGATCGAGGGCGGCAACCTGAAGAATCTTCAGCGACTGCCGTAGTTGCGGCGCCAATACGAGCGACTGAGACTGGCGCTGACGAAGATCCTGGCTAAATCCGGGTCCGCTCATAGTCTGCTGGATAGATCACGGTTGATGCGTTCATGCGATCGTGGGGGCAGGGGAACGGGAAAGCGGAGAAGGGACGCCAGGTTCGCGATGGTCCATCACCTCTTTGAGGTAGACACCGAGCTTTTCGTTGGTCGGACCGTAGCGATCGCTGTAGAGGTAAAGTTCGAGATCCGTCAGCATTTGCGCCGCGTTCTGGTAGCGCTTTTCGCGGTCGCGCTGGAGGGCTTTCTGGATGATTGCTTCCAATCGATCATCGATATCAGCGCGAAGCGTGCCGAATTTCGGAATCGGCATGGTTAAGATGTTGCGTCGCGATTCCAAGCGATCGGCGGAGCGGAAAATATTACGGCCGAGAAGCAGCTCCGTTAGTACGATTCCGAGAGGGAAAAGATCGGCTCGGGCGTCGGTCACGGCGTAGCTGGCCTGTTCGGGGGAAAGGTATTCGTCCTTGCCGGCAATGACCTTGCCTTCCTCGTTGTACATCAGGTCCAACGCCTTCGCGATGCCGAAGTCAGTCAGTTTCACATCGCCCTCGTAAGCGATCATGACGTTTTTCGGACCAATGTCGCGGTGAACGATATTGAGATGACGGCCCTCGATGTCGCGTTTTTGGTGCGCGTAAGCGAGGCCGCGGGCGACCCGGGAGATGATGAAAGCCGCGAGGTCGACCGGCACGGCCTTTTTCAGCATCCGATGGCGTTCCAGGAACTGCTCTAAATTCACGCCTCGAACAAATTCCATGACCATGAAATACTGTCCGCCCACCTGCCCAAGATGGTAGGTTTGGACTATATTCGTGTGGATCAGGTCGGCGACGAGACGGGCTTCGCCAATGAAATTCTTCTGGAACTCCGCGATGGTGGAGTACTCCTCGCGGATCAGCTTTACCGCGACAATTTTCCGAAAGTTGCCGGCTCCCCGCTGGACGGCCTCGTACACCAGCCCCATCCCACCTTCCGCGATCTTCCGCGTTAACTCGTAATGGAGTTCGTTGAAGATGTGTTTAAGGGTAGCCACGCATCTGTAAAATACGGACCGATTTCCCACTGGCAAGAGCACAAATCTCTATCTAGCACGGAAATTGCTTACTCTGCTCGCCTGTTTGATTTAATTTTAGCGAATGTGACCGCTCGCGGCGGCCAGAGCAGCGCCTTTCCCCCATGCCCACCCGTTGACATCGGAGCGGAAGGGGGAAAACTTAAACGATGATTACGTTGAGTCCCCGTGCAGCGCAGCAGGTCCGGTCGATGCAATCCGAAGCCTCGGTGGCGGAGAAGAAGCTGCGCGTCTTTGTCGAAACCGGCGGATGTTCGGGATTCCAATACGGCATGTCTTTCGACGAGTCGAAGCCGGAGGACGCAGAATTGGAGAGTGAAGGCGTGAAGATTCTGATCGACCCGACGAGCTTGGCCTACCTGAACGGCTGCGCGATTGACTTCGACGATGGCCTGCACGGCAAAGGCTTTGAGATTAAAAATCCCAACGCACAGAGCACGTGTGGTTGCGGGAAGTCGTTTAATTGATCCGACCAACTGGCGGAGACCGCGTCGTCAGGGCGTCATCACCCTGAAGAAGCCAAACTTACTTTTTAATCATCACTGCGGCGCCCGTGATGTAGTTGTGATGCGGGGCGCTTTGTAGGTGCCAGGCACGGAATGCTGGAATATCGTCGAGATTCCAGACGATTGGCGTGGCTGGGTTGTTGAAGGCGGGGTGACGCCAAAGTTCGCTCTCGAATTCGGCCATTGTCATTGCCCGACCATTCCAATCCGGAAAAGTCATTCCGAGGTCCGGTTCGCAGATATCGAAGGAAATGAAGAGTGGGCTACCGGACTTGAGTACCCGGGCGATTTCACTCGCTGCTTTTACTTTGTCGGGTTGGTGCTCGATGACGGAGAAGCTCGTTACGATATCGATCGACGCGTCGGCGATTGGAAGAGTTTCGCCGGAAACGAGCTTCCATTGCACGTTGACGCGTAGTTCAGCCCTAAGTTTCTCCCAACGCGGAGTCCACTGGGAATCAGTCTCGATCAAAGTGACCTCCGCTCCTTGCGAAGCCAATAACCAAGGCATGGGCGAGATTTCGCTGCCGAAGTCGAGCACCCGTTGCCCACGCCAGTCGATTCGATCGAGACCGTGATAGTGAAGCCACGGATACTCCCAGACTTTACTCCAGTTGGTAAATTGACGGAGGTCGTGCTTCGCGGCGAAGGCGTTGCACTCGCGCATGAAGGCCTGAAAGGGAGTGCTTTGAAGCTCGGAGACGGAAGCTAGACGAGGACCGCTTTGCGATAGGAGCGGAAGGACTGATGGCGAAAAATTGGGAGAGAGGGGGGACGTCATGCGAAGACTGCTAATCGATGGAAATTTTCAGAGGCAGCCGAGCAATGCCATAGAACGGCCAGGTGTCATCGTTTTCGTAGTGAATCACGATCGGGCCCAATCCCTCGTACTTATCATGAAGAAAGCCGAAGTTCGGTCCGGCATCAGCGGGCTCGCTCGATTCGATGCTGAACGTATAGGGCCCCGGTTGAAGGTCGCAGACGATTTCGAAGGTTATGATCCGTTCTTCGCCCGCGGCGAAGCTTCCCAACGTCACGCCCAACTGCCGAGTGCCGGCAGCGAAGACCAGATTGGTCATCCGATCATAGATATTGATGCCGATGGCTGGCGCGGCGATGGGTTCGTGCGCACGAAGTAGACATCGAAGGAGGAGCTTTCGGGTCATCTCCACGCGCAATGACGGTGCTCCGTGCTCATTTTCCGCAGCGACATGCACCAGTTCGAGATCCTGTGCGCCATGGCGAGACTTTGCTCTGGGCAGCAGATCGTGTTGTTGCAAAGCAGTCAGGATTTCCTGCGCCGTGTGCGGCACCTTCGCGCGGGCCGTACCGGGATTGGTCGAAGCATTTTGTTGGAAACGCTTCCCAAACAGAGAATAGTAGCGGCTAACGGCTTCATCCGGCGATCCGTGAAAATACTTTTTCCCCTGATCGAGGAGAATGACCTGTTCGCAAAGATTCCGGACAGCTTCCATGTCGTGCGAGACGAAGAGCAGGGTGACCCCTCCGCTCAGCAACTGGTGAAGCTTTTTGAAACACTTTTGTTGGAAAAAAACATCTCCGACCGAGAGAGCTTCATCGATGATGAGAATGTCGGGCTCGACCGCTAGTCCCACGGCGAACGCCAGTCGCACCATCATACCGGAAGAATAAGTTTTCACCGGTTGTTCAATGAAGTCACCGATGTCGGCGAAATCAGCGATCTCGTCGAAACGCTTCTGCATTTCGGCCTGCCCAAGTCCATAGATCGAACCCTGGAGAAAAACATTTTCTCGCCCCGTGAACTCTGGATTGAAGCCAGAGCCGAGTTCGAGCAAAGCAGACACGCGACCGGTGACCTCCAGCTTGCCTGACGAGGGCGTAAGAGTCCCGGCGATCATCTGAAGCAGCGTACTCTTGCCGGAACCGTTTCGGCCGATAATTCCAGTGCCTTGGCCCCGCCGCACCGTGAATGAAATGTCATCGAGAGCAAAAAAATCGCGGTAACCTTTTTTTGCTTTTGCAGCGATTGCTTGGTGCGGCGCGCTTTTTTTGGGAAACCCACTTGCAATGCGATCAAGCACGGGGGAGATGACGCGCGCTGAAGGGCTTTCCCAAATTCGATAACATTTGGACAGATTTTCAACCTGAACGATAGGAGCGTCCGACATGATGAGGTGTACTTAGATCACGTCCGCAAAGGCGGGTTGCCACTTTTTGAAGAACCAATAACCCAGCCCCAAAATCGTCAGACCGCAGATCCAAGTATAGACGACTGGGATCAGTTCAACCGGTTGATCCCAGAGCAGTGCGCGCCGGGAAAGGTCGACCGTGTGGAGCATCGGATTCCACTTCAGCACCATCCACAAGCCGGGGACTTGCTTGATCAATTTAACCGGAAAGAAAACCGAGCTGGAGTACAACACCACTTGCGTAATGAACGTCGCGACTTGCGAGATATCGCGAAAAAAAACTCCGAATGCCGATAAGAACCAACTCAGCCCAATCGTAAGGAATATATGCGGCGTAATGAGAACAGGCATCCAGAGAAGGCCCGAGAGCGGCGGCGGGTGTGAAACGGCAGCGCAAGCGAGAAGTAGCAAAGTAAAGCTGATGGTGAAGTGAAACCAGAGCGCACTCACGTTCGAGAGCGGCAGCGCGGAGAGAGGGAAGACCACCTTCTTTACGAAGTTAGGATTCGAGATGATGTAGCTCGGCGACACCGCAATCACTTCAGCGGTGATTTGAAAGATAATCAGCCCGAGGAAGACGGCGAGGGTGTAGTCCAGGGGTGTCTCATTCGGAATCGCGTTAAAGTGACTTTTGCCGATGAATCCGAAAACGATCACGTACATCCCCAAACTGAGAAGGGGGTTAAGCACCGTCCAGAAAATCCCCAGATGACTTCCGCGATGACGCATTTCCACCGCGCGGACGGTGAATTGCCACCAAAGATCAAAATTTTTCGAGAGAGATGAACCCGCCTGCCTGGAAGTTGCGGACATAAGGTGCGACTGTGGAAAAGGTGGGTGGCGGAATGCAAGCGCCGTCGTCAAGGATATGCGACTCTTTGAGGACTGGCGTCCGGGCATACCTTTGTAGTGGGTCGTTCACTACGTGGCCCGGGCTTTGGAAAAGCCGTGAAACACTTCTTTTTTCCCCTGGTCATCCCTTAATTCGACAACGGGATTTCAAGATTGCAATTGATTCTGAAATCTCGCGCTGTGGCAGTTTGGTCGCTATATTTCTTCGTTTTAAAAATGGCTTGGCTTTCGAATTTTTGGCGCAGCTCCGGCGCGCAAGTGGCAACGTTATTGGTGTTGTTGTCCAGTACGATTAGAGCACAGCAGACCACGTTTCAGCCAACGCTCCCCGAAGATCTCCTGCCCACTCTTCGGCCCCTTCTTGAAACGGCGCTAAAGCAGTCACCTACCATGCTCTCGGCGAGTTTGAGCGTGGCAAGTGCGGATGCAACCGCGTTAGGTGATCGTTCTGTCCTGTGGCCTTCGCTGGCGGCGAATGCTCAGTACGTTTACACGGAAGAAGCCAATTCGGCTAACGGTAGCGTCTGGACGACTAGCAGTGGCCCTCTGTATGGATTCGGAGTTAGCCAAGCGCTTTTCCAATGGGGCGCCCTCAAACATCAAGCAGAGTTTGGCAACCTGCGCTCAAGCATCGCTCGGCGTCAATATGATGAGGCGTATCGCAGCTTAGCGTTGAGCATTCGTTCTCAGTATCTGGATCTCATTAAGAAGAAAATCGGGTTAAAGCTCATCCAACTTCAGGCAAAGTCAGTGTCTGATAACCTCGCTCTCCAGGAAGCTCGACTGAAAGATGGGCGAATTTCCTCCGCAGATATCGTCGAACCCCGTCTCCAGGTGCAGGAAATCAGTATCTCCGTAGACCGAGCTTCGCAGGACTTTGACTCTTCACGGCGAATGTTAGCTCATCTTATTGGAGTTCCGGAGATTTCAAACAGCCAGATCCCTGACGATATTCCCGCTCCAAAATTTGAGCCGGAAAAAGCGCGTTCATTTTTTGAAAAAACGGATGCGGATGGGGTCCAACGCACGCTGCCATTCTTGGTTTATAAAGATACAATCAAGCAGGACGAGCTAACCTACAAGATACAGAAGGTTCGTCTGTATCCCAAATTCAACTTTTTTGCCAATTATACACAGTTGAACCAAACCAACGTTGATCCAAGCGGCAATCCAACGTTGACGGCGATTACGGTTGCGTCTGTCGGGGTGGGGGCGAATTGGACTATTTTCGACGGGTTTGCTACGCGCGGGGCAATTAGAGGAGCACTTGCCTCCAAGCGACTAGCGGAGCAACAAATGAAGGAGTATTCGGCGTCAACAACCGAGACCTTGCGGAATTTGGAGAAGCAAATCGGCTTTGCCGGACGAGCGATGAATCTGACGGAGACGCGGCGAACTTTGGCTACTGCATCTATCGGCAAAGTCAGCAACGATGTAAAGGCGGGCGTGGCACCGCAAACGCTGTTGAATGCGGTTACACAAAATGCTGCAACAGCGAACCTCACCGCTATATCAACGCGCGCGGAATTTCTTTCGCTTTGGGCACAATATCTTTCTACCGCCGGGCTCGACCCCATCCTCGAAAACTTGCCGGCCAACTACTATCACCATGTCAAGTAAGCGTACAGTTATCCGCGTCGTCATTGTGGTCGTAATTTTGGCTGCGGCAGGTTTCTACGCGTTCAACGCGTTCCGCCCGCGCGCCTTGGTGGCAAAGGTAGTGAGCGGTCGCGCTGTTGATGCCGTTCCCGGCAATGTCACGGTCCGGGCTGAGTACGCCATGGAGTTAAAAAGCGAAATCGGTGGTCGGATTGTCGAAACCGCCCTTGATGAAGGCAAGGTCGTGAAAGAAGGCGATTTTCTCGTCCAGCTTGATCCCACTGACACGAAACTTGAAATCGAGCGGATTGAAAATGACCTCAAGGCAGCCCGTGCCCGTATGGAAGTCGGATCACTCTCGGTTTCCGATCTTGAAAATGCGAAAGCCGATTTGGAAAACGCACAACGGCAATTCAAGTTGGGAAGCGTGGCGGCTGCGGATGTGGATAAGCAGACCCGCGCGGTCGCTCAGATTGAGAAGAGAATTAAGCTTGAGGACGTGGCCAGCCACCAGGCTGTTGATACTTTGGAAAACGAGCTGAAGACGCGTAAACGTCAGCTCGAAAAAATGCGGATGACAGCGTTTTTTAACGGGAAAATTTCCGCGGTTTATGCGCGAAAAGGCGACTTGATTGGGGGAGGGGCCATCATTGCGACGATCATTGCCACCAGTCGAACGGTGGAAGTCCGAATCAGCGAAGAAAATTTTGCCGGCGTGAAAGTGGGCGAGCGCGCGCGCGTCCGTTTCCTCGGCTATGGGAATGATTTTTACGAGGCCAAGGTCACCAAGGTGCTACCGACGGCGGATCCCGACACGCAGCGTTATATTGTGTACGTTTCGGTTGACATTGATCCGGAAAAGCTCGTCCCGGGCATAACCGGCGAAGCCAGCATCGTCATCGCTGAACGCGATGCCAAAGCCTTGATTCCTCGCCGCGCTTTGTTTCAACACTTTGTTTATGTCGTGAAAAATGGCGTCGTGGAACAACGCGATGTCGAGGCAGGGTACGTGAGCTTGAACGAAGTCGAAATCCTCAAGGGGCTTGAGCCAGGAGAGCTCGTTCTTGTTGAAGAGCTGGACCAATACCATCCCGGCGACCGCGTCACCCCGAAGATCGTCGAGTAGAGCCGCTGCCCTCTCCCGCTAGGCTCTTATGTCGCCGACTTTACGTATCGCGTTCCGGTTTCTTACCGCAAAAAAACGCGCCATGCTGATGAGCTTGGCCTGTATCGTCTTGGGCGTGGGTCTGTTCATCGTCACGCAGGCGACGACGAGCGGATTTGAAGACTTCTTCATCAAAACCATTCTCGGAACCAACGGCGCCATCCGCGTCGAAGATAAAATCCAGGACACGCTGCGCTCGATGTCAGCAGGCGGAAACGACAGCACCTCTAAGTTCCAGATTCGCGGAGAAGGGCAAAAATACATCGAAGGTATTGAAGAGCCCAACATAGTGATGAGCGGCCTGCGGGAGTTTTCCAATATTTCAGGAGTCTCGGAGGTGCTGCACGGGAGCGTGTTGTTGCACAGCGCGTTCAAAACCGAGGGCGTCCAAATTTACGGCATCAACCTCGAAGACCATCTGCGCGTTTCCGACCTCGAGCATCAAATCGTGGAAGGCGATCTCGCCGATTTCCGCGCATCGCCGTCGGGAACGATTCTCGGTAAGGATATGGCGGACCGTCTCCAACTGAATGTCGGCGACTCATTCATCCTCGACGCTTCGGATAAGATTGGCCGCCAGCAACGTCGCTTCCGGGTCAGCGCGATTTATCAAACGGGCGTCGCCGACATCGATCGCGTTCGACTCTATGCCCACATGGAAGAATGTCGCTCTCTCCTCCATAAACCGACGGGCGCTTCATTCATTCAGGTCAACATCCGGGACAAGGATCGCGCTCCCGAAGACGCGCTACGCATCGAAGCTGTTTTGCACTACAGTGCGCATAGCTGGCAAGAACGTGAAAAGAGCTGGCTCGGTGTTTTCCGCGCGTTGCGCATATCCAGCGCGATCACGGTGTCGGTCTTCACGCTCATCGCCGGTTTAGCCATGTTCAATACGCTTGCGATGATGGTCCTCGAGAAAACCAAGGACATCGCGATCTTGCGCTCGATGGGCTATACCCGCGACGACATTTCCGGCATTTTCCTTTGGCAGGCAACGATCGTTCTGGTGATTGGCACCGTAGTCGGCGTGATCGTGGGCGCAGGTGTCACCTATGCGGTCTCTCGCGTGCACATCTCGATCAGCGGTATTTTCAAAACCGATACATTTATCGTGGCGTGGTCGATTTGGCACTACGTCCAAGCCGTTTTGACGGCCATTGTGATGGTGATGATCGCGAGTTTGGTGCCTTCGCGCCGAGCCGCACGACTCGAACCGGGTGATGTGATTCGGGGAACTGCGCAATAAGCCATGGCTCAACTGAACGGAAATATCGCACTGCGATGCACGAATGTTCATCGCTCCCTCGGCCAGGGGGAAAACCGCGTTCACGTCCTCAGAGGCGTTTCTTTCGAGGCCAAACGAGGTGAAGTCCATGCAATCGTCGGACCTTCCGGCTGTGGCAAGAGCACCTTGCTCTATCTTCTCGGTCTTCTTGACCGGCCCGATAGCGGCGAAATCTGGATCAATGGGGAGTTGATGTCCAATACGGTAGATGCAGCCCGCACCGCTGCCCGGGGAGAACATATCGGCTTCGTCTTTCAATTTCACTTCCTCATGCTCGAGTTTACCGCGCTCGAAAACGTGATGATGCCCATGCGAAAACTGGGACGTCTCAGTGTCGCTGAAATGGCGGAACGCGCGAAAATGTTACTCGCGTCGGTTGGACTGGGGGAGAAGACGCATCGCCTCGGGACCCAACTCTCCGGTGGTGAACAGCAGCGCGTGGCCATTGCCCGGGCCTTGGCGAATCAACCATCGATCCTGTTAGCCGACGAGCCCACCGGAAATCTCGATGCCAAGAACTCGACGATGGTCTTCGATATGATGACTCGACTCGCTCGGGAGAACGGCCAGGCCATCATCCTCGTGACGCACAACCCCGAGATCGCGAACCGCTGCGACCTGGTGCGCCCAATGAAAGACGGCCTTTTCGTCTAATTCTGCGATTCGGTCGCAAAAGGACGGCGCTGTCACGCGAGCGGGATGCGCCCCGCAAATCGGAGAGGATGCTTTTGTGGGCAAACTTTCTGTAATGGGAAAAGCACTACGCGGGAAAAGTGTCCCGCGCTTCGCCACTGCGTTTGGTAATCAAAAGCAGTGCTAATCCCGAAACGGTTTCTTGCTACTGTGAGTTTCTTTGGGAGGGAGGGAGGCGGTGAATGACAGGATTAACACTTTTCCCCCATAAGGTTTTCCGGCCTCAAATCCGGCCGAATCCAAATTTATCGTTTACAACTAAATCTGCGCTCCCTTGCCTGTTCCACTGATTTTAACTCAACGAAACAACCTGTGAGCCCACTACATACGCGAAAGGGTTTCCTTGCCAAATTGACTGGTTTTGCGGCCGCCTTTGGCCTTGCGCCGCGATTGCTTGGCAAATCCGTGATTCCGGTTGCCCCCAAAACCGCCGCCCCCGTGGCGCCTTTCGCGGTGCGGACCGATGCGCGATCGGTTTCTCGTTCGAGCGAGTCTCTCTAACCCTGGTCGCTTAGACCTTTTCGATCATGTCGAAGATCTTTCCGAAGTCGGCGAACAAGCTGCCGCTCCAAATCATCATTTTCCTGTTTGTGCTCGTGGGAGTGGTGACGGCGGCGACCACCTATTACGCGACGCCCAAATACACCCGCGTCGGGTATGCACCCATTCAGCCGGTGCCATACAGCCACGCGTTGCACGCCGGTCAGCTCGGCATCGATTGCCGCTACTGCCACAGCAACGTGGAGAAGTCTAGCGTCGCCAATCTGCCGACGGCTCAGACCTGCATGAACTGTCACTCGCACATTAAAACAGACAGCCCGCTGCTTGCCCCCGTGCGCGCCAGTTATGCTTCGGGTGACCCGATCCATTGGAAACGAGTCCACCAACTTCCCGATTACGTTTACTTCAATCACTCGATCCATGTCCGCCGCGGCGTTTCGTGCTACGAGTGTCACGGGCAGATCAACAAGATGGAGGTGGTGACGCACGTGAAACCTTTCAGCATGGGTTTCTGTTTGGATTGCCACCGCGCACCGGCTGCCCGCCTGCGCCCGCTGGATAAAATCACGAATTTGGATTGGCGCCCGGAACAGATGCCGGGTCACGCCGAATGGGCTGCTGAATTCATCAAAAACAACAAGGTCACGCCCCCGACAAGCTGCACTGGCTGCCACCGATGAAACGCAAAGTTCAAAACACCGAGCAAGAGTCTGAGCTGAAAGGCCGCAACTACTGGCGCAGCCTTGATGAGCTGGCCGGCACCCCCGGTTTTCAAGAGCACCTGGCCCGCGAATTTCCGGAAGGCGCTTCATCGCTCGACGGCGTCAATCGCCGCAATTTCTTCAAGCTGATGGCGGCTTCGTTCGCCCTCGGTGGAATTGGTCTGGCTGCAGGCTGCCGCCGTCCGGAAGAGTATATTCTGCCTTACGGTAAGTCGGTTGAGGGCGTCATCCTCGGTATGCCGCTCTACTTCGCGACAGCTATGCCGCTGCGCAAGGAAGCGATTCCACTGTTGGCCGAGACTCATCAGGGCCGTCCGACCAAACTTGAAGGCAACCCGAGCTACGCTCCGCACGGCGGTGGCAGTTCCTTGCTCACCCAGGCTTCGGTCCTCGATCTCTATGATCCCGATCGCGCCACGACTCACTTGGTCGGCGGTAACGCGAGCACCGTTGGCGCTATTCACGACAAGCTGGCCCAGGTCGGTTCGCGCTATGCCTCGAATGGCGGCGCAGGGCTGGCGTTTCTTTCTGAAGAATCCAGTTCCCCCACCAAAGCGTCGCTTCTGACTCAGTTGAAGGCGAAGTTCCCCCAGGCTATTTGGGCGGAGTACGAGCCTTTGAGCGAAAGCGCTTCAGGGGAAGCGACGGCCGCGACCTATGGCGCGGGCGTAAAACCGATTTATCGTTTCGCGAAGGCGAAGCGCGTGCTTTCGATCGATTCCGATTTTCTCGGGACCGAGTCGGGCAATCTTTATTTCTCCCGCGAGTTCGCGAAAGCTCGCCGCGTTCGTTCCAAAGACGACGAGATGAATCGTCTCTACGCGGTTGAAAGCGTCTTGACGCTGACCGGCGGCATGGCCGACCACCGCCTTCGCCTCGCTAGCAGCCATATGCTCGCTTTTGCGGGCGCGCTGGCCGCAAAGATCACTGGCAATAACGAATTCGGCGCACTTGCGCAGGGTCTCGAAATCAAAGCTGGCTGGATCGACGCCGCCGCTGCTGACCTCGCTGAACACAAAGGCGAATCTCTCGTGGTCGCTGGTGCGCATTTGCCCGCCGCAGTACACGCCGTTGTTTACGCGATTAATGTGGCTCTCGGCAACGTTGGTCAGACGGTGGACTTTGTGCAGGTACCGACAACCTCGGCGGCCTCCATCACTGATCTTGTTAGCGCCATCAAGGCAGGCTCGGTCAAGACCCTCGTCATTCTTGGCGGCAACCCAGCTTACAATGCCCCGGCCGATCTCGAATGGGCGGCCGCGCAAAAGTCTGTTCCGGAAGTCATCCGTTACAGCTATTACGTCGATGAGACTTCGCTCGTGAATTCGGGCGCGACGACGCAGATTGCTGCGGCGCATTATTTGGAATCGTGGGGCGATGC
>Ga0207702_10002465_pt1 | contig 17518 bp, 18 predicted proteins | sample KBSCornC62_FD_184302 | JGI IMG/M metagenome (GOLD analysis project Ga0207702, IMG submission 184302) | Corn rhizosphere microbial communities from Kellogg Biological Station, Michigan, USA - KBS Corn C6-2 (SPAdes) (version 2) | ecosystem: Host-associated > Plants > Roots > Rhizosphere > Soil ...
CCGTCGGCGCCGTCGGCGGGGCGGCCGCGGCCGCCGCGGCCGGCGCCACGGCCGCGGAACCGGCGTTGCCACTGGCCGGCAGCGCGACCAGCAGGCCAAGCGCGACCACGACAACGGCGGCGGCCGACCAGGCCAGCACCTTGCCGGACAGCCGGCGCCGGTCCAGCGGGATCGGAAAGCCGTCCGGCTCGAACGGGCGCGCGCGGCGGGTCAACTCGGCCCGGAGCGCGACCGCCTCGGGCCCGGCGGCGGCGAGCAACTCGGCCCGCAGCCAGTCCGGTGGGACGTGGTCCGGCGGCACCGACCCGGGCAACGGGGCCGGCGCGAAGCCGAGCAGCGCGGCGACCTCGATCGGGGCGAGCCCGCGCCGGCCCAGCTCTGCTGCCTCGTCCTCGGGCACGGCACCGCCCCCGCGGCGCAGGCACTCGTTGCGGGTGAGCGCGAGCAGCCAGGGGAACATCCGGTCCGGGTCGGTGAGGTCACCGACGGCGCCGGTGGCGGCCAAGAGCGCGTCGAGCACGGCCCCGGCCGCCTGGTCGTCCCGATCGGCCTCCGGGTGGTGGCCGGCGAGCAGCAACTGCGCGTACCCGAACAGATCGGGCCCGTACGCGTCGTACGCGGCGAGCAGACCGGCCTCGTTCCCACGAACGAGCGCGACAGCGAGCGCGGCTGCCGACGAGGGTTCCGAGTCCGTCGCCGAATCGCTCACGGCGGAAGAACGTACCGCATTCGGGCACCGCGCCGGTCACGCCCAGGCATCACCCGCCGGTCGAATCGACCCGACCGGGTGACCGCCGCCGAGAACCGGCGCCTCGGCGAGCTCGTCCAGTACCGCTGCGTACACGCCGGCCCGGCGCAACGCCCCGACCAACAACGGCGTACGGGCCCGGCCGGTCCCGTCGGCGACCTTGACCGCGACGGCCGCGCCGTCCGCGGTCGCCGCCGCGAACACACCCTCGGCGCCGTCCTTGGCGAGCACCCCCGGCGCGCCGGCCATCAGCGCGGTCACGTCCCGGCCGGTGCCGCCGACGAGGTCGGGATGCGCCCGCATCGCGTCGGCCGCCGTCCGCTCCGGCGTGCCCGGCGCGGCACCGACCAGCCGGGCGAACGCGCGGGCCAGCCCGGCCAGGCTCAACCCGAACAGCGGCGCGCCGCAGCCGTCCACCGCGACCGCGGTCACCGGCTGACCGGCCAGCTCCTCCACAGTGGCCCGGATCGCGACCTGCACCGGGTGGTCCGGCTCGGCGTAGCCGTCCAGCGGCCAGCCGTTCGCCACGCAGGTGAGCAGCATCGCGGTGTGCTTGCCGGAGCAGTTCATCGTCGCCCGCTCGGGACCGCCGCCGGCCCGCAGCACCGCGGCCGCCGCGGTCTCATCGAGCGGCATGGCCGGCGGGCAGGCCAGCGCGGCCGGCGGTACGCCGGCGTCGACCAGCAGGTCGAGCACCCGCCGCACGTGCATCGGCTCGCCGGAGTGCGAGCTGGCGCAGACGGCGAGGTCCGGTGGCGGCAGCGCGAGTCCGGCCTTGAGCATGCCGACCAGCTGCAGCGGCTTGTTCGCCGAGCGCGGCATCATCGGCGCGTCCGGGTCGCCGGCCGCGGCCAGCAGCTCACCGGACGGCCCCAGCACGACGCCGCTGCCGGCGTGCACGCTCTCCACGAACCCGGACCGGACGACCTCGACAGTGGCGTACGGAAAGACGGTCATGCGGACCGGATACCCAGCACCTCGCGGGTCTCCGCCGGGGTGGCCGGCGGCCGCTGGGCGATCCGGGCCAGGCCGGCGGCCCGGGCGACCAGCTGGGCGTTGTCCCGCACCGGCTCACCCCGCCCGTACGTCAGCGTGTCCTCCATGCCGACCCGCACGTGCCCGCCGGCGGACAGCGAGGCGAGCATGACCGGGATGGTGGTGCGGCCGACCCCGGTGGCGGAGAACGTCGCCCCCGGTGGCAGCGCCTGCACCGCGGCGGACAGCGCGTGCGTGGTGCCCGGCATCCCGCCCGGCACGCCCATGACGAGGTCGCAGTGCACGTGGCCGCCGTACGGAGCGCCGTGCCGGTCGAGCAGCCGCTGCAGGGTTGCGAGCTGGCCGTAGTCGAAGATCTCGTACTCCGGGACGATCTCCCGCTCCCGCATCGCCGTGTGCAGCTCGACGATGAACTCCCAGCGGTTGAGGAACACGTCCGCGCCGAAGTTGACCGTGCCCATCGTGCAGCTGGCCGCGTCCGGCGCCGCCTCCAGCGCGCGCAGCCGGTCGGCCTCGGGATCGGTCACCGCGCCGCCGGTGGACAGCTGTACGACCAGGTCGGTCGCCTCCCGCAGCGCCGCGACCGTCTCCTTGAGCAGCCCGAGGTCGAGCGTCGGCCGGGTGTCGGCATCCCGGATGTGCACGTGCACGACGCTGGCCCCGATATCGGCGCACGCGCGCGCGGTCCGCACCAGCTCGTCCAGGGTCACCGGCAGCCTCGGTGCGTCTGCCTTCGCCGTCTCCGCGCCCGTCGGGGCCACCGTGATCATCGTCGTCGCGGGCATGCCGCGATCGTGTCAGACGCCGGAGCGCCCGGCCCGCACCCCGCGGGCCTCGGGCCGAACCGTCCGCGCGGGCTAGTGAGCGCTGGGCGCACGTTCCCCCGCTGCGGGTGAGGCGCGCGGCGGCCGGATGCGGCTCACTGATGCCAGGTGACGAGGGGAGATCGCGATGCTGAAGCACCCCAACGGACCGGAGTCGACCGGGGGCCAGGTCGCCCTGGAGCCGATCTTCGGGTTCGAGGGCCGGATTCCCCGGCACAAGCTGCCGGACGGGGAGCTTCCCCGCGACGTTGCGTACGAGATCATCCACGACGAGCTGATGCTCGACGGCAACGCCAGGCTCAACGTGGCGACGTTCGTGACCACCTGGATGGAGCCGCAGGCGGACCGGCTGATCGCCGAGTGCCTCGACAAGAACATGATCGACAAGGACGAGTACCCGCAGACCGCAGAGATCGAGTCCCGCTGCGTGCACATGCTCAGCCGGCTCTGGAATGCCCCGGACGCCGACACGGCCGCCGGCTGCTCCACCACGGGGTCGAGCGAGGCGGCGATGCTCGGCGGCCTGGCGCTCAAGCGCCGCTGGCAGCACCGGCGGAAGGCGGCCGGTCTGCCGGCCGACCGGCCGAACATGGTCACCGGCATCAACGTCCAGGTCTGCTGGGAGAAGTTCGCCAACTACTGGGACGTCGAGCTGCGCACCGTGCCGATGGACGGCGACCGCTACCACATGACGGCCGACGAGGCCGTCAAGCTGTGCGACGAGAACACGATCGGTGTCGTCGCCGTGCTCGGCTCGACCTACGACGGCTCGTACGAGCCCGTGCAGGAGATCTGCGCGGCCCTGGACGCCTATCAAGCGCGCACCGGGATCGACGTGCCCGTCCACGTCGACGGTGCATCCGGCGGGTTCGTCGCCCCGTTCCTCGACCCCGACGTGGTCTGGGACTTCCGGCTGCCCCGAGTGGCCTCGATCAACGCCTCCGGGCACAAGTACGGGCTCGTCTACCCCGGCGTGGGCTGGATCCTCTGGCGGGACGCGACGGCGCTCCCGAGCGACCTCATCTTCTGGGTCAACTACCTGGGCGACAGCATGCCCACCTTCGCGCTGAACTTCTCCCGCCCCGGGGCCCAGGTCATCGCGCAGTACTACAACTTCATCCGGCTCGGCTTCGGCGGCTACCGGCGCGTGCACGGCTACAGCCGGGAGGTCGCCACCCGGTTGTCCGGCCGGATCGCGGAGCTCGGCCCGTTCGAGCTGCTCACCAGGGGCGACGAGCTGCCGGTGTTCGCCTTCAGGCTGCGCGACGACATGACGAACTACAGCGTCTTCGACGTGTCGGACGCGCTGCGCGAGCGGGGCTGGCAGGTGCCGGCCTACACGTTCCCGAGCAACCGTGAGGACCTGGCCGCCCTGCGGGTGGTGGTCAGGCGCGGCTTCACCCACGACCTGGCCGACATGCTGCTCGCCGACCTCACCCGGGCGCTGCCGCGGCTGGAGAAGCAGCAGGCGCCGATGCACGAACCCGCGGCCGAGTCGTTCCACCACTAGGGCGGGTCTCCCGCGGTGGTGAGACCGCCTTAGCTCGCGGGCGGGCGGGCGGTCGCGAGCAGCGTGTCGATCGTGGCCGCGTTGTCCAGCGACTCGGCCAGCGGCATCTGCGGCAGCGTGGCCGCGGCCTCGTGCCCGACGGCGACGAGCGTGGCGAACCCTTCGGCCTCCAGCGTGTACTGGTCGACCGGGCCGAAGGTCTGCTCCTCGGTCTCGGCGCCGCGGGTGACCAGCATGGTCGACGGTCGGTCCTTCGGCGGGGTGAACGCCTTCGGCACGGTGATCACGCCGTCGCTGCCGACCACCTGGAGCTCGTTGTGCCGCCCGCTGACCAGGCTGCACGACACCAGTGACAGCGCGCCGCCGGTGTGGTCCAGCACGCCGGCCAGCGTGACGTCGACGTCCTGCCAGCGAGCGGTCGCGGTGGCCGCCCGCACCGGACCGGCGATCATCCGGGCGGCGTTCACCGGATAGCAGCCGACGTCCATCAGCGAGCCGCCGGCCAGCCGCGCGGACAGCCGGACGTTGCCCGGGTCGCTCACCGCGAACCCGAACGAGGCGCGGATCAGTGTCGGCGCGCCGATCTCGCCGGCCGCGACGATCTCGGCCAGCCGCAGCGTCCGGGGATGGAAGCGGTACATGAACGCCTCCATCAGCCAGACGCCGTGCTCGCGGGCCGCCTCGAACATCGTCTCGGCCTCGGGCCGGGACACCCCGAGCGGCTTCTCGCAGAGCACGTGCTTGCCGGCCCGGGCGGCGGCGATCGCCCCCTGCGCGTGCACCCCGTTGGGCGTGCCGACGTACACGGCCTCGACCTCACCGTCGGCCAGCAGCTGCCCGTACGACCCGTACGCCCGGGGCACCCCGAACTCGTGCGCGGTCGCCTCGGCCCGGTCGAGGGCGCGACTGCCGACGGCCACCGCGTGCTCGCTCGCCGAGCCGGCCAGCCCGGTCAGGAAAGCCCGGGAGATCCGCCCCGGCCCGAGGATCCCCCAGCGCATGCGCCGCTCCGCTCAGTCGCCCCCGTCCACGGCCGCGGGGATCCCCGCGGCGTCCAGGACCGTACCGTCGGCGACGCTGCGCTTCACCACCCCCAGCGCCACCGGGCCGAGCTCGTGGTGCTGGACGGCGGTGCCGAGGAAGCCGACCGTACGGCCGTCGAGCAGCAGCGGCGTGCCCGGCGCGGGCAGCTCGTCCCGCTCACCGGACAGGTGCAGCAGCACCAGCCGGCGCGGCGGCCGGCCAAGGTTGTGCACCCGGGCGACCGTCTCCTGCCCGCGGTAGCAGCCCTTGTCCAGGTGCACCGCGGTGCCGATCCAGCCGACCTCGTGCGGGATCGTGCGGTGGTCGGTCTCGAAGCCGACCCGCGGGCGGCGGGCCTCGACCCGCACCGCCTCGTACGCCCAGGTGCCGACCGGCGCCGCCCCGGCCGCGGTGAGCCGGTCGGCGACCTCGACCAGCGCGGCGCGGGCAACCAGCAGGTCGACCTCGTGCTCGCGGGTACGCCGGGCGAAGCCGCCACCGTCGGTCGGGACGACCGCCCACAGCGAGGGCGGCGCGGGCAGGCCGGCCGCGGTGAGCACGGCCGTCGCGTCCGCGCCGGCGACGGTCAGCACGGCCAGCTCGGCGGTCGCGTCGCGTGGCTCGACCCGGAGCAGGAACCGCATCGAGTCCAGGTAGGCCAGCAGCGCGGGCGCCGCGCCCGGCTCGGTGTCCAGCCACGTCGTCCCGGCCAGCTCGGCGACGACGAAGTGGTGCTCTACGTGGCCGTGCGGGGACAGCACCAGACCCTCTGTGCCGGTGCCGTCCGCCAGCGCGGACAGGTGCTGGGAGGTGATCGAGTGCAGCCAGGACAGCCGGTCGGGGCCGGGCACCGCGATCACCCCGCGGGTGCTGCGGTCCACCCAGCCGGCGGCGCGGACCAGCGCCCGCTGTTCCCGCAGCGGGTCGCCGTAGTGCTGGGCCACCCCGGCGTCGGCGCCGTCGGCGGGAACGGCACCCGGACGGTCGAGCAGCGGGGAGGCGAGCGGCGGGGCCGAGGTCACCGTTCCAGTGTCCTACAGGCCGTGCTCCGCCGGCCGCCGGCAGGCAGCGGGAAGGCACCGCCTAGTCTCGCGCGGGTGACGGATGCGCTGGTGGGTGTGCTCGGGGTCGGGCCGGTCGACCCGACCGCGCCGCTGCTGCGGGCCGACGACCTCGGCGTCGTCCGCGGCGACGGGTGCTTCGAGACGGTCCGGGTCCGCCCGGACGGCGGCGCGGAGGACCTCGACCTGCACCTGGAGCGGCTGGCCCGCTCGGAGACGGCGCTCGACCTGCCGGGTACCGACCCGGCGGCCTGGCGGGAGCTGGTCGGCACGCTGCTGGCCGCGTGGTCCGGCCCGGGCGAGGGCGTCCTGCGGCTGATCGTGACCCGCGGGCTGGCCGAGGGCGCGCCGCCGACCGCGTACGCGCTGCTGGTCCCGATCGGCGAGCGGCAACTGGCCGAGCGCCGGGACGGGGTCAGCGCGATCACGCTCAGCCGGGGCACGACCGCCGACGCGACGGTCGAGGCGCCCTGGCTGCTCGGCGGGGTCAAGGCGATCTCGTACGCGGTGAACATGGCCGCGCTGCGCTGCGCGCACGCGTCCGGGGCGGACGAGGTGATCTTCATCTCCACCGACGGGCAGCTGCTGGAGGCGCCGACGGCGACCGTGGTGTGGCTCGCCGGCGGCGTGCTGCGGACCCCGCCGCCGGCGCCGCTCGGCATCCTCGACGGCGTCACCGTCCGGCACCTGTTCCGCGCGGCCGCGGCGGCCGGGTTCGGCACCGAGGTCCAGCGCGGCACGGTCGCCGACCTGCACGCCGCGGACGGGGTATGGCTGCTGTCCAGTGTCCGGATCGCGGCCGCCGTGCTCGCCCTCGACGGCAAGCCCCTGGCCACCGACCGGGCGACCACCGCACGGATCCTGGCCGCCGCCGGCTGGACTGCCGGTGATCTCCGCGCGGGCTGAATTCCCAGGTGGGGACCTGTGTTCGAGCACAGCGAAAACCTTTGCGGGGGCGCCTGGGGCGACGTAACCTTCTCGTACACGAGGAGGGAGGTGGTCCAGAGTTGCATAGTTCTCGGACACGTGAGGTGGCTGTCAGCTAGCCGCCCCTCAGTAGAGGACACTGTGTGGCTCGCCACCTGTCCGCCTGACAAGTGGGCGGCGGCGAATCCCAGACAGCCACCGGGCCCCCGAGCCGCCGGCCAGTCCAGCCGGTGCGGAGTTCTGTACGCAGACCCGCAGTGCTCGGGGGCCTTTCTTATGCTCCCGACCCACCCGCCTACCGCTCGGCGAAGCCCCGGTTGGATTGGAGCGCGGGCTACCGGGCGGCGGCAAAGCCCGGCCGGAACCGAGCTCGGGCTACCGGGCGGCGGCTGTGATCCGGCCGGGGACGGTGCCGGGCGGCGGTGACCGCGATCGGGACGGAGCCTGCGTGTCCGGCTACCGGGCGGCGGTGACACCGGCCCGGGACAGCTTGGCCAACGCGCGGTCCAGGACCGTCTTGGCCAGGTCCCCGTCCCCGTCGCCGGCCCCGGCCGCCGCGATCGCCACGACCACGTCGCCGACCCGGACCGCCGCCAGCTCGACCTCGCGGCCCTCGGCCAGCCCGGAGCGGACCGTCACCGCCGCTGACCCGTCGCCGTACCGCGGCAGCGACACCGACCTGACCGTGTAGCCGGTGCCGTCCGAGCCGGCGAACCGGCCGCAGCCCTTCGCCGCGGCGCCGAACCGGGCCAGCGCCGCGGCCGCTGCGCCACCCGGCCGCAAACTCACGGTCTCGTTGACGAACGCCGCCGACAGGGAGTGCGCGAACGAGGCGGTCGCGTGCGCGGACGCCCCGGCCGGCAGGTAGACCCCGTCGATGCCGGCGCAACCCAGCGCGACCGCGGCCCCGGCGCCGTCCTGCGGCTGGAAGCCGAGCGGCAGGTCGGCGGCCGTGAGCAGGCCGGCCGCCAGCGTGTCGTCGCCGCCGCCCGCGGCCCGGGTCGCCGCCGCGGCCGCGGTCTGGGTCCCCGCACCCGAGCAGCCGGCGACCGCGACCGCGCTGCCCGCGACCAGGGCGACCAGGACCGCCCTCACCCCACCGCGTCGGCTCACCCGCCGACCCGCTCCAGCCGGGCGGACAGGTGCGGTTGCAGCGGCTGGCCCATCGCCGCCATGTCCATCGCGTAGAGCAGCGCGCCGTCGACGATCCCGTACAGCCGGTGGTTGGCGGTGACCTCCTTGGCCGTCGCGGTCCTCGCGACCACGTCGGTGCTCAGCTCCCACTGGGTCGGCCCGTTCGCGCGGCCGACGTACACCTCGACGATGCCGGTGGGGTGGGCGAGCAGCACCTCGAGCTCGTCCGCGGTCGCGCCCGGCCGCCACCAGCCGGTCTCCCGCGCACTGGGGCGCAGGACGTTGCCGTCGGCGTCGAGCAGCCAGGCCCGCGACTCGTACCGGAGCACCGGTCGGCCGTCGTGCGCGAAGGTCACCTGCTGGCCGTAGTCGAAGTCCTCGATCGTGGGGTAGCCGCCCTTGCCGACGCCGCGCCAACTGCCGATCAACGGCAGCAACGGCAGCAGGGACGGGTGCAGGTCCGGCCCTTCGCGCAGGTCGGCGGTCTCGTCCGGGATCGGCATGTCGGTCCAGCTCGGCGCGGCCACCGGGCGATGGTAGGCCGCGCCGGTCCGGCCCTACGCTTCGGCCATGACCAGCTCGCTCGTCGTCAAGGTGACCGCGGGCGCGGACGCGCCCGAGCGGTGCAGCCAGGCGTTCACGGTCGCGGCCACCGCGGTCGCCGCCGGCGTACCGACCTCGCTGTGGTTGACCGGTGACTCGGCCTGGTTCGCGCTGCCCGGCCGCGCCGAACGGTTCATGCTGCCGCACGCGGCGCCGCTGGAGGACCTGCTGGCCGCGGTGCTCGCCGCCGGCCAGGTGACCCTTTGCACGCAGTGCGCGGCCCGCCGCGACATCGGCCCCGACGACGTGCTGCCCGGCATCCGGATCGCGGGGGCGTCGACGTTCGTCGAGGAGGCACTCGCCGCCGGCGCGCAGGCGCTGGTCTACTGAGCCGCGCTACTTCTTCGGCCAGTTCTCGTACGTGCGGAACGCCGGGTTGTCCTCCTGGTAGCCGCCGAGCCCGCCGCGGGTCACCGGCACCGAGCCCTCCCGGTCGGTGAAGCCCAGGTAGCAGGCCACCCCGAGCTGGCCGCGCAGGTTGGTCACAGTCTTGCTCATCGCGTCCAGGTACTCGCCGTCGCTCTGGTACGCCGAGCGGTTCAGCTGCCACTCGGAGACCCACAGCGGCTTGCCGGCGAGCACCTTCTTGGCCCGCTGCACCCACTGCTCCTGCTGTCCCGGGGTGGTCAGGTCCGGGTGGAAGCCGGCGTAGTCGACCCGGCCCAGGTAGCCGGCCTGCACGTACGCCTGGGTGACGCCGAGGTTGTACGAGCCGGTCGAGTGCCCGTCCGCCGCCTGCTGGTACGGCGTGAACGCGCCCCCGAGCACCTTCTTGTGGTGGTCGCCGTGCACGACCTCCCAGGCCGCCTTGAGCGGGCCGTCGACGTACCGCTGGGCCTGCTGGGCGCGGGTCAGCGTGGTCGACATCGCGTCAGCGTTCGAGGCCCGGACGGTGACCGGGCCGAACACCTCGACCACGTTGACCGAGCTGGCGCCGGGCCGGCCCATCAGCCAGGTGAAGAACGCCTTGGCCCGGTCGTACGAGGGCATCGCGCCGCCCTCGCTGTCGACCTGCAGCACGACCCGGAAGCCCTTGTCCGCCAGCTTCGGGGCCTGCTGCAGCGCGCCGTCGTACTGGTCGGCGCCGGTGTTGGCGGCCGGGTGGCTCCAGTCCTTGACCGACGTCTGCAGCCGGACCGTGTTCACACCGAGCGTGCCGAGCTTGGGGATGGCCTGGTCCACGTCCACCTGCGGGCCGACGACCATCCCGTAGAAGGAGTCGCCGCCGGCCGCGTCGCTGGACGGGGTGAGGTAGTGGGTGAGCAGCGTGGCGAGGACCGCGAGAAGCAGCAGGACCGCCACCGGGCGCAGCAGCTTGCCGAGCGCCGAGAGGATCCCATCCACCGAGGCCGCTCCAGCACGCCAGGCCCGGGACAGTCGACCCCGGGCACATCCGTCCCGCCGGTGATCAGTCTGTCACCGGCGGGACGGCATGTGGCACAACTGGCTAGCTGATCTCCACGCGCGTCTCGGTGAAGCCGACGCCGGCCTCGAGGTCGGCCGATCCGCTGGCGCCCGGGGCCAGCGCCCGGACCGTCCACCTCCCGGGGGAGGCGAAGAACCGGAACGCGCCGCTCGCGCTCGACACGACCTCGGCGGTGAACTCACCGGTCGCGTCGAGCAGCCGGACGTACGCCGCCGCGACCGGCTCGCCGTCCCGAACCACGCGGCCCTGGATGATCGACGCGGTCGCCGGGTCGACGTTCGCCGGCAGGGTGCGGTCGAGGGTCTCCTCCTGCACAGGTGCTCCGCACATGGTCAGCTCTTCTCGATCGGGACGCCGACGAGCGAGCCGTACTCGGTCCACGAGCCGTCGTAGTTCTTCACGTTCGGCTCGCCGAGCAGCTCGTGCAGCGCGAACCAGGTGTGACTCGAGCGCTCGCCGATCCGGCAGTACGCGATCGTTTCCTTCGAGCTGTCCAGCCCGGCTCCCGAGTAGAGCGTGCGCAGCTCGTCGTCGGACTTGAACGTGCCGTCCTCGTTCGCGGCCTTCGACCACGGGACGTTGAGGGCGGTCGGGATGTGCCCGGCCCGCTGCGACGCCTCCTGCGGCAGGTGCGCCGGAGCGAACAGCCGGCCGGCGAACTCGTCCGGCGAGCGGACGTCGACCAGGTTCTTGTTGCCGATCGCGGCGACGACCTCGTCCCGGAACGCGCGGATCGAGGTGTCCTGGTCCTTCGCGGTGTACTGGGTGGCCGGGCGCGCGGTGGTCTCCTCGGTCAGCGGCCGGGAGTCGAGCTCCCACTTCTTGCGGCCGCCGTCGAGCAGCTTGACGTCCCGGTGCCCGTAGAGCTTGAAGTACCAGTAGGCGTACGCGGCGAACCAGTTGTTGTTGCCGCCGTAGAGGATCACGGTGTCGTCGGTGGCGATGCCCTTGGCCGAGAGCAGCTGCTCGAAGCCGGCCTTGTCGACGAAGTCGCGCCGCACCTGGTCCTGCAGCTCGGTCTTCCAGTCGAGCTTCACCGCACCGGCGATGTGGCCCTTGTCGTAGGCGCTGGTGTCTTCGTCGACCTCGACGAAGACGATGCCGGGCTGACCGAGATTCTGCTCGGCCCAGTCGGCAGTGACGAGCACGTCCGCTCGGCTCATGCCGGGGACCTCCTGTCTGGGTTTGGAATGCACGGGAGTTGCGTGTGCCGGGCCCACTGGGGCGCGCGAGTCAACGCGCGGCGGGGGCCGGGATGGAGCGAGCGAGCGCGCGAGACGTCAGCGCATGCGACACAGGCAGCTGCCCACGCGGCACAGGTCGACCGCGCGGCGTTGGGTGAGCAGGGTGCCCATGGCCGCTCAGGGTAGCCGCAACCGGGCCTCAGTTCACCTGTGCCGGATCACTGGACGCTGTCGGGCCGCAGCACGACGTCATCGGAGACGGCGTCGACCTGCAGACCGTCGTCGGCGGGCCGCACCGCGGTGACGCGGAGGTTCAGCGGGAGGTTCTGCGGCTGCACCCGGAACGACAGCAGCCGGGCGGCCTGGTCGACCACCGCCTGCGGCACCGGGATGCCGGCGACCTTGGCCTGCTCGGCGTCGATCGAGATGTGGCCGTTGTCGACCCCGACCCGGCCGATCGCCTCGACCTGGATCGATTGGCCGAGCACCGGGACCGAGCCGTTCAGCCGCAGTGAGTCACCCTCCCGGCTGATCTTCAGCCCCGAGATGCCGCTGGCCTTGGCCAGTTGGTCGTACGGGATCAGCACCGTGCCGCTGATCCGGTCGACCGGTATCTGGTCCACGCTGCCGCGCAGCGCGGTGGACAGCGGCACGTGCGCACCCTGCAGTCGGGCGTCCACCGTGACGTTCGACACGTCGCCCGCGTCGACGTCCGGCAGCTTCACCCGGATGTCCTTGTACGTCCCGCTGATGGCCTGGGTCAGGAACGGGATGCCACGGATGCTCACATCCGGCTTGCTGTCCAGGGCGAGCTGCTGCTGGATCTGGCCGGCCAGCCTGTTCTCGGCGACGACCACCCCGACGCGGTCGGCCACGACGAGCAGCGCCGCCAGCACGACCAGGACGATGAGCAGCCGGCGCATGGCGGGTCACCCTGCCACAGACAGCACCGTGAGGTATCCGACGGGGGTCACCAGGGCCAGCGGCAGCAGCACCGACAGCAACGCCGGCACCGGCGGGCGGGGCCGGTCGGGCAGCGCCAGCGTGAGGAAGCCGACGCCGACGGCGATCAGCGCCGCCACCGCGCCGACCAGCGCGCCCACCCCGCCGCCGGCCCTCGCGGTCAGCGGGCCGCCGGCGGTTGCGGCCCCGGCGGCGGCGCCCCCGACCGCGGCGAGGACCACGGCGGCCAGCCCGTACGGGACGCCCTGGGCGATGCGGGGCACCGCGACCACCGCGTCGGTCAGCCTGGCCACGGTCAGCCCGGCCGTCGCGGCCAGCACGACCGTGCCGACCAGCCGGTGCCCGTCCTCGGCCCGGGCCAGCGCGATCAGCATGCACAGCGCCACCTCGGCCGCGACCAGCACCGCGACCGCCCCCACCGACTCGGACACCCGGACCCGGACCACGCCGCGGGCGAGCTGGTGCACGACGATCGCCGGCAGCGCCAGGCCGAGCACGCCAAGCAGCACGGCCGGCGAGGTACGGTCCCGCATCAGCAGTGCGATGTCCCCGACGGCGGCGGCCCCGAGCCCGATCAGCAGGCCGCCGATCCGGCCGGGCCGGTCGGTGCCGAGCATCCAGACCGGCGCCAGCACCACCTGGGCGAGCGCGACCGTGACGACGACGCCGGGCCGGCCGACCACCGCGCCGGCGCCGAGGACTATCCCGGTGGCGGCGGCGACCACAGCGGCGAGCAGGTGCATCCGGCGGGCGGCCGCGTGACCGAGCCGAGCGACGTGCTCGCCCGGCCGCACCCATCGCGTGGCACCCACGGCGTCACCCTCCCCCGGGCCGGACGCCAGGTCGCGGAGCGCGGCGGGGTCCCGGTGGGTGTCGTTCGGCGAGTGGGCCCGGCCGGCGAACGCGTCGGACGCCGGCGAGCTCGGGGCCCGCGGCGCGGGGGGAGCAGCCGCCGCCCGTCGGGCGCGGCGGCCCCTCGGTGCCGCGTGTCGGCTCACGGCCGCATCGTGCCAGCCTGACGCGCCGCCGTGGCCACCCAGCCGGCGATGCGGTCCACCACCGCGGGCGTCAGTGCGCCCTCGGCGTGCCCGAACCCGGCGAGCTCCCAGTATTCGGAGCCCGGCGCGGCCGCGGCGAGCGCCCGCCCGTGCTCGACCCCGAAGTACGGATCGCGGTCGCCCTGCACGATCAGGACCGGGGTCGGCGCGATCCGCCCAACCACCACGATCGGCCACTCCGGCGGCACGCCCCAGCCGCCGTCGACCTTGGTACGCAACGCCTTCTCGGCCACCCAGCGCCCGGTCCGGGTCTCCAGCAGCCAGTGCACCCGGCGCATCGGCACGGTGTCCCGGATGAACCAGCGCGACGGCGCGCTCACGCTGACCACCGCGTCGACCGGCTCGGTCGGGGTCAGGCCGGTCGTGCTGGGCGAGCGCGCCGCTTGCCGCAGCACCGCGGCACCGCCCATCGAGAAGCCGACCGTGGCCACCCGCCGGTAGCCGGCCTCCCGGGCCCAGCGGACCGTGGCGTCCACGTCGAGCACCTCGAAGTCGCCCGCGGTCGTGCGGCCCTCGGACCGGCCGTGGCCCCGGAAGTCGACCATCACGACCCCGGCCGTCCGGGCGAACCGCGTCGCCACCCGGCGGACGTGCGGGCGGGCGACGGTGACCGTGAAGCCGTGCGCGAGCACGATGGCCAGGTCCCGCTCGTCCCGGGCGGCCGTGATGTGCATCCCGACCAGCCGGAAACCGTCCGCGGTGCGTACCTGGATCGATTTCATCCGGGTTATCCTTTGCGTCGAGCCGACGACGCCTCTCCCGCAGTGCACGCACACGACGAGTGGAGACGTTGGTGGATCTCCTGCTGATGACCGCAGCATCGCAGCCCACGGCTGAAGTTATGCCGGCGCTCGGACTTCTCGCCCACTCGGTGCGGGTGGTGAGCCCCGAGGTCAGCGTGCTGATCGACACGCCGCCCGGTGACGTCGTGCTGGTCGACGCCCGCCACACGCTGGCCGGGGCGCGCGGCCTGTGCCGGCTGCTGCAGACGACCGGGGTACCGGTGCCGGTGCTCGCCGTCCTCACCGAAGGCGGGCTGGCCGCGATCGCCGCCGACTGGGGCGTCGACGACGTGCTGCTCGACACCGCCGGGCCGGCGGAGGTCGAGGCCCGGCTGCGGCTGGCGGTGACCCGCCGGTCGGCGGCCAGCGCGCCGGGCGACGGCGGCGTGATCCGGGCCGGCGACCTCGCCATCGACGAGGCCACCTACACCTGCCGGCTGCGCGGCCGGCCACTCGACCTGACGTACAAGGAGTTCGAGCTGCTGAAGTTCCTGGCCCAGCACCCGGGCCGGGTCTTCTCGCGGGCCCAGCTGCTGCAGGAGGTCTGGGGCTACGACTACTACGGCGGCACCCGCACGGTCGACGTGCACGTACGGCGGCTGCGGGCCAAGCTCGGCGCCGAGCACGAGCAGCTGATCGGCACCGTGCGCAACGTCGGCTACAAGTTCGTCCGGCAGCCTCCGGCCCAGACCACCGCCGACGCGCCCGCGACGGTCGGGTAGCGCTCCGCCCGGCCGTCGGCGAGCGGTCGTCGTCCGGGCGGCCGGGTGCCCCTTGGTACGGTCCGGATCATGACCGGTTCGGTGGTCGCCGAGGAGGCGAGCCCTGACCCGGCCGCGGTACGTGCCCTTGCGGCAGCGGCCGAGGCGGCCGACGGCGTCGCCCCGCTGTCCGAGCCGGTGCTCATCGACCTGCACGAGAACACCGGCCGCCACTTCCTCGCCACCCGCGGGAGTGCGCTGGTCGGCTACGCGCACCTGGACGCCGACGGCGCCGAGCTCGTCGTACACCCCGACCACCGTCGGCACGGCGTCGGCGGCCGGCTGCTGGACGCGCTGGAGTCGGCGGGAGCCCAGTTCGCCTGGGCCCACGGCCGCCGGCCGGCCGCGCTCGCCTTCGCCGCCGCCCGCGGCTGGGTCGCCGCGCGGACGCTCTGGCAGTTCCGCCGGCCGCTGACCGACGAGATCCCGGACGCCCCGCTGCCGGACGGGATCACCCTGCGCGCGTTCCTGCCGGGGCTGGACGAGGACGCCTGGGTCGCGGTCAACGCCCGCGCCTTCGCCCACCACCCGGAGCAGGGCTCGTGGACCGCCCGAGACGTCCGGCTGCGCGAGGCCGAGCCGTGGTTCGACCCGGCCGGCTTCCTGCTCGCCGTCCGCGACGACGGCTCGCTCGCCGGCTTCCACTGGACCAAGGTGCACCCAGGGCCGCCGCCGATCGGCGAGGTCTACGTGCTGGGCGTCGACCCGTCCGCGCAGGGGCTGCGGCTCGGGCCGGCGCTGACCGTGGCCGGGCTGCGCCATCTGCGCGACCGCGGGCTGGCCGAGGTCATGCTCTACGTCGACGACGACAATCCCGCCGCCGTACGCCTCTACCAGCGGCTCGGCTTCACCGAATGGGACGCCGACGTGCAGTTCCGGCGTTCTTGACCGGCGATTGACCCGTTCACCTGCACGTCGCCCGGCCGACACGCTGCGTTCGGCCCGCGCTGCGAACCTGTTCAGGCTTAGTTCACCGGCGCTGGTCCACTCGGCAACCTCCCGTCCCTACCGTCATCCCCGGCGCCGGCGCCTGGTCGGCGGTACGTGCCCGCCGGCTTCCTGCCGCGCGGGAATCCCGAAATCCCGGAGGGACGTACGTGAAGCTCCAGCGGCACGGCCTCGTTGCCGGCCTCGTGGTGGGCGTGCTCGCGCTCAGCGCCTGTGGCTCCGACAACACCGACAGCAACAACGCCGGCAGCGGCAGCGGCAGCGCGTCCGGCAGCTCGGCCAACTGCGCCTCCGGCACGCTGTCCTGGGACGGATCGAGCGCCCAGAAGACCGCGGTCACGCAGTGGATCAGCCAGTACCAGAACCAGTGCGCGGACGCCTCGATCAACTACCAGGGCCAGGGCTCGGGCGCCGGCCGCACCGCCTTCTACGGCGGCCAGATCCCGGTCGCCGGGTCGGACGCGTCGATCGCCGACGACGACCGCGGCAAGGCCGACGCCCGGTGCAGCGGCGGCAAGGCGATCGACCTGCCGATGGTGCTGACCCCGGTCGAGTTCATCTACAACGTCCAGGGCGTCAGCGACCTCGCCGTCACCCCGTCGATCCTGGCCAAGGTCTTCTCGGGCAAGATCACCAAGTGGAACGACCCGGAGATCGCCGCGGCCAACAAGGGCGTCACGCTGCCGAACAAGACGATCACCACGGTGCACCGGTCGAAGGACTCCGGCACGACCCAGAACTTCACCAGCTTCCTGGCCGCGCAGGAGCCGAGCCTGTGGACGTACGGCAACGGACAGGCCTGGAAGGCGCCGGGCGGCCAGGGCGCCCCGGACTCGTCCGGCCTGGTCCAGTCGGTCAAGAGCACCGACGGCGCGATCGGCTACGTCGACGGTCCGGACGCCACCAAGAACACGCTGACCCCGGCCAAGCTGGACGTCGGCGCCGGCCCGGTCGAGCCGAACGCGGACACCGTGGGCAAGGCCATCTCGGCGGCCAAGGTCACCGGTGACAACCAGGACGTCGTGCTGAAGATCAACTATGGGCTCAAGGACGCCGGCACCTACCCGGCCATCCTCGCCACGTACGAGATCACCTGCAGCAAGGGCCTGAACGCCGACCAGGCGAAGTTCGTCAAGTCGTTCCTCACCTACACCGCCGGCGAGGCCGGACAGGGCGAGCTGACCAAGCTCGGCTACTCGCCGCTGCCGTCCGACCTGGCGACCAGGGTCCGCTCGGCGGTCGACTCGCTGAGCGCGACCTGATCGTCGCGAGCCACCGGCCGGTGCGCCTCGTCGCCTCCCGGGCGGCGGGGCGCACCGACGCGAAGACCCCGCAACCGCAGGAAGGAGCGGCCATGAGCGAGCGCGAGGGCCCGCAGCGCGAGCGGGGAGCGACGCGAGCTGAGCCGACCGAGGAACGAGGTCGGGTCCGATCGGGGAGCGGGAGATGAGCGAGCGCGAGGGCCCGCAGCGCGAGCGGGGAGCGACGCGAGCTGAGCCGACCGAGGAACGAGGTCGGGTCCGATCGGGGAGCGGGAGATGAGCGAGGGGCCGACGCTCGGCACGGCTAC
>Ga0207702_10002469_pt1 | contig 17505 bp, 18 predicted proteins | sample KBSCornC62_FD_184302 | JGI IMG/M metagenome (GOLD analysis project Ga0207702, IMG submission 184302) | Corn rhizosphere microbial communities from Kellogg Biological Station, Michigan, USA - KBS Corn C6-2 (SPAdes) (version 2) | ecosystem: Host-associated > Plants > Roots > Rhizosphere > Soil ...
TTTACTATGCCATTCGACTAGCGGCAGGAGAGAAAGCGTGCGGACAGATATGTTTTCTTGATATTCAACCGGAACAAGGGGTCATTGAAATTGGATCGATCTGGTTTGGTCTGACCCTGCGGCGTACGCGAAGCGCCACGGAGTCGATATACTTGATGCTGCGCTATGCGATGGACGATCTCGGTTATCGGCGCATGCAGTGGCGATGTAATGCACTAAACGCCGCTTCCCGTGCGGCAGCTCGCCGGCTTGGCTTCCGCTTTGAAGGAATCTTCCATAACCACATGATCTTCAAGGGCAGAAATCGAGATACGGCTTGGTACTCGATCCTTGACGACGAATGGCCAGAGGTCCGCGAAATCATGGAACGATGGCTCGCGCCGGGGAATTTCGATCAAAGCGGTGCTGCCAAAACTTCGTTGGCCGCGCTGATGGAAGAACGCGGTCCCAGCCGTCGGACGTGATGTCGGCGAAGCAATAGAATGTCCGCTTCTGACCCAAAGCCGACTGATCACCCCCTCCCGGGCACCAGCTTTTACCGTTACGATGGATCGTCCTTAGGCTCGGGGCGGCGATGAGACGGCGCGAGTTCATCACGCTTCTCGGCGGTGCGGCGGCTTCTTGGCCGCTAACGGCGCGCGCGCAGCAGCCGGCGACGCCGTTGGTGGGCGTCATGTCCCCGCTCTCCGTAGCCACCGCGGCCCGCAACCTTGCGGCGTTGCGGAACCGGTTGCGCGAATTGGGATACACCGAGGGGCGGAACATCAATATCGAGTATCGGTTCGGTGACGGACTGGCCGAGCGCTTCCCCGTGCTCGTCGCCGATCTGGTTGCGCTCCGACCGGCTGTAATCGTCGTTGGGTCAACGGCCGGAGTCTTGGCCGCGCGAAAGGTTACCCGAACGACCCCCTTGATCTGGTTCGGAAGCGTCGATGATCCGGTGGCACTTGGGCTGGTTGAAAGTTTTGCCCGTCCGGGTGGCAATGTCACCGGGTTCTTGCTGTCCAACGATGCGAGCATGGTCGGGAAGAGACTGGAGCTGCTCCGGGACGCCGTGCGCGGGTTCTCGCGGGTTGGCGCCATCCTTAACCCCGAGTACGCCGCCGCTGACGGAACGCTGAAGGCGCTCCCTCCGGCGGCACGCGGGTTGGGCCTTGAAGCTCGTGCTTACGAGGTGCGGTCGGGAGCCGAGTTAGAAGCCGCATTCGCAGCGGCCGCGCGTGACGGCATGCAGGCTCTTTACGTGCCAGAAGCCCCTCTCTTCCTCACGCGCCGGAGTGAGATCGCCGCCGTGGCGGCGAGCGTGCGGCTACCGGCGATTTATACGTTCAGGGAGTTCGTCCAGGCAGGAGGCCTGATGTCTTACGGCGCAGATCTGCCTGCGCTGTACCAGCGTGCGGCTGGCTACGTCGATAAGATCCTGAAGGGCGTAGAACCGGGCGAGCTGCCGCTGCAGTCCGCAGAAAAGTTTGAGTTGGCCGTCAACCTCAAGACGGCGAAAGCCCTGAACCTCACAATATCAGAGGCATTCCTGCTGCGCGCCGACGAGGTAATCGACTAGCTTCGCAATGTCCGCTTATGGCCCTTAGCCGACATTGCTAGTTGCACCGCACATGTCTGCTTTCGGAGAGTAAAGCGGACATGACCCTTTGCATATTTGGGCCGCGCTTATTGCCCTCGATAGGCTTCACCGGAGGATATTATGTTTGAACGTGTTCAATTCTTTCTACTTGCCATGGCGGGCATGGTTGCTGGCGGATGCGTGGTGGTTCAACAGGCATTGAATGCCACGTTGCGCTCAGAATTGAGTAGCTCGGCTTTTTGGGCTGCATTTGTAAGCTATACGGCTGGTATGCTGACGTTGTTTTTTGTTCTCGTGGTCACTCGCGAGCCTTGGCCTGCATTGTCCATGATTGCAAAAAGTTCGCCGCTATCTTGGATCGGAGGAATTTTCGGTACCGTCTATATCGTGGCTTCGATCATGCTGCTTCCTCGTCTCGGCGCCATGACCGTGATTGCCTTATTGATTACGGGTCAGATGCTCACCTCAGTGGCATTCGATCATTTTGGGCTACTCGGGCTCACACAGCGCCCGATTGATATGTATCGAGCCGCCGGAGCCGTTCTGCTCATCCTGGGTGTGCTGCTAGTACGAACCTGAGATTTTCAACGATGCGAAGAACGAGTTGGTGCTCAATCTGAAAACGGCCAAGGCGCTCGGCCTCTCCCTGCCCCCTTCGCTCCTTTCCCGGACCAACGAGATTATTGAATAAGACTCGCTATCGTCCGCCTATGGCCCCGTCCGGGAATTCTGACCGGCAGTTCGGTGTTATAACGAGCACCGACCAGGGAGGTTAAAAATGACCCGCACGATTTTCGTGGCTGCCGCCCTTGCTTCTTCAGCCTTTGGCCTTCAGCCAGCGGCAGCGGACTACTACGGGGCTCCATGGTGCGCGGTGATGGCGATGGGCGACGGTGATATGCAGTGGAGCTGCGAGTATCGCTCGGTCGAAGAATGTCGGCCGAACGTGCTGGGCGGTAATCGGGGCTGGTGCAATCCGAACCCGTACTTCGTCGCGTCCCATTCGTCGCCAGAACAGCGGCGCTACACCAAGCGTCATGCTCGCCCGCAGTAAGAACGGGCGCCGTTCCTTTCTCGCAGTGGCTGCGGCGCTGAGCCTATCGGCGGCCGCGCCCGCGCATGCCGACGTTTATCCGTCGAAGACCATCACCATCGTCGTCGGCTTTGCGCCGGGCGGCCTCATCGATGTGATCGCGCGCCTCGTCGGCCAGAAGCTGCAAATCAAGCTCGGCCAGACCGTGGTCGTTGAAAATCGCGCCGGCGCGGCCGGCAATCTGGCGCATCGCCGCGTCGCCACGGCAGAGCCGGATGGCTATACAATTCTTGGCGGGACGACGTCGTTGCCGATCAATGAATCTCTTCACCCGAAGCGCGGCTACACGGCGGACGATTTCAAAGCCATATCGATTGTCGCGACCTCTCCGGAAATGATATCCGCGCCGCCGGGCGGAGCCAAAACCTTGAAGGAGTTTATCGACAATGCGCGTGCGTCGACGGCGCAATTCGGCACCGCCGGCGCGGGCAGCGCGTCGTACATCGTGACCCAGTACTTCTTTGAAAGAATCGTCAAGATCCCCACGACGCATATTCCGTTTCAAGGCGGCGCACCCGCCGTGGCGGCGGCGATGGGCAACCAGATCCCGTTGGTTGCCACCCCACCTGCTGCGGGCGCGGCCGCTCCGATCAAGGCCGGGGCTCTGCGCGGTCTTGCCATCGCCAGCGAGAAGCGCATGGCCATCCTGCCCGACGTTCCGACTTACGGCGAGAATGGCTACCCCGGCTTCGTCGCATCAGCATGGACCGGATTTTTCCTGCCGGCGAAAGCTCCTGACGAGATCGCCAGGACGCTCAATGTGGCGATCAACGAGATTTTAAAAGATCCGGACGTGGCCTCGCGTCTCGAGCAACTCGGCTTTGAACCCCTCAACCTTGATCAGAAGGCTGCCGACACGATGTTTCGATCCGACATCGTCAAGTGGCGGAGCATGGTTGAAGCCATTAATCTCAAGCCGGATTGAGCCGCTGCGAAACGCCCGAGCGCGAGGCGGTCCGCAATGTCCGCTATTGGCCCATCGCACCTAAGCAACTGATTTTGCTGGTGTGAAGTCTTACAGTTTTCCAGTGTTTTACAATCCCGTTCACTGAGTGTTCGGTCCGTCAGCTATCGGTTTTAGTGCGGGTAACCAAAGGGAGAGACCAATGAATTGGGATCACATACGCAGTGTGCGCTTTACCAAAGAACCGACACCGCAGGATTGGCCTGAGGATATTCGCGGGATCAGCATTGACGGCGTTTCGCTGCTTGGAGTGCATGAAAAGACCGGCAAGCTGTACTGGGATGGCAAGGAGATCAGGACCCGCAACATGATCCTGCTCGGCACTTACGAGCGGTGGGTGGCCGGCATTGCGGCCTCGGGTGCTTTCGGCTCGTTCGTTGTCAATCTCGGGCACAACGCCTTCCGTTGGTGGTGAACAGCACGGATTTCCTTCAGTTTCCTCAAGGTTGTCCGCCTGGTGCCCTAAAGGGCAATTTATTTCGCGCCGCGTTGGCGTGAAAATCGGCGGGTTCGGGGAGCACGGAGGTTGACGATGACCCGCATGATTTTAGTTGCCATCGCCGGTCTTGCCGGTGTGTTTTTCGGGCTACAGCCGGCCCAGGCTTACCAGGCCCCCTGGTGCGCGGTGATCCAATTAGGCCCAGGTAGTAACTATTGGGACTGCCAGTATCACTCGTTCGAAGACTGCTACCGCAGAGGCAATATTTTGGCGGGCAATCGTGGCTTCTGCAATGCGAACGGGTATGCCGCCAACGCTGCAGAATACACGCGCCCAGTGAAACGCCGCGCTCGCCCGTACTAGCAGCAGCACCGGACATGCCGTTAACGTCCGCTACTGGCACTTAGCGGACGTGGTGTTTCGCGCCGCGTGCTTCCGAGTGAAAGGACATGCAATGGCAAAGAACACAATCTGCGTCTGGTACGATAAGGATGCCGAGGCCGCTGCTCGATTTTATGCCCAAACCTTTCCAGACAGCGCAGTGGGCGCCATCTGGCGTGCACCCGGTGACTACCCATCCGGCAAGAAGGGAGATGTGCTGGTGGTCGAATTCAAGGTTGCCGGCGTCTCCTGTATCGGCCTCAACGGCGGTCCGCAGTTCAAGCACAGCGAAGCCTTTTCGTTCGTGATCGCCACTGACGATCAGGCCGAGACCGATCGCTATTGGAACGCCATCGTCGGCAATGGCGGCCAGGAGAGCGCGTGCGGCTGGTGCAAGGACAAGTGGGGCGTGTCGTGGCAGATCACGCCGCGTGTACTGACCGAAGCGATGGCGGCCGGCGGCGATGAAGCAAAGCGCGCGTTTGAGGCTATGATGGGCATGAGAAAGATCGACGTCGCAGCGATCGAGGCAGCCCGGCGCGGCTAGGTTTGGCGGCGAACAGCCCATGATGTCCCGCTATTGGCCCAAAGCGGATATGCCGAAAAACGCAATCGATGTCCCTATCGGGGGGTAAAGCAGCAATGTCGGAGTTCGATTTAAAGGTTGCTTTGATAATTTTTGTCACGAAATTCATTGATCCATTTGCAGCCGTGCCTGCATTGGTCGCGGGATATTTTTGCCGCACCTGGTGGCAAGTCGTCATTGCCGCAGCGGCGGTCGGAATATTCGTTGAAATGATTCTGGTATTATTTGAACCAACGCCGGGAGTTCACCAAGGACGGCTCTTGATGGCTGTGTTGGCGGCGGGCGTGTGGTCCAATCTGGCTTTTGCCTTCAAAACCTGGCGCGCTAAGCGAGCTTAGTCGCAACGACCGAGGTGCGCCCAGGCTCGCAATATCTCCGGCGGACTTTGCGGTGCGAACGTCGGCTTTTGACCCAAAGCAGAAACAGAGGTTTTGGGTAAGCTACTTAGTCGTGCTCAATTGACTATCGTGTCAGCCCGGAAACTATGGGCGGAAGAGGCGCCGCACCCAGGGTGACGAGGGCGGCGCCCCAGCGCCGTCCCCGGTAGGAGGTTCCACACGCCCGCCCGGACAGTGCCGCGTCCACAATGCATGGTGAAGTTTTAGGAAGTTGCTAACGAACCCCTCACAAGGCTGGTTGGATTATCGTGCGCTATCGGTCTGCAGTGGATGTCCTGCCATTCCTGTTTCGAACGGAATCCATCGCGATTCCGCCAATTTGAAATTTGGGCAATGCTTCGTCCAAGGTATTATGGCACCTGCCAGAAACCCAATCGCCGCTGAAAACGCTCTTTTTGTGATCGCCATCACATCTGGAGCCGAACCGATAGCCCTACGGTTAGATGGGGCATGAAACGAGATAAGGACATAGTTGCACTTATCGAGTTGCTGAAATTGGCAGCCGAGCAATGGCCTCATGCCAATTGCGAAATCTCACAAACAGATTTGTTCCACCGCAATCAGTCGTTGCTCGAAATGTGGCCGGAAGCCTGCCGCCGCGCTGGCGTCGGCGGCCGGGACTTTCCTTCGGGAGTAATAAAACTCTGGAAACAGGGAGCAGGCAGAGTGAACTAGGGGTGGTTGCAGGAGCACATGATGCGTACGTGTGGGGTTCGAGGCGTTTCGATACCAAAGTCTGAGTCTGCCGAAAGCATTCCCCCCTCAAAATATCGAACACACGAGGACGGGTTGATAAAATCGACGGTCGTGAAACGTTCGATCGTCGTTGAAGGACACAAGACCAGCATTAGCCTAGAGGATGAGTTTTGGACCCACCTGAAGGCAATAGCGGGTGCAAGACAGATAACGTTGTCACAATTGGTCGCACAAATCGACGCGGAGCGTGAGCGCGGCAATCTGTCGTCGGCGATCCGCGTATACGTACTCGAACATTCCGTCGATTTCGCGAACACCGCCTAGCAGCAATGACACGAAAGCTTTTCTGTTAGAGATCCAACGTCCGCTTTTGGCCCTTAGCGGATATGGGCTTGTGCACCGCACATGTCCGCTTTCGCGCGCAAGGCCGACATGACTCCAAAAAAGAAACGCCCCTGCTTGTGAATTAGCTCACAAAGCCATGGGCGTAGTGATTGCATAAATCTGGTCGCTCCCAGCTTGGGAGATGGCTGATATACTCGATTTGTTTGATACCTCGCGACGTCCGGATTGCTGGCGCGACAACGGTCGAGTCACGACCGCGAGGCCCATCCCGGTCGCAGTAATGCTCGTTTCTACAGGAGGCTCACGGTCGCATCCCTTTTTGGAAATTATTGCCTGAGAGGACTGACCAATGAACGACGAACCTCATTTTCGGCACCTGAATCACAACGCGCTTCCGCTGCCCGCCACCCGAGCGACGGCCCTGCAGTCGGCGGTCGCCTACCTCGGTGACAACGCCGCGTACTACCGCCTGTCCGAGGAAGACCTGAAAAACCTGCCGCTTGTTCTGGCGCCGCGCCGCCAGCCCGCGCAGGAGGAGCGGTCGTACCGCCTCGAGACCGAGAAGACGGTGGGGGGCATCACCTCCGTCACGTTCGTGCAAACCTATGCCGGCGTGCCCGTCTGGGAGGCCGGCATTGGCGTCACCCTCGACGTCCGACGGCAACGTATCCTGGGCTCGGTTTCGACCGCCTTCGATGCGATTGACCTGGCCATTCCGAAAAAATGGCCGCGTGAAACAAGCCTCGCCGCCCTCAAGGCCGCACTGGGGATCAGCCGGACGAAATCGCGTAAGGGCCAGACCCTGCGAGTCGAGTCGGAGCGGATGCTCGTCTACCACTTCGAGGAGAGGAAACGCACGCTGCAGCCTTTGCCTTCGACCAGGAGCCGGCCTGGCGAATGGAGGCACGGGGAGGACTTCGTTCTGCCGCTGGCGAAACTCCCTCGGGCGATCAAGGACGGGTCGTTCTATTTCGTGCGGGAGCTGATCTTCCATTACCCGCTGCCGTCGGCGCCGAAGATGGTCTGGCGGGCGTTCGTGGAGATCAGGACCGGCGCGGTGCTCCGGCTGCGCGCGTTCGGCGACAACGCGACCGGAAGGGTATTCATCCGCGATCCCATAACCAAGGGCGGCACCGTGACTTCTTCGTCGTCCGAAGCAGCGCTCGACTTTTTTCGCGACCCTCCTGTCACGCTGGACAACCTCAATGCTCCCGTCGCCGGGGCGCAGTCGCTGCAGGGCTCGCTTGTAAGCATCGAGGAGGTGCAGTCACCCACCGTCCCCGCTCCAACCGCCCCCAGCCCTTTCGACTTCAGCTTCGGTTCCCGAACAAACAACTTCGGCGCCGTCAATGCCTACTACCATTCGAACGGGCTGCTGCAACTGATCCTCGACATGGGTTTCGGGGCCGGATACTTCGGCGGGACCGTATTTCCAGTCCCCGTGGATCACCGTGGGTGGGACGAGCCGAAGACGACCGAGACGGCGGCGACGAAGTTCAATGCGATCAACGCCCACTGCCTGGGCGACTCAACAGGCATCACCTCGGTTGATTACGAACTGGGCGACGTCAGCGACCTCACGATTCCCATTACTGCATTGCAGATCACGGCCGATCACCTGGTCAGCGCGTGCGACAACCGGATCACGCTGCACGAACTCGGCGGCCACGGCGTGCTGTATTGCCATGTCGGCGCCGCGAATCTCCGCTTCGCACACAGCGCCGGTGACAGTATCGCGGTCATCCTGAACGATCCCGGCAGCGCGGCACCTGACCGCTTCGAATCGTTTCCCTTCACGATGTCCTCCTTTCCGCTCGCCGCGAAGAGATTCCACAACCGGACGCCCGCCGCGGGCTGGGGATGGCAGGGCAACATCGCCCTGAACGCGTTCGACCTTACGCTTGACCGCATGGGATACAAAACCGAGCAGATTCTATCGACGACGCTGTTCCGGCTCTACCGGTCCATGGGCGGCGATTCTCCGGATCTCAGCACCCAGCAATTCGCCGCGCGGTTCGCCGTCTATATTATTTTCAAGGCGATCGGCACGATGACGACGACGATGAACCCCGCAACGGCTGGTGATTTCGAGCAAGTGCTCGAAGACGCCGACGCCGATGATTGGAATTCGCTGAACCCGCTGGAGACTCACGCCGGAGGCGCCTACATGAAGGTGATCCGGTGGGCCTTCGAGAAGCAGGGGCTCTTCCAACTGCCCGGCACAGCCACGCCGAACAACAACGTTGGCAGCCCGCCGCCCGTCGATGTCTACATCGATGACGGCCGGCATGGCGAGTACGACTACCAGCCGAACCATTGGAGCTGCCAGGATATCTGGAATCGCAACTCCGTCGGCGCCGGCGGCGGCGTCCACGAGGAGCCGATCGTCGGTCAGACCAATTACGCCTATGTGCGCATCAAGAATCGCGGGTACCAGGGCGCCACCGGCATCGTCGTGAAGGGATTCCACTGTTTCCCGGGCGTTGGCCTGGTTTATCCCACGGACTGGATGCCGATGGACACGCCGCAGCTCACGGCGCCCGACCTGGCAGCGAGCGACTCGGTCGGCGAGATCGTCGGCCCATTCGAATGGGTGCCGTCGCAGGCTGGTCATGAGTGCATGTTTTTCTCCGTGTCGGCGACCGATGATCCGGGCAATATCGACGGTCGCGTCACCGGTCCCATCCCCGAATGGCGGCTCGTACCGCACGACAACAACATCGGTCAGCGCAACGTCGCGCCCGTGGCGGCGGGATTCGCCGGACTGGTTGCCTCGTTCGAGCGGCGTCCGCTCTGGATCCGGAACACGTTTGCCCGCGACGTTCGGGTCGAGATCGAGGTGAAGCTGCCCGAGGCCCTGCGCGAGAACAAGTGGCAGCTTCGCATTGTCAGCGAGGGCGGAAACGCCTTCACGATAAAGGCTGGCGAACGCCGCAAGGTGCTCATGGAAATGGTGGCCGGGACGGCTGGCGAGCCCCGCGTGGCCGCGCACGAGCGGATCGAGCTGACGGTCAAACAGGACGGCATCGTGGTTGGCGGAATGACGTACTACGTGGATCCGTCCTTGCGTCCGTCGCGAGAGAAATGCGTGGAAATCGCAGGCGACTTGCTTAAATGCCTCTGCATGCCGTTTGCAAAGGTCAAGGCTGTGAGGATTCGAAGGGTGAGCCTGGACATCGACTTCGAGGACGACGACCGGTAGCCAATGCCACTGCTGGTTCCCCTACCCAGGCGGACAGGCCATGCCAGATTATTTTGAAGGTAAAAGAGGCACACCGGGATGGGATAACAAGGTGGAGCGTTTTCTCCAACAAGAACTCGTTGTGGGTATTCCGGATAGACAAAAAATCGCTGAGGAGCTGGCCGACAAAGCACAAATGACTCTGCTGCGTAAACGAGGTGAAACCCTATACGAGAGGGACAGCCACGCAGACTCCGTATGTTTTATCCTCAGCGGAAGCCTCGAGCTAGTGGACGATGATTATAAGTTCATAGCTGCTGTAGAAGCCGGAAAATCCATAGGCGAGTCTCCCCTGGTAGACCCGCGCCAGACATACACTGTCACTGCGATTGCGCGGGAACCAAGCCATATTGCACGAGTGCCATATGATCATTTTTTGAAGATCGCCGAGAAGAATAAAGAAATCTACAGAAGATTGTTCGTGAAAGTTACCGAGCGCCTGAACAGGCGACTTTACGAGGATGCGATCCGTGAGCGACTGGTTATCCTGGTGCACGGAATTCTCACCTTTGCAGACTGGCAATCGAAGCTGGGAAAAGTGCTTAAAAAAGCGGGACTGAACGTCGCGGAAACAAACTTTGGTCTGCTCGACCTGATAACATTCTTGCTGCCGATAAAGTACTTTCGACGCAAGAGGATCGATAAAGTATTGAGGCAATTGCGACACGCACGCATTGAAAATCCGAACGCCAAGATATCGATCCTCGCCCACAGCTTTGGTACTTACATTGTCGCGGAAATCCTAGCCTCGGAACCTGACATCACCGTACACCGGGTGGTTTTCTGCGGCAGCATCGTCCCGTTCGACCATCCCTTCGTTAACGAAATAGGCCGTCGAGTTACGGATCGTGTCGTCAACGATGTCGGCAGCAAGGATATTTGGCCGGCGTTCGCGAACAGCGTCACGACCGGCTATGGAGACACTGGGACATACGGTTTTCGCCATCCTAAAGTGACGGATCGTTGGTTCACGGGTTACGCACACTCGGATTTTTTGACGGCGGACTTTTGTGGAAAGTATTGGGTTCCATTCTTTAAAGATGGAAAAAAAGGACTCGACGAGATCGACAAGAAGCACCCGGAAAAAACAAGGACGAAGGACTCGACCGGCGCAGATGAGCCGCTTCCGTTCTGGCGGCGCTGCTGGCTAGTCGTTCTGGCCATTTTCAAAAAAAATGAATCGCTCCCGTTCTGGGTCTACTGGCTGGCCATTTTCAAGATCAAGTATGTTGTTCTGTTCCTGGCAGTGACCGCGATATGGTGGAACTGGAGTAATCTCACGCATTTCTTCAAACAGACTTGACCTCGAACATTCTCGCTTCCGCCTTTTTCTCGCGCTGAATGTCCGCTATTGGCGCAAGGCAAAGCGGACAAATATCCATCCCGGCGCGAACTCAAAACGCAGTTCGCCGTTATAGGACAATGGATCTCAGCAAGCGGCAGTTGTTGCAGGAAGCGCTCGCCAAGGCGGAGGCGCATCATGCGTACATCGCCGTCAGCACGCCGTCGGGCACGCGCATCCTGCTGCGTCCCGATTTCACCTGTTATGAAACTTATGTTGAAGGAACGGGTGCCGACGGACAGTTATTGACCCTGACTTACGAGCAGATCGCGTCGGTGGACGTGGAATAATTACTTATTGGCGCGCGACGTCAGACCCTTGCGTTGCCCGATCCGCCGCGGCGCGGTTGTCTTTCGTGCCCTGCCCGTTCTTGCTTGGCTCTTTCTTGTCTTGCTCTTTGTTATCCGGCTCTTTGACGTCGGGTTTCGTTTCTTGCGTTTTCGCGCCCTCTTCTTTCACACCCTGCGCTTTCGTTTCCGGCTTTTTGGCGCCGTCCTGCTTCGCGTCGTGTTTCGCGTCCTGCTTTTTCGTCCCGGCCGCTTTCGCAGCCTTCTTCGCCTTCGCGGCTTCGCGCGCCGCCGCAGCAGCGGCGACCGCAGCAGCCTTCGCCTCCACAACGCGCGGGCTCGGCACAGGCATCGGGATCTCGTCGGGCCCGTCCCACGCCAAGAGGCCGGCAGCCTCCTGGCACGGCGCGCCCTGCTGAACCTTGATCGCCGGACCGCCGGCGAGCGGAACATTCCAGGTCTCGACCGGAAAGCCGGTGATCACCTTGACGTAGTCCTGCGTCTCCTGCGGCATCGGGCCTTTCTTCGCGCGCCATTCGTCGACGCGCCGCGGGCCGGCGTTATAGGCGGCGGCGGCGAGACCGAGGTTGCCGTATTTGCGATAGTGATCGCGCAGCAGGCGCGCCGACGCCGGGATCGCCTGCGCCGGGTCGAACGGATTGTCGAGCCGCCGGTGCGCGGCCGTCTCCGGCATGAACTGCGCGATGCCGAGCGCGCCGGCCGAACTGATGGCGGCAGGCCTGAAGGTGCTTTCCTGATACAGCAGCCGGATGAAAAACGGCACCGGCAGGTCGTTGTTCAACGCCGACTGCACAAGCGCGTCGCAGATCTCCTCGCGCGAGCGGAAGACCACCGGCTTGAGCAGCGGCTTGAGTGGCGCCAGCGGGAGAATAACCGGCTCAAAGCCCGGCTTCACGTCGACGAAATTTTTTTCGGGCGGCTTGCCGGCCGGCGTTGTCAGGAACAGATCGAGATTGTGCCACGCGGCCGCGAGCCAGGCCGCGACGAAAACGCCGGTGACACCGGCGCCGATATCGGCGGCGAGCCGGATGCCCCTGCGCTCGGCGAACATGCTCGGCAGCAGGCCGGCGGTGACGCCGACCAGCACAAGGAGCGCGATTTCCTGGGCCGTGAAATCCATGGGCGCCTATCAGGCAGGCAAAACTTTTGCATCCGAGCGTGACAAATATGCGGCAAAGACGCCGGCGGCAGGCCGCCTGAGGCCTGGCCGGTATCCCGCGCTGAAAGCCGGTTTATCTGACCGAGGCGACGCTGACTGGGCGTCCGCCGTGCCGACGCCCGCTAACGCGCGGCTACGCAAACGTGCGCCGTCTCAACCACAGCTATCGTTTTCACTCGATAACGTCGTCGGCCGTGGCAAGCAGCGATTGGGGAATGGCCAGGCCGAGCGCTTTTGCCGTCTTCATATTGATGATGAGCTCGTATTTGTTCGGCGCCTGCACCGGCATGTCGGCCGGTTTCTCGCCCTTGAGGATGCGATCGACGTAGCCGGCGGCCCGTCGCATCGGATCTTTCGTGTCGGGACCGTAGGTGATGAGGCCGCCGTCCACGGCGTAATAGCGATACGGATAAACCGCCGGCAGCTTGTGGCGCGCGGCGAGACCGATAAAGAGCTTGCGATGAGGCGCGGTGCCGCCGGCCGTCACGATCATGCCGCCCCCGCCGGAGCGCGCGAACGCCGTCACGTTCCGCTCGATCTCATCGGCGTCGCGCACGCTCGACGGCACAAGCTCGATGCCGACGCTCTGCGCGGTTGATCGGACTGCCGCGAATTGTCCGATGCCCGCCGCGGAGGACGGATCGCGAAGCACCAAGGCGCGCATCACCTTCGGCGCGATCTGCCTGAGCAGCTCGGCCCATTTCCCGCCGATGCTGTACTCGAAATTCAGGAAGCCGGTGATGTTGCCGCCCGGGTGCGCCATGGTCTGGACGAAGCCGGCGCCGACCGGATCGGGAACGTTCATAAAGACTATCGGGATCGTGCGCGTGGACTGCTGCAACGGCGCGACCGTTACGCTGCCCATGCTGAGAATCACATCCGGTTTGAGCGCGACCAGCTCGTCCGCATAGCGGCGAAGCCGTTCGCGATCGTTTCCGACATTGCGGTTCTCGAATTTCAGATCGCGGCCAACCGCCCATCCCAGCTGCTGAAGGGATTGCTTGAACAGGTCGGTCCGCGCCTGGGCCTCCGGATCGTCCGACCCAAGAAGGTTGAGGACGGCGACGACGCGCGCGCGCTCGGCCGGCTGTGCTTTCAGCGCGGCCGGCCACAGCGCCGCACCGCCAAGTGCACCCAGAAATTCCCGCCGCCTCATACGGCCCCCAGGCCCGCGAATGATCTTGCCCGCTCAGGCTAGCACGCCGGAATAGGCCGGAGTCGCGCAGCCTCCAGTCAGAGCGGGCATTTGATACGGTGTTTATTGCTGGTGATTCCGGCGAGATATTCGGCGCCTGCACGGGAAGCACGCCCGGTTGGACACCCTAACGCCCGCCGGAACTGCCGATGCTGCTGCCGCTGGAGCCGCTTGTAGATGTGGCGCTGGAGCCGGTGGTCGACGTGCCGGCCGAGCCGGTCACCGGCGCGCTCGGTGCGACCGGCGCGTTGCTGGGTGTGGTGCTACCCGTGGATGTGCTGGGCGGATTGCCGGCACCTAAGGGCGTAACTCTCGGCACTGCCGCGCCGGGCGCACGGACGCCCGGCTGGGGCGCTGCAGCCTTGCCTTCCGGCTCCTCCTCGCGGGCCAGACACTCCTGGATATATTTGGTTTTTTGCTGGCCCGTATAAAGATGCAGCATCGCGTTGCGCTCGCACCGCTCTTTCTTCACCGCGTCTGCGTCTTTTGCCTCGGCTGCCTTCATCGCGTCCGGGTCTTTTGCTTCGGCCGCCGACGCCGATGGGACCGATAGAGCGAAAGTTGCGCTCCCGATCAGAACAACAGAGGCCAAAAGGACTCATGACAGAACTCCGTCACCGCGTCCGCGCGGGCGTCAATACATGCGCTGTAACAACATCGAGTGCCCAAATCTGTTCCGCCAAGGGCTAATAGCGGACATTTGCGTGCCCAAAATGTTTTTCGAGATCTCGCAATTCCTGAAGCGATGATTCACGGCAACGCAGCGACGTCGAAGCCGCAACACCCGGAGCCTGTTACCTCTGCAGCAACTGATTCACCATTACATGCCGTTTTCCTTGTAGTGCCACCTGAAACGCGTAAAGATTTTTTCGGGCAGCTGGGGTTTTCAGACCGTGTCGGATGTTGCAACGCTTTCCGGGCAGGAAGCGGTAGAGCGGTTGCCGCTCGTTGCAAGCTCATCGGACATAAACGGCACAGTCCTCGACGACACAATTGTTCAAAAGAACTGCTCCTTACACATTCGTGGAAATCTCCTGGCCAATCTGACAATCGAGTCGGGCGCGAAAGTCGTTGTCGAAGGTTTGGTCGATGGAAAAATCGTAAATAGAGGCGGCAGGCTCGTTGTCAATAACAAGCCGCATGCGGCGTGTGTTACGACGGATGGACCCGCGGAAGCGGAAGCTTCCGGTGTTCTCAAAATCGATCTGACGGCCGTTGTATCCAATTGGGAAAAGCTGGCGAAATACGGGGTGGCTGAATGCGCCGCCGTGGTCAAAGGCAACGCCTACGGCTGCGGCATCGAACCGATCGCGGGAGCCCTGGCCAAGAATGGCTGCGGCACATTTTTTGTCTCCGATATTCCAGAAGCCACGCGCGTTCGCGCTGTTGCGCCAAGCGCAACGATCTATGTTCTGCGTGGGCTGTGCACGGGAACCGGGGAATCTTACGCGAAAATCAATGCGCGACCCGTAATCTATAGTTCCATCGAAATGGCCGAATGGGATCACTTTATCAGCTCGTATCGATGGGCGGGCGGTTGCGCGCTTCACGTCGACACCGGCGAAAGCAGACTCGGTCTTTCGATTGAAGAAGCGGCCGCGTTTGCGCCCGGTGCGCGCAGGCACGGCATCACACTCCTGATGAGCCGTCTCGACAATTCCGACAAGCCTGCTCACCCGTTAAACGACCGTCAAATCAGCCTGTTTTGCGACCTGCACCGGCTCTATCGAGGCATTCCTGCGTCGATGGCCAACTCGTCCGGTATCTTCTTTGGGCAGAAGGCGCATTTCGATCTCCTGCGGGCGGGTTCGGCGCTTTACGGCGTCAATCCCACGCCGCGCGCAGACAACCCGATGCTTCCGGTGATCGAACTACGCGCTCGCATCGTGCATGTTCTAAACCTGGCGGCCGGGGAAACTATCGCCGACACTGATTGGGCTGCAAAGCGGCCGACGCGGCTTGCTTTGGTTTCAGCGGGATACGCGGACGGCTATCCGACACCCGCAAGCGCTTCCGACAATAAATTACAGGCAAATGTGGGCGGCCAGCGCTGTCCAGTCGTGGGGCATCCATCGATGGATCTTTTGGCCATCGATGTAACTGACATATCAGACCCGAGCGCCGTGCGTCGCGGCAGGATGGTCACACTTATCGGCCCGGAGTTCACCGTCGACGATCTTGCAGTGGCAAGCAAATCGACCGGTCGCGAGGTGCTCAGTCATCTCGGCCGCCGGTTCCACCGCGTCTACTACGTTACCTAAGCAAGTTGAACTTCCATCAATGAGTACAAGCGTAAGGAGAGAAACATGTTCGGAAAATCCAAAGGCAAAGCGGCAGATACCAAACGAGACTTGTCATCGACTCCCGAGGTGAGACACCACACTGTTGGACACTCGGCGGCGCCAGAGGCGACCTCTTCCATCAGTTCGGGCCTTTCGATTATCGGCACAATTGTTGGCCAAGGGAGGTTGGCGATTTTCGGTCACGTGGAGGGAGAAGTACAAGCCTCAACTGTCGAGATAGGCGATAGCGCGCAGGTAGAGGGCAACATTATCGCGGAGGAACTAACGATCGGCGGTCTCGTCAAGGGGACGATCCACGCCAACCGCGTCAAGCTGAATAGCACCGCTGTGGTAGAGGGCGATATCTATCACCGCTCCCTGGCAATCGAGGAGAATGCACAATTTGAGGGAATGTCGCGACGACAGGATGATGTCATCGACACGCCGTCGCTGGTCCCGGCGAAACGCTCGCAGGCACAGGGGATCAACGTCAACGGACAAGGCAACGGCGCATCGGAAGCCCTCAACCTATCGCAAGTGCCGGCCGATTGATCGCAAGGTGCACGGCAACACGACGTCCGCGCCTCTAATCCTTGAGTCAACGCTCACGCATCGATCGCGTGCGCGTGGCCTGCTACAAGCACGCAACATGTCCGCTTTGCCCCCGAAAGCGGACATGTGCAGTGCAAACGCCCATGTCCGCTAAGGGCCAATAGCGGACATTGGCGTAATGCGGGAATCCACCGCGCCGCGAACGGATCGTCCCACTCCCAGCCGACATTCGCTCGCAATCCGTTCAATTTTGATGGAGGGCGCGTTCCTTTATTTCTTCATGGGTCGTTTGCAACTCTTCATCCGAAGACTCTTCTATTGCTGCAATACGATTGTCAGCTTCGTTCAATGCCAGAATAAGCTCAGAAAGCTTCACCTGAAGAGCAAGGGTGTCTCTGTTTTGGGTATTTTGGATGAGGAATACCATAAGAAAAGTAATGATCGTCGTGCCCGTATTGATGACAAGCTGCCATGTGTCGCTGTAATGAAATAGTGGGCCCGTAACTGCCCAAATCACAATAGTGGCGAAGGCAAGTAGGAATGCTACAGGCTTTCCTGTCCAGGCAGCCGTTGCATTGGCCATTCGCGAAAACCAACTTCCGGCACGCGCATGGATGCCGGTGCTAAACGACTGGATTGGTAGAGCCGCTCTCATTTGCGCAGCCTCCATATAGAGCGAAAGTTTGCGATGGACTTCGTTGTGGCCGCTGTAATCATGGCCTGTAGTCGAATGTTCATGAACGCAGTGGAGCCAGATCGCGCCGATCATTTCCGCGAGTTGTCTCTTGATTCGCCGTCCAAGAGAGAAAGCGGACTATGACTTAACGCTAAGCTCTTTCATCACAGTCTCGGCATTGTCACCGACTTTGGCGATCGCAGTTTCTATTTCTTCTTTGCTTTTTCCAAGCTTCTTGACCCATAACTTCGCGATTCCGCTGTTCG